>ENA-ORBV01010148-ORBV01010148.1-microbial-mat-metagenome-genome-assembly--contig:-NODE-10148-length-15174-cov-9.569981_pt1 | contig 15174 bp, 7 predicted proteins | sample MGYA00237777_ERZ505514 | MGnify/ENA primary metagenome ERZ505514 (study PRJEB26160, sample SAMN06269048) | microbial mat metagenome | isolation source: Oligotrophic lake microbial mat | place... | reverse complement strand
ACACCAGCGTGGGCGCAAAGCGCGTGTCGGCAGCCTCGTATACCACATCCACTCGCGCAGGGGGCAGCTCAAGCATCATGCTGATGTCGGCGCGCGTGGCTTCGGAGACGGTGATCACCGCCTGGGCGTTGTGGGCCGCCGCGCGCACCTGGCCATAGAAGCGGCGCGCGTCGGTGTCGAGGATGGCCGGGAACTTCATGAAGGCCAGGTCGTGGATGGTGATCACGGCGGGACAGGGGCGATAGCGCGGGGCAACAAAATCCGGGCAGTGCAGCAGATCAAGCCGCTGCGGCAGCAGCTCCAACGGCAGGCTCCACTGCTCGAAGCGGTTGTGCGGCGGGGTGAGCATGGCCACCCGGCGCACGTTCGGCGCCACCACGAGCGGCCGCGCCTGGCGCTGGTGCTGGAGCGCCACGAACTGCTCGTGCGGGGCCTCGGCGGCCATAGCGGCCAGCAGCAGGCGTGTGTACTGGGCGATCCCGCCCTGACGGTAGGCGTTCAGGCGCGCGTCGATGCCGATCCGCATAGCTACTCGCTGGCCACGTCAACCGTCAGGCCGTCGTAGGCGAACTCTACGCCGGGTGGCAGCGCCGCGCCCGCCGCCACATGCTCCACCGAGTGTGTCATATGCACCAGGAAGGCCCGCCGCGGCCGCAGGGCGGCGATTACCTCGACGGCTTGGGAGATCGTGTAGTGGGTTGGGTGCGCGTCAAAGCGCAGCGCGTTCAGCACCAGCACATCTAGGCCGCCAAGCTGCGCCCACGCGGCCGGCGGAATGGCGCTGGCGTCCGTAACGTAGCCCAGGCCGCCGATGCGGTAGCCCGTGATTGTCCAGGTGCCGTGCAAGATCTCCAGCGGGCGAACTGCGGTGCTGCCAACGGCGAAGGGTGCATCCACGGGGTGCAGATCGAGGCTGGGGCGCGTGGAGCCCACCGAGGTCTCTGTGAAGGCGTAGGCGAAGCGCTCACGTATCTCGCCGAGCGTGCGCGCGCTGCTGTAAACGGGCACCGATCCCACCTTATGACAGAGCGGGCGTAGGTCGTCTAGCCCGGCAACATGGTCGAAGTGGGAGTGCGTCAGCAGTACCGCGTCGATCTGGCGCAGCCCGGCGGCCAGCGCCTGGGTGCGGAAGTCCGGCCCAGCGTCGATCAGGATCGTCTCCTGGCCGGTGCGCAGTAGGGCCGAGGTGCGCGTGCGCTTGTTGCGCGGATCGGGCGAGCGGCAGACGGCACACTCGCAGCCGATCACGGGGACGCCCATCGAGGTGCCGGTGCCCAAAAAGCGTAGCTGCATACCTCTTGAGGGGGTGTAGGCAGAGGGCGACACAACTGCCATATTGCCCGCATAGTATAGCATAGGCGGTGGTACGACCCTACCGCTTTGCAATGCTGCGTATGGCTGTGGTATCGCCGCCACGCGTAGTTAAAGAAAATGTAAACGACTTATAACCATCCTCCTATTGATCGGGCACGTTCAGGCTCCTATACTCATGGGATACAGGCGCATCAGGCGCCGCTCGCGGCATGAATCAGTTGTTGTGGCGCAGCTCGTTCGAGTGCGCCAGGTGGTAGCTATGGCTCGTCTGTGGAAGAGGCTGAACGGACAGCTTCAATACCAGATTGTTATTCCCTTCCTGCTGCTCACGGTGATCGTGATGGTGGCAGGCGGGTCTGCGGTCTTCTACATGCTCGGCCAGTCCCTGGAGGAGCGCTTCGCCAGCCAGCTCGCCTCCGTGACCCGCTCCGCCAACGATGCCCTGAACAATCAGGAGCAGGCCAACCTTCAGTTCCTGCGCGAGGTCTCCTTCGCCCTGCCGAACCCGGCCCTCAACACGCCTGGCATCGCCGACGCCCTCGCCGAGGGCGACCACGAGGGCGTTGCACAGGCTCTCGACCCCTTCTTCAAGGTTGGCGCCGAGTATCGCAACGGCGTGCTGCTGGATCGGCTGCTCGCCTTCGATACGAGCGGGCAGACCGTGGCCGACTTCGAGCGCGATAAGGGCGAGACGACGCAGCACCAGGCGCTCAATCTCTCGGACGCCTGGTTCACCAAGCGCGTGCTCAGCGGCCAGGCCGATAACAGGGGCGATAAGTACGCGGGCCTGATCAGATTTGAGGATACGGGCAATCTCTACTTCGGCACGATCGCCCCAGTGCGCCGCGGCGACACAGTCGTCGGCGGCGTGATCGCCGCGATGCGCGTCGATAACCTGCTCGCCACCATGACCGAGCGCTCACAGGCCGCCGGGATCACTCTGTACGACCAGGCAGGCAGCGTGATCAGCTCCACCTTCGGCGACCAGGCCGTGCCCTCCATGAGCCTCCGGCTGCTCAACGACTACGAGGCGAGCCTCGGCACCGGCCAGGAGGCCATTCTCAGCAAGCAGAGGGTCGGCGGCGACGAGTATCAGTTCGCCTATGTGCCGCTCACGATCCGCAGCACCACCGTGGGCATTCTGGCGGCCGCGCTCTCCCGCGACGGTGTTACCGCCACAACCAACAGCACCGTCTGGCCCATCCTGATCCTGGTGATTGTCCTCTCGGCGGCGATCATTGGCGGCGGCGTCGTTGTCGCACGCTTTATCACCAGGCCGATCGAGGAGCTCGCCCATACCGCCCAGGCGATCAGCCGTGGCGAGGGCAGGCGCTACGTCAGCATTAGCTCCGATAACGAGATCGGCCAGCTCGCCAGAAGCTTCAACCAGATGACGGAGTTTCTTGTGCGCGCCTACGCCCAGATGCAGGACGTCGCCAATCAGCGCGCCGCCATCGTTGAGAGTATCGCCGACGGCGTCGTTGTGATCGATGATCTCGGCAACGTGGAGATGCTGAACTTCGCCACCCGCCGCCTCATGAGCATCGCCGAGGATGCGCCGATGCCCACCAAGCTGAGCGCCATCCCGCTTGTGAAGCTCACCGACGGCGTGCCCGGCTTCGGCGCCCAGCGCGCCCAGGATCTCTACACCCTCGGCGCCCATATCGTGAAGGTCTCGATCTCCCCCGTGATCAACACTGGCGGCGCCCGCAGCGGCGGCTATGTCTGCGTGCTTCAGGATATGACCGCCGAGGTGACGGTGGACCGCGCGAAGACGAACTTCATCGGCACGATCTCCCACGAGCTGAAGACGCCGCTCACCGTGATCCGTGGCAACTCCGACCTGCTGCTGCGCGGCCTGGCTGGCCCGATGGACGAAGAGCAGCGCGTGTTTGTGGAGTCCATCCGCCACCACGCTAACAACATGACCGGCCTGGTCAACAATGTGGTCGTGGTCGCCAGCCTGGACTCCGGCTCGCTCTCCACCGAGCTTGAGCCGATGGAGCTGGCCCGGCCAATCGGCGAGGCTGCCTTCCCGCTCCAGGGCCAGATCAAGGCCAAGGGGCTCGCGCTGCTGATCGATCTCCCCGAGGATCTGCGGCCCGTTCTGGCCGACTACGATCAGGTGCGCCAGGTGCTTCAGCAGCTGCTCGACAATGCCCGCCGCTACACCAGCGAGGGCGGGATCACGGTGCGGGCCGTGGATTGCGGCAGCCACGTGCGGGTTGAGGTTCAGGATACGGGCCGCGGCGTCCCGGTGGCTATGCAGGAGCAGATCTTCCAGCGCTTTATTCGTGGCGACGGCACAAGCGAGGGCATTAACTCATCCGAGCGCGGCATCGGCCTTGGCCTTGCGATCTGCAAGCAGCTTGTGGAGCGCCAGGGCGGCACAATCGGCGTGAATAGCGTTCCGGGCCAGGGCAGCACCTTCTACTTCACACTGCGCTTCATCAATGATACACCAAGCCCCGAAAAGAAGATTTCCCTGGCTGCCTGAGCGCGGTGCCCTGCGGCGCCCGCTCCCCTGGCTGATCGCGCTCGCACTCATCGCTGTGCTCGGCGGCGTCGGCATGATCGCGCGCATCGCGCTCGACCTCGCCTCGCCCGACATCGTGCGCTATGGCGGTAACTTTCTGGCGCGCGGCGGGGCCGACTACAGCTTCTGGCCGATCGGCCCGCTCATCCCACCGCTTAACCCCGAGGCCATCGCCGCCGCCGAGGCCGAGCAGCTCCCGCTGCCCCCGTCTGATCCCTCTGGGCCGCAAGATAGCGTCCCCATCGTCGTTGTTGGCGCCTCTACGGTGATCCCTACAGTCGCCACAGCCGAGCCTTCACCGTCGCCGACGCCCACCGCCACCGAGACGCTGGCCCCAGCTACGCCGCTGCCTGCTACGCCCTCGCCGTTGCCGTCGCCCTCGCCCACGCGCACGGTTGTGGTGCAGCGCGCGCCCGCCACCCTCCCGCTGCTGCCAACAAGCACCGCCGCGCCGAGCGTTACGCCCGCCGTGCTCTCGGCCACGCCTGTGACGGCGCCGGAGCCGCCGCCCGCGCCCAAGGCCACGCAGACGCCTGCGCCCAGCGCTACGCGGGTGCCGCCCGCGCCCACGCGAACCACCGCTCCGACACAGACGCCCGTGCCGTCAGTACCCACGACGCCGGTGCCGCCAGCCCCGCCCCCATCGGCCACGCCCGTGACGCCCACGCCCACGCCGGAGCCGCCGCTCCTCCGCTTCGCCAGCCCGGAGCTTACCGTGAGCGAGGCCGAGGGCACGGTGAAGGTGACAGTGGAGCTGAGCCTGAGCAACGGCTACTCCAAGACTGTCACGGTGGCCTATGCCACTGGCGACGGCAGCGCCACGGCTACTGGAGACTACACGCCCGTGAACGGGACGCTCACCTTCCTACCAGGGGAGCGCTCGAAGACGTTCAACATCGCGGTGCGCGACGATGGCCTGAAGGAGACGAACGAGCGCTTTCAGCTCACGCTCTCTAACCTCGCCAACGCCACCCTTGATGGCCCGAGCGTCGCCACGGTTACGATCACCGACAGCGATGCGCCGCCCGTGGTGCGCTTCGCCAGCGCCGCCCGCACGGTGGATGAGAGCGTTGGCCCGGTGGCCGCCACGATTGAGCTTAGCACGCCCAGCGCGATCAACATCAGCGTGCCCTACACCGTGCAGGGCTTCAGCGTGCCGGGCACCGCCAGCCTCTCCGATCACACGCTGCGCGCAGGGACGCTATTCATCCCTGCTGGCGCCACCAGCGTGCGGCTGCGCTTCGAGCTTGTCGACGACCGCATCGACGAGGATCGGGAGACGATCAGCCTCTTCCTCGGCACGCCCACCAACGCCCAGCTCGGTAACCCCAGCATCTACACGCTCACCGTGAACGACAACGACACGGCGGGCGTTGCCATCGCGCCCCAGCAGTTCACGTTGGACGAAGGGGGCGCCAGCGCCAGCGCCAGCTACAGCGTGGTTCTGGAGAGCCAGCCGGTGGCAAATGTGACGATCAACCTGAGCCCTAACCGCGAGCTCGCCGTGAAGCCCGCCCAGCTCGTCTTTACGCCCGCCAACTGGAGCATACCGCAGACGATTCAGCTTGCCGCTGTGGACGACAAGATTGATGAGGACGGCGACGGCAACCTGACGCCTCATACTGGCAGGGTCGCGCATCTGGTGAGCAGTGCCGACCCGAAGTATAGTGCTCTCGCCAACATCGACCCGGTGCTGGCGACGATCCGCGATAACGACACCGCTGGCGTGCTTGTTGCCCCGAAGAGGCTTGATCTCAGCGAGCAGCCTGCGACCCTAAACCATCGCGGCCCCTATAACGTGCGACTCACCAGCGAGCCGGTTGCGCCAGTGACGATCACCATTGCGGGTGATGCCCAGGTGACAGTGAGCCCCACCAGTCTGACCTTCACCGCAGGCAACTGGAACGTGGATCAGACAGTGACGGTGACGGCCATCGACGACGCTGTGGACGAGCTGAATCCGCACGGTGCCGAGACAAATCACCGCGTAACCAGCGCTGACCCTAACTATAACAACTTCCCGGTTGGCCCTGTGCTGATCACAATCGCTGATGACGACGTGTCGGGCGTGCAGATCGCGCCGACTAGCTTGAACCTGAGTGAGATCCCCTCGGCGCTCAATCACAAGCGCCCCTACATTGTGCGGCTCACCAGCCAGCCAATCGCAGACGTGACACTCACACTAACCCCTGACGCCCAGGTAACGGTGAGCCCCGCAACTTTGAGCTTTACTGCGGGCAACTGGAACGTCGCACAGACGGTAATCGTGACCGCCGTGAACGACGATGTGGACGAGGACGGCAACGGTACCTTCATACCTCCTGCCAGCAGGGTGAATCATGCTGTGGCCAGCGTCGATCCCAACTACAACGCGCCCACCAGCCCCTTCACCGTGCTTCCTCTCATTGTGACGATCACCGACAACGACAACGCTGGTGTGCTGATCACGCCGACAACGCTCAATGTCGTGGAGGGCAACACAACCAGCTACGAGGTGCGCCTTACCAGCAAGCCGCTTGACAATGTTGTGATCACCCTTGACCGTGGTAATCCGACCCAGATCAGCACGAGCGCGCCAACGCTGACTTTCACGCCAGCAAACTGGCTCACTCCACAGATTGTGACAATTACTGCGACTTCTGACTTTATCGACGAGGACGGCGATGGCAACTTAACGCCCCACATCGCCACCGTGAGCCACAGCGTGACAAGCGTCGGCGACCCGTTTTACAAGCCGCTGCCTGTCCGCTTCACGGTGCCGGCTGTGACTGTGCAGATTACCGACGACGACACCGCAGGCGTGCTGATCACGCCGACGCTGCTGAACCTGAGCGAAGGCGCACCGGCGCTAACCGCCACGTACACGGTGCGTCTCACCAGCCAGCCGACCGCAACTGTGACGCTCACAATCACGCCTGATGTTCAAGTAATGGCGAGCCCAGCCACTTTGACCTTCACTGGCGGCAATAACGGCAACTGGAACGATCCGCAGACCGTTATCGTAACAGCCGTGAACGACGACATTGACGAGGACGGCAACGGCAACACAACAACCCATCGCGGCACAGTGAGCCATAATGCGGCGAGCGCCGATCCCAACTACAAAAACCTCCTGGTCGGCCCCATGCTGATCGATATTACCGACGACGACACCGCTGGCGTGCTCGTAACGCCCGACGCCCTCGCGCTCAGCGAGGACCCAGCAGGCGCCACCAATGCCACGGTACAGGTGGAGCTTACGAGCGAGCCAACCGCTCCTGTCACGCTGACACTTACGCCCGACGCGCAGCTGAGGCTGATTTCGCCCACCTTGACACTGACCTTCACGGTCGGCAACTGGAACGTGGCACAACCGGTTACGCTTACGGCGTTTAATGACGACATCGACGAGACAGATCCGCACACCGGCCTCCTCGCCTTCGCTGCGGGCAGCACCGACGTCCTCTACAACCGAAGCTTCCCGGCCTTCTCAGTGGACATCACCGACAACGACACGGCTGGCGTGCTCGTAACGCCCGCCGCCCTCGCGCTCAGCGAGACGCTCACCGATGCAAATCATACAGGCACGTACGCCGTGCGCCTGCTGAGCCAGCCCGTCGCAGCTGTGATGATCACCCTCGGCCTCGACTCCACCCAGCTCGACGTGAGCACGGCAGCGCTGGTCTTCACGCCCGCCACTTGGAACATCACGCAGACAGTCACGGTGACAGCGATTGACGACGCGCTGTTCGAGGGGCCGCAGACCCTGACGATTAGCCACACGCTTATCACGGGCGATGCGCTCTACGCCGCGCTCGCCATACCCCCCGTGATGGTGGCGATCACCGATAACGAGCCGGCCCTGGCCTCAGTTGGCGACCCGGCGGCCATCGACGAGGGCAATGCGGGCCTGCAGACCCTGAGCTTCCCCGTAACGCTGGGCCGCCCTGCCACCGTGCCGATCACGCTGACTTACTCCACCTTCGATCTGAGCGCGAGCGGCGGCAGCGATTTCCTGGCGACAACGGGAAGCGTGCTCTTGGCGCCTGGTGTGGTCACCGCTAGCATCGATGTGAGCGTGATGGGCGACACAACCTACGAGCCCGACGAGCTGTTCGAGCTGCGGCTCACCGGCATCGCGGCAACGGGCGATCTTGTGGGCCTCGACGATGCCCAGGCCGTAGGTACGATCCGCAACGACGACAGCTCGGCCTTCGCGGCGTTCACATTTCTTTCCACTGCTGGGCCGCTGGTAGCGCCAGACCGGGGCTATGGCTACACGGGCAGCGGCTCGAACTACCTCCAGGTGGCCGTGCCGTGCAGCTGGCCGCTTGGGCAGCCCGTAACAATCGAGCTCTGGAGCGCGGCGATCCACAACGACCCTGGCTCCATCGACGCGATCATGGACCCGACCATCCTCGTGGCGCCAGACACCACGAGCTTCGAGCTCTACGACGCGGGCACCGCAGTGGCACTGGATGGGCTTGCGCCTGCGCCTGGCGCGCCAGGCTCGCTGTTTGCTAGCACCTTCAACCCTACGTCGGCGCTGGAGAACTGGGAAGTCTTCTTCACCCTGGCAAACCCACAGCCGTGTGGCCGCTATCTGCTGCGCTCCGCCACCTCTGAAGACGACGAGAATATCTGGGCCGTGCGCGCAACAGCCGCCGTCGCCGATCAGATCGCCTTCGGGTCGCTCCTGAGCACTGTGGAGCAGAACAGCCCAGCCGGCCAGCAGATCTGCACAACGGCCTGGGTCGCGGTGCCGGCGGGCGTGACGGAGCTACGGCTGCGGAACTTCGACCTCGACGTGCCAGCGCCTTTGGGCGACGACCCGCTGGCGCTGATCCGCTACTACCCGCCGGGCGAGCCGCTTGACCCACAAGGACTGCTCGGTGGCCTGGCCGGCACAGGCGCCCCCGACGCGAGCTGGCGCGAGGATCGCATCGCGGGCCCGGCCGAGGGCTGGTGGCGCGCCGTGATCTGCACCAGCGGCCGCAACCGCTTTAGCTTCGAGGCGAGCGCAGACGGGGCGCTGCTAGCGATGCGCTACGACCCGCCCGCTTCGCCGTAGTAGCAGCGCGCGGGTGGCCGGGTTCGTGGTGGTTCGCACCCGTTCGCGGCTTCGTGGTCCAAAGGGCTCGGGCGTCCTGGCTGGTTGCAGCAGCCCCAGCTTCGTTTTGCGCTATGATGGTTTGGTGAACCTGACGACCGTAACAGCAGGCCGCGTGACGCGCCTGCGCCCGCAGCTCCCCCTGCTGCTCATCCTGCTGCTGGCCATGGCGTGGCGGCTGCTGCTCTGGGCGCAGCCGCTGCATCTGGCCGCAAACGACGAGGTCGAGTACCTCGCCGTCGCCCAGGATCTGCTGGCGGGGCGCGGCTGGAGCTTCTACGACAGCTGGCGCTGGCTGCGTGCGCCGCTCTACCCACTTTTCCTGGCGGGCTCGCTCTGGCTTGCTGGCGGCGACGTTCACCGCGCCGCGCTGCCGAATATCGCCCTGAGCCTCGGCGTTGTGCTCGTTATCTACCAGCTGGCGCGTGAGCTGGAACCGACTGCTGGGCGGCGTGCGGGTCTGCTTGCGGCGGGGGCGGCAGCGCTGCTGCAAACCTACGCCACCTTCGCCAGCCTTTCTATGAGCGAGACGCTGTTCAGCCTGCTGTTCGGCGGGTCGCTGCTGGCCCTGGCGCGCTGGCAGCGCTGCGGGGGGCTCTGGCGCGTGGCCCTGGCCGGCGCGCTCTTTGGGCTCGCCTGCCTCACTCGCTCGGCGGCGCTGGTGTTTCTGCCCGTGGCGATGCTCTGGCTGGCCTGGGTTGGGAGGGCGCCCACACGGGGGCGCCCCTCCGGTGACCCATACGGCGTGATCCTGCCTGCTGCGCTGCTGGCGCTGTGCGCCGCCCTCGTGATCGCGCCGTGGACGCTGCGCAACTGCCGGGCCTACGGCGCCTGCATCCTGGTCGAGAGCGGCTTCTCGTACAATATGTGGGCCTTCTACGAGCCCCGCGAGGAGCTAGAGACGATCAACCGGGCGCTAGAGGCGATCCCCAACCCGGCGGTGCGCGCCGACGAGGCCACACGGCGCGGCCTGGAGCGCCTGCGCGAGGACCCGACGATTCTGCTGCGCAAGCTGCCAGCCGAGTGGGAGCGGCTCTGGATCGTGAAGCCGATCCAGGATCGCTTCCTGCTGGCAAGCTCCTACAGCGACCCGCCGCCGGCGCTGTTTCTGAGCGGCCTGCTGCTCGATGATCTGCTCTACCTGCTCGTGCTCTGCGCGTCGGCCATCGGGCTCGCGCAGCTGCTGAGCAGGCGCAACCCCCTGGCCATCCTGCTCGCCCTCTGGGTTGTGGTGTTCGTTGCCGCAACCCTGCTTACCCACGCCGAGGGGCGCTACCGGCATTTCCTGTTCATTGTGCTCATCCCGCTGGCGGCGGTTGGCGTCGATGCCCTGCTGCGCCGCGAGCGGCCACGCCGGGGCATGGCGATCGTCGTCGCTATACCGCTTGCCTTGGCGCTGCTGCCGCTCTTCGTCTACTACCCATGGGGCTGGGCAGGGGGTGGCGCGGCGCGCAGCGTCTACCGCTGGTGGGGCGACACGCAGCTTGCCGTCGGCCAGCCCGACGCGGCGGCCCGCGCCTACGCGGCGGCGCTCCAAGCCAGGGAGACGCCCGATGGCTGGATCGCCCTGGGCGACCTGAGACGTGCCCAGGGCGACCTTGCGGGCGCCGAGCAGGCCTACGAGCTGGCGGGCGCGCTTCAGCCAACCTACGTGGGCACCAGCGCGAGGCTTGGCGACCTGCTGCGCGAGCAAGGCCGCATCGACGAAGCGCGCGCCGCCTTTCGTGGGCGCTACCTGGAGCCCGCCCGCATGACCGACTGGAGCTACCGCTTCCTCGACCCGGCGCCCACTATTAGCGTAGACCTCGGCGACGGGCTCGACTACGGCTACGTGAGTGGCGTCTACGCGGCGGAGCGGCAGCAGGGCGCCACGGCGCGCTGGACCGACGGGCAAGGTCGGCTGCGGCTCGACGCCGGCGGTCGTCCCGTCCTGCTCACGCTGCGGGCCGCCGCGCCTCACCCCGGCCGCGCCGAGGTGCCGCTGCAAGTCTGCGCAGGCGACCGCTGTGAGCAGCTGATGCTCGGGCCAGAGTGGCGCGAGCTGCGCGTGTTGCTGCCAGAGGCGGGCGAGATCGAGCTGCGCAGCCCAACCTTCATCGCCGCCGACGGGCGCGAGCTGGGTGTGCTGCTGGACTGGGCGCGCGTTGCGCCGGCGCGGTGATATAAGGGAACAGGGGACAGGGGACTGGGAACAGGGTGCCGCCCGAAGGGACGCCTAACGTAGAGCCAACCGGCGCTGCGCGGCTTTATCGCGCAACGTCGAGCGACCGAAGGGAGCGAGGTTGCGCGCCATGTTAGGCAAGCCCCCAAAGGCCAAGGAACCCAACCGGAAGCAACAGAATCCACTGTGGTAAGCGAAGTAGCCCCCGTGGCCTTGCGACGCCGAGTGTTACCACGACAAACACTACCCCGAATAGGAGCCATAGCGTCGAAACGAAAGCCACCAGCGAAGGTGCGTTAACGAGACCCACGCCACTTGCGAGTAGGGCAAGCGAAGATAGGACAAGCGAAACAGAAACAATGTGCCAACAGGCATACAAAGTGAGTTTCACTACATCGTCCATCGAACTCTTCAACAAGGGACGCGCGACGTCCTTGCCACCTGCGACGACATGAATTACAGCGGTGACTGCTGCCAGTACACCTGATGAAAGGATAAGCCAGTTGGTCATATTGTTTGCCTAACGACCAAGCTCACCCGCCGCTGAAAGCGAAGTGAGGAACGAGCGAAGCTGTAAGCGGTCGGGTGCAGCGCCTTGTTGTGCCTTTGTTGGCGCCTCTCAATCACTGTCTTTATAGCCTTTGAGCAGCGTGTTTTGCAGATAAACGTATCGCTTTTTTAGCCAGAATAGCGGCGGTGCCAAAAGGCCCATTTCGTTTAGACCAATCCACTCGCATGAAAACCATTCGCCGTTCTCATCTCTTTCTTCTACCGTCCAGACGTGAGCGAAGTTGCCGCGATAGGTGACTTTGAGACGACAATCATCAGATAAGCCGAAGGCAAAAGCATTGAGAGCCTTTTCTACATCTTCATACTCATCATGCCACGCATCGAACGAAACGGTGTAATTTGGCGAATTGTCAACCAAAGAAACTGCAAAACCGCTTTCGTCCAGCGGCAAAACAGTTATCCGGTTGCCCTCGATTTCGGATTTGGCCTGTGGATATTTCTGCAAACGACTTTTGATTTCGTCTATCGCGTTCATAATGTTGCCCTGCAGTTTACATCCAAGCTGCGCGCGAAGGCACAACATGGAAATACACGGACTATGTTCTGCGCTCAGCTCATCTATAACGCTCCTCAAAAGTATACCAGAGCGTGTCAAAACGCGCACAAGAAGCGGCGCCTGCTCAGTTCGGGCCAGTGGCCCGTGGCCATAATAGGCGCTTCGAGTAGGCCGCACTCATGCTCCGGCCCCTGTCCCCTGTCCCCTGTCCCCTTGAATCACCAGGCGAAGAGAAAGGCCAAGTCGTTAACGTTGGTGGCGGTGGGGCCGGGGAGCAGCAGATCGCCCAGGGCGGCGAAGAGCGGGTAGGCGTCGTTGCGAGCAAGGTGGGCGGCGGGGTCGAGCCCAAGCGCGGTGGCGCGGGCCATGCTTGTGCCGGTAACGACAGCGCCCGCCGCGTCGGTGGGGCCGTCGCCGCCATCGGTGGCAAGGGCCACCAGAGCAACGTTGGGCAGGCCAGCGAGGCCGGGCATCGCGGCGAGGGCGAGCTCCTGGTTGCGCCCGCCGCGCCCGGCCCCGCGCAGGGTCACGGTCGTCTCGCCGCCCGCGATGATGCAGGCGGGGCGCCCGACAGGCCTGTTGCTGCCGGAAACCTCGCGCAGCACGGCGGCGAGCAGGCGCCCGGCCTCGCGCGCCTCGCCATCGAGCGAGGTGGTGAGCAGCAGGGGGTAGAAGCCCTCGGCGACCGCTGCCGCCAAGGCCGCGTCGGCGGCGAGCTCGTTGCTGCCAACGAGCGTGTTGCTCACGCGGGCGAAAAGCGGGTCGCCGGGCCTGGGCGTCTCGGGGATCGCGTCGGCGGCACCGCGTCGCAGGTGGGCGATGACAGCGGGGGGCGCCTGCGCCTCAAGCCCGTAGGCGGCGAGTATGGCGAGGGCGTCGACGAAGCTGGAGCTATCGGGCACCGTGGGGCCAGAGGCGATAATGTCGAGCGGGCTACCCACCACATCCGACAGGATAAAGGTGGCGAGGGCGGCGGGGTAGGCCATGCGCGCCAGCCCGCCGCCCTTCACGCTGTCGAGGTGCTTGCGCAGGGTGTTGATCTCGCCGATGCTCGCGCCGCAGGCCAGGAGCTGGGCCGTGAGCGCCTGAAGATCGGCGAGGCTGAGCCCTGGCGCCGGGAGCGTGAGCAGGGCCGAGCCGCCGCCTGAGATCAAGGCGAGCACCAGATCGTGTGCGGTGAGGCCCTCCAGCAGCGCCGCGATCTGGCGGGCCGCCTGCACGCCACGCTCGTCTGGCACGGGGTGGCCTGCCTCTACTAAGCGTAAAGCGTAGAGCGTAGAGCGTAGAGCGGTGGAAGGCGGCTCGGCGCTTTGCGCTTTGCGCTTTGCGCTTTGCGCTTCCAAGTGCCCGTCCTTCACCACCACAAGGCCGGCGCTGAGCCTGTCGCCGAGGATGCTCGCGGCGGCGCGGGCCATGGGCGCACCAGCCTTGCCTGCGCCAACCACGATTATGTGGTCGAGCGCCCGCAGGTCGAAGCTGCGCTCTCCCGCGTAGAGCGTGTCGCCCTCGCGACGGAGGAAGCGCCCCACAGCGGCGGCGGGCTCCACGGCATCCAGGGCCGCCGCCATCATGCGGGTGATCGCAGCGCCAGCCGAGGCGGCGCGCAGCGAGCTGCTCCAGAGCCTGTCGGGGTTCATTAGCATGCTCGGCTTCGTCCCCTGTTCCCTGTCCCCTGTCCCCTGTCCCCTCATCTAAGCGTGATGGCCAAGTGCCAGGGCGCACGCGTTCGCGGCCTCGCGCACGCGCGGCCCGAGGCTCATGGCGCGCTCGCGGCTCAGGCGGGTGGTGGGGCCGGAGATGCTCAGCGCGGCCACACAGCGGCCGAAGCGGTCGAAGATCGGCGCGGCCACACAGCAGACGCCGAGCTCACGCTCCTCGTCGTCTAGCGCAAAGCCCTGGCTGCGCGCCTGCTCCAGCTCGGCCCGCAGCTGCTGGGGCGAGGCGCAGGTTTTGGGCGTAAAGGCGGCGAGCGCGCTGCGGGCCAGGTAGGCGTCGATCAGCTCGGGGGCGAGGCCGGAGAGGATAGCCTTGCCGCCGCCGGTGCAGTAAAGCGGCACGCGCTGGCCCACCTCGGTGAACATCCGCACCAAGCGCGAGCTGGCCACCTGCTCTGCGTAGACGCCCTCGTCGCCCTGGAGCACAAGCAGGTTGCTGGTCTCGTCGGTGGCTGCGGTAAGCTCCTGGAGCACCGGGCGGGCGATGCGGCTCAGGCTGAAGCGCCGGTTGGCGGCGGCGCGGGCAGCAACCTCCAGTAGACGCGGGCCGGGGCCATACAGGCGCGTCTCACGATCCTGGGCGGCATAGCCGCGCTCGACAAGCACGCTGAGCAGCCGGTGAACCGTGCCAAGCGGGAGGCCCACCTGCTCGGTGAGCTGCGAGAGCGCGATCACGTCCCCGGCATCGGCCAGGGCCTCCAGCACGTTGAGGGCGCGGTCAAGCGACTGAACCATAGCGCTCCCGGCTAGAGTGAGGGCACAGCACGCTGCGCCCCTACGGATCTTCTAGCGCGCTGTCTGCGAGGAGATGGCGCTCAGCTCCGCGAGTTGCTGGGCCTGGCCTGCGAAGACGGTCTTGGCGCGCTCGATGTAGGCGCGGGCCTCCTGGAAGCGCAGCGCGGCCCGGTTGGCGTTCGCCACCTCGTAGCTGCTGTAGAACTCCAATAGGGCGTCGAGGCCGTCGCGCTGAAGCTCCAAGCCCTTCAGATAGTCGGCGTGAGCTAGCTGGAGCGTGCCGGGAGGGCGCAGCTCGCCCAGAGCCGCGACGGCGCCCTCGACCTCGGCGCGCAGGCGCTGGGTGGTGGCCACATGCCCCACCGAGGCGCCGCCCGGCTGGCTGGTGAGCGTACGGTAGGCATCGGTGGAGGCGCGCAGGCTCGCGCGGATCGGCTCCATCGCGCTCAGGTAGCCCACGGAGAGGCTCTCGACCACGGCGAGCGGCTCGGCCTCGAGGATGGGCTCGAAGGCGGGTCGAGTCGGCGTGGGGGCGGGAGCAGCCGCCGCGCTGTAGAC
>ENA-ORBV01010146-ORBV01010146.1-microbial-mat-metagenome-genome-assembly--contig:-NODE-10146-length-15175-cov-6.265929_pt1 | contig 15175 bp, 9 predicted proteins | sample MGYA00237777_ERZ505514 | MGnify/ENA primary metagenome ERZ505514 (study PRJEB26160, sample SAMN06269048) | microbial mat metagenome | isolation source: Oligotrophic lake microbial mat | place... | reverse complement strand
GCAAAAGAGAGACTGATTTATAGTAAATTATTGGCATTGTTTCTAAGGCTAGCTAGTGCTCTGGAAACAATGGGAAAGAAAACAAAAAAGAATAGGCCAAAGGCCGCTAGCAACAAACATGGCAACAGCAGCAACAACAACAAGAACCAAAATTCTAGTCCACAAAACCAACCACCGCCCAAACTCAGCGCGGACCAGAAATCGCTCTACACCATTTACAAATATTCCACTGAAATTGTCATTGACTGGGCCCGCAAGACGTACTGGAACAAACACAAGAAAACAAAGAGTTCGAAAAACAACCCGAAGGAGAAGACATCCTCTTATTCCTTAACCAAGGTCATTCTGGAATGTTTAACGTCCTTGGCCAAGACGGGTGTTCTCATGCCGGAACCGGTCTTGAGAGATTTACGAACCACCATTGCTTTGCGAAAGCGAGTTGGGGCCTATTATCGAAGCGTCCCCAGTGCTAGTGAAGAGGATCATGCACGGCATGAATGGTTGATTGTACAATTGGAAAAATTGGAACGACTATTTAGCCAGCAACGGCACGACGACAATAGTGGTAGAGGTGACGGCGAGGATGGTGAAGAAATGAATGGAAAAACGCAGCAAGGATTTGCAGCACTAGCACTGACAAGTGATGAAGAAGAATCCGAAGATGAGGAGGACGACAATGAGCGAGCCGACAAACGTAAGAAGATTGGCAAGGCCGTGCCAACGGCAAAGGAACTACAAGCCGAAGAACGGTCCTTTGCCATTTCCTTACTCTTGTGTGAAATCGATGAGATTTGTATGGATCTTCAAATCATGTGGAAGGAGTGGGCCACTCAATCGAATTCGTTCCAGGAATCCACCTCTACGACTACGACAACAAGAACCACTCACAACCACACCCATGAAGGAGGAGCCAACTTGTTGGCAGCGACAGCGAGTGCGCAATATGCCATTGGTGCAGTGCGCAAGCTCATTTTACAAACATCCGTCGAATTCCATTCCTTTGAGGATTTCCATCAAATCTTGCATGCCTTTGGGAGTACAGCAGCAGCAGCAGTAGCAGTACCAGTAGCACCTGACAAGAACAGACCATTGGAATCGAAGAGTTGGGCGGTCAATGACTGTGTGACAATCCGAAATTTACAAAAACGACCAGACTTGAATGGTAAGCATGGAAGGATTTGCGGAAGGGAAGACAACGGCCGGTTTCCTGTGCACATCTTTCCCGTGGATGGTGATGATGAGGCACCTGCAGGAGCAAAACAAACCCAAATTATCTCTGTCAAACCCGAAAATCTGGTTCCTTCCGACAATACGTTTCTTCGACTGGGTCAAATCCATGACGCTTTGAAAGCTTTTGATTTTGCCACCGTTCCCAAACCCTGTGATAGTGTCTATGGAGCCCCTGCAAGTGTGGATTTCGTGGGGGTCACAATGATGATGCTTAGCAACGCGGACAAGTTTAGAAGCGCTCTCAAGGATCGTGACTTCGGGGCATTTTTGAAGTTGATGGTCCGATATATTTTGCCACAGTGGATTTCTCTGGCCCGTTATGCACCCGCTTCCGGTGCCGCAGATACAGTTTTGGTGGCCTTTGCGAGGAACTATGCCGACACGCGAACCGTGGATTTCTACTTCGCCTTTGCTCTACTAGCGGCGATGGATAGCGCATTTGCCCTGGACGTAGCGGATCGTGCCGAACAAGCACGGACGATGTACTGCAAAATTCTCGAGGATTTGTTTGACGGGCCTATCTATACTGCTGCCATCGAGGCATTCAACCGAGACAATGCAAAACCGGATGCCTTTTATTCTCACTATGAATTTGCAAGGCACTTTCGGGAGGAATTCAGTGAAATGTGTTGTTACTTTCCCTTATTGAGCGGCGAAATGCTGCTTATGGGGCTTCGACTTCATTTTGTGTGCGCGAGTGGCCTACCCTACCGTTTCTGCCAGTCATATACTACGTTGCTGCATATTTATTGGATGCTCCGGTGTGAAGGGTATATTGGCCGATTGCCTGAAATAGAGAATACACTCATCGGGATGTACCGACAGCAAGTGTGGTTTCATGGCGGAATACCACAGAAAGGGAAGGACGCTTACCTTAAGTCTTGGCAACTTGCTCTTGGCGCTACACTTCACACCACGAAACTTCTGGGGGGCCAACAAGTGGCAAGGCGATCACAAGAATATAGAGATTTGAGCAGGGAGGGTCTATTTGTCACCGAAATCTCGCGGCTCCTAGACATTTTGCAGTGGAAGACTATGCCAATCTTGGATTCAAAAGAGTGTTTCCGGGAAATTCAAGAGGTTGCGCGAGAAGAATTCCATGCTGTTTTTACAGCGCCTTTGATGAAAACATGTGTGAAGATGTGTAACCTTGAAGAGGCACTTAAAGCGCGCTTCACTGCAACAGCCCGGGCCTCTGGTGAACGTATGATCGACAACTACAGTTTGGTCACAAGTAAGATGAACAATCTTTCCGTGGTGTGCTTTTGGGCCATGGCGTTGGCGGATAATTGCTCGCTCAACAGCCGAGAAAAGGACGGGGCGCTGCCTTTGCTGGCGAAGCAATTCAAAAATCTGTTTGTGGAGGAACCTGTCAATAGCGATGCTGACCCATCTCTGGCTTTCAGTCCCTATGACCACCGGGTCGACAGTTCTCTCTGGGGAGAGAAAGGGGTTGTACTACAGGAGCACCAACAGGTCTGATGACCAAGCGCAATTCTTTTCTCCTCCTTTACCCGGACCAACAACAAAAACAATGGCTTTACGCGATATGAACCACTGAGAGCACTGAGTAGTATCCTAGCGTTAAAGCAAGCAAACTACCTACTGTGTATCATATACTTCTGTATTATGTGCGGCTTCGCACTATTACTGAAATGCTGCTTACACGGCCTGATAGCCGGACCGCTTACTGCGGCCTGCAAATAAGTAGGTAACTGCTATTCCCACGACAAAACCAACAGCCGACGGCAAGATGGAATGGCGAAGCCCATGAAGCGCGCCACCCTCATCTCCAGCAGCCCCGATAGTATTTTTGGTTTCGTAAACGACAGGAATCTCGACATCTCCAAAGGGTTTGTTGGTCACGAGGCGAGTTACCAAATCCAAAGCCTGGTAGTATGTTGAAAAAAGTGCAGTCCAGCGGTAAGTCTGCCAATCCAACCTCAAGAAAGCAAGAGTGATCTACACAGCACAATCCAAGAAACCGCGGTATAGGCGATTGCTTACCGGAATGGGTACATTGTACGGAACAAGATGTCCACTGTTGTAGACAATGAGAAACTCCAAGGTTTTATTGGGGACGCTCTTACTCCATCCACCCACATAATCATCTACCATCCACAACGATCGGCTGTATTGATGAGGCGTCAACCAATCAGCATGTCCACTCCATTTCATACCATTGAGCATAACTTCACTGCCTTGTGCGCAAGTACTCAAGTCCCGATCTCCGTTGTACCTTTGGTACCAGAAAAAAAGAATGAGCCTTTTTTTCATCAAAGACAAGCGTTGCATGATCTTTTTACTTACACCAAGACTTGAATTTTGGCATCATCAATCAAATCGGCCAAGTACGGCGCCATATTTTCAGGTTTGTCGTGCATGAGTAGCTTTTGTCCAGGCAATAATTCATCTTCATTGGGCATGCCCGACAATCGACGATTGCGATTACGACGCTGTCGACGACGACGTCCCGCCCCGACAATGCACCCTTCCCATTTCTTGCCAATGTCTTGGGGCACGTTTAGCTTTTCTTGCACATCAGGATTGTTGAAAAAGCGGGTGTTGGCGTTATCTCTAGCATTCAATACCCAATATCGATCCCACGTGGTCACGTCGTACATATTGGGAGACTTGTCCTCAAACAAACCAGCACCCGTCGCGGCCAAGACTGCCTCCACCATTCCACATTCATCGGGAGTCGTAAAGGGATGAAAGGGATCCGGTTCATCGCCTGTGCGTGCCAAACAATGTTGATATTCGACATGAAAGGCATCTCGTTGGACACTGTCAATCATACCATGCCAATAGGCATAGTCAATGACCATGCCACCTAAATATAAATTATAATACATTAGAAATCTTTTTTGGAGCTCGGGTCTAGGATTTCATACGGACAAAGAAATTGTTTTACCTTGCTCGGCGACGTCGGCCCATCCATTGCCCAATGCCAATCCGCTGAGAGGAATGTGAGGACGCTTTTTCTCTTTGTTTTTGAGATAAATATAATGGGCAATGCTGGGCACATAATATCCAGCATAACTTTCTCCTACCAAATACAATCGCTTTTGACTGTGTTCGGGGAATATTTTGTAAAAGTTTTGCAAAAAGTTGTAAAAATCTTGCGACACACCTTCCTCATCTTGGGGTGCCTCTGCTCCATAGCTAAATCCTGTGCCGACGGGTTGTTCCACATACATGAGAGTGGTGACATTGGACCAAGCATAAGCGTTAAATTCATGAGGCGCCAGGGCGGGTTGACCAAAGGATCCCGCCGGTTGCAAGGGTACGGTGGCGGGTCCCATTTCCAAAAGCATGCCGGCATGAAACGAGCTGCATCCAGGGCCTGTCAATTTAAATAAGGGAAATTCGGGGAGGAACATTGTCAGTTCTTGACGCAGACAATGTTAATTATTATACAGCGCGGATTTACGACTGCTTTTTTGACTCCGGGTCGCACTCCGGGCACCTTTTTTGCTACTGCTGCTGCGGTCGCCATTGCGCGTTTCACAGGCCGCCAACGCGGAATGGGAAATCCCGCCCGTCATGGCTGTCATGTGCCAAAAATGACTACGTACCTCCATTGAACCAAATCAAAAGGGTGTCGTCGACCACTTTGTCATGCTTGTCGAACATCCAAAACATGAGTTTTCCTTTTTCGTCATTGTGAATATCTTCATGAACCGAGACCAGTCCAGCATGCATGATTCCATCAAAGGTACCAAAGGCAGGTTCCACTTCTTCTAGGCCCTCAACCAAGTAATCCGCACTGGTGGGACCCGGACGAGTGTCGCTAGTGTCAATGACACGAAAGGCGTCATCCTTGTCGGCACCATGCTTTTTGGCGTCTCCTCCCCTTGTCAACAGGAGGAAGAACGAGGTTACGTAGTGAAGGCGAAGCATTTTTTTCCCCGACGCGCAGTGATGTTAAACTTTCTTTCTTTTTCAATCAATTAATATTCGTCCTTTTGTATCGAATCCAAGTCCAACAAAGTGTATATATCAAATGCGACCTACTAGCTAGTAGTTATCAGAAGAAGTAGTATGCTTTGCGATGTCCAAATGAACTCGTAATATTGTTTAGTACGGAACGTTGTGTCATTGAAGGATGATGGTGCCGAAAGTTCATCTTGTCGGATCTTTTTTCTTGTGGTGGTTGGCTCTCGATTGGCATGTGATGTTCTCATTTTTTGGTCAAACCCGATCCATCCTGCGACACGTACCATCGAGCCTTAGTTTTAAGATCCTTTCTGTGCCATCTTGGCACATTCATCAATGACAGAGAGCAATTTTGGTTCTGCACTTCCTGCAGTTTAAACACCAGGTCCAGTTTGTTGGCCAGTGTCTCTCACATGCTTTAAGTGTCTGTCTGTCACAAAATTATGGTTTCGTAAATGGCAGGGTTAGGGTCAATGGCAGTTGTACTTCATCTAGCAGCCAGTCTCACCGCAACTGTTTGATTAGCTCTGTCCAGTAGCAGCTACTAATGAACCCCTGCTAATTCTTCACTGCTGGCACCTGCTACTGCTGTTGGTTGCATATCTGCTACGGACCTGGTGCTCAATCAGCTAGCTGCTCTGTTGTTGTGGTAGAAATGATTAGAAAGAAAGAGTTGTTGGATTGGATCATGTGTCAGTGCATTGGCAAGGCACTTCTAGAGTCGAATTGATGCAAACAATGAGAAATGGCACATGACCCCATTGAACAAGAATTAACTGCATTAAAGTTTGCAAAGTGCTCAACATGAAGATTATCCAAAACCTTATGCATTTTTCAGATGGCGAATGAAACAGACATCCCTAATGAATGTCTGTTAGCAAACCAAATGCTAAAAGTGCTAACTCATTTAGAATTTTTATGACTTCTCATTTCATTCTGCTCACCATAGGATTTCAGCAACATGTCTTAGATTCCAGCAGCTGAGGCGGTCTTCAGATTGTTATGAGAAAACACTAATCACAAGAAACAAACAAATGCAACTCACAGAGGAAAGAATGTTGCAAACAAGAAACAGAAGACATGAAGGACGAAAACAAAGAAACAAAGATTTAAGCATGAACTGATCATTATAAATTCTGGTTCAAAACATTGCTTTGGTCTTTATCCATCTTTAGGGTGTCTTTGCATGACAATCGCTTCCATCACTTAACATGCACTTTGTTGATTTGCAAAAACATTGAAAACTGATTTTTTTGCTTCAAAACACAAGGCTATCAACGCAACACAAATGAGCATAAAAACAACACACACTGGAACAGGTCCCACTTGTTTCATATCACCATGGCACTGTCTGAGAGAAATTGAAGTTTTCTTTTGTCGTTTTGTCAGGAACGTTCCCGGTCGTGCATTGTCATGTCACTCATGTGATAAAATCATGTGATAAATTTATCACACGATTTTCGAATACCAAGTGATAAAATCATGTGATAAAAAACTGTGTGATATTTTTTTCACACGATTTTAACAGCTAACGCACCGTTAATGCACTACTGGGAACGTTCCAGTCCTGTCCACAACATTGAATGGTTTGTATTCGGTCGCACACTAATTCGGTTTGATTTGCATGAGCCACGTTTTATTCGGGTTTCATAAACTTAATCTTGTATCTTGTATCTTGCATCAATCCGGTAAGCCCCTGAATAGCTCTCGAGTCTTTACAGCATTTTGCCTAATTGAGGACTATTTGAGCTAAGTATCCAAAATTACTCTGAAGCATTGTATGCAAACAAAATAAGATGGTGTGTTCGCTTTGTTCTGCTACTGCCGCAAAAGAAGGGAAGGTGAATTTGAATGGACTGTAAAAGTTCGGAGCCCGTCAAGACCGCGCAGTGCGCTTCAGCTTTGCCAGGTGGCACTAATTATGCAGCGCAGCTACCAGACACTGCAACCACCGTTACTGTCACCTATTTTAGTAACGCTTTGCATGATCACGAACTTCATTTCTTGGTTGTAAACACTTGATGGCGCCAGATCGTGCACTAGCTAGCTAGCATGCGTGCATTCTCTTGGCCGGTTGGAGTTTCATGATCTTGTGAAACAGATCACGAATAGTTAACGCAACAATTTTATCCGGTAGCCGGTCATCACCAGGTGCTGGTTTCGTCGTACTGGTATCCAAGACAGACCAAGAGTTTTCACCACCGTCCTCACCACCGTCCAACGAACACATTCCGAACAGAGAGTCGTCAAGTTTTCACAGCCCTCAGTTCGGATGCCGGCAATTGCCCTCGTCCACGATTTATGCAAAACCATTCTTCCTTACACGTCAACTTTGAGCTTCTGGTTTCTACTGTAGTTTTCCAGTACTGTTACGTACTGGTAGAGGCGTTTGGCTACGTTAGTTAGCTACTGCCACGCATGCGTACCGTACACTCGGAGAGTGCAGTTAGCTTCCTCCAATTAGTTCGTGAGTTACAACCCGAGTACTTCACTGGGCATAATAGTTGACTGGACATAGACTTTTCTACTTCGGCTGGAGGTAGGGATTCACAGTATTGCCCTCTAATCCTTCGGCGACCGAGCAGTTGTTTTATTCTTCGGGTTCTACGGTTGCACAGCAAAAAGCCTTCTGACGGTGGCTACTCCTAGGACTGAAAAAAATCTAAAAGATCCATCCAACTAAAAGATACAATGTCCTTTTCGGTCATCGTTAACGCCAACCGTACTACTAAATTGATACTACTGACTGCAAGTGTGACAGATAAAGTGGATTATTGTATACCGTGGATATCGCCATATATGAGAAAAGGTTTCCAGTATATCTTACTGAAGAGATAGGAATCTCCACGGTTAAAGTCAAAGTTTTCAATGGGCTTTTATCAATTCTATTCACGGATAGGCCGTTTGCTATCAGGGAGATGCGTTACAAACGTCTTGGGCCAACGCGGTACACATAAGAAATTTGCTAAAATCTAAGATCTATTTCCCTCTTTTTGGTTTCCTCATTTCCCTGCAGTAACAATCCAGAATGTACTTTAGAGTTTTAAGTACAATTTTGTGCATCCCATTTACCAAAGATCAGTGACGGAAGCCATCCCCAAGGCTCCTCGTGACTTCAAGACCCCGCCGCCGAGTATTTACAGCGACCAACCGTTTTGGATGTTTTATTGTGAGCTGTGCTTTTTACTACTAGCTAGGTAGCTTGTAGCAAGTAGTCAACCGGCCAAACCTTACCATCCACCCAAGCGGTTGATGATTGTCCGATGATGGGAATACTACTACTACCTAACAGCTAGCTAGCTAGCTAGTATTCAATTTCCTTCTTCCATACTGGTGGTACATACCTGCATGGATGGACATCGACCACTTTTTTCATTCCGAGAGAAGCAACGTGGTATCTCTTCTCATTAATTTTCAAGTTTTTTCGAAAAGTTTCTCGAACCGTCACATCAATATAACCATCCTCCTCCCATCCCTACCTAGCCAAATCAAAAGTGATATTTTCGTCACTTCAGAACTATACTACATCCGCTGGTAACAAGAATATATCCTCACAATGGATCTCACACAGTTGTCGCTTCAAATCCGTGAAAACAAGGACAAGTCCTTGCGGTTGATTCTGGTACCAGGCATTCCAACATCAGCATGGGAAGACTTGATTGAAAGTCTCGAGCAAAATACCTGCTTGATGGATATCAAAGTCCAACTATGCGGACCCTTTATCCGTGATACTTTGGCCGATGATCTCCACTTTAATTTGTGGGAATCTCTCATGGAGGCACTCTTGCGTCTGCCTCGTCTTCGCAGTTTCGCCTTGATTGGAAGCAGTTCTGCCAATAACTCTTATCAACAAGAATGTGATGTCCTTCCTCTGTCGTCCCTTTCCCAAGTCCAAGTACGATCCCGAACGTTCACTTCCTTTCGCCTCTCTCGACTCTTATTGGCGAGTGAGGATATGAAAGACTTTTCCAAATGGATCCGAAGACAGACACGACTCCAAGACGTCCGAGTGTTGGCCTGTGGTCTTTATGATCTTTCCAAGATGAATACCGCTACCACACTTGCCTTCACTCCACTCCTTCAAGCCACCGCCATGCTTCCATTGTTGAGTCACTTGGAAATTGGAGAAACCTTTACACCCCTCGCTGTATTGGACGCCGATCAAGTGCCACTCCCATTGTTCCAATTCCATCCCAGTCTTTCCAAACTTTCCATCTCGGACTTTATCTTTACCGACAAGGCCATGGCACAAGTGTTGGATACTTTATCCGCGCATGGTTCCGATCTGGAAGAATTGGCACTGTCGGGAAACATGACCGCCAAGGTAGCACCCAAGTTGACTCGTCTCTTGGCATCCTCAGGATCAAGTTTAACCGCCATGTCCTTGCGATTGGACCATCTCGAGGACGAAGAAGTTAACCAAGAACTTGTCTGTGCCCTCTCCAAGGCCCAAAAACTCAAAGTCTTTAGTTTGTCTTCTTTTTTTGGCTCCGACTTGAGCCAATCCGTCCTCGAAGCCATTTGTGAGATGTTAAAGACCCAAAATGATTCTTTGGAATACCTTTACGTGCCATCTTCCGACTCGAGCTTTTGGGATCAAGTACGATTGTATTTGGGCTTGAATGCTGCCGGTCGCAAGAATTTGGGCATGTTACAAGAGGAAACCAAAACTTCCAAGAAGAATCGAGATCAATGGATCGAAGCCTTGTTTCGTGTTCGTTCGGATATGAGCGCTTCCTTTTACTTGCTCTCGGCCAATCCCAATCTCTTGTCCAACAGTCCAAGTCAAGATGAGGATGAGAAAGTTGTGGACACGCCCACACCCACGATCTGTCCTCTTCCCGTCGTCTTTCACAAGGACACGAGCCATCATGGCGTGTCCACCTATGTTCTCGATGTTCATGGCAATATTCAAAACATTAGCGGCAAATGCAGTGGCGAAAAGCGCTCCTCGTCCTTTCATTCGACCCACGAAACCATGGCCGAAGTGGTTCGTATGACCAAGCGATGCAAACTCCAAGGCAACATGGCATCTGCAGAACCCACCGATTCGCCCAGTCTTGCCAGTTTCTTTTTGACTGGTAGTCGAAGAAAATTAATGTAAACTTTAAATATGTGTAATCCTAAGAATGAAACTGTAATCTATACATACTTGAATCTAACGTAGTCCTACTGTAAAACTGAATACTAGCTAGTACTGTAATAATCAATGAAGACGAGCGACGCAAGGCCCCACGTCAACCGTAGTTAGCTAGATAGTGGCAAAGATATATACAAATTTAGGTGAGTTATGGGTGACTTCCTTTACAGCTTGGCTCTGCGGCTGCTGGGGGAGGTTAGAACGGCATGAGTCTCGTGATAGAGTTCCATTTTGATTTTGCTTAAATTGCCCTTTTCGGAAGTGGAGACGAGTTGTTGTGCCATATCCAGTACTGCCTTTGGAAGTGCGTTATCATTCGTGGGGGCCGAAACAACCGCATCCACGATCCCTGCTTGTAATGCTTCTTGGGCGGTCCATTGCTTGCCCGTCAAGGCCGATGTTCGCAGCGTCTGTGGAGTCATTTTGCATTTGGCCAGTGCCGCAAATCCCGATCCCAAGGGCAATCCAATGGTGATTTCCGGAAGGCACAAATAACCACCACTCTTCTTCTTTTTGTCGCTGTTTTTATCTGTAGTTGTGTTTTGTGGTTGCAACATGATGCGATGATCACAGGCCAAACCAATAAATAGTCCCAATCCAAAAGCATGCCCATTAAAGACGGCCAATGTGGGTGCTGGAAATATCAATAAGCGAGCCAAAACGGTCCAACTATAATTCACCAAATCTTGTCCCACTGGGGTCTTGTCCATTGGGGTTGTGGGGGGTTTGTTTTGTGGTATTGTTGTTTCCGATGAAGAATTTTTGGATTTATTATGAGACTTTCCCGTCAAGGCCTGCAAATCAAATCCAGCGCTGAAAAACGATCCTGTACCCCTCAAGATGAGAGCGCGTGGCAAATTGGCTTCGACTTGATCCAACAATTGATCTAAACGTTGCAAAAGGGGAAGCGTAAAGACATTGGCTTTATGGGGAGATCCTGTAAAGGTAATGATAAAGACTTTATTGTCACTGTCGCGTTCCAAACGGATTTGCCGTTCTTCCACACTACTAGGGGATGACGCCGGTGATACAGTGGTGGATGGCGGCATGATGATACAGTAGTATTGTCGCCTATAATGGTCCTATTTTGTTTGTCGTCGTTGCGATCGGACAGTTGAGCAGCAGAGAATGGTTAGCGTCTTTGACGTTCTCTCGCCTTCGTTGGTTGTCCCTTTCTTTCAGGGCTACTGCTACTAGTCTAGAAGTGCAGCAAGGGCATAGAAAATAGCTTAATCAAATGGGTGTGTGTGTCAATCTTGTTGTTGCTGTTGTTGTTGTTTGTGGAAATGGTGCGTCGAAATGCTAGCCGGGTAGATCTTCCTGCATGTACTTCAGCGCTTGGGACGCACATTGATCCAAAGAACTCATAACCCAACTAACGATGTTTGTTACCACAGCTGAGAGCATCACAGTGTGACACCCCAAAGTGCAATACGCCAATCTCATAAAGAAAGCAAAGCTTTGCAATCAAAAACTATGTGCAACATGATGATCAACAACTTTAGGCTTATGGGTAAAGACAGGAGAATTCTAAAATGTGATGCAACCCATTGTCCGTGAAAAACAAAAAAACAAATGTCGTTCACTGTGTTTGTGAGACATGCAAGAGATCCATTTGTTGGTTGAAACAGATCAGTTTAATAGAAATTGTAAGCGCTGTGATGCTGCTACAGTAGCTGTTGTTGTTGAATCTTTCTAATAGTGGATTCTTCCATGGTGATGACTCGCTCATTCTTCAAGATGCACACAAGTGCCCACATGCTCCTCATGGAATGCTGACAACACTTCCAGAACAAAGTTTAGAAGCAAAAACTTTAGTGAGGTTTTATAAAAGATGACTTGTGGACCAGCATAGCAAAACAAGTGCCATGCAATGAAACACACCACATTTTGTTGACATGCAAATCCAGCAAAAAGAGCAACAGACAAAACAACAACATGAGATGTCACAGCAATCTTTGTTTTTAGAACCAATGCCAGAATGCATTGCAATGATGTTATTGAAGCAACTGTGAACCACATCAGCATGCCAACATGTCCACTCCATTTCTTGTGGGCTCCAGTTAATCCTTCCGGATCAGCTGTGGCTGCACAACCTTGCAAGAGCTGAGTCCAGGCTGCGTCCCCAATGGGTAATCAATGTGCACTGCCAAGAGAAGAAATGAATCTCATTGATCAGTTCTTAAGATGATTTTTGATGAAGATTGAAACAAATTGTTTTGGTCCAAAGACAATTCTAAATGTTAACAAGTTGACATCTGTTCCTTGTTTTGAAAACAGAGTCAGCATCACCACTTGTCCACCATCGAATCCAAAAATTATTGGCACAGCAAGCTTTGGCAGTGCCCATGCAACCATCGCTGTTTGTGCCAGTGTTGCAGCCTGAGCATGGACCTTGTCCCCTCAGTTGCTTCTCATGCATGCCACTGATGGGCACGCAGATTGTGTCAGTAGCTAAATGTTTGTTGTTGCGCACTAAATGTGTTGTGCTAATCATGCCAAAAAGACCAATCAAGCACACTTTAGATGAATCCCCTGCCACAAATCACACTGCACCTCCCACCATTCAAGAGCCTTATCTTTCTTTCTTCCAACCACTGTCTTAGCATGATCTGTAGCAAGCTAATGCCAAAATGTGTTAGTCAAATAGTAGCAACATGCTCCCAATAGCTAGTTGCTTGAGTATCATATTTGCTACACGCACAGGTGCATTGTCACTGTTGCTGTTATTCTGGCCTTGTGACACTGCAAGTGCTCTGGGTGGATGATACACAAAAAGAACTACAAAAGAATTAATGCTTACATTTTTTTAAGCCCCCCAAAAATATATGGACACACAAGTAGAAACGGCTAGAACCATCAAGGTTCCAAGAGACCAGATAGATGATCCAGCACTACACGTATAGTTTTGATCATAGCAAAGCGATTGGCAGGGTTGGCAAAAGGATGTTTTGTGCAGAGGGACACTCAAGGATGGGTTGTCTTTCACTGGGCAGCTGGTCTTTTGGAACATGTCAATTGTGATAACAGATCCGGAGTGGTCCAGGAACAAGGGACAGAGCGATTGGCGAAAACTTGAGGCTCCATGAAACATATTCAACATGATGGTAACGCTTGAGATATCAAACGAGTCTAGCGGTTGGTCAAAGCTGGCGGCATTCATAAACATATTGGACATGCCTGTCACACTCGACGTGTCAAAGGATGACAGGGGTTGGTTGAAACTGGAAGCGCCATCAAACATGCCAAACATGTTGGTAACACGGGAGGAATCATACAAAGTAAGTGGCTCATTGAAACTGGAGGCTCCTTTAAACATATCTTCCATGTCCTTGAGATTGGATGCATTCAAAGATAGGGGCTGATTGAAACTAGAGGCTGCCTCAAACATGGCGACCATGCTTTCGACCTTAGACGTGTCAAACGAGTCCAAAGGCTGATTGAAAGCAGATGCTTCGTTGAACATGCCAATCATACTTTTGACTTTTGAGGTATCAAACGAGTCCAGTGGCTGATTAAAGCTGGAAGCCTTGTAAAACATGCTTGCCATCATAGTCACACTCGAGGTATCAAAGTTTGACAATGGTTGGTTGAAACTAGAAGCTTTGTAAAACATGAGATTCATGTTTTGGACCTTGGAAGTATCAAAAAATAGGGGCTGGTTAAAGCTGTGGAGTCCATAAAACATGCCACTCATATCTGTAACCGAACTGGTATTCCATCCATCCAATGGTTCATTGAAATTCGGATCCTCGTCAAACAAATATCCATCTTCCATTGGATCACCACTAAAATCCGTCACACGATCCACACACCAAGTACCAATGGGATAACCATATTCTTGGGATAGACGCGAATTGGGATTTCGAAAATCACCGAGAATGGCATATTTGAGATCCTCTCTGCTTTCAAAACATTTGTAGTTCTGTTGTTGCTGCTGCTGCTGTTGTGGTGGTTGTACCTGTACGGTTTCGTTTTGTTGTTGCTGTGCGTACACCCCACTACTCATCCCCAACAGCTGCAATACTAACCACTGATGTAGAAGTCGCAGCCACAACGGCGGCGATCTAAAAAAAAACATGGTAAAATCAGAGCTTCTCGTTTTGGGTGCCTTGTCACTCCTACATTGTTGTTGTTGTGGATCGGGGAACATGATGGGATTGTCCATATTTGGAATTCTCGCAGTACTTGCCGCCAACTTGCCGACGTTCTGGGTCGACGAGGTCCAGAAGAAAGACTTGTTGTCCTGGGCGAGCAATCGGTCTTTGCCCATGCTCTTTTTGACGACGGTCTTGGCCATTGTCTTGGCAGCCATCGTCGGAAGGATGGCTTGGCAGCCGTGTGCTTTTGATATTTGGCAGAAATATCCGTGGCGTGGCTTTTATAACAGAATGGCTGAGACGGAAATGACCACAGGCGATGACGAGTGGAGCCTGTTTGTGGCAGTAGGAAATAACAAGTGGCTGAGTAGTTATGACCACAGCATTTTCAGATTTCTCGGATGTAGACTATTTGCAGACGTTCTTAAGCAAGTAAGTTGTTACGTTGTGGTGGGTAAAGTCAACTAACTGGCAAAACAGTGACTGCTGGCACTGTACTCTCTACCTGGTACCATTAGTCTAGCTAGTAGTACGACGTAGTAGGGTCATTGGTTGATACGTTCATGTAAGATACCTGTGCGCTACTACTGTGAATGACCATTGATATTATGGCTAGCTAGCTACAGTAGTAGCTAGATATCTAGCTTCTTCTAGTTAGTAGTACAGTAGTAGATACTTACTAGCTACTAGCTAATAGTAGCTACTAGCGAGCTGTCTCTTATACACATCTCCGAGCCCACGAGACTAAGGCGAATCTCGTATGCCG
>ENA-ORBV01010144-ORBV01010144.1-microbial-mat-metagenome-genome-assembly--contig:-NODE-10144-length-15176-cov-17.566726_pt1 | contig 15176 bp, 11 predicted proteins | sample MGYA00237777_ERZ505514 | MGnify/ENA primary metagenome ERZ505514 (study PRJEB26160, sample SAMN06269048) | microbial mat metagenome | isolation source: Oligotrophic lake microbial mat | place... | reverse complement strand
TGATACGGCGACCACCGAGATCTACACCTCTCTATTCGTCGGCAGCGTCAGATGTGTATAAGAGACAGGCCTTTTGCAGCGAGAGAAATTGATCACTCAAAATATTCAAATTTTAGGTGACAAGACAGAAGCTAATAGACTTTTTAAGTTGGGAGAAAAACAGTTCCGCGAAGATAAATATCAAGATGCTTTAATTACATTCCAGACAGTACTAGCAATTTGGCAGAAAATTGGCAATCCCGGTGCTCAAGGTGATGCTCTGCATAAATTAGGACAGATATATGAAGCGTTGGGGCAATATCGAGAGTCCCTAGAACACTACCAACGTGCGGTAAAAATCTTCTTGAACCTTGGTGAGCGAGAAAATGCTGCTGGTTCTTTGAGTGGCTTAGGAATTGTTTACCTGCAAACAGGAAAATACTATCAGGCTATTGAGGTCTCTCAACAATCTCTAAATCTATTTGCTGATGGCGCACTTGCGCTTAACAACTTGGGACTTGCCTATGGGTATTTGGGGCAATATGAAAAGTCTTTGAAGTTTCATCAGCAAGTTCTAGGAATTCGTCGAGCAAGACGAGCAACAACTAGTGTTGCATTTAGTCTAACTAATACTGGAGTTATATACAACTATCTTTCTCGTCCCAAAGAAGCATTCAGAGCCTATCAGGAAGCATTCATCATTTTCAAAAAATTTGATAATTTCTTAGGACAAGCAGTTAGCTTAAATGGTATGGGGGAAACGTATAACACTCTCGGTCAATACAGCAAGGCAATGAAGATTTTTCAAGAATCCTTGAAAATCGCTCAACGCGCAAACAGCCTCAGGATTCAGGGGAATATCCTTGACAATATTGGTGCAAGCTACAGCTATCTTAATCAAGATGTCGAAGCTCTAGACTTTTATGGAAAAGCGCTTTTCATTCATCAGAAAATCAATAACCGTGAGGGTGAAGCGAGAACCTTAGCTGACATTGGAGAGCTATTCAATAAGCAAGGACAGGTAGAACTTTCTATTGTATTTCTCAAGCAATCTGTAGGAATTTATGAATCAATTCGAGAGAAAATTCCATCCTCACAAATCGACCTCCAGGAAACCTACTCCCAATCGGTTGCAGGCATCTATCGTTCCCTCGCCGATGTCCTCATCCATCAGGGGCGGTTGCCAGAGGCACAAGCCGTCTTGGAACTGCTGAAATTGCGGGAGTTGCGTGACTTCACCCGTGATGCTGGGATCAACAGTCCTGGTATTAGTCTTGCCAAAATTGAAGAAGAAGCCCTGAATCAAATCTTGAAACAGTTCACCACTCTGGGCAACTTTGGTCAAGAAATTGCGAAATGTGAACAAACGAAATGTGCCAACCTGAAGCGACTGGAGCAACAGCGCGACACCCTCTACACTGCTGTGAATCGGGAACTCAAGCAACAGCGCGCCATCCTGGAAAAACACTTTTCCAGCGAAGCAGGCAGTCTGACTCCCGAAAAACTCAATGCCGAAGCGCGGCGGATTGTGAATGCTCAACCGGGCACTGTTTTGATCTATCCCCTGGTGCTCAAAGACAAAATGCAATTTCTCGTGGCATTCCAAGCGGGGAATGGAGCCGTCGTCTTCCGCCCGTTTGAAACCAAAGTGACGGCTGAGCAATTGTTCAAAACGATCAAAACCTTCCGGGAGCAATTGGGGGAAACAACGGTTGTGGGTACGCCCAAAGCAGACTTGGCAACGGTGCAAGCCACCAGCCAGCAACTCTACACCTGGCTGATCAAACCTCTAGAAGCTGAACTCAATGCTGCCAACATCAAACATCTCGTCTTTGCCCCCGACAGCACCACCCGCTACATTCCCCTGGCGGCTCTGTACGATGGCAAACAATACCTGATCCAGCGCTTCACCGTCAGCACCATCACCGCCGCCAGCAAAACCGACACTGAGGCAAAAGTACCCAGACCGACAGGCAATCAACCGATGCTCCTGGCAATGGGAGCCTCCACCTTTCCAAATCTGAATCCCCTCACCAACGTTCCCGCTGAACTGGATGCCATTACCCGAACCAACCAGCGCAAAGACATCCAGGGCATCTATCCCGGCAGCGAATTCCTCAACACCAGCTTTGACTATGACACGCTCAAAGCCAATCTCAAAACCGGCACCTATCGGATTCTCCATCTTGCCACCCACGGAGCCTTTAAAGCGGGTCGTCCAGAAGATTCCTATCTCGTCCCCGGTCGCGGACAAAACCTGACGACAGAACTGATTGACCAACTAGGCAATTATGGCTTGGGCAATATCCATCTAGTCGTGCTGTCTGCCTGCGAAACTGCCGTGGGCGATCGCGCCAGCGACGGTATGGAAATCCCCGGTATCAGCTACTTTTTCCTGAAAAACGATGTCAAAGCAGTGACGGCTTCTCTATGGAACGTGAATGATGCCAGCACCGCTCTAATCATGCAGCAGTTTTATCTCCACATTGGCAATGGCATGACCAAAGCCCAAGCATTGCAACAAGTCCAGCAAAACTTAATCGATGGTAAATTCACCGCCAAAGATGCCCCGACGCGATCGGATATCATCGTTACGGGTGCTCCTGCGCGATCGCCCAAACCACCCAATTTTGCCCATCCCTACTACTGGGCACCATTTATCTTGATTGGCAATAGTCTTTGAAGAGCGGTCAGCAGTCAGCAGTTAGCGGTCAGCGATTAGAGAAAAGCTGAAAGCTGAAAGCTGAAAGCTGAAAGCTGAAAGCTGAAAGCTGAAAGCTGAAAGCTGAAAGCTGAAAGCTGAAAGCGATTAGTAGAGGAGTTGAAGCAGAAACGATGAGTGAGCAGGAATGGTATTGGACCTTAGTGAGGCTTGACCCGGCTGGACGTAGCCGAGTAGAGGAATTGTCTGCTGCCAGAGAGTTTTTTCAGCAGCAGGTGAGTCAAACACTGGAGGGTGATGGGGCGATCCAGAAACACTTGTTTAACCTGGCTCGGAGTGAGATAGAAAGCAGCGATCGCACTCTCGCTGCACTCTGCTTACGCTGCTTTATCTCCCATCAAATTGAGCAAGTTTGCATTCAACTCGAAACTCAGTTTGGCAACTATTATGGCTTCACTCGACAGGAGTTGTTTGCCCTGGTTTTGGATGATGAGGGGAAAGCAGAGCTATCAGCTAACAGCTATCAGCCAACAGCTATTAGCTATCAGCTATCAGCTATCAGCTATCAGCCAACCGCGATAGAAATTTTGCAAAAGTTTGATCCTGATCGGGCTGGACTGGCGGCATGGACGACGCGATTGGTGAAACAGCATCATGAACTGAATGCTTTTCTGCTGGAGCAGGGGTTGTGTATGTTGAGTGATTGGGCAATTTTGAATGATACCAAGCCCAAGAAGCTGGAACGAGTCCTGACCCAATTTCATCAGCTCACAGAACAGGAAGTTAAGCAGGCGATCGCCTTACTGGAAAGCTACCATGCCGTTTACCGTCGCGATCGCCTCTTGCGGGGACAGAAAGGAGCGTGCTCACCTCCAACTTTGGCACAGCTTCAGGAGATCAGCGATCGCTTCCAGCAGCAAACTGCTCGTTCCGTTGCGATCGATGCAATTCTGACTCGCCTGACAGCCTTAGCTGCACGTCTGCGCCAATATCGCATTTCTGTGGGAGGCGGCAAACCGCCTAGCCAATCGCTCGATCAACCGGATACTCCTCTGCTTGACCAACTCAGTCAGGAGTCCAAAGATTTAGGCGATGACGATCCACAAATCGAGTTTCTGCAAACCTATCGTCAACAATTTTTGGGATGTCTGGAAAATGCTTTGCAGCAAGTTGTCAGCGATCGCCTGCAAATTCTGAAGCCACCCAAACAACAAAGCTTTCTCACTGCTCTGAAGCTATTTCACTGTCAAAAGCTGGCAATGAGTGCGATCGCTCAACAGATTGGATTCAGAGCGCAGTATCAGGTCTCTCGATTACTGAAACTGGATGAACTCCGCAGCGATGTGCGCCATTGGATGCTTCAGTGTTTACGAACGGCTGTTAAAGATACAGCTCTGAACTATGTTGAGCCAGACAAACTCGACACGCTTGATCGTCAAATTGCCGCAGCCCTCGAATATCAAGTTGATGATCTGATCCAGAAAGATCAAGCAAGTTCCAAAACTCCAAAAGGCTATGTCTCAGACAATTTATTTGCTCAGAGACTCTGCCAATATTTGGATACTTTATCAGTTGCATGAGGTTGTTATGAATTCGATAGATATTTCCGTTGATTTGGAGGCATTACCGCCTAGGGCGATCGCCCTGACGACAGACCAGGTTGAGCAGGCAAGGCAGCGCAGCCGCTCGGTTGCTGACCCAACTCAACAATGGCAGATTTATCTCAATACATTATCTCTGCTAGGGTTTGAGCAATGGCTGAATCAACGAGCCAGTGATATTTCGATGAATCAGCCACAAAACTCGATCATCCAGTCATCTGCAACCCTTCCGGTTGTCTGTAATGTCATTATCAATGGGTTTAAGATCTGTTTGATTCCCGTTGAAAGTCAGCCTGATGAGGTGGAGATACCGAGTATCGCGATCGCTGCTCCCGAATTGGCAGCACATTTTTATGTGGCGATCGCAGTCTACGAAGAGCAGTCTCAGATTGCAATACATAGCTTCCTGCGTTACGACCAACTCACTGCCCAAATTCAATTCCTTCAACCCGATATCGATAACCTCTACGCCATTCCCATCAGTGATTTTGAGGATGACTTAGATCGACTCCTCCTCTACCTGCGTTGCTCAAACCCTTCAGCCATCCCCCTCCCCAGTAACTCACTAACCGCTAATCGCCAACCGCTAATCGCCAATAGCTATGAGCGAACAACTCCATTCATCAACATTCGTCGCTGGCTGCAAAACGAACTGGATGAAGTGGCTCAACAACTCTCCTGGGTGCTATTGCCGCCGATCGCGAGTGAAGGATCGCTCCGGATCAAGGCGAAGGCACGACAACAGCCATCCTTTACAGAGGATTTCGATGAAATTATCAAACAACTGGTGCGGAAAGGAATGACGCTACCCGTTGATACTCGTGCAGCCTACCAAAATATGATGATTGGCACTGTTGCGGCTCGATTATATGCCGTGGCTGGAGCTATCATTACCGCCGAACAGCCGCCGGAGTGGTCGCTGCTAGTGATTCTGGGTCCTAAATTACAGCGGCAGCTTCCCCGTGGCACCCAGCTTCAAGTCAGCGATCGCACAGAAGTGTTGGTGCAACAAATTCTGTCCGATCAAACAGAAGATGGCTACTTGTTCGCTCAAATTGTGGGAACGTGGGAGGAGCAATTTGTGGTGACGTTGACCGTTCCAGACGGTGCCACTCTCACCCTGCCCCCCTTTGGTTTTCAGGCAGAATAACAGATGACCCCGAAACAACTCACGGCAGTCAAATTTTTGCTAAAGGTGTGGCATGTTGAGCAGACCTGTATCTTCGAGTTGTCTTGGGGCAAAACCCAGCAGCTTACCGCAAAACTCCGGTTTCCAGAAACCTTGAAAACGCTCTATCGAGTCTGGCAAAAGGCGTATCTGGATTTCTATGGTTCTCTGGTTCGGGGGCAGGTGAAAATGAGCGGTAGTGTTGCGGTTCCTGCGGTAGACTGGCGCGCCAAGCTGGTACAGGCGGAAGCCCAGTTTTTAGCAGAATTTCACTATTGGCTCAGCAGTGCGGAATTGCTGGAGATGCGAAAGCAAATTGCCTCTGGCGGCAACATCAATCCTGGCACATTCTCTGTTTCCCAAATTGAGGTATTTTTAACCTGCGATTCTTTGGAATTAGCGCGGCTTCCCTGGGAAGTGTGGGAAATTGGGACTGAGTTTGCTGCAACCCAAACGATTCGCATTGCTCGAACGCCTGCCAATCTTCGGGCTGAAACGGGACGGCGATCGCGCTCAGGCAAGATGCGAGTGCTGGCAATTTTAGGCGATGACACGGGCTTGAATTTTCAGACTGATCGAGATGCCGTCCAGTCGCTTTCTCGCATTGCTGAAGTTGAGTTTGTGGGCTGGCAAGAGGGCAACCCTGTGACCGATCTGAAAACGCAGATTTGTCAGGCGATCGCCGACCCCAACGGCTGGGATATTTTGTTTTTTGCTGGACACAGTAATGAAACCAACCTCACGGGCGGAGAACTGACAATCTCACCCAATCAATCTATCTTAGTCAGTGAAATTGCCCCTCAGTTGCTGTTGGCAAAACAGAATGGCTTACAGTTTGCAATTTTTAATTCCTGCAAGGGCTTGAGTATTGCTAACTCATTAATTGATTTAGGTCTAGCTCAAGTCGCGGTCATGCGCGAACCGATTCATAATCAAGTGGCTCAAGAGTTTCTGGTTCGCTTTGTGCGAGAGCTAACCAGTGATAAGGATGTTCAAGATGCCCTTCGCTCCACCTGCCAGTCGTTCAAGCTCGATAAGAACCTGACTTATCCGTCTGCTTATTTGATTCCATCCCTGTTTCGGCATCCTGAGTCCATCCCTTTTCGGCTGAAACCGTTTGGTTGGCAAGAAAAGCTGAAACAATGGCTACCCACAAAACCAGAAGCGATCGCCCTAACCATCCTGCTATCCCTGAGTCTTTATCCACCCATGCAGCGCTGGCTTTTAGAGCAGCGGGTGCTGATCCAGGCGATGTATCGGCAGGGAACGGGGCAAATTGGCAAAGCCTCTGTCCCCCCGATTCTATTAGTTCAGATTGACGATCGCTCTCTACAAAAGGCACGCATCGCCAATCCAAAACCAATGCAACGGGACTATTTAGCCAAGCTGGTGAATCAGGTATCTGCACTAAATGCAGGTGTGATTGGGATTGATTTTTGGCTCGATCGCCCCCATCCAGAAGATCCTCAATTTCGCAAAGCACTGGAGTCTGCAATCCAGCGGCAGCAATCCTGGTTGGTGTTTGCGGTGCATCCAAGTGAAACGCGGGAATGGCAGATGGTGACACCAGAAGTTGCCAGTTCCGCCTGGAGCTTGCAGGGAGATGGGGCGATTCCGCTGTGGCATGTCAAACCGCTTCCCTGGCTAGATTCAACGCCGCCCCCTTTCAGTTATCTACTGGCAACCGCCTATCGTTTTCAAACCGAGCCATTTCAACCTATCCCAGCGGTACAACCTCCTGTACCCAGTTTGAATAGTCAAACGAATCTGCTAACGCAAGTGAGAGAAGCAACGACCCAAGCGGTTCCCACCAATCAGAAACCCTTAGTCAGCGAGGCAATGCAATTGCAGACGGTGACGGCTTTCTCATATCTCTTCAATCAACGCTGGTTTCAGCCAATTTTAGATTTTTCAATCCCTCCACACCAGATTTATGACACGATTCCAGCATGGCAACTGTTGGAGCAACCGGATGCTGTGATGAGATCGCGGAATTTAACCTCTCTCAAATCCCGACTGGTGATGATTGTTGCCGGAGGATATAGCGAAGCTGGAGCCACGTTTGAGGGAGAAGATAATTTTCCGCTCCATGCCGCGATCGCTTACTGGCGCAGTCAGCAAACGCCTCCCAACGACAATCCTATTTTTCCCGGTGGAGAAGCCCATGCTTATATGACGCATCACTTTCTCACCCAGCGATTGGTGATGCCGATTCCCGGTTTTTGGCTGGTGCTGGCAGTCATCCCCTTAGGCAAAGGACTGTCATTGCTGCTGGCTCAACGCCATCGACGCTGGATGGCGATCGGGGTGGCAGCCACGATGGGCTATGGGCTGGTGAGTCTACAACTGTATCTCGTCCCCGGTATTCTCATGCCCTGGTTGTTGCCGTCAGCAACAATTTGGATATATTTATTACTCGCATTGATGAGGAGCAATCATGCTCAACGTTAGAGGAGTGTTATCTAGTTGCTTGTTCGTCACGGTGGCAATCGCTGGTTCAGCTTTCACTGTATTGGCTCAATCTCCAGCTTCTTGGTCTGGTGTAATTGACGTTATTTTTGGGCGCAAGGAACCCCGCGATCCTAACCCAACTCGGCGCGGAGGTCCCAGACCGCCTGACCTGTGCTGGATTACCCCAACAGAAAAGGTCTGGAATACTCGTCCGGTGTTTGTCTGGCAAGGCGACACCCGGTTGATTGGTGTCCGCGCTGAGGAAGAAGAAAAAGTGCTTTGGCAACAGGTTGCGCCTATCAACAAGGATTCAACCGGGCAAACTCCAGTTCGGTATTTCATTGAGTCTAAAACATCATTACAACCCGGTAATTATGAGTGGCTATTTTTTGACCCAACAACGCGATCGCTGAGGATACGAGTCCCATTTCAGGTAATGGGTGGGAAAGAACGGGCTGCGACTACGGCTGGTCTGGCAAAGCTGAATGCCAACCTGAAAACGACAGGCAGTAATGGAGAGGAAATCGCACTGCAACGGGCTAAGTTCTTTGCCAAGCGTAGGTTGTGGACCGATGCAATCCAACAAGTGTACTCAGTCAAAAAACCTTCTGCACAACTGCAACAGGTGGTTCAGGAGATTGAAAAAGAAACCTGTGAATCAAAGGAAAAGGCGATCGACTAGACACTCGAAACCGGGCAGTAGAGGAGAAGTCAGCGTATCGCTGGCAAACAGCGTGCAAACCAGTTTTAGTAGGGCTTGTTGCCGACGGTAGACTTCGACCTGCTGCACCTGCCAATCCAAAATCCAATATTCTTGCACCCCGCGCTCGGTGTAGAGTTTGAGTTTGGTTTCCCGGTCTCGCCGTTCATTGTTGGTGCCAGAAGATAGCACTTCCACAATCAGTTCGGGAGCCAAGGTCAGATGTCCAGCCTCATCTAAACCATTAGCAAGCCGTTCGTTACTGATCCACACTACATCGGGAATCACATTATCGGCATCGCTGAAAATAACGCCAGGAGCTTGAACGGTTTCACCTAGCCCAGTGGATAGTGACCAAGCATCAAGGGCACTGCCAGCACGGCTTGCCGCTTTTTGGTGTTTCCAATGTGGTGCACGAGTCGCAAATAGTTCTCCATCAATAATTTCGTAGCGGTTGCTGCTTTCGGGAAGCAATTCCAGGTCGGCTGTTGTCCAGCGAACTCGCTCGTCGGTAGTCTGGCTCATGGGACTTGTCCTGCTCAAGGCTTTTATCATTTTAACGGCTTACCGTTGTCAAGCGCGATCGCCCATCAACGCTGACTATTTGCATATCTTTTCACAGGTTGGAGTGACATATCTTCGTGAGTCATACTCCATTAGTCCCAGAGGTTCTCATGGTATTAGCCCCATCGCAGCAGTTCACTCCACCGACTTCACGCTATTTAGTTCATCCTGGTCAACGAGTCGGAGTCATTTTGTTGTTTTCCCTGGCAACGATCGCCAGCATTCATTTCAGCACTCAATTAGCAATTCTGCTGGGAATCGGCACCTAGACTGAAGGGGCGATCGCTCATTTAGACTTTCGCGGCGGTTTGCTGGTTGGCGGTGTTATCGGGTTGGCACAATGGACAACCTTGCGCTTTACCCGACTCCCCAAAACCTGGATAGTCGCAACGGCGCTAAGTTGGGCGATCGCGGCGAGTATTCAACCCCATTTGAGCGATAGTGAAATCTACTTGTTAGCCGGAAGCACTGGCTTCCAGCCGTTCACATTTCTGGTACTGAGCCTGGGGCAATGGTTGGCGCTGCGGCGATCGCTGAAGCTGGGCTGGCAATGGTTCTTGCTGCCCATCGGGCAAATTGTGTGGGTGCTGATTTGGCTCGGAATCGTCCAAGTTGCCATGTTTGGCGTGTTCATTCTGTCGCTGGGGCACCTGATGCAGCAGCCGTTTCCATTCGTCATCAGTGGGTTACACCTGATTGGCATCGCAGCTTATCACCTGATCATCGTGGCTCACAGTACGCTGCCCGTGCTGGCGTTGTGCTGGCGATCGCCGCTGTCCATGCCTCAACGCTCTGGGTTTGCATAACCTCCCACCGCCTGGGGTGATAGATTAATGACCAGCGACCTAACCCGGAGAGTCTTTCGTGATGCGCCCCGCTCTGAAATTTGCCAGCCTTGCTGTTGCCACGTTAGCCACCCTTTCACCCTTGTGCCTTGTGCCTTGTGCCTTGTGCCTTGTGCCTTGTGCCTTCTCCCCTCCCGCCCTTGCTCAAACGAATCGGGCGGATCGGTCTGAGTGGTCTCGCCTTTGGATCCTCGGTATTCAGCAACACAAGACTGGGGAATTTGAAGCGGCTCTTCAATCTTTTCAGCAAGTTTTGGCAATTTTTCAGAATACCCGTTTAGAAAGCGCAATTTTAGGACATAAGAATACCAGTTTTAAAAGCGCATTAGAAAGCGCAATTTTAGAATCTATAGGAGGGATTCACCTTGCCCTCAGTAACTTTGACAAAGCAACCACATATTATCAGCAGAGTTTAGCAATCGCTCGGGAACGAAAAAACTCAATCGGCGAAGGACGTGCCTTGGGCGGTTTAGGAGCTGCTTACATTTATCTGGGACGCTATGCCGAATCGATCAAGTATAACGAGCAATATTTAGCAATCACTCATGAACTCAAAAAATTACAAAGACAAGGGCGTGCTTTTGGTGGTTTGGGTCTCGACTATCCACAGGGAGAGGGAATCGCCCTGGATAATTTAGCGCTGGCTCACCAGGCTTTAGGTAACTATGCCAAAGCAATTGAATATAAAGAGCAATTTCTAGAAAGCACTCGCGAAAGGAAAGACCGACCCGGAGAACGAGCCGCATTTGACAGTTTAGGGGATATTCATCAAGATTTGGGGAATTCTGCTAGCGCGATTAAGTCCTACGAACGATCTCTAGCGATCGCTCGTCAAATCAAAGATCGGAGTAGTGAAGGCATTGCTCTGGGTAAGTTAGGGGGTGCTTACGTATATCTAGGCAATGCTAGTAAAGCAACTTCTTATCAGGAACAGAGTTTAGCGATTTTACGGGAAACCAAAGACCGACAAGCAGAATGGGCTATCTTAGGCAACTTGGGTCGTATTTACTCCGTCATGGGCAACTATACCAAAGCAATTACATATCTAAAACAAGGGGTGGCGATCGCTCGATCCGTCAAAAACCAGCACGGCGAAGGATTTTCTCTACATGGCTTAGGAGTAGCTTTTTCTCGTTCAGGCGATATGATGGCGGCTGAGAAAACTTTCTTCGACAGCATTGCTATTTGGGAAACGATCCGACAAACGGGCATAGGAAACAATGATATTAACAAAGTTGCCATCTTTGAAACTCAAGCTAATACCTATCGTGCATTACAACGAGTGCTAGTGGTGCAAAAGAAAACCAATATGGCATTGGAAGTGGCTGAACGGGGACGAGCACGAGCCTTTGTCGAGTTGTTAGCGCAACGGATAAGGAGTCAGGAGTCAGGATCCAGCTATCAGGCATCAGCAGTGAAGCCACCTAATTTCCAGAAAATCCAGCAGATTGCCAGCGCACAAAATGCCACACTCGTGCAATATTCCATCCTTTCGGATGCTTTCAACAGTCAGGGTTTCCAGGAACTCCGCCAGTCTGAACTTTACATCTGGGTCGTTCCCCCTACAGGCGATATCAGCTTTCGCATAGTAGATCTCAAACCCTTGTGGCAGCAGCAAAACACTGATCTACAAGCCCTAGTGGTGCAAAGTCGAGAGGTGATGGGTGCAAGGGGACGATCCGAGATTGTGGTAACGCTGTCACTCGATCGCTTGAAGCAACAACAGGAACGGCAAACCCAAAAGCTGAAGCAACTACATCAATTGTTGATTGAGCCGATCGCCGATCTTCTCCCCAAAGATCCCAATCAACGGGTCATCTTTGTGCCCCAAAATGAACTCTTCCTGGTGCCCTTTCCAGCACTCCTGGATGCGAACAACAAACCTCTAATTGAGCAACATACGATTCTCTCCGCACCCTCGATTCAAGTGTTGGCACTGACTCGTCAACAACGCGATCGCGTAGCATCTCGTCCGGCTGCCGCTGGAAAGTCGTTGATTGTCGGCAATCCCACCATGCCAAAAATCGTGACGCAAGTAGGAGACAAACCCGTGCAATTGTCTGATTTGCCAGGGGCAAAACAGGAAGCGATGGCAATCGCCAAGCTGTTTCAGACTGAGGCGATTACAGGAGCAAAAGCGACGAAAACAGCGATCGTGCAGCAGATGACCAATGCCCGCTTGATCCATTTCGCCACGCATGGCTTATTGGATGATTTCAAAGGGTTGGGGGTGCCCGGTGCGATCGCCCTTGCGCCTTCCGGCAATGGTCAACTGAATGATGGCTTGCTCACATCGAATGAAATTCTGGACATGAAACTGAATGCCGAACTCGTGGTGCTGAGCGCCTGCGATACAGGACGGGGCAGGATTACGGGCGATGGAGTGATTGGTTTATCGCGATCGCTGATCACCGCAGGCGTTCCCAGCATCATCGTCTCTCTCTGGAAAGTGCCCGATGAGCAAACGGCGTTTTTGATGACCGAGTTTTACAAAAACCTGCAAAAATCCCCAGATAAAGCGCAGGCACTCCGGCAGGCGATGTTGACTACAAAACAAAATTATCCCGATCCGCTTAACTGGGCAGCCTTTACGCTCATCGGCGAAGCAGACTAATTGCTATTAGTTCCAGACAAATCTTAAATGTTGCATATGCTCAATTGAGCGGGAGGGATATAAATTGAAACCCTCAACTCTGCTAAAATTTTTCGGGAAGCTATAAAATCTTGATCAAGTCTTGATGCCCAATGGCAATACTTGCACTTTGTCAGGAAAATAGTCCGCTAGGTCTTGGCTCAGGGATTTAGCGAATTCAATAGTTGCACATTACACCTTGTGATGTTTGAGTTTCAGGGTTTTTAACCATACTTTATGTCGTTCATGCCTGATTTTTGGGAGTTGCTATGAATTCTTTGAAGAGAACCCTGGTTAGTGCGATCGCTGGTTTTTCATTGCTGCTAGTGCCGGAAAGTTTACTGGCTCAGTCCAAACCCAGTGGGTCTCCAGTTACCTCAGTCCATTTGAACATTGCCCAAGCAAAACCCACCGCAGCGAGTGAGTTTTTCAAACAAGCCGAGATCAAACTACGAGAAGTACCCAATTACTATGTGCTATATCGTGTAGTTGAGCGGTTGTCCCGCTCCAATGGGCTGGATGGTACCCCCTGGCGAGTTCGTGTTTCGAGTCAATACGATATCAACGCCTATGCAACTGAGGTGAATCTGGTTGTCTTTTACAACGGAATGTTGGATATGTTGGCAGGGGATAACGATGCGATCGCGTGTGCAGTGGGTCATGAGATGGCTCATCACACCCAAAATCACATCCCCGTCAGCCAAGCCCAAAGGCAAAAAATCTTAGCGCAACTGCGAACTGAAGCCATTCAAGAAGTCACCGCCGAGCAGCAAGATCTGCGTGAAGATTTACAACGCATTAACACTGGCAGTTGGGTCACGGGTCAGGCATCCTCTCTAGGCGGAATGATTCGCGGGTCAGGGGGTATCCCTGGTTTGGTTGGGAGCCTTATCGGTGGCGCGCTACAAGGACAACGTCAACGTCGGTTGGAAGAAGCAACCAAACGCATTGAACAAATCTCTGCCGAAAAGGAAGCAAAGATTCGCAAGGAATGGTCTGAACTTAGCTTCCGTCATGAGTTTGAAGCGGACAAGCTGGGCTACCAATATATGGTGCGAGCCGGGTTTAAACCAGAGGGCTGTATGACCGCAATGAATCTGTTGAATCGGCTTCCTGGTAGCCAGATGCCTGGTGAAACCCATCCAACTCCGACAGAACGGATGGCGACACTCAAAGCGATTATGGGTCAATATCCGACGGCTACGCTGGTCGGTGAAGGGCGCAAAAAATTGGCAGCCAGTCCGAATCCATTAACGTTCAATTTATCGCTAGATGACAGAAGTCTACGCATCAATTCAAAAGCTGGCAGCAAGAAGGGTGGCTTCCCAGAGTAAATAGCCTTTTTCTGCTAGAGCACCACAGGTGTGATTCAGCGTCCTGCACCTAAAACCATTGCCGCCGTCAGGCTAAGGTCAGAAAACTGGGGCGATCGCATCGCCTGATCGCCCTGGTAAACCTGATCCTCATATAAGCCATCTACCCATTGCAGAATCGTGACTTTTTGGGCGATCGCATCCACAATCCAGTATTCAGGAATGTGTCGTCCAGCATACTCGGTGCGTTTGTAGCGGTAATCCCGATTTTCTTGCTTGGGGCTGACGACTTCCACCACTAATAACGGCGGCGGCATATCGTGAGTAATTAGACGCTGGCTGGCACCCTTCAGCGCTGTTGCAGTTTCTTCTGATAAAACCGTTAAGTCAGGTTGCCGCGCCGTTGCTCTGGAGCCAGCGACCGCAATTTGTGCCTTCATGCTGAGGCGATAGTAGGGAATGCCAAGTTGCAGAAAGGTGGCAAACAGAAATGCGGCAATTTGATCATTCAGATCACTCTCGGTTGGCATGGCAACTAGTTTCCCATTGACCAGTTCGTATCGGGTATCGGTGCCATCGTCATAGTTCAGGTATTCCTCAAGGGTCATCAGTTGGAGGGCTATGCTCATGGTCTTTACCTGGCTAAACTGAACGGCGATCGCTGCATTTTTGGCTATCCCTATGATACTGGCTAAGTTTTCCAATTCCGCTAACAAGCTGTTAGCTTCCATCTGCATAACCTCCCATACCTGGGAGTGATAGATTAATGATGAGCTTCTCTCTTTCCCAGGAGGATTCTGGATGCGTTATCTAAAATCGGTTGGTTTGGCTGTCACCACGTTGTGCCTTTGCCTGAGTCCATTGGTTCTGGTGGCATACTCACCCGCGATCGCCCAACCTACCATTACCCAGAAGCCCAAACCAGAGGGCGAATCACCTAAGAAGTTAGCCGATCGCCTATTGCAACAAGGGATTCAGTCTTATCAAACTAGCCAGTATGAGGCGGCATTACAATCCTGGGAGCAGGCGCTAACGCTTTACCGCGCCATTCCAGACCGCAATAGCGAAGCAAACGTGCTGATGGGTCTGGGCAGTGCCTATCTCTCCCTCTCCCAGTATGAAAAAGCGATCGCCTACTACGAGCAAGCCCGACCGATCTTCCAACAAGTCAAAAACCGCAATGGCGAAGCAAACGTGCTGAATAATCTGGGCATTGCCTATCGCTCCCTCTCCCAGTATGAAAAAGCGATCGCCTACTACG
>ENA-ORBV01010142-ORBV01010142.1-microbial-mat-metagenome-genome-assembly--contig:-NODE-10142-length-15177-cov-11.294172_pt1 | contig 15177 bp, 15 predicted proteins | sample MGYA00237777_ERZ505514 | MGnify/ENA primary metagenome ERZ505514 (study PRJEB26160, sample SAMN06269048) | microbial mat metagenome | isolation source: Oligotrophic lake microbial mat | place... | reverse complement strand
GCCCCGGGGCGCGGTTGAGCTGTTCTGGCTCGACGAGCCCGCGAAACTACCTGGCCAACTCAATCGCGCGCGTCTCGCGCAGAACCGTCACCTTAATCTCACCCGGGAACGTCATCTCTTCGCTCACGCGCTTCGCGATGTTATGCGCAATGAGATACGCCTCGTCGTCACCAACCCGGTTGGCGTCCACCATCACGCGCACCTCGCGGCCCGCCTGGATCGCGTAGGCCTCCACCACCCCAGGCTGGGCCATCGCGATATCCTGCAGCTCGGTCAGACGCTGGACATACTTCTCCATGCTCTCGCGACGAGCGCCAGGACGCGCGGAAGAAACCGCGTCGGCCGCCATCACGATCGGCGTATAAAAACTGGTAGACGGCATATCGCCGTGGTGCCCGCCGATGGCATTGAGGACCTGATCTTTCTCGCCGTACTGCTTGGCGAAGTCCATACCGATCTTGGGGTGCCCGCCCTCCATCTCATGGTCCATCGCCTTGCCGATATCGTGCAAGAACCCGCAGCGGCGGGCCAGCGCGCCGTCAAAGCCGAGCTGGTCGGCGATGATCTGGCACAGGTACGCGACCTCGATCGAGTGCCGCAGCACGTTCTGCCCGTAGCTGGTGCGGTACTGAAGCTTGCCCATCGCCTCGATGATCTTGGGGTGCAGCCCGCGCAGGTTGGCCTCGATCATCGCGTCCTTGCCAAACTTCAGGATTTTTTCAGCGATCTCGGAGCGAACCTTGTCCACGACCTCTTCGATGCGCGAGGGGTGCATCCGGCCGTCCTGAATCAGCCGCTGCAGGCTCTCCACCGCCACCGCCTGCCGGACCTTATCAAAGCACGACACCACGATCACGCCCGGCGTGTCGTCCACGATGATGTCCACGCCCGTGGCCTTCTCGATGGCGCGAATGTTGCGGCCCTCGCGCCCGATGATCCGGCCTTTCATGTCGTCAGAGGGGATCTCGACCGTGCGCACGGTGGATTCAGAGGTGTGCTCGCTGGCGAAGCGCTGGATGGCCATGAGCGTGATCTCGCGAGCCTTCTCCTTGGCCTCGGTCTCGGCCTCCTCGGTGATCTTGCGCACGACCTTGGCGACATCCATCCGGGCACTCTGCTCGACGCGCTCCAGCAGCAACTCCTTAGCCTGAGCCGAGGACATGTCGGCCAGGCGGTGCAGACGGTCGGTCTGCTCTTCAAGAATCTTTTTCGTTTGCGTTTCAGTCTGGGCGATTCGTTCATCGCGAGCCTTAAGGCTCTCGCCCTGCTTGGTCAGCGACTGCTCGCGGAGGCCCAGAGCCTCTTCTTTGCGATCAAAGAGATCCTCGCGTTTGGTCAGGCGGCGCTCGGCCTCGCGAACCTCGTCGCGAGCGGCGGAGGCTTCTTTGTCAAACTTCTCTTTGCGTTCGAGCACGGCCTTCTCGGCTTCGACGCGGACTTTCTCCGCAGCCCCGCGGGCGTCGCTCTCGGCCCGGGAGATCAGCTCCTGTGCCTGGGCCTTGGCATCACCAACCGTTTTGCCGCTGATCGTACGCACCAGCCCGTAGCCGATCGCCACGCCCAGCGCCAGAGTGCCCGCCGCGACCAGTGCCCACACCGCGTCAAACGCGGCGAGAAGAAATTGAGGAACAAAGATCATGAGTCCGACCCTTTCATCACCGCACACGGCCAGCGCCGAGTCGAGACAAGCCTCCCGCCAACGCGGAGGCCGCCGGGGCCCAAGGTTGATGAATCGGTCCGCCCGAGCAATCTCGTCCAGAACAGACGGCACAGCGCGGACAGCAAAGTTCGACGGTGTACGGAGCGTTAATCCCGAATGAATCAGGTTCAACAGACGCGCGCAACCGTTCCGACCCTTCTCCCGGGCTTGTTGTTCGAGGCACGCCGCGCTGCCCGTCCCGCCACCGCGATCGCACGATCACGCAGGCCGGTGAACAGGGAACAGACACGGAACGCGCGCTCGAAGGAACCCCAGGAACCCTTCATCATCAAGGCGGGAAGAAACCTCCCGCGGAGAAAACCTCAGACCGCGACGGTCGGGATTTGGACAGCCCGAACGAACGCGACGTGGCCGTGCCTCGTGATTTCACGAGACATCAACACTATAACCATCCGCCCGCAACAATGTGACGCGCTCCGTGCCCGAACATGTCCGAATATCAACGCTTTGGTCCGATTCCGCGGAGCCGAACTCAAACCCAGGGAATACCCGATGCCGCACGTCTCGAACTGTCCGACCTTCGCGTCTCACCCTATCAAGGTGGTCGCCCGCACAGCCCGTTCTCTGGCGACCGGCGTGGGGCTGGGCCTGATTCTTTGGGTTGCCGGTTGCGGCGCTTCCAAGTCTGGTTCTCCCATCGGTTTAGCGACACCCGGCGAGTGGGCCGACGAGATGAGCGTTGATATTGAGAACGATCTAGGCGAGGTCTCGATCCAGGTTGACGAGCGCCTGACAGCCCCGCTGGTGTATGTCCGGCGGTTTGGAGAGTTTGGCGGCGATCCGATCGATGCCCAGGGCGTGAGCATCACGCGCGAAGGTGGTTCGTCGGGTCAGACGTTGAAGGTGGTTGCCCAGCGAGTCACGTACCCGGCGGCCGCGTCGTTCTTGAGGCCTGGCCGACGAGCGCTGTCGATAGAAATCCGCACGCCGAGGGTTTTCGGGGTGATCGTCCAGAACTCGGGCGGGCGGGTCTTGCTCGGAGGTGTAGGCGGTCCGATACAGGTCAACAACGGGATCGGTGCTGATCATTCCGTGACGAGCGGGTCGAAGTTTGCGGACCGGGCGCGAGTGGTCGTGCGCACGAGCCAGCCGATGCGGGAACCGATCGACATCACCAGCGGCGACGGCGGGATCGAGCTTGAGATCCCGCAAGACTCAGACTTGGAGCTTGCGGTGGCGGGTGCCAAGGGGAGGCCGACCGTGTTCGCCCCAATGGCGGGGTTCACGCAAGTCCGCAACGACCCTGCGGCGTGGTCAGCCACGCTCGGCGATGGGTCGGCGCCAGCCCAGTTGAAAGCCAGCGGCGGGCCAGTGCGGATCGAGATCACGAGCGTGAAAACCCGGCGTCCACCGCGCTAAGCCTGCGCCTCAGGCGGCTCGTTCGCCCCAGCGTTGCGGGCGGACGTTGGCGGGGGTGTCGGAGAGCTCGAGCCAGTCCTCGGCCGCGCCGATACGCAGCTTGCTGGGCATCGTTTTGCGGTAGCCCAACAGACGGACAACCTCGAGCACGTCCGTCCAGGTTGGGTACATGCGGTCGTTAGCCTTTTTGAAGGCGTCCACCGCCATGAGAAACAGGAACTGTTCTTTGGTCAGTTCGCCCTCTTCGGCAGACTTGGTGAAATCGCTCAGGCGCCGGCCAGCGCTGCGGCGGCGCTCCAAGCCGGTGCCCGTGTCGGAACTTGCGCTGGCCCCTATGTCGGCTCCGGGCTTGTTGCGGCGATCGATGCCGAGGCGGCGATCAACGACCGAACCTTGAGGCGGGCGGCCGGTGCCGGAGCGGCGTTCGAGCTGGGCAGGGTTCGTTTCGGCCGAGATTACGGTGGGCTGGAGCGGACGTTCAGTCTGCGTGCCGAGGTTGTCCCGACAACAGCCCGGTCCGGACGGTGGCGTAGAGCACTCGCACGATCGTGCCGATGCTTGAGCCTGATCGAGGCTTCCGCTGGTGATGGCGCTGGAATTCTGAACCACCGACTCGGGCGCGTTTTTCTTAGGCGATGAACGCATGGCGGACCCCTCGGGCAATCAATGCCCGCGAAGACTCTGGCCTGCGATCACCGCTGGGAACGTTACCGGCGAGGCTCGAGGTCAAAAGTCGTCGTCGTCATCGTCATCGTCCACGTCGGCGTCGCCCTCTACATCTTCATCGTCGTCTTCGAGGAAATCCTCGTCGTCGTCGGGATCTTCGGTCACGGTCTCGTCGTCGCCAGCGTCTTCGCCAGCGTCGGCGCCCTCTTCTTCCTCATCCTCGTCATATCCAACAAACTCTGCCAAGCCCTCGGCCCACAGGTTGTCGGTGCGCGCGAATGAGCCAGACGCGCTGGTGCTGCCGCCGAGTACGCTGCCAAGTGTCAGAAGTTCGACTTCCATGTTGACCCTTCCCATCCTTCAATCAATCCGCTGCCAATCCGCCGCCAATCCGTCGTGTGCGGGCCCGAGCCCGAACTCCGGGGCAAACCGGAAACCACTTCTCAATCCAAACCACGTTTCAATGTCTGATCCTGCGTGTGCTTCGATCTCAAGTTCCGCTCCGCTCAGATGCCGCCGACCGCCGCGCTCGTTTCACGAATGCTCCGAGTTTGAGGTCCGTTGCGATGTCGTGTGTTCCTGCGGCGGAAGGTGCTCCAATTTTGCGGTACAGTACAATCCTCGCCGCCCGTGTCAATTGCCATCCGTCCACTTCGTGGTCTTCTCCCCAGCTTGTCCTAGCTTGCCCCGGCTTGCCCGAACTGTTCTGCAGTCCAGTCCGGATGCTGATTCGACTCTTCTTTTGGATCCTTTCTCCGATCAGGGCAACTGTTCGTGACGCGGCATGATCGGATTCACGGTTCGGCGGGCGGCGAGGCTTTCCGCCGTCGCCAACCCCGGCTAGCCTGTAGGCCGAGTACCGTATGACAGCGTTCGTGCGCCGTTGATGTCGGTCGGGCGAAACCGGACCGAAACCGGACCGAAACCCGGTCGAAATTGGGTCGAAATTTGGTCCTTGCCTTTCCCGCAGATTTTCAATCATGTCTCACACCCCCGATACTCACGCCGAGCCCGCCGGTTTCAATCCCTTGGCCGGAATCACGGCGATTATTTTGCCCGGAGCCGGGCACGTGGTGAGAGGCGAACGCCAGCGCGGTCTTCTGATCGGCGGCGGGATCCTGGGGCTGTTCTTCGGGGGAATGCTCATCGGCGGGATCGACGTGGTGGACAGCGAGGAAGACTTCCCGTGGTTCATCGCCCAGTCGCTGGTCGGGCCGCTCGCGTTCGGGGTCGATTATGTCCACCAGCACTACTTCAAAGTGCTCGCGGTCGTGGAGCAGGTCACGCCCGACGGGCAGCGAATGCTGATCGAGACGCGGCGTTCGGCCTACCCGCGCGAAGTTCGCGACGAGCACGGCAAGCCGACCCCGGCCGCGTCGCCCACAGACCCGCCGCCCAACACCAAATCTCTGTCAAAGACTAACGAACTGGGCACGCTGTTCGGGACGATCGCGGGAATGCTCAACGTGATCGCGGTGGTGGACGCCGCATTCCCCACGGCCCGCCGTCGCATCGCCAAGCCCGCGGCGAACACCGCTGGCGCGAGAGAGGCGGTCAAGGCATGAATACTTTCCTGAGCACGCTGACGATCGCGGGTGCGAGCCTGCCCGAGTTGCTGATGGCCTACAGGCCGTTCTTGGACCCGCTCCCGTTGCAGCGAGCGTGGTACTTGCTTTTGTTCCCGCTGTGCCTAGGGATCGCTGTGACGTACAAGGCGGTGCGGGTTCCGGACATGCGACGCTACTGGCGCGATGTCGCGATCTTCACGACGCAGCTTGTGCTGTCGGTCGTGGTCGTGGGCGGGTTGATGTTCTGGGTGGTGCTGTGGGTGCTGCCGCGGATCGTGCCGATGCCAGCGTGAATCGACCGGCACGCTGGAACATCATGAACCCTTGAACTCGGTAGCGGGCGCGGCCTTCCTCGCGGCCTTCTCGCGGCGTGAGGTCTGGATGACCACGCCAGCGATGCCGGTGACGAGCCAGATTCCAAGCCAGGCGATGGGGCCGCGGTTGAGAAGCTCGTGACCGGGGATCGAAGCGGCCTGAGCGAGCCACGTCCCGCAGGCAAGCAGGGACGCGGCGCCAAGGAACGACGTGAAGAGGGCGGCCGATTTTTTCGGCATGAGCACGCCGATGATCAGCCCAAGCAAAGCTCCGCCGAACGCGCCGCCCGTGATGGTGAGCTTGCTGTCGCTGGGCGTGCGTGACCAGAGGTCTTGGATTTCATCTTGGAGTTGCGAGGCGACTTCCCGCGAGCCTGCTCCGGTCTGGCCGTCTTTGGAGAGGTCGGTGAGAGGTGTGCCGTCCTTGACTTTCTTGGCAGCGTCGGCGAGGTCGGTGCCGAGCTTGCCCGCGGCGTCCTTGAGCCCGTCGACGGACGTTAGGGCTGAGGGAACTTCGATTGGAAGTGCGCCGGGGGTCTGGCTGAGATAGACGCCCGCACCGAGTACGCCGAGCACCGCGAAGACGATCGCGCCAGCGATGCCCATGGCGAATCGGAAGAGGGTCACGGCGAGCACCAGGCCGAGGATGGCGCCGAGGGTCATGCCGACGTGGAGGGAGGCGAAGCCGAAGATGGTGGCGGGGGTGACGGCGGGGATGAGCAGCCCGCCGATGAGTGCTCCGACGGCGATGCCGACGAGGCCGAAGGCGGGGCGAAGAAGCTTGCCGCCCAGGAGCCAGAGGATCGCCCCACCGATCAGCCCCGCGACCGCGAAGCTGTGCAGCCCAGTCGGGACGGACGTGACGGACGCGAGAGAGGTTTCCAGCAGGCGTGCGAGAGGAGCGAAGAAATTCATGGCGGCGTTCATCGGGGGATTGTTCGGGGAACCGGGAGGCCGATTTCGACGCCAGACTTCGCGACCGGTTAGGGGCGAGGCGGTCAGCTCTTGGCGAACGCGTCGCAGCGAGCGGCCAGATCGAAATCCATGCTCGTGATCCCGCCAGCGTCGTGGGTCGAGAGGGTCAGTGTGACTTTGTTGAATCGGACGAGGATGTCGGGGTGGTGCTGGGCCCGCTCGGCGGCGTCGGCGACCTGAGCGACGAAGGCCATGGACTGGCGAAAGTCTCCGAAGCGGAAGGTGCGCTGGATGGCCTCGCTGACCTCAGACCATTCGGGGACGGCCTTGAGAGCCTCGGCAACCTCAGAGTCCGTGAGTTTGGCGGGCGCGACTGGCTGGGCCGAGGTCTGAACCGCTGGCTCGCCTGAGGTTTGGGCGGCGATGGGTGCGGACGTCTGATCTGTTTTGCGCCCACGGGGCATGCAGGTACCCTTTGCTTAGAAGTGCGGAACGGACTGGTTCGACGACGAGAGTGTAAGTGAAATCGGCCCGAGAAGGATACGCGAGTTTCTTTCAAATTCTGTTCAGCGAGAGGTGAGCAGCATGAGAAGTCCGGAAGTCACGCGGCTGGCACCTTCGCCGACGGGGGCGTTGCACCTCGGGAACGCGCGGACTTTTCTCGTGAACTGGGCCTTGGCGCGGCGGAACGGGTGGCGGATTGTGCTGCGGATCGAGGATCTAGACGGGCCACGGGTGAAGCCGGGAGCGATCGAGGGGACGGTGGCGACGCTGGCGTGGCTGGGGATGGATTGGGACGTGGGGCCGATCGTGCAGTCGCGTGATCTTGAGCCGTACCGCGCGGCGATGGCGAGGCTTGCGAGTGCGAGGCTCGCGTACCCGTGCGAGTTGACGCGAGCCCAGATCGAGTCGGCGGCGTCGGCGCCGCAGGAAGGCGCGCACGAGACGCCGTTCCCGGCGGCACTGCGGCCTGAGGGTGTCGGCCCGCGAGAGTTCGATAATGAAGAAACGAACTGGCGGGTGGTCGTGGGGGCGGGGGAGATCGAGTTTGTTGATGAGTTCGCCGGTGTCCAGAGGCATCGGCCAGCAGAATCGGTCGGGGATTTCATCGTCTGGACCAAGCGCGGGCAGCCTTCGTACCAGTTGGCGGTGGTGGTGGACGACCATCGGCAGGGCGTGACGCAAATCGTGCGCGGAGACGACCTGCTGGATTCGGCGGCCCGGCAGATGGTGCTGTACAGGATGCTGGGATACGAGAACGTGCCAAGATACACGCACCTGCCGCTGGTGAAAGGGACCGACGGCAAGCGGCTCGCCAAGCGGCACGGGGACACGCGGGTGGATTCGTACCGAGACAAGGGCGTGGCGGCCGAGCGTGTGATCGGGCTGATGGCGGCGTGGTGCGCGATCGTGCCGCGAGAGAAACCCGTGCCGATGTCGGCGGCCGAGTTCCGCGAGCGGCTGGACCTTCGTACCATGCCTCGGGAACTGATCGTGTTTACTGCGGAGGATGACCGATGGCTGAGCTGCGTGACAATGTAGATCAATGGCGCAAGACCGGGGCTGGCGGCGGCGGGGGTGGTGCCGCGTGGGCCAAGCGGATCGCGGTGCTGCTGGCGGTGCTGCTGACCGGCGGGGCGCTGATGGCGGCCAGCGGGACACTGGTGATCCCCGGGTGCGGGGACCAAGGCGGGATTCACCTGAGCGATGGGCAGGTCAAGCCAGCAAGCGGTCCGCCGAAGGCGCCCGCGAAGGCCTCGGCGAAAGATCAACCCATGGCCAAGCCGGGCGAGAAGCCAGCGGAGAAACCCTTGGGAACGGTGGTGGCGGAGGCCGAGTACGAGATGGTGACGATCGCGGGCCAAGAGTTCAAGTTGGAGGCGGCGTTGAACGACGTGACCCGCTTCAAGGGGCTCTCGGACCGGAAGGAGATCGCGGCCAAGGGCGGGATGCTGTTCGCGTTCCCGCGTGCCCGGCGGCTCGACTTTGTGATGCGCGAGTGCCCGATCCCGATCGACATTATTTTTCTGGATGGGTCGGGCCGGGTGACGGCGTTCCACAAGATGCTGGCGGAAGAGCCGAGGCGGGCCGACGAGCCCAAGAACGACGCGGACCCGACTTTGGACAAGTACGAATCTCGTCTGAAGCGGTACGGCAGCACGTACGACGCGCAGTTCGTGATCGAGCTTAAGGCCGACACGCTCGATTCGCTGAATCTGAAAGAGGGCGACCAGATCAAGCTTGACGTGGTCGGCCTGAAGAAGCGCGTGAAATGATCCGATAGCGACCTTGGACTGGCGCTGGTGGAAGACTGGGCACGGCTTGGGGTGTGGAGTTCGCGGGCGTGGCCCGAGAACGCGCTTCACCGGGTTTAGTGGAACGCTGCCGCGCGGCGAGGGATCGCAATGCGCAACCGCACGGTAACGTTCGCAGCAGGTGAAGGTTTGGTTGAGAGCGCGGGGGCACGCTGGGCCGCGCCGGTGCTGAAGGCCTGGCCGCGCGAGGACGAATCGCCCCGGCCCGAAGTGATTTCTTTGCGAGAGTACCTGCTGCGCGGCGAGGGTCCGCTGGGCGGGACAGGCCCCGAGGCCGAGTCGCCAGCGCTGGTGATCCTTGGGCCCGATTGCTCTCGGGCCGAGATCAGCCAGTTGATCGATCGGTTGCAGAACCAGCTCTCTCCGGCGTTGTTGTTGGTGCCGCGGCGTGAGCTTTCTCAAGACAAGGCGCTCACTCGGCTCGGCTCGGGCGGCGTGCTGGTCGAGGCGTGGGACGCTGACCCGACGCGGCTCGCCACGATTTTGTACACGCTCGGCGAACGTCAGCACCTGATGCACGGCGTGGCCCGCGAGCTGCGGATCACGCAGCGTTCGCAGGGCGGGCTTAAGGGCGAGGTCGATCGGATTCACGAGGAGATGCACCTGGCTTCGGCGGTGCAGCGCGAGTTGCTGCCGGTGGAGATGCCCAAGCTCGAAGGCGTGGAGTTTGCGGCGTTGTTCCGGCCGGTCGGGTATGTGAGCGGGGACATTTACGATTTTCGGCGTTTGGACGATCACCGCGTGGCGTTCCTGGTGGCCGACGCTGTTGGGCACGGCGTGCCGGCGGCGTTGCTGACGGTGGCGTTGTGCCGGAGTTTGACGTCGCGTGATCGAGACGGCGACCAGTGGCGGTTCTTGGAGCCGGCCGAGGCGTTGTCGAGGTTGAACCGAGATTTGTGCGCGCGGCAGCACACGCCGCACCGGTTCGCGACGGCGGTGTACGGCTGGATCGATTCGCGGACGCGGCGTGTGACGATCGCGGGGGCGGGGCATCCGCCGCCGCTGGTGTTCGGGCCGAGCGGCACGCGGAACCTGGAGACGGAGGGGCCGCTGCTGGGCGTGTTTGATGACGGGGAGTTTACGCAGACTTCGACGGTGCTTGAGCCGGGCGAGACGATGGTGATTTTTACGGACGGCATGGAGTCGGCGTTTCCGGACGGGGCCGCGACGATGCGAGAGTTGTCCAAGCCGACGACGAAGTACGTCGAGCACCTGGCGCGGCTGGCGCGGCGGGCTAATGAGGCGGGGTCGTCGTTGGAAGAGGCGACGCGCGAGCTGGTGACGTTGCTGGAAGACCAGGCTGGTTCGCTGCACCAGGTGGATGACATCACGGCGGTGGCGATCGGGGTGCCGATGACGGCGCGGGCGATTAAGGCAACGGCGATCGCGGCGTGAGTGCGATGGATCGTTGTTGATGGTTAGATCGGCAACGCGCCAAAAAATAATAACACAAAAATAATACCAATGCCAAATTGCAAAAGTGTGACTTTCGCAATTTAGGTTTTGGCGTTTTGCAGCTTGCGCTGAGCGGATCAGCGGGTGGCGGCGTTAGCTTGTGTTTTGTGGTTGGGGGACGGCGTGCTCGCGGCGGCGAGGCTTGGCCGTGGGATGAGCGGGAGGTTGGTTAGGCTCGGAGAGTGATTGAGTTGGTGGGTTGGTTGGTGCGGGGGCTGGCTTGGAAGTTTGTTGTAAGATTGGCTCGCGCGGGCGTGTCGATTCGGTCTGGAGCGATTGGCCTTGAATTGAGTTTTGAGTCGAGGCTTGGGTTCGAGTTGGTGGTGAAGCTGGCGTTGAGGGTGGTGTGAGAGTTGGGGTGGGGTCGTGCGAGGTGTGGGTGTAGGCGCGGATGGGACGCGGGGTGAAGTGGGCGAGGCGGAAGAGCAGGTGGCTGGCGCGGCGAGCGTTTTTGCGTTGTTCTTCGCGCAAGGTTTGAGATTGAAGGTTGGAGGAGGATTCGCGAGCCGGGAGATTGCGGGTGGATTGGGTGTAGTCTTCGAGCATGGTGCCGAGGGCGTCGACGGCGCGAGGGAGATGGTGCATGGCCGCGAGGCGGATGCGGAGCGCGCAGGCGAGCTCGGTGGTGGCGATCTGGGCGAGGCCTTCTTCGCTTGTGAGATACAGAGTTAGTGCTTCGAGTGTGGTGTTGAAGGCGTCGGCGATCTCGTGGAGAGTGAGATCGGAGCGCGTGAGGAACTGCACGAACTCGATCTGCGCGGCGGGCGGGGGTTGGAAGAGGGAGACGGTGGGCACGAGGAGAGAATATGGATTCTCAAGAGGCTGTCAAGGGGTGGTGGGTGCTTTATGATTAGAATTGAAGATTTATTGTGTACTATACATGGTCTGTGCGCACAAGAGATGTTGGTGTGATTGTTATGGAGGGGAGGGAGACGAAGATACTGAGGTCGCTGGTGTGGGTTCAGAAGTTTTGTGGGCGAGGTGGGCGATGTCAGTGGCACGTCGCCTTACATCTTCTGGACGTGCTGCTCGTCGAGAATCTCTTGCACGGTGAAGAGCTTGATGAGCCGCTTGGTTTTCTTATAGAACGCGGCGGCCTCGGCCTCGGCGTCGGAGGTGTACGAGAACGCGACCACAAACCCGCGCTGGCGTTCTTCGCGCTGCATGACAGCCTCGAAGTGGTCGATGTCGGGCCTGCCCACCTTGTCGGTCTGCTTGACCTGCACCGGGTACCAGTCGCCGGCGAACATGCTGTGCTGGTCGTCGGGCTTGGTTCCCACGGGGAAGATGCGGCCGTCGATGCCCATGTCGCCCACCTGTACCTTGTTGGGCACGCCGCCGAGGGCGATGACGGCCCAGTTTTCGAACTCGAAGGGGGGCATGTCCTTGAGCTTGGCGATGCTCCACGGGAGATCGCGGACGATGAATGAGTTGGGATCGTGGGCGCGGTGGCCGGGCTCGCTCTCGCGCATCTTGCAGACATCGCGGAGGCGTTTGGCCATGACGCGGCAGGCGGTGGGCGAGATGTCGATGCCGATCCACTGCCGCCCGAGGTTCTGGGCGGCGACGATCGCTGTCCCGCACCCGCAGAAGGCATCGAGGACGATGTCGTTAGGGTTGCTGCTGAGATTGATGATGCGTTCGAGCAGGGCGAGGGGCTTCTGGGTCGGATACCCCAGCGATTCCTCGGCGGATGATTGAATGGGTCCGATGTCGTCCCACACGGTGCCAACGGGAACTCCCTTGCCCTTCTCTAGATATCGTTTCTGCCGTGGCACGGCGCCGGGCTTGGCCTGCACGATCTCTCCCGCCAGGTACAGGCGATTCATTTCCTCTTCGCTGAAACGCCAGAACCGCTCGACACCGAGGAAGGCGTAAAAGGGATTACCCTTCGCCTCAGCAGCACCGCCGGGAGCGGTGATATCGCCCAGCGAATAGCGCTTGCCAGTGTTCGGATCGACGTGCTTGTAAAACTTCTCAACGTAGTCCACGTCGTATGCCTTGTATTGGTGATTGAAAGTGTAGTCGCCAGTGCCCGAGTAGAAGAAGATTGTATCATGCACACGTCCGAGGTGCTTGCTCCCCTGTTTGGCGTCGTTGTGCGCGCTCTGCCGCTTCCAGATGATCTCGTTGTGAAAGTTGCCCTCCCCGAACAACTGATCCAGCATCACCTTGACATAGTGCGAGGCGTGCCAGTCGCAGTGATAGTAGAACGAGCCGGTCTTCTTCAAGACGCGGGCGAGTTGTTGGCAGCGCGGCCGCATGTAGTCGATGTACGCCTGCGTGCTGGCGTGGCGGTCCTCGAAGGATCGCTTCTCTTTGGTCTCGCCCCAGAAGACTTCGTAGTTGCGGTTGGAGTTGAAGGGCGGGTCGATGTAGATCAGGTCGATGCAGGCGTCGGGGAGTTTGGCGAGCTGTTCGAGGTTGTCGCCGCAGTAGACGACGCGGGTGTCGAGGAGCGATGAGGGGCGAGCGCGGGGAGCGAGGGCGGGCTTGTTGACCGGCGCGGGCTTGAGTTGCTTGGGGGGTTGCTTGTTGGGTTGCTTGTTGGTGGGCTTGTTGGTGGGCTTTGGCACGGGAGGAGGATACCGGATTTGGAGCGGGCATGGGTGAGGTTCACGTTTGCGGAGTCATGCTCGCTCGAGGCAGCGGGCGTGCCACACGGGCACCGGATGCGGGCGAGGAGGAAGAGGCAAGCGAGGAAGGCGGGAGAGGCAGGTTGAAAACTTGGGCTACTAGATGAGGTAAAGGGGGAGAGGGGGAGAGATTTCAGTTGCGGGCTTGGTAGCCGGGTTGTTGGCGGTCGAACTCGGTGAGGCCGTCTTTGAGGCGGACGATGCGGAGGCAGCGCTCGGCGACGTGGTCGTCGTGGGTGACCATGATGATGGTCATTCCTTTTCCGTGGAGGTCTTGGAAGAGTTGGAGGATGGCTTGGCCGGTGGTGGAGTCGAGGTTTCCGGTGGGTTCGTCGGCCATGAGTACGACGGGGGTGGTGACGAGGGCGCGGGCGATGGCGACTCGTTGTTGTTGTCCTCCGGAGAGTTCGCGAGGTCGGTGGCCGAGGCGATCGCCGAGGCCGACGAGGTTGAGGGATTCGATGGCGCGTGCGACGCGGTCTTTTTTGGGGATGCTTTGGTAGAAGAGGGGGGCGGCGACGTTTTCTTCGATGGTGAGTTGAGGGATGAGGTTGAAGGCTTGGAAGATGAAGCCGATTTTTTGGCCTCGGAAGATGGAGAGTTTTTCGTCGGGCATTTCTTCGACGTTTTGGCCGTCGAGGAGGTAATGGCCTGCGCTGGGTCGGTCGAGGCATCCGAGGACGTTCATGAGTGTGGACTTGCCGGAGCCGGAGGCGCCCATGATGGCGACGTATTCTCCGCGGTTGATGGTGAGGTTGATGCCGCGAAGTGCGGCGACCATGACGGAGCCGTCGGGCTTGTAGTAGATTTTTTCGAGGGCTTGGAGTTCGGCGACGGGCTGAGGGCTTGGGAGGTTGCGTGGGACGGCCGGGGTTGGCACCGCGAGGGTGGTCATGGTGAGTGTTATACCACGAGAGCGGGGCGAGGTGGCACTATACTTTTCGCCGATGAGCACGGTCAGACCGCAATCTCACGCGATGAAGCCCTTGGGCGTGTGCGTCGTGCGTTCGGCGGTGGGGGGCGACGCGGCGCGAGTGCTCGAGTGTGCGCGAGACGTGTTCGCGACTTCGCGGCACACGCTGACGCAGGCGGATGAGTTCGCGGTGACGGAGGGGCAGGAGCGAGAGTTTTTGGAAGGCTTGGTCGAGCACGCGAGGGCGGCGTTTGTGGTTGGTGTGGAGCGCGATGAGCCGGGGGCGACGGTCATCGGCATCGCGTCGCTCAAGCAGGCGAATCTCAAGCGGAAGCTGCGGCATGTCGTGGAGTTGGGGATGGGCGTGCGTTCGACGCACCGCGGGCGGGGAGTTGGCACGGCGTTGCTGGCGACGCTGATCGATTGGGCGGTTGCGCACCCGGAGATCGAGATCGTGACGTTGGGTGTGTATGCGGAGAACGCGGCGGGGATTACGCTGTACAAAAGCTTCGGGTTCGAGATTTATGGGCGGCTGCCCGATGGGTGCAAGCATGATGACGGGAGCAGGTGGGAGCAACTGATGATGTACCGTCGGGTGACGTGACGGTGCGCTCGGCTTAGACCTTTGGCTCGCTGTTTGCTAGTTTCGCGATCGCTTCGCCGTATTGCTCGCGGAGAGGTTCGATGACTTGTTTGATGAAGCGTTCGGTTTGTTCGATGCTGCGGCCGATGTATTTCATTGGGTCCATGACGCCGTGCCAGTCGAGTTCTTCGCGGAGCGGGCCGCCGCGGGTGGTGCTCTGGAAGTTTTTGTCTGCTTGGAGGCGATCAAGAAGGTCGTTGTCGAGTCCTTCGTCTTTGACTCGTAGGCTGGCGGCCTGAGCGTGGACGCGGATGAGTTCGTGATAGTGCTGGCGGTCGCCGCCGAGTTTGACGCAGGCCATGAGGATGTTTTCGGTGGCCAAGAAGGGGAGTTCGGCCATGAGGTTTTTGCGGACCATGGCCTCGTGGACGATCAGGCCTGAGGCGACGTTGTGCATGAGGTCGAGTGCGCCGTCGAGGGCGAGGAAGGCTTCGGGGAGGCTGAGGCGTCGGTTGGATGAATCGTCGAGCGTTCGTTCGAGCCATTGGGTGGCGGCGGTGTCGTAGGCGTTGCCGACGAGGTTCATGACGAAGCGGGAGAGGCCACAGATGCGTTCGCAGCGCATGGGGTTGCGCTTGTAGGGCATGGCTGAGGAGCCGATCTGGTTGGTTTCGAAGGGTTCGTCGAGTTCTTTGCGGTTGCAGAGGAGGCGGATGTCGGTGGCGATTTTGTG
>ENA-ORBV01010141-ORBV01010141.1-microbial-mat-metagenome-genome-assembly--contig:-NODE-10141-length-15177-cov-13.540265_pt1 | contig 15177 bp, 7 predicted proteins | sample MGYA00237777_ERZ505514 | MGnify/ENA primary metagenome ERZ505514 (study PRJEB26160, sample SAMN06269048) | microbial mat metagenome | isolation source: Oligotrophic lake microbial mat | place... | reverse complement strand
GCGGGGATGATCGCGGCAACAGCAGGCTCATCGAGGACGAGCGCTTCTCGGGTGATCAGTCGGCAACGGAAGGTGTTTGTGGCCATGCGGAGTAATGCCCTCTTGTCCAAGGTCTCGGGCGGGGCGGATGCTAGGCCATGACGCGCGGAAGCCTCCGGGTCAGGGACAGCCGCGAAACCAGGCCGCAAGGAAGTCGAAGATGTCGACTACTTCGGTTGTGCCCGAGCCGTCGAAGTCCGCGTCACCGGCAAACCAGGCCGAGAGGAATGCGAAGATGTCGGCGACGGCCACGATTCCCGAACCGTCGTAGTCCGCGGCGCATTGGGGCTCGCCGGAGCCGAGGTTGGCCTTGAAGATGCCCTGGTCCTCCTGCCCGGAGTTGAGGGAGGCGGCGAACACGAGTTCACCCGAACCGTTGAGCGCTCGCGTGCCGCTGAGTTTGAGGGACAAAACCGCACCTGTGGAACCGTCCGCAAGATCCAGCGGCTGGTTGGCGACGGCAACAATGCTCGCCCCGGCCTGGGGTGTCCACGCGACGATCGCGTTGTAGCGGCTGCCCGATGTGTCGCCCACCCACTCGAGCTCACACCGGACGACGACCTGCGCGAGGTCGTTGACCTGAAGGTCCGAGCCCCCGCCGGTGAGTTCAACAACTCTCATCGCTCCGATCTCGTCCCGCTCGCGGAGGCAGAGGCTTACACCCGAACTCTCCGCCAGCCAGATCGCGCGATCGTTCGCCGGCGTCACGCCCGCGCCCTGCACAACGCCTGTGAAGGCGACTTTGCCAGCCGGTGCGGCTCGAAGGGTTCCGCCGAGGACGGCGTTTGTGAACGTCTGGCCGGCAGCACAACCTGGTGCCGGGGAGCCGCCGCGGGCGAGCATCGACACCCCGCCGCCCGCAACTGTTCTGACCAGCGCACAATCGTTGGAAGCCGCCACACCCGCGCCGGCAAGCGTGACCAGGCCCCAAGCCGAGCCATCATCGCCGGCAAAGAGCACCCGTCCCGACGACATACCCGAGAACGCCGAGACGGTCAAGCCCACCTGACCGGCGATCGGCGTGCCGGTGGTGAAGAGTTCCGTCCTCGATCCGTCTGCCCAGCGCCAGACGCCGATCCCCAGAGGGGCACCCGTCTGGCGATTGACCATCGCGCCCGAAAACACGACCCCCCCCCCGCTGCTCGTCGCGGGTCCAATCGACCCGGTGTGCAGCGCGGAGATCACCGGGCCCAGCGGATTCGCCGTGAGAGGTTGGGCTGTGCGGGCGACGAGCACCGGCGTTCCCTGCGCTTCATCGAGCCAGAGACCGGTCGAGTTGGAGATGAGCGTGCCATTGACGGTGATACTGCTGACGTCGCCCCCAACGAGCGTGGCCCGATAGATGGGCGATCCGTGCGATTCGGAGAACGCTTCGTAGGCCGCGAAGATCGCGCCGATGGTGCCGGGCGCAGGGCCGAACTGCTGGATCCGGACGGCATCGGTCAGGCTCGGCATCCAGATGCCGTCCGCGGAGGCACCGGAACCGGCGAGTCGAACCCGAGCGGGAACGAGCGGGCCGGTGCCCTGCCCGGGAACGAGTGGTGCCTGAAAGCCTGTGAAGTTCGCAGCGGGCACCGCGTCGGGTGCGGCATCTCCCATCCGCGCGACCATCTGGCTGCTCGTCCATGTCGCGCTGAAGACGCCGGCGTTATCGATCCCGGGCGCGACCCCGGATCCTCCGAGCACCGTGAACAGCACCGCTGTGTCGTGCGAGCGTCCCAGGCCGACGTTGAAGAACTCGGAAAAAACGACATCCACAGAGTTGGGGATCGGGTGGTACCGGCGCGCAACGACGCGCCCGCCCGCCGGACCTCGCAGGTAAACGGCCTTGTCGGTCGAGGCGGTGGCGCCAGGGCCGTGGAGGGAGGCAAGAAACAGGCAGGTACCATTCTCGTTGATCAACGGTTCGGGGAGCGGGTCGTTGTTGTTGTCTGTGAGGAATCGGTGGAACTCTTCGAGCCCTTGTCCAGAGGCCAACTGGCCCGTTCTTGCGATCGTCGTGATATCAGCAGCGTGCCCTGCGCTTGCGAGCAGAAGCAGCACCGCCACACCCGAGGCGAGCACACTCGAAGTTCGTCGCATTCCGGGATCCCTTTGATCTGAAGCGCCGAGCACCGAGGCCCAGCGCTGGCCCGCGCCCCCTCGGCATCGTCGGTCCAGTGTCGGGGCGTAGTTTACACAAAGGGAGTGACAGGGCGGATGTCTCGTCGGTCTAAGCGGAGTAGGAAAACCCGGCCGATTATGCAATATCCGCGACCGGATTGCAATGGGCAAGCCAGAACAGACGGCCGGTCGCGCGGGGGCGGAGCGGCATGGCCCCGGTTCTTACGAACCAAGTCATACCAGCGGCTGCAAAATTGCCGTTTCCAAAAAAACTTGCTCGGAATTCCGGAGGCCTGATCCGCGGGAATGGCGTGGACGCAGAGATGTCAGTATCCCCAGAATAAGGCTATTGCATTTTACCAGAAGTCGTTAGTGCTTCGGCACTTATCCAGGTGGATCAAGCACTCGTCTGAACCGTAAGGCATTGACTGAAACGGCAGCGTTATACCCTATTCAGGTTGCCTAATTACACGAACATACTCATTTCAGTCGTGCTTTACCCCAATTGTGGGGATTGCTACGCCGGTCTAGGGTGTGATATACCACACCCATATTGGTGTTTTATCCCCGGTTTTTGGGCACCAATCACAGGCCGCGCTGGCTCGCGGGAACCATGGCACGGAAAGGCGGATTTTCATGAGCTGCTGGACACGAATGAGCGCTTCCCTGATTTGTCTTGCGGTGGTGTTTGCGCACTGCGGGTCAGCGAACGCGCAGCCCTGCAACGCTCAAAACGCGTTCTGCCCGCCGGGCACGACATGCCTGGTCGCCACGAACTCGGTGGAGTTGCTCGCGCACTTCGCGACGGCTCGGGACAATCCGCTTGTGCAGTATCGCATCTATGTGTGTTGCGAGGGGAGCCCGTACACGTTCACACCCGCACAGGCTCAGGCACCTGGGTCCGCGTTTCTGGTTGACGGCGGGACGAATATCGAACTCCTTGGCTGGTGCCAGAATGCGCCGGCGGACGCGGGCGAGGTCGTGATCCAGGGGCCGGGCCCGGCGATCAGTTGCGATCCGCTCCAGAACGCGGGCATCACTCCTGCTCCCAATGCAAATCTGTTCCGGCTGTTCCGAGTGAACGACGGGCGACTCCAGATATTCGACCTCACGCTGCGTCGCGGGGCGGCGTGGTTCTCCATTCCGTCGGCCACGCCCGTGTCACCCGGCGGTGCGGTGAACGTCGGCACGGACGGTGAGTTCTCGGCGACGCGCTGCAACTTCCAGGAGAACCTGGCGGCGAGCGACGGCGGGGCGGTGTTTGCGGAAGGCGGGACGGGCGACCTGAACCTTGATTCGTGCACGTTCGAGCAGAACACGGCGCTTCGCCAGGGCGGCGGTGTGTTCACACAGCGGACGGCGAACGTGCTGGGCGGGTCGTTCACCTGCAACTTCGCGGGCCGGCCGGACAACCTCGGCGGCTCCCCGTACGAGACGTCGGCCCTGGGCGGGGCGTTCTATTCGGACGATGCGAATGTGACGATCAGCCGACGGACCTCGCCAGCGCTCGGGCCGGTGACAACATTCACGAGCAACCGCGCGACGAACGGCGGTGCCATGTCCTTCACCGCGACGGCCCAGCGCAAAGTGTACGAGGCGCAGTTCTTCGGGAACCGCGCACGCAACGTCGGCGGAGCGCTGTTTGCGCAGAACGCCGCGGACCTTGCGCTGGGGTTCCTGACCTTCGGTGGCCCGGGGGCCGGGCAGGGGAACTTCGCCCAAGCCAGCGGCGGGGCCTGCTACTTCCAGAACTTTGACAAGAGCCAGCAGCCCCAAGTGCTGGGTTGCCGGTTCGAGGGCAACTCTACAAACGGCTCGGGCGGTGCGGTGGCCCACGACACGGCGGTGCCCGGACGGTACGACCACTGCCTCTTCAAAAGCAACACGGCGGTGGAAAACGGAGGAGCGGTGGACGTGCGCGGGACAAGCCGGCCCGAGTTCAATGACTGTGTATTCGTTCAGAACATCGCGGGCACAGGAAGCGTGCCCGGCGATGGGGGCGCGTTGAGCCTGATCAGCAGCCGCGCAACCCAGAGCACCGATGCCGACTGCCTGTTCTACAACTGCTCGTTCTCACGCAACGGAGTGCTCGGGCCGAACGGCGGCAGCACGGCACGCGGGGGCACCGTGTACATCGAAGACTCGGCCCCGCTGTTTCTGCATTGCACAATCGCCTACGAAGGAAGCGGGCAGGCGGGCGTCTTTGCCATCCCGCCGGGCAGCCTTCCGGCGAACTTCCCGCGCCCCAGGTTTGTGAACTCGATCGTCTATCGCGCCTGCCGGAACCCCGCGACGTGTGCGCAGGTCTTCGCCGGTGGTCCGCTGGCGTTCGCGGTCCTGGGTGGCGACTTCTCCTACCTCGACGTCCGGTACTCGGACATCCGGGTGGCGAGCCTCGCGTCGTTCGGGGCGGCGAATGGCAACATCGACTGCGACCCGATGTTCGCGATGTCCCTCGGCGGGGCGGGCAGCGAGGACAACGTCCACCTGCAGCCGTGCTCGCCGGCGATCGATCGCGCGCTGTACAGCCTGACGGCCGTTCGGTTCACTCCACCCAACGGCGTCTTTGCCGACTGGCCCCGCCCCGGCAACCCGCCCAATCCACCCGTCGATGTCGGCGCCGAAGACTTTGATTATGACGACCTCAACTCGTCGTTGACGGGGTTTGTCGAGGATCTCTTCGAAATTGATTTGCTGGCGACGCGTCCCTCGCTGTTCGTCTATACGGACGTGCTGGCCGACCAGCGGGCCACGACGCCGCGCCCGCTCTTCTGCCAGGCGGACATGGGGGCCGATGAGACCACCACTACGATCACCGCGTCGCTCGAACTGGTGTGCATGAGCCGCGGCACGGGCGATCCGGCCGTGCTCGATTGTGCGACCACGACCGGATTGGTTGAGAACGAGGGCTGCACCTACTGCATCGGCGACGACGTCTTTATCGACGCGAACCTGACCTCAACCTGCCCGGGCGAGTTCACGGTGACGTGGTACCGCCGCAATAACAACGCTCAGCCCTGCCCGCCGGCCACAATCCCCGGCTCAGGCGATGTGCAACTACCGTCAGCCTCGTTCCCGAACATCTCGGTGGTGACCGGTGACATTCTGTGCATCAACAACGCGACCGCTGCCAACTCCGGCTGCTTCTACGCGGTGGCGCGCAGGCAGTCCTGCGGCGACACGCAGCCGCCGCCCCCGGAGTTTGAACTCAATGGCAACTGCGTCGCCGAGGTTGCGGCGTGTACATGCATCACCGTCGGCTCGCCGCCGATGATCACCAGCCAACCCGCCGGCGCATCGGTGTGCGACGGCACGCCGGTGGTGATCAGCGTCACGGCCTCAGGGTCTGGCGATCTCTGCTATCAGTGGTACCGACGCGCGACCGCGTGCGACGGAGTCGGGAGCGGCGGCACGCTGATCCCCGGGCAGACCAACAGCACTCTGCGGTTCCTGCCGGCCCGCGCGCAGTGCCCGGGCGACCCCGCAGGATCACAGGACGACAACGGGTTTTACTACGTCGTCGTGAGCCTGTGCGACGGCGATCCGGGCTCTGATTGCACAGAGAACACCAGCACCTGCGCGCAACTCACGGTCTATTGCCCGCCGGCCATCACCGGCGGCGGCAGCGCCACGGTCTGCGGCGGGGGTTCGGCGGGCATCGGTGGGGTGCAGGACTGCTGCTACACCGTCATTGCGCCGGCGGGGTGCGTCCCGGTTGTGACGTGGTACAAGAACCTGGGCAACCAGAACTCCGAGGCTGACGACATCGTGGTCACGACGGGAAGCCTTGCGGGCGTGACGATCACGACGCTTCCCCTGGGCGGCAACCAGTACTCGACGTGCATCGTCTGGGACCTTGACGGCCTGAGCGCGGCCCAGGCCAACGCTTTGGCGGGAAACTACTACGTCAAGGCGTACTGCGTTGAGGATACATGCGTGGCGCGTTCGGCGAACTGCTCGCTCACGGTTCGGCCGCAGCCGGTGTTCACGGTCAACCCGGTTGACGCGGCGGTGTGCGAGGGATCGCCGCAATGCTTCGATGCGACCGTCACCTATGCGGGCACGACCGGCCTGTGCTGGGAGTGGCGCCGCAAGCCGACGTGCGAGACCGCGGGCGATGGCGAGATCGTCGCCAGCGGCACCTGGTCGGCTGGCAGCCCGCTGACCTTCGAGCACTGCGTGCCTTCCGCGCAAGCGGGGGATGAGCAGTGCTACTTCTTCCGAATCCGGGTCTGCACGCCGAATGACCTCGACAAGTGCCCGTGGGTAGCCTCCGACTGCGGCTGCCTGGACGTGCGTCCGCAACTCATCGCGTGCGAACTCGAGTGCGACTCGGGCCTGATGGACGCGCTTGGCAACTGCCTGTACTGCCCCGGCTCGCGGATCCTGCTGTGCTGCGATATCGAGGCGAGCGACGGGCCGCTTTGCTACCAGTGGCAGGAGCAGACGGAGCCGGTGATCGGCGCTTGGGTCGATATTCCCGGTGAGACGGCCTCGTGCCTCGAGATTCTGTCTTTCGACCCGGTGGACGACGCGAGTTGCTACCGCGTCCGCGTCAACTACTCGGACCTCTCGGGTCCAACATGCCCGGAGACCAGCGAGAAATGCGACGCGGTGTACTCAGAGCCGATCTGCCTGGCCGCGACGGGCGAGTGCTGCGAGATCGAGTGCCCGTGCAAGGACAACTCCGATGAGGTTCAGGAGGTGTACTCGCTCTGGACCACGGGCGATTGGGACCAGGTCAACGGCGAGTGGTCGTTCGACCGGACCTCGACCGACGGCCCGGTCATCAAGTCCGCCGACGACTTCTACCTGTGCGAATCGAGCATGCACCGGATCACGACGTTCACCGGCCAGATGCTCGTCAAGCAGAGCAACCCGCTGCTGTCCCTGCGGGCCAAACTCCGGATCTACAAGGACTGCGACGGCTCGCCCGGCGAGTTGATCGAGGAGTTTGATTCCGAGTGCGCGGCGTTCATCCAGGCGGTGCCCGACGGCTTTGCGCTCTACCAGTTCCAGTTCTTCCTCGACTGCTTCTGGCTCAAGGGCGGCTCGTACTGGGCATCGCTTGTCGCGATCGCGCCCGTGTTCGATGACGAGTTCGAGGCGTTCTGGGCGACCGTCGGCGAGCCGGGCAACCCACCCATCCCGACGGTGATGGGCATGAGGCCCGTGTTCATGGAGGGCGAGGGGGAGTGGCAGAACTTTGACGGCTGCTGTCACCCCTGCGCGGACCTTGAGTTCTGCATTATCGGGGAGTCGTGCCCGATCATCTGGAACAACGGCACGCCCGACTTCGGCGGTGCCGATGACCCGACTCCTGAGCCGCCGCACACGGTCTTCGGCACCCGCTCCGAGAAGTCCACGCTGACTCCGCGCAACTCGCGCGCTGCCGACCAGTTCCAGATCAAGACGTGCGACACGGAGACGGTGTGCTACCTTGAGGCTTACATCTACACCAACTGCATCAGTTTCGAGGCGCACCTTGAGATCTACGAGAATGACTGCCGCGAGCCGGACTTCGCGCTCCCGGGAGGTACGCCGTATTACCAGCGCGTCGCGGACCAGGTGATCGACCTTGGCTTCACGGGACTGCGGGTCGGGACCACGAACGTGCGAGCCTACAAGGTGATCTTCTGCGACTGGCCGAATCCGCTTGTGCTCGAGCCGGGCGGAAACTTCTGGGCGTCGATCTCGGTGCGTGACACCTTCTCCTCGGCCGAGCGAGCGTACTTCGCGCACGTCGGGCGGCCGTGTGAGCCCTGCACGGAAGGGAACATCGTGAAGATTGACTCCGGCAAGGAGATCGCACCGGGCCGGCAGATCCCTGACTGGCAATCCGTGGGCGCGGACTTCGCCTTCCTTGTGGCGACCCAGAAGCACCCCGAGACGGAGCCGGGCGGCCTGCCCGTCGGTGGGGACGGCACCTGCGCAGTCGACCTCAACGACAACAGCACGGCGGATGTGCAGGACATCTTCCTGTTCCTGAGCGCGTGGTTCACGGGCTGCCCGTAACGAGCGACAAGCGTCTCGCGAGAGGTTGCCTCCGAAGGGCCCCGGCCTTGCTGCCGGGGCCTTTTTCGCGCGCTCTCGTCGGCAGATTCCGGCGATCACGGCAGTACATGGACCAGTAAGTGCCTCCGTGTTCTCTGCCCCCGGTGCGGTGATAGTCTTCTCGCGGACGCGGAGGGGTCACCGAATCCGCATGACTTCATCCCCTTGACCGACCTGCCGGGAGACCCCCATGCTTCGCGTACTCGCATTACTCGTCGCGATCATCGCCGTGCTCCCGGTCTCTGCGCTCAGCCAGGACGGCGCTCACATCGCCCCGGCACTCCCTCCGGCGGGCGCGAAGTTCAGATTGGTGATGGACGAGCACCTGCAAAGAGTGCCGTACTCCGGGCGGGTGTATGTTGTCCTGGGGCGCGCTGCTCGCCCGGAACCCCGCCAGCAGATGACCAACTGGTTCGCGCCCGCTCAAACCTTGGCGCTCGACGTCTCGGGCATAGTGCCGGGCGCGCCGATCGAGGTCGGCGGCACCGTGATGTCCTTCCCCCTCCCGTTCGCGGCGATCAAGCCCGGCACATACTGGGCGCAGGCGGTGGTTCGGCGCGCAGTGGACCATCCATCGCCGGGTCAGGGGCCGGGGGACCTCTACAGCAAGCCCGTTGAGGTGCGGTTCGACCCGGGAGCAGCGGCGGACGGCAGCGCGATCGAACTTCGGCTGACCGAGCAGGTCGGCCAGGACGCGTTCACGGAATCGGAGGATGTTCGGCTCGTGGAGGTGCGCTCCGAACTGCTCTCGGCGTTTCACGGGCGCGACTACCGCGTCCGCGCTTCGGTCTGCCTGCCCTCGGGATGGGCCGATGAGCCGGAGCGCCGGTGGCCGAGTGTGGTGATGATCTCCGGCTTCGGCGGCACGCACCGCGACATCCGGCCCTTGTCGCGCGTTGTGGCCGACAAGGACGGGAAGATCCACGACTGCGTGCTCATCTGCCCGGACCCTACCTGCGGCACAGGGCACAGCGTCTTTGCTGATTCCGCCAACAACGGGCCGTGGGGGAAGATGCTCATCGAGGAACTCCTGCCAGAGGTGGACCGCCGGTTCCGTACGGGCGGGCCGGTGACGCGCCACGTCTCGGGAATCTCGTCGGGGGGGTGGTCGAGCTTGTGGCTGACGGTCAAATATCCCGAGCAGTTCGCGGCGTGCTGGTCGCATGTGCCCGACCCCGTTGACTTCCGCGACTTCCAGCGCATCGACCTCTACGCGCAGGGCGCGAACATGTACACGGACGATGCCGGGGCGCGCAGGCCGCTGGCGCGGAACGGCGGGCAGACCATGATCTGGTACGACGATTTCTGCGGGATGGAGCAGGTGCTGGGGCGAGGCGGGCAGATCGGCTCGTTCGAGGCGGTCTTCGGCCCGCGCGGGGCCGATGGCCAGCCGCGCCCGCTGTTTGATCGTGACACCGGCGCGGTGGACGCGGCAACGGCCAAGGCGTGGGAGCCTTATGACATCCGGCTGGTGATCGAACGTGGCTGGCGAGGGAAAGAGGGAGCCGACGGACTCGCGGAGCAGCTGGCGGGAAAACTTCACGTCTATGCCGGAGAGCAGGACAACTTCTTTCTGGAAGGGGCGGCACGACGCCTCGGGGCGTCGCTCCGGGCGCTTGGGTCCGATGCCGAGGTGGTAGTTGTTGAGGGGATGGGGCACGCGTTCTCGCCCGAGGGTGTGGCAAAGATGCGCGCGGCTCTACGGGCGGCGAACGGGGCGACCGAGCCGCAACCGGACGGCTCCATTCCAGCCGGAAAATGAACAACGCCCGAGCCAAAGGGCGCGGGCGTTGTACGTTATACAGAGTTGTGCTGCGGGATCGCGGACGGAGGACTTATTTGCCTTCGTACTTGGCGAGGGTGGCTTCGAGTTCGGTCTTGAGGTCGGGGCTGCCGGCCTTCTCGACGGCCTTGCGCTGCGTCTCGATCGCCTTGGCCTTGTCGCCCTTCTCCCAATAGGCCCGGGCGAGGGTGTCGAGGATCATGCCGTTCTCACCCTTCTCGATCTCGACTGCGCGGAGCGCGATTTTGAGCGCGAGGTCGGTGTCGCGCTTCTCGACGCCGGGGGCGTCGAGGATCGTCCACGCGATCTCGTTCAGCGATTCGGCGTTGTTCTTCACCGGCCCGGCCAGGAGCGTGCTCGCCGTGGCGGAGGCAGCCTCGTAGTCCTTCTTCTTCAGGAGCATCATGCGGAACTTCATCATGCCCGCATCGGCGGCAAAGGACTGGTCGATCGCGGCGAGTTCATCCAGCGCCTTGCCAGCGGCGGCGTAGTCCTCGGCCTCACCGGCCTCGTAGGCCTTCTTGCGGAGGTCGTTGGCCTTGGTCTCGGTCGCGGCCCAGGCGGTGGCGTTGAAGGTGCCGGCAACGACCTTGTCGAGAACGGTGTCGAGGCCCGCGGCGGGGTGCCCGATCCAGGCGATCTTGCTCTCGCGATCGACGATGAACGAGCAGGGGATGCCGTTCTTGCCGGCGGGCTTCATCCAAGTGTTGCTCATGGACTTGTCCCCGTCGTACGCGACGGTGTAGCCCATCTTGTCGCCCTTCTCCTTGACGAACTTCTCGACGGTCGCGAGGTCCTTGTCGGAGCCGGAGACGCCGATGATCTGCACCTTGCCCTTGTGGGTCTTCTGGATCTCGGTCAGGTGCGGGATGCTGGCGATGCACGGCCCGCACCACGTCGCCCAGAACTCGACAACATAGACTCGGCCTTTCTCAAAGCCGGTGACGGCGTCGCCTTTGACCCAGTTCTCGACCGAGAGGGCAGGTGCCAGATCGCCGGCCTTAAGGGTGGGGGCCGCCTTCTCGGGCTGCGCGGCCTTGGGCTCGACCTTGGTGGGCGCAACGGTGTTCTGTGCCAGGGCGGGCAGGCAGAGCGCGATCGCGGCTCCGGCGGCGAGCAGGAAACGGGCGGGGGTCGTGGACATTCTGAGATCTCCGTGTGGGTGCGGTCGAGCGGGTGCGCACAAGCGGCCCGATTGACCGGGATTTTACCGACAGTCGCGAATGCTAGGTGCGTAAGACCGATAATGGCCTTGGATGCGTTCGTTGTTCGTTCGTATAAGCCTGACGCACGTTGAACACCACTACGACATCACACCCCGACGGCTTCTCGCTGCGCCACAGGCTTGCCCTCAACGGTGAGGCCGAGTTGCACGAAGGGGCCGTGGGGCTTGGCGGACTCGATGGCGAGTTGCTCCGCCGCGGCCGCATCGGCGTAGCCGGGAGACAGCATGGCGCGGATCGTTCCGAACATGCCGCCAAGAGAGCCGAAGGTGTGGTCAACCGCGGAGGGCTCATAGCCGCAGTGGACCATGCACTGCTGGCAGGCGCGGTTGCCACTGGCGCGCCCGTAGCGCTCCCACTCGGTGTCCTCGATGAGTTCCTTGAAAGTCTCGACGTAGCCGTCCTGCAAGAGGTAGCAGGGCTTCTGCCAGCCGAAGATGTTGAAAGTCGGGTTGCCCCAGGGCAGGCACTCGTACTCGCGCGCGTTCGCGCCCATCAGGAACTCGAGGAACAGCGGCGACTGGTTGAACTTCCACCGCTTCTTGCGGTTGGACAGGAGCATCCGGAAGAACTCGCGGGTCTTGGTCCGCTCGCGGAGAAACGTCTTCTGGTCGGGCGCTTTGGGGTAGGCGTAGCCGGGCGAGACCATCATGCCCTCGACGCCCAGGTCCATCATCTCGTCGAAGAAGTTGCGGACCGACGCGGGGTCCGCGCCGTCAAAGAGCGTGGTGTTGGTGGTGACACGGAAGCCCATCTCGACGGCGAGGCGGATCCCCTCGCGCGCGGTGACGAACGTGCCCTCGCGGCAGACGGCGAAGTCGTGGTGCTCTTCCTGCCCGTCCATATGCACGCTAAAGGTCAGGTACTTGCTGGGCTTGAATGTCCCGTCTTCGAGTTTCTGCTTCAGGAGCAGGGCGTTGGTGCAGAGATAGATGTACTTCTTCCTCGCAACGAGGCCCTCGACGATCTCCTTGATCTGCGGGTGCAGCAGCGGCTCGCCTCCGGGGATCGAGACCATCGGCGCTCCGCACTCCTCCACAGCCTTGAAGCATTGCTCGGGGGTGAGGTTGCGCTTGAGAATGTGCGCGGGATACTGGATCTTGCCGCACCCTGCGCAGGCGAGGTTGCAGCGGAAGAGTGGCTCGAGCATCAGCACCAGTGGGTAGCGCTTGACGCCGCGGAGTTTCTGCCCCAGGACGTACGTCGCGACCGTCCACATCTGACTCAGCGGAACGCCCATGGACTCCCTTCGCCCGACCGGCTGCTGCGTTGGCATCGCGGCCGCGCCGCGCCTCGCCCACGCAGGGGGACATGCTAGCAAATGCTCACCGAGAAACCAATCTCCCCTCGCAGGTGCAGGCGGCGGTTCGCGCGACCCACCCCACCGCTGGCACGCGGCTCCCTCCCAACTGGGGGATCGATCGTGCCGTACACTTGACGCTCTCTTTCGGACGCCCGCCCCCTCACCACTCGCAAACCACGCCCGAGAACTGTTCGGACACGGATAGACCATCACGGGATCGCGGCGGCGGGCCATTCCCTCTCACTTGCGCAGCAAACCTATGCCGGCCAAGCGTTTAGAAGAACGGAGCGATGAGGAACTCGTCCAGGCCTATCGCTCGGGCGAACCCCCGGCGTTCGAGACCCTCGTACGCCGCCACCACGATGACCTGCTCAGGTTCCTGATACGGCTGTGCGGGAACCGGGCCTTGGCCGAGGATGCCTTTCAGGAGGCGTTCCTGCAGGTTCACTTATCGGCCGAAGCGTTCGATGTGACCCGCCGGTTCAAACCGTGGCTTTTTACGATCGCCGCGAACAAGGGGCGGGACGCCCTGCGTAGAAGCGCACGCCGGAAGGCGCTGGATCTGTCAGCGCCGATCGGCGGGCCCGGAGCGGGCGGCGACAGCGCCAACGGCGACGGTGCCCGGACGTTTGTGGACCTGATGGAGATCGATGTCCCCTCGCCCGATTCGGCGATGGACAGCCGGGAACAGAGCCAACTCGTTCAGCAGGCGATCGACCAGATGCCCTGGTCGCTCCGAGAAATTCTACTGCTGGCGTACTTCCAGCGAATGTCGTACAACCAGATCGCCGAGTCGCTCAAGATCCCTTTGGGGACGGTCAAGTCGAGGCTCCATTCAGCGGTTGCTTCCTTCGCCCGCAAATGGCAGGAAGTGTCCAGAGGATCGCAGGAAGCATGAGCACCCCGATTTTTTCTTCGTCCGGTAATTCGTTCCGTCACGATCGTGATGGCACGCGACTCTCCGAACACGACGGGGCCGCCGTCGATGCTCTCTTTGGGAATGGATTCGGGGAAGTTTCCGACACCGCTCCAAACTCCCTCGAGGCCACGAAACTGCGGTCGCTGGTGGGAATGCTCGCCCTGCCCGATGATCTCATCGCCGAAGGTCGAGAACTGACGATCGAACTCACCCTCGCACGGGTTCTGAGCGCCGAACGGACTCGCACCGCCAATGCCGCGGGCGGATCGTTCGTGGACGGCGACTTGTCCCCCGGCGATGACGATGCGCTTGAGGCGCTGATCGAGGCCGGACTGGATGTCGGGCGTGTCCCAACTTCTCTGCGGGCGCGTGCGGCGAGGCAACTTGCCCTTCTAAGCGCGCTCGACGGACCGGCCCCGAGCAGCGCGGATCGCGACACGCTTGTCGCACGCACGCTCGGCGGCATCCAGTCAGCCATCGAGCGTGACGAGGCCCGATTCGAGGTCGCATCAGGCAGCGCGCAGTCGCAGGGCATGGGCTGGCGTCCGAGGTTCCGCATCGGCGACCTTGTCACCGCCGCGGCGATGCTCCTGATCGGATTCGGCGTCCTTGCTCCAATCGCCAACGGCGTCCAGGGCTACTCGCGCCGGATGGACTGCCAGACGAACATGTCGGCCGCGGGCCTTGGCTTCGGGCTGTACGCCAACTCGAACAAGGATGCCCTGCCGATGGCGACCCCCTCGCCCGCCGGGCGTCTGTGGTGGGGCGTGGGCAAAGGGGAGGAGCAGTCCAACGCCGCGAACCTGTACATGCTTGCCCGCACGGGCAACGCGCGTCTAGCGGACCTGGCCTGCGCCGGGAACGCACGCGCCATCGCCGCCGACTGTCCCGAGGATTCCAGGGACTGGGGCTGCATCGAGGAAGTCTCGTACAGTTATCAGAACCTCTTCGCCGCGGAGCGACCGAACTGGAACGGGATGCGCACGATCGTCATCGTCGATCGCTCGCCGGTGATTCTGCGGGCGGTCAAGGGACGCCCGATCGACCCTGTCGAGAACTCTCCAAACCACGGCGGCAGGGGTCAGGCCGCGCTGTACAACGACGGCTCGGTCGAGTGGCTGCGCTCCCCCGTGCTGCAAAGCGGCGACAACATCTGGCTGCCGCGTCGTGTGGAGCAGATCATCCGGGAGTTGACGCGCCCCCGCGCTGCGGACCCGCTGCGAGGCACTGAAAGTCCCGAGGGCGCGGACGACGTGTTCGTCGGGCCGTGACGGACTGATCGCGTGCGTCTACCGACGGATGCGGACTCGTATGGAAACCCGCGCTGCTGCTGGTTTGGTGCTGGCGAGCAGCGCCGAGAACCGAGCGTCGAGTCGAGTGGCTGAAGCCGGGCTTAGGAGAAGCCCGTTGAAACGGGCTGTGCCGAAGACACCTCTCACTTCAGTTGTCGTTGGCGGACATTGACCGCCGCTGAAGCGGCCTCAAAAGCGTTTCCCGTCGGGGGCGCGGGCGAGTCAGCGTCCGTAGGATGGAGAGGCTGGGGCTTCCGGACGCACATCGATCATGCCCGCACGGTTCGTGGACTACTACAAGGTTTTGGAGGTCAAGCGGGACGCTACTCCCGAGGAGGTCCAGCGCGCGTACCGCGTTCTTGCGCGGAAGTATCACCCGGATGTGAATAAGGACTGTCTCTTATACACATCTCCGAGCCCACGAGACTAAGGCGAATCTCGTATGCCGTCTTCTGCTTGAA
>ENA-ORBV01010139-ORBV01010139.1-microbial-mat-metagenome-genome-assembly--contig:-NODE-10139-length-15181-cov-4.695180_pt1 | contig 15181 bp, 14 predicted proteins | sample MGYA00237777_ERZ505514 | MGnify/ENA primary metagenome ERZ505514 (study PRJEB26160, sample SAMN06269048) | microbial mat metagenome | isolation source: Oligotrophic lake microbial mat | place... | reverse complement strand
TTTTTCAAGCAGAAGACGGCATACGAGATTCGCCTTAGTCTCGTGGGCTCGGAGATGTGTATAAGAGACAGGTGCCCCTGACTGGTTCGAATTTCTTTCATCCATAATTTGAGTTCAGCTAAGCACTTCGACTGTAGCACTGCTATTGACGCTGGTGGATTCTTGGAGGGTACTTGGACCTTGAGCTCAGAGTCAGCTCTTTCAGCCTCCCCTACAGATCCGAGCTACCCCACTTCCCTCGTCACAGCTTCTCCGTCAAGCACAAAACCTGGCGTGGCCGGCGGTTCTCCGCCGGGTGTTTCCATCGACATGCTCCACTTCCCGCCAAGCGCATCCGCACCAACGGCGAGAGCCGCCAAAACCATCCCGCAAATCCATACAAATCGTGTCATCGCTTCTCCTCTTCCTCTCCAGCATAACTTCGATTGATACCAGCAAAATTACAGCTTCTTTCATTCGTCCGGGTGTATTCTTGAATCGAAAAGAGGTTGCAAAAATGCGGTACCTCCCTTACTTCCTGATTCTCTCTCTCGCGGCATTCGCTGCAGATCCTCCAGAACAAGCCAAACGCGGAAAAGAACTCTTTGCCCTCAAAAGCGCCTCAGGCTTCGCTTGCTTCACCTGTCACCAACTCGACGGCGAGGGCCTGGCTGTCGGCCCAGACCTCAAGACGATGGGCCGTCTCCACCCCCGTGCCGTCGCCATGGGAATTCTCGCCACGCGCACCCAGTACGTCCAGGAAATCTCGCCCACCACGGGCAAATCCTTCCCGGCCGTCAAATACGGTGAAGACTATTTCGACCTATCCAAGAATCCCCCGGCCAAAGTCACTCTTTCGCCATCTGAAATCAAAAGTGCTAAAGACAACGGGGATTGGAAGCATCGTCCAGAATCCCGCAGACTCAAGCGCGAACAATTCGCCGACCTGATTGCTTACATCCGCTTCGCTACTTTCGGCGACACCAAAGGCGTCCCAGTCTCCGATATCCCCTAGTACTATACGACGGGACTTACGGGCTATTGCTGGCGGGTCCCCGTTGTCCCGGCGAAATCTATCTATCTCATTGAATATAAAGGCAAACACTTTAGAGCCTAAGATCCAGTACTAGAACTTTCTGAAAATTAGCCCTAGTACCTAGTAAACTTTTTATCCATAGTACTAGTCCTAGCCTATTCCTAATATCAGGTTGTGAACTACAGCAAACAACTACTCGTCGCGATCTTCGCCCTCACCACCTCCCTCCCAGCCGCTACCATTAAGGTTCAATTCATCAGTGCCCCCAATAGCGGCTCAGCCGAACGCACTGTCAACGGCGGCGCTACTTGGACCAGCCCAGGCTTCAGCATGCTCAATATGCGCATCGCAGAAAGCTTTAACTACCTCACCTTCTGCCTCGAACCCCTGCAAGCGGTTTCAGCATCGATCCTCGACTATAACGTCTTATCCCTGGATCAGGGCGCATCTAACATCGGCGGTATGGGTGCAGCCAAGGCCGATTTCGTCCGCGAATTGATCGGCCGCTTCTACCCAACGCTCAACGTGGCGCTTCCCGACATCCAGGCAGGCGCAATGCAGATGGCCCTCTGGGAGGTCATCCGCGAAGACAAAGCTGCCAATGGTTTCAATGTCTCAACCGGCCTGGTCCGCTATAGAAACGAGAACATTGCAATGATAGCCTTGGCGCAGACCTATCTCAATGCTCTCGACGGCACCGGCCCCAAAGCAATGAACCTGATCGCTTACACCAATGCCAACCAGCAGGACATTCTGTTTCAAACTCCAGAACCCGCCTCCTTCGCCCTGATCGGCAGCGCACTGATCACCCTCGCAACGCTCCGCCGTCGCAAGAAAAACTAAGAATAACCACCTAATTCACGTAAGTTCTACCTTGGAGGGAAGTCTTTACCAGCTTCCCTCTTTTCTTTCCCTACAGCCATCTCCTTTCTAAATCAACAATTTAACTAGATTCCCCACTTTGGCACACCACTTGCATTCTTCCTTTGTGCAATGACTTCGCTTCTATTCACGTTCGGAGGCAGCAATCGGCAAAAAAATGCCGATAGCGTGAGTAGAGCCTCCGGCAGTGCTAACACACCTCGCACTACCGGAGCCTTTGCCTCAGACGAACATCAGAGCGCCATACAATCAAGGAGCAACAAAATGACTAACACAATCCTCCGCGGCACATCAATCGCGGCCCTGGCGCTGGCGCCATTCATCACCGGCTGCGCAACTAAGAAATTTGTAAAAGCAACCGTCACCCCAATCGAACAGCGAGTCGGAGATCTTGACGGAACCACCAAGGCTCAGGCGAAGTCAATCGAAGAACTCGAGCGCAGCGTATCCCGGGCCGACGAACGCGCCCAAGGCGCACAGGGCAAAGCCGACACCGCTGGCGAACAGGCTACCCTCGCTCGCAAAGAAGCCGCCGACGGCAAGAACCTCGCCGAGCAAGGCCTCGTCCGTGCCGACCAACTCGGCAAAGACATGAACTCCATGGGCAAGACTATCAACACCCGCATCGAGAGCATGCAGAATTACAAGCTCGTAACCACCGATCAGGTCCTTTTCCTCAGTGGTCAGTCAGAGCTCAGCAAAGACTCAATCGCCATGCTCGATTCAGCAGTCACCAAAGTCACACCCTATAAAAACTTCGTAGTCGAGATCCAAGGCTTCACTGACAACACCGGCCCCAAGAATCTCAACCTCGAACTCAGCCGCAAGCGTGCCGATGCCGTCGTCCGTTACCTGACCACCAAGCACAGCCTGCCACTCCATCGCATCTTCGTCGCCGGCTACGGCATGGAAAACCAAGCCGCCGACAACAAGACTCGCGATGGGCGCAAACTCAACCGCCGCGTAGAACTTAAACTCTACGTCTCAGGAGACCAGGCCCCAGCCCAGGTCTCCTCAACCGGCACCCCAAGCAACTAAGCTTCTTTCTTCCTCTGAATAAACTCGGGCGCCTGCCGCATCCCTCGCGGCAGGCGCTTTTTTTCTGTCTACCAATGAGTCAGCGACCCATCCTTACGCAAGTAGAACAGCTTATTCCCCGGCGCAGTCACCTCACCAATCATCGTCATCTGGCTCATCTCTAGCGTCACTCCAAGTCCTGGCCGGTCATTAGGCCAGCACTTACCTGCCTTGAAATCCAGCCCCTCCTGAATATGGCTCGGTAGCTTCGTATTCGAACCAATCTCGACAATCACCGTCCCCGAGAACGGCCCCAGCGTATGCACAATCGCCGCCGTCGCAATGTTCCCGGTAAAGTGCGGAGCAATTCCCACAGCATGAGTCTGGCAAAGCGCAGCAATCTTAGTCATCTCGGTAATGCCGCCCACGTTCGGCAAAGTCGCGCGGATGTAGTCAATATCCTTCTTCTCCACCAGTGGAAAGAAATCCCACCGCTGTCCCCACTCCTCGCCATGCGTCAGCGGCACCGTCGTCATTTGTCGCAGCTTCGGAATCTCCGACAGCGCCTGCGCATCAGCCACCGGGTCTTCTACGAAGTAAGGCTCATAGTCCTCAATCCCCCGGCAAGCCCGCAACGCATCGGCAAAATCGAAGCGCTGATGAAAGTCCACCATCCAGTCCCCATCGGGCCCAACACCCTCTCGAGCTTCCTTACAAGCCTGCACCGTCCCCCTAACCTGCATATGCGTCTCAAACACCTCACCCGGCCGCGGGTCACCTCTACCAGCCCCCATGCGGAACGCTCGAAACCCAGACTCCATCGCGCCCTTAGCCTTCTCTCGAACCGACAACGTACCGCGAGCAGCCCCCAGCGGCCCAGTCCCATAACACTCCAGATGATCCCGAATCATACCGCCGAGCAACTGATGCACCGGCACCCCCAGCGCCTTCCCCTTGATATCCCACAGCGCAAGATCGAGTGCCCCCAGCGCATGAATCTTCTCCCGCCCCGGCGGATAGAACCACGCCTTGTACATCTCATGCCAGATGCGTTCAATCTTGAAGGGGTCCTGCCCGATCAAGCTCCCCGCACACTGTTCGATCATGTCTTTCGTCCCGCCCTCGCCAATACCGGTAATCCCGGCATCGGTCTCCACAATCACAACCATGTTGCTCTGGTTGAAGGTCGGGTTAAATTCCTTGGGCTTGTAAATCCGAACCCGTGTAATCTTTACTTTCGGCAGCGGTGCAGCCATGGCAGCGGCACCAGCGAGTGTGGATAGAAACAAACGTCGTTGCATAAACAAGCCGACGCTATCACAAATCTCTCTTAGCGCACCAGCCCCCGCGACAACACTTCCGCACGCTCGGCCAGATTCTCGGCGCGCACCAGATCCACCCGTCGCGCATCTTCGGCCTGCTGTAGGAAAGTTCTAACCTGCGCAATCAATTCCTTGGTCTTGGCATCCGGGTTCGAACGCTCCGCCCGCAACACCACCAACCGCGCCTTCTCCAGATACTCCCGGATCCGCTGCGTCCGCTCCTGCACCTCCCTGGCCCCCAAAATCGGCTGCAAGCTCGGCCCGGGGTTAACAACCACAGGCGGCAAACTAGCCGGCGTCGGTGCAACGACCTCCGCCTCCGAGCCCACTGCAGGCTTAGCGGTCTTGCGCACCGGCTTCGGCTTGGCAGGCTTCACTGGCACTGTCACCGGCGGAGGCAGCGTTGGTAACGGCGCACTCTTCACCACCGGCTTGGCATCACTCGGGGGCAACTGCGGCGGCGGCGGCATCGGCTGCGGTGGCTTTGCCTGCGGCGCAGGCGGAATCACGATCGATGCCTTCGGTGGCTTCTTCTTAAACAGACACCCCTGCTCCAGCAACATGCCGGCCAGCATCACCACCCCGCCACTGATTCTCCATCGCATCGTCAATCTTCCTCAAGCCTCGGGAAACGCAATTCAAACATCGTCCCCTCTCCAGCCTTGCTCTCAAAGTGGATGCTTCCATTGTGCAACTGCACCACCCGGTACGTCACGGCCAACCCAATTCCGCTCCCTTGCGTCTTGGTCGTAAAGTATAGCTGGAAGATCTTGTTATAACTCTCCAAAGGAATCCCAATCCCCTGATCGCGTATCTCCACTACAATCTCCACAGGCTCTTTGCGAATCTGAATCGACAGCGGCCCGCCTTCCGGCATCGCCTCCATTCCATTCCGTAACAGATTCAAAAACGCCTGCTTCAGCAAGTCCGCATCCCCGCGAATCCGGCTCCGCTCCGTCTCACAAACCAGCGAAAGCTTCACCTTCTTTGACTGCGCCTCAGGCATCAAAAACTGCGCCAGGTTATTCACCAACTCAAACAGATCGAGCGGTGCCAGCTTCAACTCCACAGGCTTGGTAAAGTCGAGAAACGTCTTCACCACCCGGTCCAGCCGCTTCGTTTCATCCCTCAAAATCCGCAATTCTTCCTCAGCCACAGGGTCGGCACCACCCACCCTCTCCTTCAAAATCTCAAGATGCAAGCCTATCGAATTCAGCGGGTTCTTGATCTCATGCGCCACCCCGCCCGTCAACCGGTTCAGCGCACTCAATCTCTGCGACACATCCAGCTGCCGCGAGATACTCTGCTTCGCCTCCGCATCGCGAATCGTAATCAAAAACCCTTTGGCCTCCAACACTTCTAAATCGAGCACCGTCCGCCGCTCACCCAAAGTCAACTCGGCGTTGGTCACATTCTGCTTCAGCGCCATCGCACCCTGAATCAAATCCCCCGCCGCCGTCCCAGGCGCAAACAACTCACTTACATGAGCCCCACTCATCTCCCACCGCCCACGGCCCAAAAACTTCTCCAGCGCCCGCCCCGCATTCACCAGCTTCTCTTCCTCATCAAAAAGCAGCACCGCATCTTCCATTCGCTCAAGCAACTGCTGCACATTCCCCCGCATCTGCTTCAGGTCTTCCTTCGCTCCTCGCACCTGCTCACCAAGCAAACTCAACTTGCTCTCGACAATCTGCACTTCCTGCGCCTCGCGCGTCACCGGCTCATGCAACGCCTCACCCCGCGACACCTTGTCAATCGCTTCACTCAATCGGCGCAACGGCACAAACGCCAAATCCGCCGTCAGCACGGCAATCCCCAGCGATACCAGCAACGACATCGCCAGCGCAAACAACAAATTCCCCACCTCCGGCTCAAGCGTATTCCGCAACAGCTCGCTCGACACCAGCACCCGTACTTCAAACGTAGGCTGCTCGCTCCCCGGCAACCCTAGCGGAATGATGGTCTCGTACTCTTCCTTCTTGGTAAACACACGCCAGATCTGCCGCGCCCGCCCCATCTCCGCCCAATCCCGCATTGGCATCGCAGCGCGTGCCGCCTTCCCCTTGCTCATCGGATTCGACGACGACAACACCCGCCCGTCGCGCCCTTTCACATCGATCTCAACTGCCGTCCGCGTCGAAGACATCGTCTGCTCCAGCATCTTCGCCAGTGCCTCGTCCTTGAACGCCATCTCCATCCACATCTGCTCGGTCTCGCTCAGGCTCGCCCCCGGCTGCCCTTGCCGCCCATACTCATCCACCCGCTGCACCAGCAGCGTCTGCGTCTGGCTAGCCAGCAGCATCGACCTCTCCGCCGCATCGCGAAACAACACGCTAGCCCCAGTCGACAGGCTCAATAGCGAATACCCCACCGCAACCGCCAGCAGTGGCAGCAGGATCGTCAGCCTCAATCGGCTCTTCAGTGTCATGGGTCTTTAGGCGTCGCCTACATCGGCGCCATATTGCTTCAACTTGTTATGCAGTGTCTTCAAACTACAACCGAGAATCTCCGCCGCCCGCGTCTTGTTCTGCTTCGTATGATCGAGCGTCTTAAAAATCAACGCCTTCTCACACTCATCCACAGTCGTACCAACCCGGATCAGGATTGTCTCAGGATCATTAGATACGGCAGAGCCACTATCTGTTCCAGGCACCGGAGGTAAATGCACCATCCGGATTGATCCCTCGCCAGCCAGAATCACCGCTCGCTCGAGCACATTACGCAACTCGCGAATATTCCCCGGCCAACTCCGCCGCCTCAACGCAAGCAACGCCGCATCGTCGATCCCAGGCACCCGCACCCCATGCTTGGCGTTCATTTGCTGAATCAGCGTTTCTACTAATAGCGGCATATCGTCCATCCGCTCCCGCAACGGCGCAAGCTCCAGGCGAAACACATTCAACCGGTAAAAGAGATCTTCCCGAAACGTCCCATTGCCGAGCGCCTCTTCCAGCTTCCGGTTCGTCGCCGCCACAATCCGCACATCCACTTCAATCTCGCCCTTGGCCCCAAGCCGCCTTACCTTACCGTCCTCAAGTACACGCAACAACTTCGCCTGCGTGCTCACCGGCATCTCGCCAATTTCATCCAGCAACAGCGTCCCTCGATGCGCCAGCTCAAAACACCCCGCCCGCCGCTCAAGCGCCCCGGTAAACGCCCCCTTCTCATGCCCAAACAACTCGCTCTCGATCAGGCTCTCCGGCAACGCCGCACAATTGAGGGCGACAAAAGGATCCTTCGCGCGAGGGCTCAACCTATGAATCGCCCGAGCCAGCACTTCCTTACCCGTCCCACTCTCCCCAGTAATCAACACCGAAGCCTTTGTCGGTGCCACTTGGTGCACCAGCCCAAACAGCTCCTGCATCACCGGTGTCTGCCCAACCAGCCCACCAAGCCGCCCCTCATAACCAAGTTGCCGCTCGAGGATCACCTTGTCCTCGCTCATCCGCCGCGCCGACAGAGCGCGATCCAGTAACAATTTCATCGCTTGCGGATCAATTGGCTTCTCAAGAAACCAGAACGCCCCCAGTTCATGAATCGTATTCAGCGCCGTCTCAAGATTCCCAAACGCCGTAACCACAATCGCCAGCGGTGGGTTCTCCTGCTCCTTTAGCTTCCCCAGCAGCCCCGCCCCATCCATCACCGGCATCATCATGTCGGTCACGATCAACTGCGCTGGCCAAGTCTCCATCACCTCCAGCGCCTTCGCCCCGTTCTCCGCCTGCTTTACCTCATAACCCCAGGCGGAAATCAGAGATGACAAGCCCCGCCGCTGGTTCTCCTCATCGTCTACAACCAGCACACGAGCTTTATGTTCAACCATGGTTCTCTCTTAAAAGCGATCGAATACGACACCAACGAACGCAAGGCACATCTCGTCTTCAGTGCCTTCGCCCCACTTCACATTCTTCAACGGATTACTGGGATTCTTCGGATTGTTCACCGAGTTATCAAAGGTACAACGAAGACTCAACTGCGACCAGGCAGGCATTTTCACCGGCTCCTCGAACGTATACGCACCCTGCCAGTTGAAGTCCCACTTGTCAATCAGAATCATCCGCTCCTTATCGCCGCGATTCAGCTTCTCCACTTCTATCTTGGTCCCAAGCAGATGCATATGCGGAAACACGTTAATCACCTTCATCTCAAGGCCGGGAAATACCGGGAAGCTCGCCGTCGCAACATGCGCAGCGTCGCCAGCCGGAATATCCAGCCGCGTCTGCACTACCGGCACAAAGTAAAGCTGCTTCTCCACCTTCTCTTTATTGAAGTAGAGCCCAACTGAAGTCTGGTCCTCGCCAGTCCTTCCACCGGTGTAATAGTGAACCTGCATCACCACGCGAGCGGTTTTGCCAATCTTCATCCCAATACCCTTGGGCAGGTGTTCTGGCCGGGCACCAGGCGCCCAACCACCAAGCGTGTAGCCATTAAAAAGAAGGCTCTCAAGATTGCTGACACCGATCTCAAATCCAGGTCCGCCATAGCAGTCATAACCAGGCTCTTCATCCTTGGCGTCCAACCGTTCAGAATCCCCGGTCGGATCCAGATACACAATCACGTGATGCACAATCTTCCGGTTCCCAGGCACGATATCAATGGCGCTGACAAATCGATCCGCATCAATCCCGGTAGGCAACACAAAGCAGCGGTAGACATCCTTGCCGCGAGCAGGCGTATAAGCAGCGGGCATCTTCACCGTCAGGTCAGGCTCACCTAAAACCCAAACACCCTTGTCCTCAGGCGCAAGAGGCATATCCGCCTCATCCCCCATCGGAGTCCCATTTGCGATCCACGTCAGCATGTCCAGCTTCTCTTCCGGCTTCAGTGCAAACGCACCCTTAAACTTCCCGTGGCTCTCACTCGGCTTCCACGGTGGCATAATGCCTTCCTCGACAACGCGCTTGATATCGGGCGCATAGTTAACGGCATCGTCATAGGTCATCAAAGTCATGGGGCCAATATCGCCAGGCCGATGACACTGTTGACAACGCCCAGCCAGAATCCGCGACACTTCCTTGGCATAAGTCACCTCGGCCCGTGCCGCAACACTTGCCAAACCCAACACAACAATGACAACAAATGACCGCATCGTTACCTCACTTATGATCTCGCCTTCAGCCCGGTTGTTACCTACTGATGCTGATTATTCATATTCTCGCACCACAACCATTCCTCGCGTGGTTATGCTCAATCCTGTATGATTTGGGCCAAGGACAACACTTTGAATCGACGCACTTTCATTGCCAGCCTCCAGGCTGCCGGTCTGCTCGCCGCCCCATCCCCAGGAGACCCCATCTTCCCCTACGGCGCAGTCTACTTCCGCAAGTCCAACCCGCCAGAAGAAGATTGGGCCAAAGACCACAAAACCGCCGCCCGGCTAGGTATCAACAACTTCCGCCACTGGTTCATGTGGTCGGCCATTGAAGTGGCTCCCGGCAAATTCGATTGGCGCGACTATGACCGCATGTTCGAACTCGCCGCCGAAAACGGAATCAAAGTCACCGTATCGGAAATGATCACGGCCGCACCCGAGTGGGCTTTTGACCAATACAGCCATGCCCGCTTCGTCGCCTCCGACGACAGCATCGTCCACTCTTCAATCTCAGGTTCAAGCGCCACCGGAGGATTCCCCGGCCTCTGCCTCGACAACGAAGACTTCCGCGCCCGTGCCGAAATCTTCCTCTCCACACTGGTCGAGCGCTACAAAAACAACCCCGCCATGTGGGCCTGGGACCTCTGGAATGAACACTCCTGGCCCGGTGGCGCACCTCCCAAAATGCTCTGCTTCTGCCAGGCCACCCAGGTCAAATTTCGCGAGTGGCTCCAAAAGAAATATGGCACTCTCGAGAATCTGGGTAAAGCCTGGTATCGCCACAGCTATGCAGACTGGTCCAACGTCCACCCGCCACGCTCCCTCGGCGGCTACCCCGAAAGCCTCGACTGGCTCGAATTCCGCGTCGACAACATGTTCCGCCAGCACCAGTGGCGCGTCGATCTGGTCCGCAAGCTCGACAAGCGCAACCGTGTCACCGCTCACGGAGTCGCCTCAACTCTCGAAGGCCTCCCCGCCTCTGCCAACGATGAATGGCGCTCCGCCGCTCAAGTCGATTCCTGGGGCCTCACCTGGGTCGCCTCCCGCAAAGGCTCCGAGCTCTGGAAGCAATTCCACGCCCTCGACCTCACCCGCGCTGGCTCTCGCGGTAAACCCTTCTGGCATGCCGAGGCTCAAGCCGGCCCACTCTGGATGCAACCTCAGGTCATCGGCCGCCCACGCGAAGACGGCCGCATCACAGAAGAAAAAGATGTCCGCCTCTGGAACATGGTCTCCATGGCCGGCGGCGCAACCGGCATACTCTTTCCCCGCTGGCGCCCACTCCTCGACGGCCCTCTCTTCGGCGCCTTCGGCCCCATGGCCATGGACGGCTCGGTAACTCCACGCGCTGAAATGGCCGGCAGCGTCGCCCGTTGGGCCAACCAGAACAAAGATCTGTGGAACTCACCACCCGTCCGCGGCGATGTTGGCGTCGTCTTCACCCCCGAAGCCGAAGTCTTCAACTTCGTCCAGCAAGGCACCACCAAACATTACGCCGAATCTGCCCGTGGTGCCTATCAGGCTTTCTTTGATTCCCACATCCAGCCAGACTTCGTCCACATCGACGACCTCAAGAAATACCCGCTCGTCTACCTCCCCTATCCCATTCACTTAAAGCAAGCCAGCGCCCGCAAGCTCGAGCAATACGTCCGCGAAGGTGGCATCCTCGTCAGCGAAGCCCTACCCGCTTACTTCGGCGAACGTGGCAAGGTCGGCACCATCCAACCCAACTTCGGTCTCGACACACTCTTCGGAGCAAAAGAAAGTTACGTCGAATTCACCCCAGACTTGCTCGAAACTCTCAAACTCCAGGTACACGGAAAACAAATCGGCGGTCGCTATTTTCTTCAGAAATTCACTCTCGCCGGTGGCAAGCAATCTGGCACTTACACAGACGGCGCAATCGCCGCCGTCGAGCACACTCTTGGCAAAGGCCGCACTCTCCTCCTCGGCACTTTCCCCGGCGGATCTTACTTCCTCAATCACGAAGAAGGCACCCGCACCTTCTTCGCATCGCTCCTCGAATGGGCTGGCCAAAAGCAACTCACCAAAGTCAGCGACCCCACCATCCAGGCCCGCCTCCACTCAGGCCCCGGCGGCAACTATCTTTGGGTGATCAACCCGGGCCGCTCCCCCAAAACAATAACCGTCACCCTAGACTCCAGCCGTGCCGGCTCATTCAGCACTGCCCGGGAACTCTGGCAGAAGGACACTCCTCCAGTTAAGATCGCTGGCAACCAGCTCCAGCTCACCGTCCAGGACCGCAACGCGGCAGTCATCAAATTCGAACATTGACCCGAGCGGCCCACCGGTAGTGCAACATTCCGGCCAACTGTAACCCGCCCACAACGCCAATCATCTTCAGCGTAAACAATCCCGGGTTCTGCTCCTCCACAATCGGAAACACCGACAGCACCACAAACAACAGCGTCATCGAAAACCCGCTCACCCCAGCAAATCAAACCATCCACGACGGCTTCTCACCTGGCGCTACAAGCGGAATCGCGAACATAACCAGATAGGCACACGAATAACAAATCAAACCCGCGTTCAGCATGAACTGATAAGCCTCCTGATTCCCGGCTCCCACATTGGATAACACCGCAAACAGGAAACTCACCACTCCCGCAAACACCACAGACCACACTGGCGTCCGATAGCGCGGGTCTAGTTGGCTAAACCACGAAGGCAGCAGATGATCCCACCCAGCCACCATCGGAAACCGTGTGAGTACGCTAAACATCAAACACCCGCCAGCCCCTAAAATCATCACAATCAGAATCGCCACAAACTGGGTCAACTCCGGCACAGCATGGCTCACCAACTGTACGGGCGGCATTACCATATCAAGCGCTTCGGGCTTCACAAAGGTCAACATACTTGCTGTCCCGAGCACCATCATCGCTCCAATCGCCGGCGCAGACAGCATCACAGACTTCCGAATGGCCGCCCCCACATCCTTGCTCCGGCACTCCCCCGCAAATACCGCAGCGGCATCCACCCCACACAACGCCCCAAAACCCATCTTCCCCAGCAAATTCAAGTTCAGCAATGAAAACGCTGGCACCACAAAAGCTTCATCATTCTGTAGAAAATTGCCTCCCAGCCACTTCGGCATCGCGACAAGCAGCACCACAGCATAAACGAAAATCTGGCCATAGCCACCGAAATTGCTGATCCACTTGCCCAAAGCCAAACCTCGCCACGCCACCAGCATCAGCATCGCGATAAACAACAAATTCACTGCAAAAAAACACCCTTTTCATTATGGATCCAGGCCCACTCAAAGCCTGGCCAATAAGGCAGCGTGCTCATGATCTGCACCCCCAGACCCGAAACCATCAGAACACTCAAAAGCCAGATATTCATAGCCACCCTAAAACCCGCCATCGGCTCAAACCGCAACCGCGCCCAACTTCCCCGCCGTCCCGATCCATGAATAGCCAACAATCGTCAAAATCTGGATTGCCACCAGATCAAAGAGCCTAAGCTCCTTCTTGAGCTCACCACTATGGGCAACAACCTCAAACTCAGAATTCATGTCGGCGTAGCATCACAATCGCCTGCGCTTCGGCGCTCTTGCCTTCACCCACCGGCCCCACCTTCTCCGCCGTCTTGAACTTCACCGACACCACATCCACACTCAGCCCCATCTCAGTCGCAATATGCTCGCGAATCCTCACCCGGTAATCCTTCAGCTTCGGCCGCTCAAGAATCACAGTGGTATCGAGGTTCACCACCTCATAACCCTTTTCCTTCACCAGGCTCAGCGCATGCAATAAAAACTGCATACTCTCAGCGCCCTTCCATCTCGGGTCCGTATCCGGAAAGTGCATTCCGATATCCCCAAGCGCCAGAGCCCCCAACAAAGCATCGGTAATCGCGTGCAGTAGGATGTCTGCATCCGAGTGCCCATCCAGCCCAAACTCGCTCTCTACTAACACCCCACCGAGCAACAGCGGCCGGCCCGCAGCGATCCGGTGTGAGTCCCAGCCCAGCCCGCTCCGATACTCGTAACTCACCTAGCTGCCATTCTCTTCAGCAAGAAAGTGCCGAGCCAGATCCAGATCCCGAGGCCGCGTAATCTTGATATTGCGATCACTCCCCGGCACCACCTGTACATCAATCACATCCAGCCGCTCCACCAGACTCGATTCATCAGTCCCGATAAACCCGTCCTCGCGAGCCTTCTCAAAAGCCTGTTTGAGCAACGCCGTCCGAAATACCTGAGGAGTCTGCGCCAGCACCAGCCGGTCGCGCGAAATCGTTGTCTGCACTTTAGCCAAATGCACCTGCTTCACCGTATCGACAGGAACAATCCCCACAATCGCCGCGCCAGATTCCGCTGCCGCCGCAATCACCGTCCGGATCATCATCTCGTCGGCAAACGGCCGCACCGCATCATGCACTGCCACAAGGTCGACATCATCGGCCACGGTAGCCAGCGCATGCTCCACGCTCTCCTGGCGCGAATCCCCACCCTCCACCAGCCTCACCGGCTTAATCAGCGGAGTTCCGCTCAACATGCCCTTCACATCGGCCATGTCTTCGTCGCGGCAAGCCACAATAATCTCGTGCACTTCTTCAATCCTGGCAAAACGCCGCAACGTATGGATCAGGATCGGAACCCCGTCCAACTCAAGAAACTGCTTCTTTGCCGATTTGCCCATACGCGTGCCAAGTCCGGCAGCAGGCAGAATAACGCTAACTCTCATATTTTTAGCCATCTCCATTGTAGTGGACGAATTCACTTGACGTATGGAGAAGAAAAGGCGAAACTAAATGCATTCTCCCTATGCAACTCGTCGGTATCGCGAAGGCGGCCGAGGCCGCGCCACTCTTGGATTCCAAGCGCACCGTGTCCTACAGCCACCTCGCGACCGGCAAGTGGATCAACCACGTCGCCGGCTCGCGCCACTCCTTCAATTGGTCGATCAACCCTTACCGCGGCTGTGAGATGGCCTGCCAATATTGCTATGCAAGATACACCCATGAGTTCATGGAACTCCGCCGCCCCGAAGACTTCGAAACTCGCATATTCGCCAAAGTCTGGAACACCTCCGAGTTCCGCCGCGAACTCATGCGCATCCCCAAATCCCAAGCCATAGCAATTGGCACCGCCACCGACCCCTACCAGCACGCCGAGCGCCGCTACGAACTCACCCGCCGCATGCTCGAAGTCTTCGCAACCGTCAGCGGCCACAAATTCTGGATCACCACCAAAAGCGACCTCCCAACCAGAGACATCGACATCCTCAAACAAGTAGCAAACCGCAACGTCCTTTACATCAACTTCACGATCACCACGCTAGACCCCGATCTCGCCAGAGGCCTCGAACCCAAAGCTCCCACTCCGGCCCTGCGTCTGGCGGCAATGCAAACCCTGACAAACGCTGGAATCCGCTGCGGCGTCATCGCCTCCCCAGTCCTCCCCGGCATCAACGACACCGAGTCAGAACTGTTAGCACTGGCCCAACAAGCCAAAGTCCACGGAGCCCAATGGTTCGGAGGCGGCGTCCTCTTCTTGAAGAGCCCAACGAAAGAGGTCTTCCTCAACTATCTCGATCGAGACCACGCCCATCTAGCTCCGCGTTATCAAGCCACCTACAAACAATCCGCCCGCCCCTCCCGCGACTACCACCAACAAATCGAAGCCCGCTTCGAGGCAATAAGGAATCAAACAAACCTGGGCCGCAGAGCAACCCCCTACCTGCCCCCAGACTGGGAGGAAGGCAGCCAACTCTCACTCGTCTACTAGCCGAAATACTGTTCACTCAGTTGATTTTGAAGTAAACAACTGGCTGGTGCCGGACCGTGGGGCCTCGGGTAGCGGGCCGAAGGGCATAGCTACTC
>ENA-ORBV01010136-ORBV01010136.1-microbial-mat-metagenome-genome-assembly--contig:-NODE-10136-length-15184-cov-5.236645_pt1 | contig 15184 bp, 12 predicted proteins | sample MGYA00237777_ERZ505514 | MGnify/ENA primary metagenome ERZ505514 (study PRJEB26160, sample SAMN06269048) | microbial mat metagenome | isolation source: Oligotrophic lake microbial mat | place... | reverse complement strand
TCGTGGGCTCGGAGATGTGTATAAGAGACAGCTCGTGGGCTCACTAGGCGATAAATGAGCCCCGGAAAAAGCTCTGGTTCATAGGATGCGAAGGCGGAGTGTGCATAAACCAGTCCTTCTAGACGAATTGGAAAGCCACAGTCAGCTGGAATGTCGTACAAAAAATGTCAGTGCGAAATTGTGAGATAAACAGCATCGCCAGATGTGTGGAAGCGTAAAGACTCAACAAGAGACCAAAATGAACAAAACGCTGCAAGCTAGCAACATTATAATGCATCCATACCTGTGCCCACAATATTTTGAACCTTGAAATCAATAAGTTCCCCTGGTTGGAAGCCCACACGTTCCACGATGTAAGCAAACTTCTTGGCGGCCAAGGTTGCATTGTGCGTCGATTTGACGCCAGTCACCACCATTTTCCCGCTGGCAAACATCAGCGCAGTGGCACGTGGCTCACGCAGTCTCATAATCACAGCACCAAACCGACTGAGCGATTTTCATATGCAAAAGAAAGCGAAACAGCAAAAGCAAGAATCAGGAAAGGGCACCCACAACAAGATGATAAAAACATTGTCATACAAATATAAGCGACATAAATGTACAAGTTAAGGAACGCACCGTGGATTGAATTCCGTATTGCGACATTTGAGAGCAATTTTCTTCAAATCTAACCTGACTCCGAGATTGGCCGTGGATGCAATGTTCTGGATGCGAATGAGTAACTTGTTTCCGGACAATACATCCGTGGCTTCAATTACGGAACCCGCTACGCTAGGAGCATGAGCCGAAGCTTCCAAGGCCGAAGTCCCCGATGCTCCTCCCGTAGGGGAAGCAGCAGCAGCAGCAGCAGCAGCAGCAGCAGCAGCAGCTCCGGCAGAATTGACATCCGCGGTTGTGGAATATTTGGGAGGCATGTTCCAAAACTGTGGATTGTAGCGATGCCAAAAGGTATAACCGTTCTAAAGGTGCAGTGGTGACTGGGCCGATGACAATCTTTCGTATCAATGTGTGCGAAAAGTTATAATCGTGGTTGGTCTTATTCCGTTATGTTAACATTAGTAGTGTATGTTGTGCGCCTGATTAATTATTAGATGGAGACAAGTCAACAATACTGGAGGGGTTTGGCTCTCATCGTCGCTGTTATACGATAGTCAACCCTGACCCGAAGAAACGTGCAGGAAAAAATCACACCCCAGGGATAAGGTTACATCTCAGTTTGAAAAGGGGAAAAGGAAGCACTATGCCCCCACAAAGAAAAAGAGACTTCGAGAGCTCTTATGTGAAACGAGGGGCAACTGTGCCTGGCGAGGTCAAAGCCATCGACAAAATCGAATGATCGACGACAATTTTATTGAGAAAGATACGCATGGAAATACGCGCCATCACGGTTGGCACCAACTCCATCAGCCACAACTCTACTACTAGCTAGCTATTAGTAGCTAGCGGGTAGAGTAGACAATGTACTCGTTGTAAAGCATCAATATTTGGAACAGACCAGAATGATGCTTCAATAAGAAAGAACTCTAACAAATTATTTGGTTTGTCGACGTATTGAATGCTAAGAAGAACAAAATTGCGACAATGGCAAAGATGGCAATCATAGCGGCGACGCTCCTGCTCCTGGGCTCTCGAATTTCTGCCTTTTCTGGACAGCCTTCGACTTTTTCTGTGCGAGAATCCAAAGCCACATCCATCGCCACCCCGCTCAACAGCGAGGATATTTCTGCAGTTGATTCGAGTTCATCGACTGTGGAAGCAGAGGCATCCCCATCCTTGACGACATCTTTTGTCAGTCCCTTGTTTCAGTGTTACATAGAAGACACGGACAGCTACGGTGTAATGCACAATGCCAACTATTTGAGATCCTTTGATCGAGCTCTGCACTCTATGTATGCGTTACAAGACACCCAATATTTAAACGAGGACGGTAGTTCCGCTGCCAATGGCGACGCTTCTCAAAAACGACAACGATCCATGTTGGACACACACGAAGATTGGTCGATCGTACACGTCACCAATCAAAAATTTAAATCCTCACCTGCCTTGGGAGGGATCTATTGCATTCATGGATCCTTAGTAGAACACCAAGAGGATCTGGAAGTCTGGGACTTGGCCATGCATGCATCTGTGGATCCACAATCTACCATGTTCAATTCGGCGCGTGCCACGATTGCCCGCCCCGGAGTCTTTGCCCAGCCTGCCGTGCTGGTACAAGATATTGCTAAGAATACCGACGACGACGGAGATGATGACGGCCGAAAAAAGTCAAGGTTTGTCACCTCCAAGGATATTTTTAGGTTGTTTCGAGATGAATTTGACGTCCACTTTCCTTCCCATATTCCATTGCGAAATTGCCTAACTATATTTGAACGCTCGAGAAGCAATTTTCTGGGGGGGCCGGATAACTTGCGAAAACTCAAAGAAGATCATGGTCTCCTTTTTGTGGTGACCAAAGTCGATGATTGCTGCAAATTTCCTACACTGCCGCCGAGCGACGATGGATCAAAGGTGCTGGCACCAGGTCAACTGGTCCTGGTACAGACGGACTTTGAAGTCAAGCGAAAAGGGATGATTATTGAATGTCATCATGCCCTCATGGCAAAGAATCGTTTGGTTGCCCAGGGTATGTATCAAGAACCTACAAATCTCTAATCTACAACTGACATCCTAACTAACTGGCTGTTGTTTTGTTTCGTGATCGTTTCTTTCTCCAGGTACTGTCACTCTCATGACGCTCGACGCCAAAACTTTCAAGCCCAGCACCAATTTGCCGGATTGGCTGAAGGAGATTATGGGAATGACCAAATAAAATACGGATATTGTATCCGTGTGTCGTTTCGTTTGCTAAGATTTTCCGATGTAAAAAGGCATGCATCCACTTTGGTTTTGGTGTATTCAAATCCCTACGCTGCACAGGAATAATTACAAATATACTCAAGCAAATGTAATAATGAAAATTATTTCGAAACTTTGGACTTGATTGCCCGAAGGACGATTGTGCTGTCGTCGATTATCGTAAATCGTATTTGCGAAATGCGTGTTTGGTACTTGTAGGGGCGTCCTCTATTCAAATACTTTTCCTTCCCTTATAGGGCTTCCATCCACTATTCATGAAATCGGAAATGTCCTGAGAAACCGTGGTATTGATAGCTGGCAATTCCAGAGGAAGATCCACAGGGTCGCCGGCGCAATCACTGTATGGTTTCGACCCTTCACCTTGGTTTCCATTGTATTCCGAGTTACAAAGAAAACTTCCTGCGTTCTCTCTATCGCGGCCGCTGAAGAAACGCTCAGACGTTGGTATCTCAGTCACTGCCGCCGCCGCTACCGGCAATGGTGATGATGACGGGAGGCCAAAACCCCTCAACGGCGGATAGGGAAGTTGAATCGGGCTTAGCAAAAACGCGGGAATCCCGCCTTTAAGATAAGGCTGGTTATTGGCATCATTAGCCGCTAAGCTTGTCTCCCGCATCAATTTCACCAAAGTGTCACTGTTTTGCCGAACAAGCGCAGGTGGCGGCAGAACTGACTCGGTCTTGCCCCTGAGACTTATCTTACAATCCTTGCCACCCTTTGGCTCGCTATTCCTGGTGCTACAGTCGTTCCTTTCTCGGTCTTGTGCCAGGCCAACCATTGCTAACGACAGATCACCTTCTGGTGTCGTTGTACCTCCAGGCGGTGACCATTCCATCGGTTGGGACTGGCGTCGCGGAGCTAATTTCTGACTGAAGTTTCCCTTTTCAATGGTCGGCATTGTGAGGGAACTTGAGGTAGCGCTTTTAGATGCGGAGCTTCTTCTTGTAGCTGTCTGTAGAAGAGCACCAGCACACGGAAAGTCCGGAATCGTGATTAGGGAGGAAGTAGCGACATCACTTGGTATGTTGTTGTACGTTTTCCCATTTTCTCGACCAATATTCATTAGGTTTTTCAGCTGCGGTTTCAGAGGTGCACGAACACAGGATACCAGTATAGCAGTGTTGAGGGCGGAAGCGGCAATAAGGCGAGGAAGAAAGAATAGGATTAGTCGGGATAAATGAATTAGCATGCAGGGTGCGCAAAAGCTATGTACCTGTGCTCTCTGCGGTGTAGATAGCCGATCGCAAGCTCGTTCCATTTGCGTATCCGCGCCGCTCTTTCCTTTTTTCTTTTTTCCTATTGTAGGAGATGGTTCGTCGTAGGTTACTTCCTTCATACTGTCAAGCAGCTCGAGCGAGTCTCGTATCTCACAGCAAGTGTTCGCCACGGCCTGGGATTTTAGAATAATAGAATAGCGACAGGGTATGAAAGAAAGCTTAAGAAACAATGCCCATAAAACAATCCAACAATATCGGTCCAGGACGCTGTAATTCTTACAATCCCGTCTCCCACATCCTCCCACGACCCCGCGTCGGGATCATGCTTGAAGAATTTGCCCCCTTTGTCACGAATTCCTTGTACAATCTCCCGCGCATGAAAATTCACCCTTTCCGAACTCGCATCGCCCATCAAAAAGATTTCTCCTGCTCTGTCACTGCAATCCCTGAACCAATTCATGGTCGCAATCAGTTTTCGTGAGTGCATGCATTGGCCAAAAACAACGTCGAGCTTGTAATGGACGAGCGGCTCTGGCGGCATGTCACCGGAATTGTCCAACGATTTAGTAGGCTTTCGCTTGCGTTTGGGATTACTGCCCCTCCGCTGCGTTTTTGATGAAATTGCTGGCTTTTTGATAGTGCTGGCCTTCTTCTTTACTGTTGCTTTGTTCTTTCTTCTCGGTGTGATTGTTTCGACACCAGAAGTGGAAAGTGCTGCAAAGACATCAGCCGCGGTAGCCTTGGAACGAGTTTTCATTCTTTTGAGATGCTGTTGTCTAGTTGTTGATGTTAATGACGATGGATGGGTTGCTCCTCCTACTTGCTACAGTACTTACTATGGGCATTGGTTGCCTTGCAACCAGAACGAAAGAATGGCGAAAGACCGCGCAGAGCCATCACGAAGGAAGATCATTCATTTGCATTGCATGGCTTGATCGTGAATCAAAACTGTACCGGTCGTAATGTAAAGCAACTATTTAATTAGTACGTAGCTCGGGACCCACCGACTGTTGGAGGAGCGAGAAAGGGACATGTGTGCGCCTAGACACATACGGTCCTCAGCATATCCAGAACAACCCAGCCCTTGATCTAGCACCCTAAAAAGCAGAAAGTAGTACTGTAGCCATTAGACATAAATTACTGGTAAACTGATCAAAAAAGGGTCTCTTAATTGTTGTAGCCCAGCTAGACCTAGTAATTTATCCCACAATCGATCAGGTGTTCTGGGCTAGGTGCACAAGCAGCTCAAAGACAGAAAAGCAGATGGAGATGAAGTCAACAAGAGGACAAAAGGACTGGACAAAACCAACCATTTGGTTTGAATTTGCACTAGATGGATATCAAACCAGTTACTAGTAATAGTTTCCAACTTTTTAGGCATCCGAGAATGTTCTGCTAAATTCAGGGATGTGACGCTTAACCGGCATCATGATGCCTCATTTCCGACAAACTCACTGAAGGCTGTGGTGTAGCTAGGCCACTCCACATTCAAACGATACAAAAAAATCTTGTTACAGCATGCTGCAGAGTGACAGCTTGAAAGACAAACAGCTTGCTGATTCACCTGTCTGAATTCTGTTGATTTGACAGAAGGCTACGATGCAGCAAGAGATTCTGCTACGAATCATCAATAACATGACCTCATTGACCTGACCACCACCAACTCTGGATGACACAGAAAGTGGGGTCATTTATTTTAAGAAGTGATTGCTTCATTCAGAGATCATTGCATTTAGGAGACAATTCTTTTCTATAGCACAAAATAGAAGATGCTTTAAGAGACAATCCAAAGAATGACAAGATCAATTGAAGAGCAGTTTTTTAGACGCTAAATTCATAACTGTAAATTGTCCCATAAATTTCAAGAGACGACATTGCAAAGAGACAATTTGAGAGATGATTGGAAGACACAAGGAATGATTTAGGAGATGATTTATATTTAAGAGACGATTATTTAAGAGATGATTGTCTATTAAACAATGTTGCACAACACATTGCAAAAGTTGAGGGCAATGAATCATGCAAAGTGGTGTTGCTGCAAGATGAAATATCTTCTAGGTGACAATGCTGTTCCTCATTAAACTAAATTTCTTGCAATTGATCTTAGATCATAGCTACAGACTTATTTCGATTATTATAGACTAACAAAGCAACCTTGCGGACAATGAACATGAAGAATGTGGAATTGAAAAAACTTTTTAGCAAATCCTCGCAGTCATTCATGACTAAACAAAACAGAGGCCAGATTCTCAAGGCTCCACATGACTGTGTCAGAAAGATTGTGGTGACAAACCAAATAATAGAGATGACTACTATAATAGTAGAGAAGAGGGTAGGCATAAACTATACAAAATGTTAACCCGAAGCACAGTGCTGTTGACCAAAATAAATTGCCTGGGCCGGATAGAACCAGCACACTACAACGGCAAAATTGTACAGTACGTCGCACAGTAACCAGTAACCAGTTGAACTGAACGTTCCAACCATGACTGAATTCAAACAATGCAAGTAACCAGTGGGAAACGGAAGCTTTAGCCCGCGGCGGAGACGCCATCTCTTGAGACACAAACAGCAGCAAACAATGATGTGCCGCATGTAGAAGCCCCGCAGCTTAGATCAACTACATGTAAAGACACCGCTTCCAAATTTTCTTCTGAAAATGGATCGTACGCCTTCGAACTCGCATAAGCAATTTGCTTGGCGAGCCAGCAACAGTAGCATGTCACTCACGGAAGCGATGCTTTTAGGTAGCTGTTCACCCATTCGCACGCGCCCGAGCATTGCCCCAACCCGACTGGATTGGATCCACCAACCAAATGTCCACGGAAACGGAAACTACTGCTCCGGAGAGTTGACGATTGGCGCCAGCGAAGAAATGATGGCATTCGAGCGACGCCAACGAAAGAAAAGATCGTCTTCTGTCTTGGCCGGCCAGTCTGGCGTACACGGCGATGGCAGCTTTCCAATGGCACCGGAGCTAAAGCGGCACAGCATGGAATCTTCCATGGGAGAGCTTATGAAGCAGCAGCTCATCATAACCCCAGGCCCCAAAGACGCGGGAACGGTGGCTACAGGTACGACGATGGGCGAAGACGTGCATGTTTGTATTGGTTCTCCAAGTTTTCCCACAGGCACGATTCACACCAAGACCAACGACGCTTTCTTTCAACATTTTACGGGCCCGGCTCGGGTCGTAGCAGCAGCTCTTACAACGCCGAAGTCCTCGCAGCCTAGTCTCGTAAAGCGGGCCCCTTCAAATGTGTCGATCGTGCCTTGCCTAGGCGTCGGGGACATCACCTTTGACCTTAGTGACCTCGATCTGCTTGACAAAGACGAACACGATCTAACAGACTGGACGGAAACCGATTGGATCAACGAGGACGCGGCTCGTGCTACCACGCAGCCAGGGATGGGCGGAAATCACGCAACCTCTGCTATTGCCTCGTCATCTGCCAAGAAAATGCCGCCCTTCGGCAAGTCCGCTGCCATTGCCACCAGCGTGGCGAGTACCAGTGGTTCTGTCTTACTAGCTTCATCAGCCACGGCGACGACTGCCAAGCACTCGACCTCCTTGATCAAATTGAGTGCCGGTCGTCCTGGCAAGTCATTGCCGCTACTTCAGCGGCAGTACAAGAGGCGATACAGCGATCCGGTTGGAAGTGTCCTGCAGAAAAATGGACAATTTGTCATTTTTCCGCCGAAAGATGCTCCGAAATTGTATCCTTCCGTGGAAGAAATTGAAAGTGTCGCTAGTATCGGCCTCACTCCAGGATCCGAGAATGTAATGCAGGAAGCGGCAAATGATGCAACCTCTAGTGCCGGTATCGGCGGTATGATCTCTCGACGCCATACAACCGCTACGATCCCAATTTTTGGCATTCCTGCTTCTACCCGAAACTTGGTGGAATGCCAGTTCGAAGGCGTGGAGAAAACATCGGCTTTTGCTCGCTTTTCTCCCCAGCAAGGCAAAGCTCCTTTCCATCACCAAGACTGAGTGCATTGCGGGGGTAAGGATTCTAATGCTTTGAAATTGAACAGACACACAAGCAGCGCGGGCTGGGGGAAAAACGAACACTGTACCGCACACTAGATAGGCAATACCTCAAAAAAGGGAAGACGTGAACCTACTGAATGTTGAAGCAGGCCAAACACAGAAATGCTCAAGGATACATTATGCTAGGATCGGATCGTGCTTTGAAAAATCATTACTAATAGAATACTTTATATTACTACCATTATGATATTACTACCTACTATTAACTAGCTAGCTAATAGATGAGCTAGACAACCATTGGTAATTATTAGCATAGCATAGGCAGGTGGATTAGTGCCACTATAGGTACTAGTAGATCACGGACCACTTTGTATGGTTCACATGGATTTCGCTTCGAAAGGGCGCGGAAAAAGCTTGTTTTCCGCAATACGTATGTAAAAGACGGGACCAAACAGAGCAATAAATCGCACAGAAGCTCCATCCCACATGTCAACGCCCATTTGATTTGCACGAAAGAAGTGCAGCCCGTACCATACCAAATGAATTAAATAGTAGTGTGGCGAATGTCAACCCCCTGTTCCTCTATTAAGATACACATAGATTCTTGTATCTACCAGAGATCTTACTGAAGTACAGTATATAGAGTTGGAACATTGCAAGCGCAGGGTTACCAGGATATGTCATCCGCTACAAATTCAGAAAGTCATAGCAAACCTTCCAATCGGAAATACCAGAACATTCCTGGACGAGATGAGACTCATGATGATGATGAGGTACTGGTATCGAGAGACCCGTTGGCAGTTACCCAAGACGGAACTGCGGCCAGCGGCGAGTCCGATGACGGCATCCGAAGAGCTGATACGCCTCTAGAAATCTCAGTCGATGATGCCATAGATAGGCTCGGGATGGGGCTTTTCCAATATCGCATTCTCTTGGCAGCAGGCTTATGTTTTGCAGCTGATGCCATGATGGTTCTTTTGCTATCGTTTCTCTCGATTGTCCTTCAAAAGGAATGGGGTCTATCCGACGACGAAACTGCGTTCATGACTTCCATTTTATTCGCCGGCGCGCTGGTTGGGACGTCAATTTTGGGGCCTCTTGCCGACAAATGGGGACGTCGTCCGGTCTTTATCATTGCGGCTAGCATCATTGCAGTGTTTGGAGTGGCTACCTCGATGGCCACCAGTCATAAAATGGTTCTGGGACTCCTGTCGATCATTGGTTTTGGAGTTGGTGGACTTACCGTCCCATTTGACACACTCGCCGAGTTCATACCTGCAGAAGGAAGAGGGTAAGATTCTTTATTGCGACACTTTTATGTCCGCGCTTGATTTTCATATGTTGTCTGGAGACTTACTTTCACCATAATTTCTTCTCGGTGTGCAGAACCAATTTATTATTAATTGAATATTTTTGGACAATTGGATGTCTGTTAGTTGTGGTTTTCGCTGAATTGACATTGGCTCATGGCAAGGGAAACTGGAGACTTTTTGTGGTACTGTGCGCTCTTCCTTGCTTTGTGTCGGTCATCTTAGGATGGCTTTATGTACCAGAAAGTGTGAGATGGCTCGTCAGTGTCGGCCGGACCGACGAAGCCTTGGAGATTCTTCGCGAGGCGGCACGCATCAATAAGCTAACTGCCTCGGTCCCTTTGACGGAGGGAGACGGAGACCATTCCGAACACCTAGACGACAATAATGCTGACATTGACGATGTTGTTGACTACATATTTCCATCTAGCGCCCAACTCATAAGCGATGAAGATCACAGCGCAGAAGGTTCAGCTTCGTATGCTGATTTACTGAAACCCCAATGGCGAGGAATCATCTTGCGGCTCTGGGGGGCCTGGCTGGGATTTGGAATGGGTTATTATGGTGCCATTATGAGTGTTACCAAAGTTTTTGACTCAGAGGGACCGGAGGAAGCTGAAGGGAGTGACTTTTACAACATGACATACAATTCCAGCACCATAGCTTTGACGGACAATACAACCGTGTCCAATGTTACAGAAGCGCACGATTTCGATTACAGTGCAATTTTCATCAGCAGTTCTGCCGAATTGATCGGAACAACTCTTGTCATTGCCCTCATTGACCGTGTTGGGAGAATCCCTGCTCAGGTTTTTGGTTACGGCGCTGCTGGCATTGCCATCTTTCTTTTGTGTACCATCGCCAGCACCCACCCTTCCGATGCAGCTAGGAGTGATCGTCTGGAACTTGTTGCACTCGGATTTCTTCTGCGCGCCCTAGATATGGCTGCCACTTGTACATCATGGGTATCGACAGCAGAAGTTTTGCCAACTGAAGTTCGGTCGACTGGACATTCGTCTGCTAATGCAATGGCTAGGATTGGAGCTTTTTTTAGTCCGTTTCTGGTCGATACTGTATCCCTGGAAACATTGGGTATTGTTATGCTCTTCGTGCATTGGTTCACTGCAGCAATGGTGTTTGGTTTACCCGAAACCAAAGGAGCTCACATGGGCGGACACGGGGGCGGAAGCGGAAACGTAAGCGGCGAGGAGCCCGAAAACGATGCCTGGCAGGATGCATTTAATGAGGATAACAGACAAAGTCCGCCACCTGATGACGAGGGAGATGGGTTCTTTGTCATTGACGACGATGAGGACTATCACGAACAAGGCGATAGAGCCGGAGTTGGCGAAGGGCCACAAATTCATATCATCCCAGACTACAGAGAACGGGTAGCGAAAAGCCTGGAGATTTCCTAATCACGTCAATCAACCAATTGAGCAATAGAATATGATTTTCTGAGGAGCTATCTCTAGCTACTAGCTCGCGAGAATAGGCGAAAGTGGCTGGGCACTTGGGTACTGATGGCCCGATCCAATACGTTCAAGGATGGGGCTGAGACTGGTCCTGCGTTTTTTGCTGGATCTGTCTGAACCAACAACATCAACAAAGTACTTTCCAGACATATCCTGATGGGTTCTCCAGGCAACATTCAGATATTATTTCTTAGAATATTTATAGTTTTAGTACTATTGTTGTCCATGCACGACAACCAACACTGAACAGGAATGCCAGATCGCTCGCCCCCACAAACATATTGTACTCGCATTCCTTCCGTCACGTCCCTACCCATTATTCTTGGGTTGCACCCTCAGCTGTGGCATTGCTGGTTGTGGCTGGCGACTCAAGAGTTTCACCTTCCTCGTCGCTGCTGTTATCATCAATGATTGCCTTCAGCTTTTCTCTCTCTTGCTGAGCTTGTTCGGCAAGATCTTGTATTTCCATTTCCTCAGCTGTAGCATTACGGGTGGTGGCTGGCGACTCAAGAGTCTCATCTTCCTCGTCACTGCTGTTCGCATCGATGATTGCCTTCAGCTTTTCTCTCTCTTGCTTAGCTTGTTCGGCAAGATCTTGTATTTCCTCTTCGTCTGACTCATCAAATGCAGGTCGCCGCCTCCTTACCGCATTTTTCGATCTTTCACCGAAGTCTATTTCTTCGTCCGAGCTGTCGTCAAGCGATGTCATCTTCGCCCTCTTCATCTTTTCGCTGCTTGAAGCGTCAGGACTACTCTCGTCTTTTTTCTCGGCAAAAACATCTTCCTCATCCGAGCTGTCATCCACAGTTTTCTTTGTCAGCTTGTTTTTCTTCCGTTGAGCAGCTACCTTAGGAGCAGTTGTCGCTTCCGGAGCTTCCATCTCGAATTCCAGCTCCTCTTCGTCCGAACTGTCTTCAGCCGGAGATTTAGCTCCCTTTTGAAGCTGCAGACGGCGCTTTTTGGCAACACCATTCTGCTTTCGAGAATGCTTTTCGTCATCGTCATTCTCGTCTTCTGAAGCGGAGCTGTCAGCGTCGGTGCCGCGCTTCTTTTTAGCTTTCTGGGGCGGCTCCGATTCCTCCATGTCTACAAATTCAAGCTCCTCGTCTTGATCCATGTCCTCGTCATCGTCGCTTTGGTCGCCAGCCAACGCTTCCAGGCGCTGGACTTCAAGGAGAAGTTCTCTCTCGGCAATCATTCGAAGCTCTTCGCTGACATACAAATTTGCGCTCATTTCACAGAATCGTTGAGGAACGGGGTGCTTGAAAAGACTCTCGACGAAAAGAAGGGGATTGACGGTCGTGGCGGCGGTCGCGAAATTGTGGATGACACCCGCTGCCCACGACAATGTTGTAGCATACGATTTGTCATTTCGGATCAGAGGGTCATTCAAGATCTTGTTGAGTACAAGGATGAGATGCATGTTGTACAACATTGGTTCCAGCGTGGTTGTTTTGGGAGCAAGTAGGTTCTCCATCGGGCCCGACCCATCTGGGTGAATTTGTTGTGTCGGGTTATCTTCGCCATCGACAATCTTGACCTTGGCTAATCGCAGGAAAAAAGCAACAATACGATGATTGACTTGGTTCGAATTAAGAGTGTACTGATCCAAAAGCTTTGTGTACATAAAAACGACGTTGTTAGACACAATCTTGCGCGCAAAATATGCATTGACCTCGAAATCGGAGGCCGCGATCTTCATTTGGAGCACTGGGTCATTCGTTTGAATCTTTATTTTCTTTCCCTTCTTGTTGACAATGGCTTGTCGAGCCTCTTCGCTTTCCATTATATCCGCAGATGCCTTCTTGTTTGCTTCCAACAGTTTCAAAGTCATGTGGCAAATTTCCACCATATCACAGACGTAATCTCTTGTGGTTGTTCCGGGAATCCAGGAAGAGAGAAGCTTGGGCAGGCGATCAATGGGCTCGGCTCCATAAAACAGACGATCCATAAGACCCAAAGCCATAATTTGTTCCGTCGAATCCTTTGAATGGTACATGCTGTTGAGCATGTGCATCATTTCCGCGTAGAGGGAAACAGTTTGGGCCAGACGTACGTAGTTTTTGTGAGTGGTGAATGTTGTCGTGGCGTTGAGCACCAGGTTGAAGGAGAAGACGTCCATGGTGAAGATAAGTTGCCCCAAGGCGGTGGTGCCCAAGGACTCCTTCTTGTCACCTTCCTGTGTATCTGCAGGGTTTGAACTCTGTTTCAACTCATTTTTGAATCCAGAAACACGAAACCACTGAAAGAAAAACCAGATAATGCGGAAAAACACCACCTTATCGTCGTCTCCTTCCAGTCGCACAGAATCACGACGGAACTCGTTCTTGAGACTCTTCATCACGGGCCCATAGCATTTCTCCAGGAACACCTGGCAAAATCGATACAAGGTCTTTCGGGCGCGAATGGCAGCGGGACCCCTATGCGAATTTTGAGTTTGTTCCACTCGAGTGTGTGCCAACAGGGTTCGACCTGATCCAATAAACGGCTCTGTCTTGCGGTTCTTGCGTTTTTTGGGACCCGCCCCAGAATTGGTAGCAACCCCCAGGGCACTATTTTTGCTGCTTCTATTCAAAACAGCTGACGCAGATACAGGGCGTTGTTTTCCATCTGGTCGCTTCACCATGAGAGTGCCGCCAAAGTTTCCATGTCTTGCGGGAGCACCGGTTCGAAATTGTTGTTTATCACGCGCAAGTCGTGCACGCAAGACTCCTGCTGTGACACTGTTGCCGTGTTGCGATGGTGCAGACGGTTTGGTGGTAGGCTTTTCTTTTGCGTTACTGCTGCTGTTGCTATTTTCCTTTTCTTTGGTAGCCGTGCTATTGTTATTCGCGGGAAGCTCGACAGTGCTATTCGGCATCATGCAACGAGCAACTGCCGTAGGATCTTGGGACTTGAGCAAATGCTGCAACAGCTCCATCATGAGCAAGTTATATTGGGCGTTTTCCCGTAATTCCATTTCTTGACAAATCACCAACAAAATATCCAGCACGAGTTCCTTTTCGAAAAGCGATATGCATTCATTGTGCAATTGAGCACTTTTGAGAGAAGTTTCCTGGGAACCTGCATGCCAAACAAGTAATTAAGGTATATATCAAGAATTAATAACCCTCGTCAAATAAATAATGATATGGGCTTTGATGCAAATCAACACCAGCCAAACCTACCTTTGACAATGGGATCAGCACTGAGAATGTTGCGAAATAAATGCAGCACCAATTCAATGGTCAAGTGATCCGCATCCGTTCGTTTGGTACCCCCTTTGGAAAGAGGTTCGGCCAACAGGGAAACAAAAATCGACAAGAGACCACCCTCTTTTTTGTGGGCATTGGCAGTGCCGGCTTTGGTGAGTTTGCTGCTGCTATTTTGCCGATGAGATGGATGATGGACAATGGCTCGTTTGTATTCCATCAACAATTCACTTTGGGCCAAAGCATTTGCCCGTAATTTCTTTTGTTCTTGAATCACGCTGTGGAATGAATGAATCAAGTGAGTAGAGTAAAAACAATTATTCGAAAACGACAGTGTGTGAGAAATTTAATAAAAAACATGATTTGAAAAAGCAACACGAAGGAAAACAGTACTGCACTCACTCTTCCGATTTTTTATTACTTTTGGTGTCAATGACAAGACGTCCCGCCCGCAATGTATTTTCGTGCAAGGGCTTGGTCAAAATGACCAAAATCTTGACAATGGTCAAGACCATGGGGGTATCATAACGGCAGGTCAAGACCAAGGGCAACAATTTCTTTGGAACGACATTCCAACTCCCCAAGAGCAAGGAAATGGGACGATACAGGTCTTCATCTCGGCGCAAGGCACGCTGCAAATCTTGCAACCAATTCAAACAATCGGTCACAGGCACGAGCTTTTGTTCGCCCCCGCCATGTTCACTATTACTGGAGGAGGTTGTTGTTTCGGTACCAATGACACCACACACCAATAACAGTTCATCCACAACGTTCTTGTCTACGGCCATGCGACGATCTAGTCCTGCCAGGGAAGCATGGATCGTCGTCTTCTTCTTTGCATGGTGGTGGTTGTTGTTGTTACTTCGATTTGGTTGTGGCGTTACAGTCGTCGTGGAGGTACCTTCGGCTGCCATATCCGCAGCCGTGACAATGGCATTGCCGCCATTATTAGAACGAGGGTAGGATGGAACAGACGCCATTCCGCTTGATTAATAGACAGCTAGCTACTGTAGCTACAGTAGTAATAAATTGATGTTTTTTTTTGTGCTTGGTGATCTTTTGCTCTACTGCTTAACTAGCTAGCTACTAGCTAGTATCTGTCTCTTATACACATCTCCGAGCCCACGAGACTAAGGCGAAT
>ENA-ORBV01010134-ORBV01010134.1-microbial-mat-metagenome-genome-assembly--contig:-NODE-10134-length-15186-cov-4.309484_pt1 | contig 15186 bp, 12 predicted proteins | sample MGYA00237777_ERZ505514 | MGnify/ENA primary metagenome ERZ505514 (study PRJEB26160, sample SAMN06269048) | microbial mat metagenome | isolation source: Oligotrophic lake microbial mat | place... | reverse complement strand
GCCGGGCGAGGCGCGGATATTTGTTGGACGTGGCCTGGACGAGCGGGGCGGGGTCGCCGCGTTTCACGAGCTCGAACTGCGCGCCGAGTCGCACGCGCTGGTCGGCGTGGCCGAAGAGCTTCACGAGTTCGTCCTCGCTGCGGCGGCTCATGCCTTCGGCGAGCAGCTTCTTCGTCTCCTGCACGAGCGGGCTGGCGCTGACTGCGGGATCATGCACGCGGAAGATGCGGCCCTTGCCGGTCTTCTCCCAGCCCATCACCCAATCGAGCACATACGCGCCGCCATCGGTGCTGAACTGCACGTCGCTCGGATACAGCCCCCAGAGCAGCTTGCCGGTCATGGTTTTCGCTTGGTTGTCCTGGAGGACGTCGCCGGGATTATCGACCGTGTAGCTCGCGCCTTTCGGTTTCAGGGCGAAGGAGCGGACGCCACCGGGAAAGTCGGCGTAGAAAAAATGGTCGCGATAGCTGTCGGGCAGCCCGGTGCCGGGATAATAGGCGATGCCCGCGGGGCCGTGGCCGATGTGCCCGACGGGCGGGAGCAGCGCGAGATTGGTTTTCTCGACGTCGAGCTTCCACATGCCCTCGGAGTTCCACGGGCCGAGCTTCGGGAGAAACTGCCAGCCGATCCGCCAGCCGTAGTCGCCGCCTTCCACGACATGTGTCCAGCGCGCCTTGTCGCCGCCGTCGGCGTTGTTGTCGCCGGTGAAAAGATCGCCGAGTTCATTCCACGCGAGCGACTGCGGATTGCGCAGGCCGGTGGCGAAAAGCTCGGCGTTCGAGCCGTCGAGTTCGCTGCGGAAGACGGCGCCGGTGTCCGCGGCGTCGAGGACTTTGCCTTCCTTGGTTTTCACGCGCGCGCCGCAGTCGGCGATCGACCAGTAGAGGCGGCCATCGGGGCCGATCTTCACGCCGTGCATATCGTGCCCGCCGTAGGCGATGTGGACGCCGAAACCGCTGAGCATCTTTTCCTTCGACGAGGCCTGCTTCCCGGAGCCACCGCGCAGGTGCCACAGGTCGGGAATACACGCGAACCAGACATCGTCGCCTCGCGCGAGCACGCCGGCCGCGGTGCCGGTTTCGACCGAGCGAAAGCCCTCGGCGAAGACGCTCCAGACATCCGCCTTGCCGTCGCCGTCCGCGTCCTCCACGAGCTTCACGCGCTCGCTTTCCGTAGCCCAGTCTTTCCAGTCAAACTGCCCGTCGGCATTGATGTCTTCGCGCGCCTTGGTCGGCTTGAGTTTCAGGCTCGGGGCGAGCGTTTTCTTGAGGAAGGAGACGCGATCTTCGACCGAGCGCATGGCCAGCATGTCGTCGAGCCATTCGGTGTTTTTGCGAATGTCCGGGACCGAGGTGCGGCGGCGATAGGTCTCCACGATGAAGGCGCGGCCCTTGTCGTCGAAGGAAAACGCCACCGGATTTGCAAGCAGCGGCTCCGCGGCCCAGACGTCCACTTGCAGCCCGGGCGCGACGCTGAATTTCTTCACCGCGGATTCCGCAGTGTCCTGCAACGACACGCCCTCCGGGTCGCGGTCTTTCTTTTTGTTCGGGTCGCCGTGCTCGGCGTTTTGCGCGAGAGCGAGGACGGGCAGGAAAGCAGCGAGGAGAGCAGGGAAGCGGTTCATGCGGGTGGAAACGGTGAGTGCTAATACGTCCGCAGACGGCGATCAGAAGCAAGCCGCAGATGCAGCGGCTCGCTTAATCCGTGGGCAGCGGTCGGTGATTGCGGAGCAGCAGCGCGGCGACGACGCCGAAGGTCAGCGCCGCCGAACCCATGGCGAGGCGCAGACCGATGAGATCCGCGAGCTTGGAAACGATGAGCCCGGAGAAGGGCAGGACGCCGAAAAAGCTCAGGCCGGTGATGGCGGAGACGCGCCCGCGGATGTAGTCCGGCGCGCGTTCCTGCACGATGGTATTGGCGAGGCCGAAGACCGTGGAGGTGCCGAGCGTGAGGGCGATCATCGCGGCGATCGCGACAGGCAGGCTCTGCGCGGCGGCGAGGCCGAGCATGGCGAGCGTGATGAGGCCGATGGCGCTGAACATGTAGGTGCGCCGCCTGAGCGTGGCGATGGAGAGCAGCCAGATCGAACCGACAAACGCGCCGATTCCCGACGAGGCCATGAGCCAGCCGTGCTGCTCCGGCCCGATGTGGAGGACGCGCTGTGAGTAGAGCGGCATGAGGATCATGAAGAAGGGCGAAATGCAGAGCGTGGCCGAGGCGAGCAGCGAGATCATCGCGAGCGTCGGGCGATCGCCGCGGACATAGGCGAGGCCTTGCATCATGCCGCTGCGTTCGGTGCCGTCGTCGGGTGGTTGTTCGATCCGGCGCGGGCGGATGGTGAGCAGTGCGATGGCGAGCGCGCTGAAGCTCAGGGCGTTGGCGTAAAAGGCGGCGGAGAGTCCGAGCTTGGCGATGAGCCAGCCGCCGAGCGCCGGGCCGGCGAGGCGCGTGGCATGAAAGATCGACCGGTCCACGGCGATGGCTGCGCGGAGTTGGTCCTTTTCCACCAGCTCCGGCACGAGCGCAGAAGCCGCGGGCATTTCAAAAGCGATGACCACGCCGAGGGCCACGCCCGCCACCACGATGTGCCAGACTTCGACGCGCCCCTGGCCGACCAGCCAGCCGATGGCCACCGCGAGCGCGGCCTGCGCGACCAGCGCAGCGAGCAGGATGTAGCGCTTGTCGAAGCGATCCGCGATGACGCCGCCATACATCGTGAGCGCGAGCATCGGGATGCCGGAGGCGAAATTCACCAGCCCAAGCGTAAAGGCGCTGCTCGTGAGCCCGGCGAGCACCCAGCCCTGCGCCATCTGCTGCATCCACGTGCCGAGCATCGAGATCGTCTCGCCCGACATGTAGCGGGCAAAAGCGGGCCGGCGCAGGACGGACCAGGCGCTGGCCGGCGGAGCTGGGGATGGGTCGTTCACAAAAAAGAAATCGCACCAGGCCGGCGCGGGCAGGGAAAGGAGCATGGACGACGCCCCGGCACAAGCCGCGTGCGCTGGAGCGGGGTCTTTTCCGGGAAGATCGGCCACGGACAGACGCCGAAGAGCACGGATCATCGCCGCCCGCCTGTCCCGTGTCTGTGCGTGGCCAAAGTCGGGCATGCATCCGGTCGGTCGAGGTGCCCGTAAAAGACGCGTTGACACTTCAAGCGTCCGTTTCATATTCCCGTTTCAAACAAGCATTTGAAATTCATAAATCCATGTTGGCCATCGCTGAATCCCCCATCATTCCTGACACCCGGCGCAAGTTGATCGACAGTGCCGGTGCCATTTTTGCCGAGCACGGGTTTCACAAGGCCACCGTCCGCGAGATCACGGACCGCGCCGGGGTAAACGTGGCGGCGATCAACTACCACTTCCGCGACAAGGCCGAGCTCTACCGCGCGGTGCTCAGCGAGTGCCACTGCACCGCGCAGGCGGTCGGCGGTCCGCTGAAACTCGGCGACGGCCCGCCCGAGGAGCGGCTGCGCTTTTACATCGACCAATTTTTGAACCGCCTCCTGCACCCCGATCGCCCGAAGTGGCACGGCATGCTCATGGCTCGCGAGATGACCGAACCCTCCGATGCGCTCGACATCATCGTCGAGGAGGCGATTCGTCCGCAGGCGCGGGAGATGGAGAAGATCATCAACGAACTGACCAAGGGGAAGGTCTCCAAGGATCGCGTCTGGATGATCGGGTTCAGCGTGGTCAGTCAGTGCCTTTTCTACCTGCACGACCGGCCGCTCATCGAGCGGCTCTACCCGAAATTTGCCAGCAAACCTCCGTCCATCGAGCAACTCGTCGATCACATCTACGCGTTCTCGCTGGCCGCCATCCGCGCCGCCAAATGAACAATCCCCGCCGCCGCTTCAAGAACCTGATCCCGCCGCACGAAGATCCTTCGTCCCGCCGTCGAGTGCCGACGCCTGCCTTTGGCGCGCGCAAGAAAGCGCACAAGGCCGCCGGAGCCGCGTGGCTCTTCGCCGATTTTCTCGCGGCGTGCATGACGCTCCCGCCGGATCAACTCGCCGATCTCGAATGACATGAATTTCGTCGCGCTGCGCATGCTGACCGGCGACCGGGCCAAATATCTCGGTTTGGTTTTCGCCATCGCGTTTTCGACCTTCCTGCTGGAAAACCAGACGTCGATCTTCGCGGGCATCATGAGTCGGACGGGGAATCAGATCAGCGACGTGACGGAGGCTGAGGTGTGGGTCATGGATCCGCAGACGGTTTATTTCGAGGAGACGAAAGCGCTCAAGGATACCGACCTGAATCGGGTGCGCGGTGTGCCCGGCGTGGAATGGGCGGTGCGGCTCTTCAAGGGCGGTCCGGTCGCGCGGACGGCGGCGGGGAAGTTTTCGCAGTGCGTGGTGCTCGGGCTCGATGACGCGACGCTCGTCGGCGTGCCGCGCAAGATGCTGATGGGAGCGTGGTCCCGGCTGCGCGAGCCGAATTCTGTGATCATCGACAAAGCCGGATACATGCTGCTTTTTCCCGGCGAACCGCTCGAAATCGGGCGGACGCTGGAACTCAACGACCACCTCGCCCGCATCGTCGGCATCTCCGATGCGTCGGCGGGTTTTGTGAGCTTTCCGATCATCCACGCGCGCTACAGCGAGGCCGTGAATTTCCAGGGCCGCGAGCGCAGCCAGATGTCGTTCATCGTCGCCCGCCAGCAGTCGGGGCTCACTCCGAAACAGCTCTGCGACCGCATCGCCGAGCAGACCGGACTGCGGGCGCGGACCCGCGAGGAGTTCCGCTGGGATTGCATCCGCTACTACCTCGCGAACACCGGCATCCCGGTGAACTTCGGCATCACCATCACCATCGCGCTCATCGTCGGCACGGTCGTCGCCGGGCAGACGTTTTATCTCTTCACTGTCGAGAACCTGAAACAGTTCGGCGCGCTCAAGGCCATCGGTGTGACCAACTGGCGGCTCATGGGCATGATCCTGCTCCAGGCCTGCACGGTCGGCGCGATCGGCTTCTCGCTCGGCACGGGCATGGCCGCGGTATTCTTCGAAGTCACGTCCAAGCAGATCGCCACGCGCGGCCTGGTGCTGATGTGGGAATGCGCGGCGCTCACCGCGGCCTGCATCTTCTTTGTGGTGATCGTGGCCAGCGTGCTGAGCATCCGCCGCGTGCTCGTGCTGGAGCCCGCGGCCGTCTTCCGGTGATGCCTTCGACGTTCCAGCCCAATCCCGCGGTCGATTGCCGCGAAGTGCGTAAGCATTTCGGCGATGGCGACGCGCGCATCGAGGTGCTGCGCGGCGTGCAGTTTTCCGCCGCGCTGGGAGGCATGACGTTCCTCGTCGGCCCGAGCGGTTGCGGAAAGACGACGCTCATTTCCGTGATCGCCGGGCTGCTCGATGCGAGCGGTGGTGAGGTGCATCTCTTCGGGGAAAACATCGCGCAGTTGCCCGAGCACCAGCGCATCACCTTCCGCCGCAAAAACCTCGGGTTCGTCTTCCAGCAATACAACCTGCTGCCCGCGCTCACGGCGGCGGAAAATGCTGCGGTGCCGCTGCTCGCCGCGGGCGTGAAACGGCGCGAGGCCGTGGACCGCGCGCGGGCGCTGCTCGTGAAGCTCGGCCTCGAAAAGCGCGCCGATGCTTTGCCCAACAAGCTTTCCGGCGGGCAGCAGCAGCGCGTGGCCCTGGCACGGGCGCTGGTCCACGAACCGCGCCTGATCGTTTGCGACGAGCCGACTGCGGCGCTCGATCACAAGACCGGAGAGGCCGTGATGGAACTGCTCGCCGGTGCCGCCGTGCATCCTGATCGAGCGGTGATCGTCGTCACGCACGACAACCGCGTTTTCCATTTCGCCGAGACCATCGCCCACATGGACGACGGGCAGATCGTGAAGGTCGAATCCGGCACCGGAGCTTTAGCCGCCGTCATTGAACACGCCACACCATGAAACGCCTGCTTCTACCCGCCATCGCCACGTTCGCCATCGCCTGGGCCATCTTCTCGATCGCCCGGACCCATCCACGTCCGCAAAACGCCGAGCCCCCTTCGCCGCCGCCCGCGACCACATTTTCCGATAGCGTGGCCGCGGTCGGCCTGCTCGAAGCGAGCACCGAGAAGATCGCCATCGGCGCGCCGCTCGCGGGCGTGGTCGAGAAGGTCTTCGTGCAAGCGGGCGATACGGTGCCCACGGGTGCGCCGCTTTTTACGCTGGAGACGCGGCATCTGCGCGCGACGCTCGGGGTGCGGCAGGCAGCGCTCGCGACAGCCCGGGCGCACGTGCAGACGGCGGAGACGGAACTCGCGGATGCGCAGGATCAGTTGACGCGTTCGCAACGGCTTGGCTCGGAGAAAGTCATCAGCACGGATGAACTGATGCGGAAGAAATTCACCGTGCAGACTGCCGAGGCGCGGTTGAGCGAGGCCCGGGCCGAGATTGCGACGGCCTCCGCGCAAATCGCGGAAACCGAGACTGAGATCGAACGGAGCACCGTCCGCGCGCCGCTCGCCGCGCAGGTTTTGCAGGTGAAAGTGCGCGCCGGGGAGTTTGCGCCGGCGGGCCAGACGGCGGAGCCGCTGCTCCTGCTCGGCGGTGCGCGTCCGCTGCATGTGCGCGTGGATGTGGACGAGCACGAGGGCTGGCGGGTGCGCGCGGAGGCGCTCGCGATGGCGCACGTGCGCGGCAACGCCGCACTGAAGACGCCGCTGAAATTTGTCCGCTTCGAGCCGATGGTCGTGCCGAAGAAATCGCTGACCGGCGCGAGCACGGAGCGTGTGGATACGCGCGTGCTGCAGGTCATTTACGCGGTGGTCGATGATCAACTCCCGCTTTTCGTCGGACAGCAGATGGACATCTTCATCGAAGACAGCGCGCCGCCGGCCAAAACGGCTGCGCGTTAAAGTAAGCCGCGCTGGTGCAGCCACGCCCAAGTGGAGGGCATCAGCCGGTAGCCGAAATGTCCCTGCGGCTCGGTGAGCAACTCGGAGCCGGGCCACTGCTGCGGCGGAATGGGATCCAGTTGCGATGCGGATAAAGCTGGTCGCTGCCGATGAGCACGCACGGCACCACCGGGGCGCCGCTGAGCTGGGCGAGGCCGGCGATGCCTGGCTTGAGAGATGCGCCTTCGAGCACGGAGTGCGCGCCATCGCGGATGCCGCCTTCGGGGGAAATGCCCACGACGCGCCCGCGCTTCAGACGCTTCAGCGTTTCGCGGGTCGCGGCGCGGTCCACGCGCTCGCGATCGACCGGGAAGGTATCCACGGCGTGCATCCAGAGCGCGACCGGCTTCGGGTGATACAATTCGCGGGTCGCCATCCAATCGAGGAATCAGCGGCGCCTAATTCCTCTGATGGTGGGCGGTTGATAGGCGTGTAACTTTGCCCGTTCCTCATGAAGCACCGCTCCACCAGCCTGATCACCGTGCTTGCCACCGCGTTTTTGCCCACGTTTGGGGCACTTGCGGCGGAGCCAGCCGGCGCGGTCACGCTGAAGGGCCACATCAAGCCGCTGCTCGAGCAGTATTGCTTCGATTGCCACAACGAAAAGAAGGCCAAGGGCGACGTGAATCTGGTGCCTTTCGCGGACAACCCGCAGCTCGCCGAAAATCGGAAGATCTGGGAAAAGGTCGCCGAACTCATGGAGTCGCGCGAGATGCCGCCGGAGAAGAAGCCGCAGCCGAGCGAGGACCAGCGTCAGAAGATGGTCGCGTTCATCGACGGGCAGCTTTCCAAGGCCGACTGCACCGGGCCGACGAACCCCGGCAAGGTGACGATCCGCCGGCTCAATCGCGAGGAATACAAGAACACCGTCCGCGATCTCATGGGCGTGAACTACGAGCCGGAAGATTTCCCGAACGACGAGGTCGGCTACGGCTTCGACAACATCGGCGACGTGCTCTCGCTCCCGCCGATGCTCATGGAGAAGTATCTCGCGGCCGCGGATGAGATCGTCCACAAGGCGATCGTCGCGGACACGGCGACGAAGCCGATCACGAAGCGGCTGCGCGGCGATCAGTTCGTGTCGGAGGCCGACTGGATCAAACCGATGGACAACAAAGTGCTCGGCCTCTACCGCGAAGGCGAGGCGAACGCCAAGTTTCAGTTCCCGACCGACGGCGAATACACCTTCCGCGTGCGCGCTTACGGCGAACTGGCGGGCGCGGAACTGCCCAAACTCGCGCTGCGCGTCGGCGGGAAGAACGTGAAGATTTTCGACGTGGCCGGGAAGAGCGGCATCTACGAGGTGAAGGTGCCGCTGCCGCCGGGTTCGCATCGTGTGACCGTCGCCTATCTCAACAACTACAGCGACGCCAACAACCCCGACCCGAAGCTCCGCGGCGACCGCAATGTCTTCGTCGAGTCCGTGGAGATCACGACCCCGCCGGGCCCGCCGCCACCGCTGACAGAGAGCCACAAGCGCCTCATCACGCGGATGCCGCAGCCCGGCCAGGAGCGCGAAGTGACGATGGAAATCCTCGGGCGGTTCATGCCCGAGGCGTATCGGCGTCCGGTCCAGGCGGAGGAAGTGGAACGTGTGGCGAAATTTGTGGATCTCACGACGAAAAATGGCGGCACCTTCCTCGAAGGCATCCAGACCGCCTTCCAAGCGGTGCTCAGCTCGCCGCATTTCCTCTACCGCTGGGAACTCGATCCAGCGGGCGTGAAGCCGAACGAAATCCGCCCGCTGAACGACTACGAGATCGCGTCCCGGCTTTCCTATTTCCTGTGGAGCAGCAAACCGGATGCGGAACTGTCCGCGCTCGCGGCGAAAGGCGAATTGCGCAAACCCGAGGTGCTCGCCCAGCAGGTCGCGCGCATGTCGAAGGACTGGCGTATCCGCGCTTTCGTGAACAACTTCGGCGGCCAGTGGCTGCAGATCCGCAACCTCTGGGAAATCGGCGTGGACCCCGACACGTTCCCGACGTTTAAGGACAATCTGAAGGGCATGATGAAGGAAGAGACTGAGCGATTCTTCGAGGCCATCATCCGCGAAGATCGTCCGGTGACCGACCTCGTCGATGCCGACTTCACCTTTCTCAATGAAGACCTCGCGCGCTTCTACGGCATCGAGGGCGTGAAGGGCAAAGAGTTCCAGCGCGTGACTTTGCCGAAGGACTCGGCGCGCGGCGGAGTGCTCACCATGGGCAGCGTGCTGCTGGCGACTTCGACGCCGACCCGCACCTCGCCAGTCATCCGCGGCAAATGGATCCTCGAGCAAATCCTCGGCACGCCACCACCGCCGCCGCCGCCCGATGTGCCGCCGCTCCCGGAGCAGCGCAAGGTCAACCAGACCGCGTCCCTGCGGCAGCGCCTCGAACAGCACCGGGCGCAGGCCGAATGCGCGGGTTGCCACGCCAAGATGGACCCGCTCGGTTTCGCGTTGGAAAACTTCGACGCCACCGGCGCGTGGCGCGATCAGGATGGAAAATTCCCGATCGACGCCTCGGGCAAGCTGACCAATGGCACCGCCTTTTCCGGCGCGCGCGAGTTGAAGCAGGTCCTCAAAGGCAACAAGAACTTCGTCCGCAGCGTGACCAACAACATGCTCACCTACGCGCTCGGGCGCGGGCTCGAGTATTACGACCATTGCGCCACGGATGAGATCATCAAAAAAGCCGGCCAGCAGGGCAACCGCTTCTCGGCGCTGATCGTGGGCATCGTGACCAGCGATCCCTTCCTCAAGCGCCGGCCCGACCTCGCCAAGAATTGACCTTCCACCCAACAATCCGCTTCTTCCGGGGTTAGCCCGATACCGTCACCTTTTATGAACCAGTCCCTTGCTCTTCCTCGGCGCACTTTCCTGCGCGGCCTCGGTGCCGCCATCGCCCTGCCGATGCTCGACGCGATGATGCCCGTCCGCGCCCTCGCCGCGGCTGCCGGGGCGAAGAAAATCCCGACGCGCATGGCGTTCCTTTTCGTGCCGAACGGCGCGCACATGCCCGACTGGACGCCGCTCACTGCGGGTGCCGATTTCGATCTTCCCTACATCCTCCAGCCGCTCCAGCCGCACAAAAGTGAGTTGCTCGTGCTCAGTGGCCTCACGCAGGACAAGGGGCGCAACAACGGCGACGGTGGCGGCGACCACGCGCGCTCCGCGGGAAGCTGGCTCACCTGCTCGCAGCCGCTGAAGAGCGAAGGTTCGCGGATTCGGGTCGGTGTTTCGGCAGATCAGGTGGCGGCGGAAAAAGCCGGCCGTGAGACGCGCTTCCAGTCGCTCGAACTCGGCCTCGAGCCTGGTCGGCAGGGCGGCAAGTGCGACAGCGGTTATTCGTGCGCCTATTCCAACAACATCTCGTGGCGCAACGACACCACGCCGATGACGCGTGAGATCAATCCACGCCTCGTCTTCGAGCGGCTCTTCGCCAGCGCGCTGCCGAAGGAAGCCAGCGCAGGCCAGAAGCGCCGCGAATTGCTCAAGAAGAGCATCCTCGATTTCGTCCACGAAGACGCCAAAACGCTGCGCTCGAAAGTCGGCGGCAGCGACCGGCAGAAGCTCGATGAATATCTGCACGCCGTGCGCGACATCGAGTTGCGCGTCGAGCAGGCGGAGAAGATGGTCGCCAGCGCGAATGTCTCCGCGGCGACCGGATACGAAATTCCCGAAGGCATCCCGGAGAGCTACGAGGAGCACGCCAAAATCATGTGCGACATGATGGTGCTTGCGTTCCAGACCGACACCACCCGCGTCTGCACCTTTATGCTCGCCAACGAAGGCAGCAACCGCGCCTACCGCAACATCGGCGTGAGCGACGGCCATCATCAGCTCTCGCACCATCAGGGCGACCGGGCGAAGCACGCCAAAATCCGTGACATCAACCGCTTCCACATGCAGCAGTTCGCCTACATTCTGAATCGCCTGCGCTCGATTCCGGAAGGCGAGGGCAACCTGCTCGATCACTCGATGATCGTCTACGGCGGCGGCCTCGCCGATGGCGACCGGCATCAGCACGACGATCTCCCGCTGCTCATGGCGGGCCGCGGCGGCAATACCATCCAGCCCGGGCGCCACCTGCGCTTCGCGTCGGAAACGCCGATGGCCAATCTGCTCGTCTCGATGCTCGATCGCGTCGGTGCGCCCGTCGATTCGTTTGGCGACAGCACTGGCCGCCTGCGCGGGCTCGAAGGGTGATGTCGCGGGCGCTTTTCCGCGCGCTCTCCGGCGGTGTTTTCGCTGTCGCGCTGACGTTTTCCGCGGTCGCCGAGGAAGCTCCGCTGCCTGTCGAGAAACTCATCCCGATGCTCGGTTCGTCCGAGCGCGAGGCGCGTCGCGAAGCGGCGTATCAGCTTGAGCGTTCCGGGCCGGCGGCCAAGGCGGCGCTGCCCGCGCTGCTCAAGGCGATCAACGACGAAGACCGTCAGATTTCCACCTCTGCGCTCGCGGCCATCGCGGCGCTCGGTCCCGAGGCGCGGGAAGCCATCCCGGTGCTGATCGAAGCGATGGATTCACGCAAGGTGCGCGGTCGGGATCGGCGGCAGGTCGTGCTCCGCAGTGCTTTCGCTCTTTCGCGGATCGGGGCCGCGTCGGTGCCGCCGCTCATCGAAGCCGTGAAGCAGGACGACATGGGCCTGCGCATCGGCGGAGCGCGGGCGCTCGGCGGTTTGGGCCAGCAGGCGAAGGATGCGGTGCCGGCTTTGGTGGCGCTTTTGCCGGATGGCCGCGACCCGATTCGCGATGAAGTGATCGCCGCGCTCGGTCTGATCGGCCCGGATGCCGGCCCGGCGCTCGTCTCTGCGCTCGGCGATGGCGATGCGCGTCGTCGCTCCGGTGCCGCTTTGGCGCTCGCGCAGATCGAGCCCGCTTTTCGCGAAGCCGCGGCTGCGGTGGAAGCCCAACTCGCCAAGGAAACCGATGCCAATGTCCGCGCCGCGCTTTTCACGGCGCTGCCGAAAGTCGGCGCTGCTCCTGAGCGCTGCGTCGCACTGCTCCTGCCCGGCGTGACCAATGACAACGAGGCGCTGCGCCACGCGGCGCTGAATGCGCTGCTCGGTTCGCGCCCGGTGCGGACGGCGGTGCTGCCGAAGCTGGTCGCGCTGCTGAAGGACAATAATCCCGCCGTCCGCGAGCGCGCCGCGCGGGCGATCGGTCGCCTCGGCCCGGAAGCGTCGAGCGCGCTGCCGGCCTTGCTTGCGGCGACTCGTGCTGCGGGTGGCGCAACCGCTTTTGCCGATGCCCTCGCGCACGTCGGACCAGCCGCCCTGCCCGCGCTCCTCGATACATTGCAAAAGGGGAAGCCGGAGGAAAATGCGTGGACGCTCAAGGCGCTCCGAGGTTTCGGCGCGCCTGCGGTGCCGGTGCTCGGCCAAGCGCTCAAGCACCACAGCCCGGCGGTTCGCGCTGCTGCGGCGGGCGCGCTCGGGAGCATGGGCCGCGATGCCGCCGATGCGGTGAACCCGATTTTCGTCCTGACCGAAGACGCGAATCCCGAAGTGCAGGCCGCGTCTCTCCGGGCGCTGGTCGCGCTGCGGGCCGATTCGAGCCGGTTGAAGCCGCTGCTCCAGACCGCGCTCGCGAGCGCCAACCCAGACGTGCGCAAAGCCGGAGCGGCGGGCACGGCGGCATTCGGTGGCGCCGCGCAGCTCGGCGTGAATGGTCTGCTCGATCTCCTCGGTGATGAAGATGCCGCCGGCCGAGTCGCCGCGGTGCAGGCGCTCGGGCAATTGGGCGCGGCGGCCGCGCCCGCCGTGGAAGCGCTCGCCGGCAAGCTCAAGGACCCGGCGCTGCAGTCTCCCGCCATGGAAGCCCTCGGCAAGATCGGCCCCGCCGCGGCGCCCGCCGTGCCGCGCCTCCTCGAAGCTGCCCAGAGCACCGACCAGCGCGCTTCCGTGCTGCCGACGCTGACCGCGATCGGCAAAGGCGCTTCGGCGGCCTTGCCCAAGCTTTACGAATGGCTGAACGATCCCGCGAATGACGTGCGCGCTGCCGCGGTGACGGCGCTCGCGGCGATCGAGACGGACGACGCCAAGGCGCTGGCCGCGCTGCTCCCGCTGGCGGGCGATCAATCGGGCCGGATACGTCGCGCGGCGGCGCTCGGGCTCACGCGCTACGGCGCGGCGGCCGGTCCGGCGGTGCCCGCGCTCGTCCGCATGCTGCCGAGCGCGAATGAACGCAGCGAAGCGCTGCGCGCGCTCAAGGCGATCGGCGTCCGCACTTTGCCCGAGTTGAAGACGATGCTCGCGATCAATGACCCGCGCGTGCGCACGCTGGCCTGCGATTCGCTCGGCGCACTCGGTCCGGCGGCCCGGGAGCTCGCGCCGAAGCTGCGCGAACTGGTGGACCAAAACAACGAAGTGCGCGGCGCCGCCCAAGCCGCGCTGGCCAGGATCGAACCGACCCCGTAGCGGATTCGCGCTCGCCATTCGCGCGCGGGACTGTTTGGAAAACGCGCGTGCTCTTTCGCTATCTCCGCCAGCTCGACACGCCGCGCCTCATCCTGTGGTGCTACGCGATCTGGTATGCGGTGGTGCTCGTGCGCTACTTCGATCCCAGCCCGGCGCTCTGGCTCACGTCATTTGGCCTCAGTGGGATCATCGGGTTTGCGCTGTTACTCAGCACCCGCGCGGCCATCGGCACGGCGCGGCTTGGCGGCTGGGGCGTGTTCCGGCTTTTCCTCATGCCGATCTGCGTGTCGAGCTTCGCGGCTTTGGTGAAAGGGCGCGACTTCATCCTTATCTTCTCGCCGCGTCTCGATGAAAACCTCCTTGCGCTCGCTTTGTGCGCGGGCTTCTGCGGGTTCGTCGCGCTCCTGAAGCGCTGGCCGAAATAAGAACGGGCGAACTGATCGAGTCAGCCCGCCCGCTCTTGGGTGTTTGGGAATGTTGGGTCGTTACTGGATGTTCGGACCGGGTGCCGGCGGAGGGAGGGGTGCGACGCTGGAGTGGGCATTGTTCACCCTCACATCGATCCGCTTGATCTTCTCCCGGACGCTCTCCGGGAGCGCGGCGCGCTGCTCCTCGGTCTCGATCGGGCCGTCGAAGATCGTCTCGCCGCTCGGGCTCTTCGCGACCAGCACGCGCTTGCCGTCCACGTTGCTGATCTCGATCTCGCCCTGCTCATCCTTCATCCGAAACTTCGCGCTCCCGGTGTTGTAAACTACGCCGCCTTGCGGCTGGAGCCGGCGAATCTCCGCCTGCCCGCCCGGCCTCACCTCGCGCAGAATATCCGACGGCGGCACGGGCGGAACCGGTGGCCCACCCGCCGACTCCGGCGGCGCCGGTGGTGGTGGCAATTGCGGCATCTCCTCGCCGGGATTCTTCTGCCAGTTCTTCATGCGCTCCTGAAACTCCTTCAGCCGCTTTTCGTAGTCGCGCATCTTCTCGCCGTACTCCTTCATCTTCTCCTGAAGCCGGCGCGCGGCATCGGTCGCCGGGCCTTTCCAGCGCTCCATCTCGCGCTGCCAGTCGCCCGGGGAGGGCATCGAACGGCGCTCCGGCATCATCTTTTCGCCGACCTTGATTGTGACCTTCTGCTCGGCCGACTTGCGGAGCAGCGTGAGCGACGTTTCGGCATCTTTGGCCTGCGCGCGGACGAGCGTCGCGAACTGCTCGGCGCTCACCAGTTGCTGGTCGTTGAAGCGCGTGAGCACGTCCCACTTTTGCACGCCCACGACTGCCGCGGGGCTCTCCGGCACGACCTCATTCACGAGCAGGCCAAAGCCTTCCGCGAGCCCGAGCTGCGCGGCCAGTTCTGGCGGGAGCTGCGAGGTTACGACGCCCAGATAGCGCGTCGGCTTCGGCGGCGGCACCGGCATATTCCACAGGCCCTCGGAGCGGCGCTGGCTGTCCGGTCGGTGCTCGCCGCGGTCGTCGCGCGGCCCTTCGTAACGGCGCTCACGGTCCGGCGGGCGCGGGCTCTCGCGGCGTTCCCCGCGCGATCCATCGCGCTGCGGCGGTGATGCGGAAGGACCGCGCTCGTTGGGCGCGTCGGGTGGGCCGGGCGGTTTGGGGCGTTCTTCTTGAGCCAGCGCCAGCGAGGCGCCGAGGGTCAGGGCGAGAGCGGCGAGGAGCCGTGGGGTGGGTTTCATAGGGAAGGGCGGTTATTGCAGGGAGACTGGGCGGAGATAGACATCCTCGCGCGGCACTTCGATCTCCATGCGCGCGCCGGTGCGGGCATTGGCCCAAGTGTGCCGCTCCAGATAAGTGTATCGCACTGGGCGGACCAGCCCGTCATCCGTCTCCACGATCTCGGTGGCATCCTCGGTAGCGACCAGTTCTTCACTCGCCGCGGAGT
>ENA-ORBV01010132-ORBV01010132.1-microbial-mat-metagenome-genome-assembly--contig:-NODE-10132-length-15186-cov-57.333841_pt1 | contig 15186 bp, 15 predicted proteins | sample MGYA00237777_ERZ505514 | MGnify/ENA primary metagenome ERZ505514 (study PRJEB26160, sample SAMN06269048) | microbial mat metagenome | isolation source: Oligotrophic lake microbial mat | place... | reverse complement strand
GGCTCAGCCCGCCCGGCTCTGCCGGGCGCGGCGTACAGGAGCGAGTGTCGGCCCGCAGGGCCGAACCGAGCGCTCAACAAAAGCGCACGGTCTACCCGCGAAGCCCACGCGTGGCTCAGCCCGCCCGGCTCTGCCGGGCGCGGCGTACAGGAGCGAGTGTCGGCCCGCAGGGCCGAACCGAGCGCTCAACAAAAGCGCACGGTCTACCCGCGAAGCCCACGCGTGGCTCAGCCCGCCCGGCTCTGCCGGGCGCGGCGTACAGGAGCGAGTGTCGGCCCGGAGGGCCGAACCGAGCGCTCAACAAGCAGGGCCGAACCGAGCGCTCAATACCGATAATGATTCGGCTTGTACGGACCGTCGACCGGGACGCCGATGTACTCCGACTGGAACGGCGTGAGCTTGGTCAGCTTGGCGCCGAGCTTGGCGAGGTGGAGTCGGGCCACCTGCTCGTCGAGGTGCTTCGGAAGGGTGTAGACCTTCTTCTCGTAGCCGGCGTGATTCTGATGCAGCTCGATCTGGGCCATCACCTGGTTGGTGAAGCTGTTGCTCATCACGAAGCTCGGGTGACCGGTGGCGCAGCCGAGATTCAGCAGGCGACCCTCGGCGAGGATGATGATCGAACGGTTCTTGAGACCATCGCCCGCGGGGAACACCCACTCGTCGACCTGCGGCTTGACGTTGATCCGATTGACGCCGGGCAGCTTCTTCAGACCGGCCATGTCGATCTCGTTGTCGAAGTGACCGATGTTGCCGACGATGGCCTTGTCCTTCATCCGCCGCATGTGATCGGCGGTGATCACGTTGGCGTTGCCGGTGGCGGTGATGAAGATGTCGGCCTTGGAGACCTCGTCCTCGAGGGTGACCACTTCGAACCCTTCCATCGCCGCCTGCAGCGCGCAGATCGGGTCGATCTCGGTGATCTTCACCCGGGCCCCCTGGCCGCGAAGGGACTGGGCGCAGCCCTTGCCGACGTCGCCATAGCCGCAGATCAAACAGACCTTGCCCGAGAGCATCACGTCGGTGGCCCGCATGATGCCGTCGACCAGCGAGTGCCGGCAGCCGTAGAGGTTGTCGAACTTGCTCTTGGTGACGCTGTCGTTGACGTTGATCGCCGGGAAGAGCAGCGTGCCGCTCTCCTGCATCTGGTACAGGCGGTGCACGCCGGTCGTGGTCTCTTCCGAGACACCGACGATGGCCTTGGCAATCGGCGCCCACATGCCGGGGTTCGACTGCTGAAGGTCGCGCAGAAGCTGCATCACCACCGTCCACTCTTCGCTGGCATCGGAAGCGGTGGCGGGAACGGCGCTGGCCTTGTTGTATTCGAGGCCCTTGTGGACCAGGAGCGTCGCGTCGCCGCCGTCGTCGAGAAGCAGGGTGGGACCGCGACCATTGCCCCAGTCGAGGGCCCGCATGGTGCACCACCAGTACTCGGGAAGGGTCTCGCCCTTCCAGGCGAAGACCGGCACGCCCTGGGGGTTGGCGATGGTGCCGTTGCGACCGACCGCAACCGCAGCGGCGGCGTGATCCTGGGTCGAGAAGATGTTGCACGAGGCCCAGCGCACTTCAGCGCCGAGATCGACCAGGGTCTCGATGAGGACCGCGGTCTGGATGGTCATGTGCAGCGAGCCGGTGACGCGAGCGCCCTTGAGCGGGAACTTGCCGCGGTACTGCTCGCGAACCGCCATCAGGCCCGGCATCTCATGCTCGGCCAGCTCGATCTCCTTGCGACCGAAGGCAACGGTCTTCTCCGACAGATCGGCAACCCGGAACTCGAGCCCGCTGGCGGGCGCGGGAAAGAGGCTGAGACCGGTATCCATGAAGGGGGTGACGGACGCGACGGGACGATTGGCGGTGGTCGAACTCATGGGGAGCTCCAGAGGGGCGGCAGACGGGGAGGTCGGAAGGCAGGCTCTTCGTTCCATCCGTTCATCCGGATGAAGGGATGGAGGATATTGAGCCTGTCGAGGGGAGTCAACCGCCCGGAGGGGACTGGTCGGTTGCCGCCGAGTGAGGTGTGCCGCGTGCGCGGCACCCTCAGGAGTCGGCGCAGCCGACGACCCGGTCGGCGCCAGCCGGCCCTCCCTACTCTGCCCCCATGCTCACCTCCTGCCGCTCCTGCACTGGTTCGTCGATCGGTCGTTTCATCACGCTGGCGGCGATCGCCGCGATTTCGGTTGGCGTTCTTGCGGGGTTGAACCGGCAGGATGGTGGCGGGGCCGCGGGTGTCGGCAAGGCCGCCGCGGGTGCCGCCGCGTCGAAGGCTCCGGAAGGCAAGCCTGGGGCTGCAACCGCGACGCCGGTTGGCGATCCCTATCCGCTCTCGGTCTGCGTCGTTGCGGGAGAGCCGCTGGGCGACAAGGCGGTGACCATCGACCACGAGGGCCGCGAGATGCGCTTCTGCTGCGAGAAGTGCCTCGCCACCTTCAAGACGGAGCCGGCGAAGTACCTCGCCGAGGCCGACAGGAAGATCATCGAACAGCAGAAGTCGACGTATCCGCTCACCCACTGCTTCATGATGCCGGAAGAGGAACTGGTCGATGCCGACGCCGTCGAGTTCGTCTTCAACAATCGCTACGTCCGAGTCTGCTGCGGCGGATGCGCCAAGAAGTTCAATCGCCTCCCCGCCGAATGGTTCCCGAAGCTCGACGCCGCGGTGATCGCCGCCCGGAAGCCGGGCTACACCCTCGAGACCTGCCCGGTCAGTGGCGAGAAGCTCGGCTCGATGGGCGAGCCGGTCGACATCGTGATTGCCAATCGGCTCGTCCGGCTCTGCTGCAAGGGCTGTGTTGCCGAGGCCCGCAAGGACCCGGCCAAGGTGCTGGCCAAGCTGCCGACGAAGTGAGTCGGGCCCTTCTGGGAATTCCCCGCGAAACCAATCACCGAACCGCCGACTCGAGATCCGCGAGCCGCCTGGCGTCGTCCGCGCTGAACCGCCGCGGGTGCCGCTCTCGCAACTCGCGGTAGAGAGCGATCGATTCCTGTCGCGCGGCCAGCGCCTCCCGCTCTCCCTCGGGCGTCCCCAGCGCCGCGTCCGGGGCGGCGCGATCGAGATCGTCCTGGACGATGACTCGCTCGAGGCTGGCGAGATCACGACCGACGTCGGCGAGGCCGATCTGCGGCGGGGGCGAGGAGCCGACGCCCGCTCACGCCCGACGCTTTCGCACCTTCGCCGCCTCCGACGCTCGCTGCGCCGCGCCTCCGCCGGCAGCGGAGCGGGGCGTGCTTGCGGAAGTGTTCCCCCCCGTCCCGCCGCCGCGCTCGAACAGCGCCGCGAAGAGCCCAGGACCCTTGGCAACGGTGTCGGCACTCAGTCGGCGGAAGCGGAGCAGCGTCATGCCTGGTGAGTCGTGTGCACTTCCCCACGAGGCCACGTCCCCTTCGGTGAATCCGAGATGGCGATGACCCATGGTGTCTCGCCAGTGGCGCCGATCGTGGGCGACCATGTCGACGACGAGCAGGCGTCCTCCTGGACGGAGGGCACGAAAGACATCGCCGACTGCTGCCTGCGGGTGATCGAGATGATGGAGGACAAGCATCGCGACCGCGGCGTCGATCTCGCCGGCGCGAAGGGGAAGCCGACCGAACTCGCCAACGCGGAACTCGACGTTTCCCGCGCCGCGTAGTCGCTTGCGGGCGGCGTCGAGCATGGCCTGCTCGCGGTCGATTGCAATCACCCGGGCGACGATCGGCGCGAGCCGTTCGCTTGCTTCGCCGGTTCCGCAGCCGAGATCGGCGACCACCCAGCGCGGATCGATCAGGCACATGAGGGCCTCGTCGGAAAACCCTTCGCCAAAGAGCTCGCGGCGCAGCGAACTCCACTCCCCGCCGATGCGCCCGAAGAAGGCCTTGGTGTCGCTGGGCCGTTCAGCCAGCACCCGCCGCAGTCGATGTTCATCCTCGGAGGCCACGGCGGTGCCATCGAAGCGCACATGGGTGAGCAGCCAGAGCTGCCTGGCTTCGGCCGGCAGGGCGTCGACCGCCAGTCGATAGAGACTCGCGGTCCCTTCGTTGCGCTTGGTGACCCACGAGGCGTCGAAGAGCGGCTTGAGATGACGACTCACCGTCGATTGAGGCAACTGGAGCACCCGACCGAGTTCTCCGACACCGAGCTCGCCCACGCCCAGATCCTCGCGGGAGAGCACCCGCAGCAGCCGCACCCGCGCCGGGTCGCTCAGGAGGGACAGCCACCCCAGCCACTGCTCGGGCGTGGTGCTGTCGTGTGAACGGGGTCGCGGCATGGAGACGGTGATCGCAATCGGCCGGCGCGTCGGCGTCGCCGGCCTCGAGTGGATGCGCGAAGTCGGACTCACTTGCCCGGGGGCAGGGCGAGGGTCGGCCCCGGCACTTCGCCGAGTTCGACCAGCTTGGTGCGCACACGGGTGTCGTCGGGATTGATCCCGTATGCCTGACGCAGGCGACGCAACGCCTCTCCGGTCTGATCGAGACGCTCGTGGACGAGCGCAGACTGGTAGTAGGGAACCGCCGATCGACCGTTGTCGACCTCGATGGCCGCGAGCGCCGCGGTGTTGGCCATGTCCATGTCGTTGAAGCGCAGCGCGTAATCGCTCATGCGGACCCAGATCTCGGTGGAGCCCGTCGCTTCGGCCCGCTCCCGAAGCAACTGATACAGCCGGGTCTGATCGCCCTGCTTGAAGTAGCAGTCGGCGAGTGCGAAGGTCACTTCCTCGTCGTTGGGCAGCGCGGCGGAAGCCACTTCGAGCGATCGACGCGCGGAGTTGAGGTCGCCCAGTTCGAGCATGCACTGGCCGTACCGAGCCTGGGCGTTGGCGTCGCCCGGCGCCCGCTCGATGATGTCGGCGAAATCGTCCGCGGCGAGCTCGTAGCGCTGGTGCCGGAAGTTGAACTCGCCGCTCTCGCGACACTTGATGATGGGTCGCGGACCGCAGGCGGCGAGGGCGGCGATGCCGAGGAGGAGCGAGAGTCGAAGCAGAGTGTTCATGCGGATGGGTGGGTGTGAGGCGAAGCCGCGGCCGACGCGTCGCCGACGAGTCGTCGGAGTCGGGAATGGGCCCGGGAAGGTGCCGATCATACGATCCGCTTGCCTTGCCATGGGCCTCTTCCCCGCTCCCATCCTCGACGCGGCGGCGACGGTCGTCCTGCGACACGAACTCGTCGACGGTTCATTTCACTTCGACTGGCTCCTCGAACTGCGCCGCGGAAGCGATCCGGACGGCCGCGATCTGCTGTCGTTCCGCGCTCCATCCAACCTCTCGACGTGGACGAGAGGCGGCTCCGGCGTTCTCGAACGGACCCCAGACCATCGCCGCCTCTACCTGCGATTCGAGGGTCCGCTCGATGGAGCCCGAGGCTCGGTCCGGCGCGTCGGCGAGGGTGCGTTCGAGCTCATCGAGCGCACCCCATCTTCCGAGGTCGTCGAGGTGACGTGGCGCACGCCGGGTGTTCGAAAGCAGCGGGTCTCCCTGCTTCACCTGGAGGCAACGCGCTGGACCGCCCGCTGCGATGACTGCGATTGAGGCGGATGGGGTGTTTTCCCGCGGCGAAATCCAAGTAGGATTGTCGCGTGCCTCCCGCTTTGGGCCTTCCACTTGGGGCCTCCCGCGTGGGGGGGGCAGAGCACAACGTGGCTGGTTCAACCTGACGACCGAGGGATGACCGCAATGCCTGATCCGCATCTGCCCAGCAGCTCGACCCAACCCCTTCCGGAGGGCGGTGCCGGCAGCGGACCGCAGCGCGGCGCGGCTCCGCCGTCGGCGGCGCAGACCGCTGCAGGGGCGAGCCCGCCGGCCTCGGCGACCACCCCGACTGGAGGCACATTCGCCAGCCGCGAGGTGCTGCCCCTGGCCGACGCGGAGACAGTCCATCCGGTCACCGCACCGGGCGCGAGTCCGTCGAGCCTTGGGCCCGTTGGAACCGGCGGTGCTGGCGCGACCGCCGCGACCAACAAGATCCGCAGCTTCGGCGAGCGCCGTCGTCACGAGGACTCGTGGACGCGAACGCCCAACACCACCGGCAACGGCGCCATCCACGTCAAGACCTTCCACAGCAAGCTCACCGATGAAGCGATGACCTATCTCGACCAGACCATCAACGAGTGGCTCGACGCCCACCCGCAGTACGAGGTCAAGTTCACCAGCACCTCGATCGGCGATTTCACCGGGAAGTTGAAGGAACCCCACCTCATCGTCTCCGTCTGGGTGTGACGCCGAGCGGACCATCGTCGGTTGATGCGCGGCCTCGGCGAAATGCGCGCGGCTCCGATCCCAAACAAAGTCACTCCTCATGTCGATTGCCGTCGGCCTTCTCTTTGCGCTGGTTGGATTCGTCCTCGCCTTCACCGTGGTCCTTGGACTTCCCGGCGCGTGGCTGGTGATTGCTCTCGCGGTGATCATCGAGCTCGTCGACGGCCTCTACCTGCCCGAGGGAGCCCCGGCGACGTTCTCTTTCGGGGTGCTCGTCGCCGCGGTCGGGCTCGCCGCCTTGGGTGAGCTCGTCGAACTCCTCGCCTCGGCCGCCGGTGCCAGGCACGGAGGCGCAAGTCGCCGCGGCATGATCGGTTCGCTGATCGGCGCGGTGCTCGGCGGAGTCGCTGGAACTTTCCTGATCCTTATCCCAGTCGTCGGTTCGCTGCTGGGAGCGATGCTCGGCGCGGGAATCGGTGCCCTGATCGGCGAAGTGAGCGCCGCGGGCGCCACCGTTCGCGGATCGCTCAAGCCCGCCGGCGGCGCCGCCATCGGCCGCCTCCTCGGCACGCTTGGCAAGATCCCCTTCGCCGCCGCAGTGTGGGGAGTGCTGGTCGTCGCGGCGCTGGCGTGAGGAGCGGCGGCTCGCTTCGCTCGCGGCGGGGGCAGGGAGCAGCAGTGGGTTGCACGAGTGGATGCGTGCGCGGGGGTGCGACGCCAGGGGAGCATGGGGGCATGGGGGCGGGGACCCGTTCTGCGTTGGCGTGCCGGGCGTCACATTTTCGGCGGCATGAGCCCGTCGCTGGTCCAAAGGAATGCCAGACCGCTGCGCAGGCGCGGCGGGAGCAGGATCGAGACCACCATTCGGACGATCGGTCGACCGACCCGGAGTCCGACGAACAGGAAGACCGCAAAGGTGATGAACGCGATCGTCGTGAGCGGTCGCTCATAGCGGCGATTCAGGAACTCGACCACGATCGTGTACCAGGTGTTCCCGTATCTGACGCTGCCCCACATGATGTTCAGAGTCGCCAGCACGGCTCCAAAGATGATCGGTGGAATGGGCACAATCCAAAGTCGTCGCCGCGGCACTCCCATGGTGAGCGCCGCCCACACCACCCCGATCAGGAAGACCCCGATCACCGCCGGGAGAAACTGGATCCAGACGGACCAGTCGGCGAAGAGTCGCCAGCCTCCGTGAGCATCGAGAAAGCCCTGCTCCCCACCCACCGAGTCCAACCAGCGCTGGGCGTCGGCTCCCGTGCTCTGCCAGAGTTTGGATGCATCCCCGCCGGCGGCGAGGATCGACGCCTGGAACTCCCCTTGGGCGAGCTGCCGTGCCGGCTCGAGCATCGACCACGCCACGAACTGGCTCAATCCGAAGAGCGCGAGACCGGTCAGGAGGACCGCCGCCGAGATGAGCAGAAGCCACGCCGCCGCAAAGAGCATGGTGAGACGTGCCAGACCAGCGGCGAGCGAGGGATACTCGGTGGGCGCGGAGTAGGTTCCGCACTCGGAGCAGCGCGTCACGAGCAGCCCGTACTTCGACTCGCGCACGATCGGTTGACCGACCAGGTTGTATCCGCAGTGCGTGCAGAGTCGATCGGCGGTGATCTGGCCCACGATGGGAGAGTCGGCTCCGGCCGCCTCGGAGTCCGGGCGATGGGCTGTCCCCGCAGATGGCGCGTCCTTCGATCCCGCTCGCCCCCCCTCGTTGGTCCAGCGCTCCTTCTCCGCACGCGTCATCGGATTGCCTCTGCTCGCATTCGGGCCAGACGACGTCGCCAGCGATGCCTTCGGGATCGCTCCGCCTGCGGCGCAACGACCGAAATCGCAACGACAACCCCCACCGCCCCGATCATCCACGCCAGAGGCATCACCGCGGCGACCAGCATCCCGCCTCGGAGAGCACGGAGGGCGACCCGCGGATCGCCGCCGTCGGCGAGTTCCATCACCGCTGGGAACACGAGCAGGATGACCGGGAGCGTCATCATCGCGATGATCCCAATTGCCGGAGAGCGGTGGCTCAGCACACCTCCGAAGGCAAGACCACTGAGTGTCGCGAGGCAGATGATCACGCCCGGGGTGATCAGGAAATCAGACCCCACGACGCCCTGTCCCAGCTCACGCTGTGCCAGGTTCGCGGAAGTCACTGTCGCGGCTCCCACCATCGCGAGCGTTGCGATGGTGATGACAAAGGCCCGGAACGCAAGGTGCAGAATCGACCGAATGAATCGCAGGCTGCGCCCGCGGGCCGTGTGTCGCCGCGAGCCGTGGCGCACCGCGGCTCTTCCGCACCCACACTGCACAATTGGCAGACCGAGCGCGGCGTCGAGCCGGGCCCGAACCCGACTCAGATCGCCTCCGCAGCCCACACAGTGATGACTGATCACCGCCACGGTCGTCACGATACCGCGCCTCCGGTCACTTTCCGTGAGCCTGACTCGAGGAGTGCTTGGCGGCGTCCTTGGCGAAGTCCTTGGCGGCGTCCTTGTCGGCGTGTGGGCGAGCGTCCTCGTCGAGCGCCGCGAGCACCCGATCCACCCCCACGCGAAGAGCATCCAATGCCGCGGCGATGTTCCACTGCTGCGACGTTCGATTGCCGGTGGTGTTGCTGATGGCCCGCAGCTCGAGTCCTGGAATCCTGAGCCGCCGCCCCGCGTGAACGACCGCCGCCCCCTCCATCGCTTCGGCGACTGCACCGGTCCGGCGAACGACCTCCGCCGCCGCCGCGTCGCTTCCCGAGCAGGTGGCAACCGTGGCAATTGGTCCGAGTCTGATTCCCAGCGCACGCGCCGCCGACGCGGCTCGGGCGCTGTCGACGGGCACGCGATTGCCTTCGAAGTCCCCGAGTGGAAAGCCCAGTCCGCGCATGTCGCGGAAGCCCTCTGGCGTCATCAGCCCCTCCTCGACATACACGCACTCGCTGGCGAGCACGAGGTCGCCATGCACGAGCCCGCTCCCGGGAAGCGCGCCCGCGATTCCCGCGCTGATCACGCAGTCGAAGGGGCCATCCTGAAGAATCGCCCTGGTGGTCTCGGCCGCGGCGTTGGTCCGACCGATGCCGGCCACGACCACACGGGCTCCACACCGAGCGATCGCCTCCGCTTCCTTCTCGACGGCGACGACGATGAGCGTGGTCATCACGCTCCGCCTGGTGCCGGGGCGGCCGCGCCTCCGGCCTCGACCGGCGTCACCGCCGAGCCGAGCGGCCGCACCCAGATGTTGCGGAAGCGGACCAGGTCACCGTGATCCTGAAGGAGGATCGGTCCGGTCACGGGCATGTCCGAACCGATTGCCCCGCCGGTGGGACCGGCGACCTCGACGTTGTTGTGGATCACGACCCCATTGTGGAGCACGGTCACTCGCGGTCGTTCGGTGACGGCACCCGCGGCATCGAGTCGCGGGGCCCGGAAGACGATGTCATAGGTCTGCCAGAAGTCGGCCGGCACTCCCGCGTTCACTGCCGGCGCTGCCTGCATGTAAAGCGCCCCGCAGCCGTTGAGCGACGGTGCCTGTCCATAGCTGTCGAGGATCTGGATCTCGTAGCGGCCGTGCAGATAGACGCCCGAGTTGGCCCGCGCCTGTCCGGTCGCCTGCTTCATCTCGGGACAGCGGAACTCGAGGTGAAGCTGAAGGTCGCCGAAGGTGCGAGTGGTCATCGCATCGCCGCCCTTCACCTCGATCGAGCCGTCGTCCTGGATCACCCACCCGCTGGGTGCGCCGTCGCGGGTGGTCCATTGCTGCCAGGACGAGCCGTCGAAGAGCGTGATGGTCTTCCCGTCGAACCCCTGGGGACGCGCGTGCATGGTCATCGGATCGGCGACCGCTCGGCCAATCGGCGCCGGCATGAGCCCCGAACCACCTTGGCCTCCGCCGCTTTGGCGCCGCTTCTCCGAACCCGACTGCGGGGGCACGGACGCGACCGGAGACTTCCCCGATTCGGTGCTGGGCGATTCCGGGCTCGAGGGTGCCGCGTCTGGCGATGCCGCGAGCAGGAGCGAGGTCGTGAATGCGAATGCAGCCAATGCTGAGGACTGACGCAGATGACGAGCGCGGGACATGAGTGCTCCGAGAGTAAGTGTTCAGCGGCCGAGGAGTCGGCGAAGCTCTTCGATCATCGACGAGATGGCAATCGGCTGCTGATCACCGCTCTTCAGGTCCTTCAGCATCGCTCGCCCTTCGGCCAGCTCGTCGCCGAGGATCAGCGCCGTCCGACTGCGATTGCGATTGGCGTCGCTCAGCAGCTTGCCGACGTTTCGGGTGGTCTTGTAGGTGTGCCGAGCGTGCAGACCAGCGGCGCGAAGCTCGGCCGTCAGGCGCCGCATGGCCCGCTCGGCCTCGTCGCCACCGGCCGAGATCACGAACACATCGGGCCGCGGCAGAAGCGTCGCGGCATCGCCGGGAAGCAGGCCGCGCTCCTTCAGAAGTAACCCCAGGACGACGTCGCCCATGCCGAAGCCCATCGCGGGCATTCTGGGGCCGCCGAAGAGTTCGACGAGACCGTCGTATCGCCCCCCGCCGGCGACGGCCCGCTCGGCCCCGGTGGCCTCGTGGATCTCGAAGACCGTCCCGGTGTAGTACGCGAGCCCGCGGACGATGCCGAGGTCGATGCGACACCACTCGGCGAGTCCCACGGCGGCGAGTTCGTCGCGCAGCGAAAAGAGCGAAGGCACGTCGTCGAGAGCGATCCCGAGGGCTTCCAGTGGCGCCGCCAGTTCGCCGCCGAGAGGGATGGTCGTGCGGGCAATCGCGTCGAACCTCGCCCGGGCCGCGTCGTCGAGACCGAGTTCAGTCGCCCGCTTGGCAAACTCCGCCGGCTCGAGCTTGTCGCGGCGGTCGAGCAGTTCGAAGGCGGCAGCCACCCGCTCCTCGGGCACGCCGAGGCGTCGCACGATTCCGGCCGCGGCGAGACGGTGGCTGAGCCGGACCTGCACGTCCTGTGGTGTGAGTCCGAAGCGGCGAAGTGCGGTCACGGCGGTGGCGATGACCTCGGCGTCGAGAGCGGCGCCCTCGAGTCCGACCAGATCGACGTTCCACTGGAAGAACTCGCGCAGTCGACCGCGCTGCGGCCGCTCGGCCCGAAAGAAGTTCGGGATCGCAAACCACTTGATCGGCGGCGGCAGCGCCGACCCCTTGGCCGCAATCAGTCGGGCGAGCGTGGGCGTGAACTCCGGCCGCAGGGCGTAGGTGTCTTCGCCGCCGGCCCGCTTGAAGGAGAAGAGTTCGTTGACGATCCCCTCGCCGCTCTTGACGGTGTAGAGATCGAGATGCTCGAACGTGGGACCGTCGACCTCCTCGAAGCCGAAGTCAATCGACGCCTGCCGCCACACCGATTCGATGTGCCGCCGGACGGCCAGTTCCTCGGGATAGAAATCCCGCGTGCCACGGGGAGCCTGAAAACGCATGGCGAGAGCGTATCGGGAGTCGGGAGAGGACGCAGCGAGGCACGTCGTGCGGGGCTCGAACCAGGCTTCATACTGCCCCGAGCGACGCCAACCCTTCCCACGGCACGACTCTGCTTCCGTCGCTGCGCTGGTGCGACTCGGCGCCGCCGTATACCGCGACCACCCGGCCCGGTGACCCGCGTGGCTGCACCACCGCCAGACGTTCCGCCACCCGCTGCGCCGAACTCAGCATGTCGCTCATCGGCGTCTCCCCCGACTTGATCTCGATCACGGTCAGTTCGCCATGGCGGAGAGTGGGAGACGGTCTTGACAGTTTCAAAGCGTCACTTTGAAACTGTCAAGACCGTGGTGCCGAGTCGATTTCAGGCCGTCTGCAGCCCATCGACCGAGGCCGGAATCACCACTCCGGACCGCCCGAGTAGCGGCCGTAGACGTCGGCGAGGGCCTGGACCATCTCGCCGAGGGTGCACTTGGCGAGGGCCCCGTCGACCAGGGACGGCATGACGTTGTGGCCGTCGCGGGCGGCCTCGCGGATGGCGTCGAGGGCTCGCTTCTGGGCGTCGGCGTCGCGCTCGCGGCGGAACTTCTCCAGCCGGGCGCACTGCTCCACCTCGACCTGATGCGGAATCTGAAGGATCTCGACCCCGTGCTCCTCGTTGCCTTCGGTGTACGCGTTCACGCCCACGATGATCCGGTCGCCCGCCTCCATCTCCTGACCGAAGCGGTAGCTGGCCTCGGCAATTGCGCGGCGGAAATAGCCCTGGTGGATGCCTTCAACCACGCCGCCCATGTCATCGATGGTGCGGATCATCGCGTTGGCATCGGCTTCCATCTGATCGGTGAGGGCCTCGACGAACCACGATCCGCCAAGCGGATCGACGGTGCGGTGCACGCCGGTCTCATGGGCCAGGATCTGCTGCGTGCGGAGAGCGACCCGCACGGCGGTCTCGGTCGGAAGACCGAGAGTCTCGTCCATCGAGTCGGTGTGCAGCGACTGGCAGCCGCCGAGCACGCCGGCGAGCGCCTGATAGGCCACGCGGACGATGTTGTTGAGCGGTTGCTGCTCGGTGAGCGAGCAGCCTGCGGTCTGGACGTGGGTCCGCATGAGCCACGAGCGCTCCTTCCTGGACTTGAAGCGATCACGCATGGCGTGGCCCCAGATGCGACGGGCGGCGCGGAGCTTGCAGATCTCTTCGAAGAACTCGTTGTGGCTGTTGAAGAAGAAGGAGAGCCGCGGCGCAAAGGTGTCGACGTCGAGGCCTCGCTTCAGGCACCACTCGACGTACTCCATGCCGTCGCGGAGGGTGAAGGCCAGTTCCTGCGTCGCCGTCGAACCGGCCTCGCGGATGTGGTATCCGGAGATCGAGACGCTGTTCCACTTGGCGCACTGCTGGGTGGCGAACTCGATGGTGTCGACGACGAGCTTCACGCTCGCCTCGGGCGGATAGATGAACTCGTTCTGGGCGTGAAACTCCTTCAGGATGTCGTTCTGAAGGGTTCCGCCGAGCTTGTTCCAGTCCATTCCCCGCTGCCTGGCCATGGCCAGATACATCGCCCAGATGATCGCGGCGGGACCGTTGATGGTCTGGCTGACGGTGACCTGGTCGACGGGGATGTCGGCGTACAGCCGATGCATGTCCTCGATGGTGCAGACCGCGACGCCGCAGCGACCAACCTCGCCGGCCGAGAGCGGATCGTCGCTGTCGCGACCCATGAGAGTCGGCAGGTCGAACGCCGTCGAAAGACCGGTGTTGGCGTTGGTTCCCTGGGCGTTCCCGAGGAGGTACTTGAAGCGCTTGTTGGTGTCGTCGGCCGACCCGAAGCCGGCGAACTGCCGCATGGTCCAGAGGCGACCGCGATACATCGTCTGATGCACGCCGCGGGTGAATGGGAACTGCCCGGCCTCTCCGATGCGCGCGTCGACCTTCTTGGCGTCGCCGGGTGCGGTCGTGGCCACTTCGTCGGGTCCGTAGCGCTCGGCGATGGCGTAGCCCGAGATCGTGACGGTCTCGGGATCGATCGCGGGCTTTGCAGCGGGAACGGAGGAGGGGTGGATCGACGTGGGCTGAATCGTGCTCATGACGCGGGAGGGTAGGGACGGGTGGTCGGCGAGGTCGGCTTCGCCGACGGGGTCGTCGTCGGCTGCGCCGACTCCTCATAAAGGAGTGCCGCGTGCGCGGCACCTTTCAAAGGCCGGAAATGCCGCCGACACGAGCATCCGAACTTCCCGAGCTCGCGAGCGGCGGCATTTCCGGCGATTCAGTTGAGGTCGCGCGGACGTGGCCCGTGATGGGGGTCACGTCCTGATGGGTGCCACGCAACGCCGTGAACGAATCACGGCGTTGCGTGGCACCCGCAGGATCTGCGCAATCGTGATTCCGCACGGCTGGCAAGCCACCCGTGGCATCCACAATCCTCCCCCCTCTGTTCCGCTCGACTCAATCGACGGCGCAGGCGCAGCCGGAGCCGTTGATCGTGCCGAGCGAAACAAGGTGCCGCGCACGCGGCACTCCTCATGAGTCGGCGCAGCCGACGACCCTGTCGGCTTCGCCGACCCTACTTCCCATACTCAAACACCCCTCGCCCACTCTTGTCGCCGAGGCGACCTGACTGGACGAGCTGGCGGAGGAGCGGACACGGGAAGTACTTGGGGTCGCCGAGCTCGCGGTAGAGCACCATCATGATGTCGTGGCAGACGTCGAGCCCGATGAAGTCGGCCAGGCGCAGCGGGCCCATGGGGAAGTTGCAGCCGAGCTTCATGATCTCGTCGATGTTGGCCGGTTCAGCGACGCCGCCCATCCAGGCGTGGAAGGCCTCGTTGATCATCGGCATGAGCACGCGATTGCTGACGAATCCGGCCCGGTCGTTGGCGGGGATGGGCGTCTTCCCGAGGGCGGTCGCGAGCGCAATTGTCGTCTGCGTCGTTCCATCGCTCGTGGCCAGCCCGCGGATCACCTCGACCAGCTTCATCACCGGAACCGGATTGAAGAAGTGCATGCCAATCACACGCGGCGCTGCATCACCGACGCTTCGGGCTATGTCGGTGATCGAGATGCTCGAGGTATTGGTGGCGAGGATCACCTGATCCCCGAAGGTCTCCTTCATCGAGACAAAGAGCTTCTTCTTGACCTCGGCATTCTCGGTCGCCGCTTCGACCGCGAACTGGGCGGTCTCGGCGTCATCCATGGACTTGCAGTAGGTGATCCGCCCAAGCACCTGATCGGCCTGCTCGCGAGTCATCCGAGCCTTCTCGACGTTGCGTTCGAGCGTCTTTCGGTGATAGCCCTTTGCTCGATCGAGCTGCTCGGGACTGATGTCGACCTGGTAGGCGGCCAGTCCGGCGCCGGCGGCGACGAGGGTGATGCCGGAACCCATGGTGCCAGCGCCAATGACGGCGAGAGAAGTAGGAGTGGTCATGGTTCGGAGGTGGGGTGCGGAGTTGGAGAATAGTGGAGGGAAGGGGAGCAGGGGGCAGGGAGCAGCAGTGGGTTGCGCGGATTGCGCGTGCGCGGGGTTGCAACGCCATACTCGTCGGATGGAGCGGACCTGTCTCTTATACACATCTCCGAGCCCACGAGACTAAGGCGAATCTCGTATGCCGTCTTCTGCTTGAAAAA
>ENA-ORBV01010130-ORBV01010130.1-microbial-mat-metagenome-genome-assembly--contig:-NODE-10130-length-15190-cov-5.307484_pt1 | contig 15190 bp, 17 predicted proteins | sample MGYA00237777_ERZ505514 | MGnify/ENA primary metagenome ERZ505514 (study PRJEB26160, sample SAMN06269048) | microbial mat metagenome | isolation source: Oligotrophic lake microbial mat | place... | reverse complement strand
TCAAGCAGAAGACGGCATACGAGATTCGCCTTAGTCTCGTGGGCTCGGAGATGTGTATAAGAGACAGCAATCGGGCTTGCGCGCGGCAGATCGAGCCAGTCCGTCGCACCGCGCCCGTAAGAATGTTGTGCCGAAGACAGACAATGATGCCATGGCCCATTCGATTCTCGTTGCCGAAGACCAGTCCGACATCCGCGAACTGCTCGTCATGAACCTGCGCAACGCCAATTACGCGGTACAGGCGGTACCCGATGGCCTGGCCGCGCTCGAGAGCCAGAACGAAAAAGCCAGCGACCTGATGATCCTCGACCTGATGATGCCGGGCCTGGACGGGCTCGAGGTGTGCAAGGCCCTGCGCGCGCGCGGACGCACCACCCCGATCCTGATGCTCACGGCCAAGTCGACGGAACTCGACCGGGTGCTGGGCCTGGAACTCGGCGCCGACGACTACCTGACGAAGCCTTTTTCGCTTGCCGAGCTGCTGGCGCGGGTCAAGGCCTTGCTGCGCCGGGCCGACCTGCAACGCGCGGCCCAGCTTGGCGCGCCGGCGCAGCCGACACTGATCCGCAACGGCGACCTGGAGATCGCGCCGGCCAAGCGCAACGTGCGCTACCGCGGTTTGGCGCTGGACTGCACCGCTCTGGAGTTCGACCTGTTGCTGCATTTTGCGCAGCATCCGGGCCACGTTTTTTCGCGCGCGCAACTGCTCGACGCGGTCTGGGGTTATACCCACGACGGTTACGAACACACGGTCACGACCCATATCAACCGGCTGCGCGCCAAGCTCGAAGCCGACCCGATGCGGCCCGAGCTGATCCTCACCGTGCGAGGCGCCGGCTACAAGATGCGCGAGGCTCCGGGGTGAAGCCTGCAGCCGATGGGCGGACGGGGGGCGGGACGTGAGTGCCCCCAACCCTGGCTTCGCCAGGCCCCCCGAGGGGGTGCGAGGACACTTGGGGCGGCCCGGCGTGTCCTCATGTGCCCCCAACCCTGGCTTCGCCAGGCCCCCCGAGGGGGTGCGAGGACACTTGGGGCGGCCCGGCGTGTCCTCATGCGCTCACGGATCGGATCACGCATGAAGTCGTCGCGCTCCAGCGGGACAGGCACCTGCTTGCGTTGTCGGAGGGAAGAAGGGAGGAAGGGAGGAAGGAGTGGCACACATGGCAGCCCTCGGTTTCCGAAGCAATCGATATTACACTGCGGGAACCGGCGAAACAAGGACTGGGCGGGGGGTGAGAGTGTCGCTGTCGTATGTTGCGGTGGGTTTGCGGATGATGTAACGTAACAAGGTTACGGTTGACCTGATCGTGCTAGGAGCAAGAGGTGAATGAGTCCCTGAAGGAGCGCTTGTCGAACCGCGAAGTGGAGGCGGCGCGTTATGCGCTGACCAGGCGCCTGGTTCCCGTCTTGCGCCATCATCTGGTCAATCACCTGCAGCCGATCGGCTTGTTGTACGAGGTCGCCGTGCGCAAACTCGGCGCGGTCCCGTTGGAACAGGAATCGCTGCGCGACACGGTGACCCGCATCAGCGACCATGCGCGCGCGGGTGTCGCATCGACGCTCGACGTGGTCAGCTGGCTGGCGCCCGACGGCGTCGGTGCCACCGCCCTGGGACCGGGCGTCAAGGAATGCCTGAGTATGTTGTGCAGCAATTTCGCGTTTCGGGGTTTTGCGGTCGACAACCACGTTGGCGATGCCGAGGTGTCGGTGGCCCGTGTCGCGCTGCGCGAGGTCTTCACGGCCGCGCTGATCGCAGCCACCGACACGGCGGCGCAACCGGTTCGGATCGAGGTCGGCGCCTCGAGCGTCGCTGGCCAACCCGCGCTCTCGATCCGTGTGATTTCGATGCAGATTGACGGCAACGAGGACATCAAGTCCTACCGCACCTTGTCGTGGGACGACGTGGCGGCCCTCGCGCGTGCGCACGGCGTCGGCTTCGAGCACGAAGGCGGCGCAGCACGCCTCACGTTCGACGAAGCCGCCCTCGCTGCCTGAAGATAGTCACTGCGCCGACAGCGCGATGCGCCAGGACAGCAGTGCCTCGTAGTCGTCGATTGTCGTGGCGTTGGGCAGCGCAATGAACAAGGTACGCAGGTAGCGATAGGAGTCGATGTCGTTGGCCTTGCATCTCTGCACCAGCGAGTACAGGTTCGCGCTGGCGTTGGCGTCGACCACGTGTCACTGAACAGCCAGCCCTTGCGTTCATGCATAAATCAGCATAAACGCAACAACTGGCTCTTCGTTGGCTCCCGGCAGGCCGCAGAGCGGGCCGCCGTGATGCCCAGCCTAATCGCCTCGGCCAAGCTCAACGGGCACGATCCGTGAGCCCATCTCAAGGACGTCTTCGAACGTCTACCCACGCTCAAGAACCGCTGCCTGGAGTCGCTGCTGCAGCACACTTGGCAGCCTGCCGACAAAGCCGCAGCGCCGGATGTCCCAGCCGCGTCCGCCGCGGTGCCAGCCACCGCTGAACCAAGCGCCGCCGGATAACACAGTCGCCCTTGCCGGCGCGCGTTCTTGGGCAGCTCCTGCAGGGCATCCACCATGCAGCGCCTGGCGTGCCCGGCGTTTCTCGAAAGACGTCAAACCCGCCAACGAATTCAAACCCTCCAAAATGCGGCAGTCGCACCGTCGGCGACTCCATTTGAAAAATTTCACGCCATCACATGCTCGCCTGTTCAATAATTGTTTATAGACAAAATCATTTTTCATTGACAATTACCGCGAGAAGCGATAGATTTCCTCCGAGCGAATGCATTGATAGAACACTTATGACAACGACGCAAACAACGTCAGGCCATCAGCTCAAGGTCACGCTTGCTGGCGAAGAGCCAGGCCTCGTGATCTTGGAGCCGCGCCGATGAGCGCCCTTCCACTGGCCGGATTGCGCGTGATTGAGCTTTGCTGGGTATGGTCTGGCCCGTTACTGGGTCAACTCCTCGCCGACCTTGGCGCAGAGGTCATCAAAGTCGAGTGGTACAAGCGATTTGATCTCTACAGGACCAGGGGTGTCGAGAGACTGGCAGGAAAGTATCCTGAGCGAGTGCGGCGAGAGATGTCACAGTCGTTCCATGGCTTAAATCGTAATAAGATCGGCGTATCCATGGACCTCAAGCGGGAAAGCCATCGGGAAGCTCTGCTTGATCTGGTCCGGAAGTCGGACATGGTGATTGAGAACTTCACTGCAGGGACCATGGAGCGGCTGAATATCGGGTATGACGTACTTGCGGCGGCCAATCCAGCAATCACTTTGCTGTCGCTTTCTGGTTTCGGGTCTACTTCAAGACTGGCTGAAATGCGGGCTTATGGACTGGTCTTGTCGTCCATGTCGGGCCTGGAAACAAAGGTCGTCGATCCGCGCACGAATGAGTTTCTCGGATCGCCCACATTTGTGGTCTCCGATCCGAATGCCGCTACTTTTGGCCTGCTGTCTGCAATAGCGGCCGTCTTGGAGGCTCGGCGGACGGGCGCGGGTTCTTATGTCGAGATTTCGCAGCTGGAGGCTGCAGCTGTCATGGGTACCGACGACGACCAAGAACTCGTTGCCCTTGCGGACTCTCTTGGGTTGGAGCCTTCACCGTTGGCTGCCGCGGCGAGCATCGTTCCAACGAAAGGCGGACAACATCTCTGCGTTGAGTGGCGCAATACGATTTCAGACGCGAAATTCGAGCAAGCCAAGTCTGCAGCTATCGATCTGCCGGCTGACCTCGCGATGGCTGCTTTCGAAGCTGTGGGGGCGAGGGCGGTCAAGGTTGTCGAGCTGCCCGCCGAATTTGGCGCAGGTGCTGCTCAGGAAGACACACTATTGTCGACCGTGCACCCGATCACCGGGCCTGAGAACGTGGTGGCCGCGCCATGGTGGATTGATGGTCGCCGATCTCCGCTTCGCAAAACCGCACCGACACTAGGAGAGGGGAACACTTACGTGCTGGGAAAGCTCTTGGGTTGGCCACCAGAGGAGTATGAGTCGCTTGAGGAACCAACCAAGGACGTGCAAGGTGCTTGATGCGCACACACCCGGCGGCCCGGCTGACCGCCGACTGACCGTTGGTGAAGCGTACTTTGCGGTCGTGGGGCGAAATAGGTCGGCCCTTTATGCAGCCCGCTGCTTGAGACAGTTTGGTGCGACGCTTGTGGGAGCGGCCAGCGTGGATGCGGCCAGTGCGATGGAGGCCCAGCCACTTGCCATCATCGTCGCTGGCGACGCGCCGGGCCCGGACTCAGCCATCAGCCAAACTTTCGCTGGACCTACTGTGATCCGTTTATGGGACTACGAGGTGGGACGGCCGGGAGTAGGTGCGTTTGCTTGTGCAGTGTCCGGTGTGTCAACAGTCATCGGGGCCGCTGACGGCCCTCCTGGAACTTTGCCGTCGCACATTCCCGAGAAATGGACTGGAATGTACGGCGCCAGCTTGGCGCTTAGTGTTAAGTTCGCAGCGGCAGCGAGCGCGAACCCACGCCCACGAACCATCGATGTGTCTGCTGGAGACGTCCTGCGTGCGTTTGCAGAACAAAATTCTGGAAATCACGCCGGAGTCCCATATGGTTGGAGGCGCAATGGCCGCACCGCCGTTGAGCACGGTGGCGTGTTCCCACAAGGCTTTTTTGCCTGCAAGGACGGATACATGGCCGTTCAGGCGAGATCGCGTCAGGATTGGCAGGGGATTCTTGCTGCTCTCGGTGAGCCTGAGTGGTCCAAGACCAAAGAGTTTCAGAACCCCTTCAAACTGTCAGAAGACGACAGCAAGGTACTGCCATTGCTCCACGCTGAGCTAATGCGCCATGACCGCAGGCAGCTGCTCGAAAAAGCACTGGCTTCGGGCGCGCCAATGGCGCCGGTATTGACCTTGGCCGAAGCCAAGGATCTCAACGTCTTTCGCGCCGGATTTGTAAATGAGTCCGGAACTCTCAATGCGCCATTCAAGATACGACGCGGCAAGATACCGGGAGATACTCTATGAGTTGGGGTGACATCACCGATGAAAAGATTGCCGAAGCCGAAACACTGATTGGTGTACTTCTTCGCCGCGATCGCATGCAGTGGATCGAAACCGCAAGCCGCGACGCTATTCGTCACTTCGTGTGGGCTGTCGGAGATAACAATCCGCTTTGGCTGGATCTGGAGTACGGAAAGAAGTCGCAATGGGGTTCCATTGTTGCTCCGCCCTGCATCCTCTACGCCGTAGACAGCACGATCGTCGCGCCCAAACTGCAGGGCGTTCAATGGATCTATGCCGGCACAGGATGGACATGGTACGAGCCTATTCGCCTTGGCGACATGTTTCGGGTAGAGGCCGTCTTGCAACGACAGGAAGTCAAGGCGGGCCGAAGATTCCCGAAATGGGTCCTTCAGACGGGGGAGATTCGCTACTACAACCAGCATGCACGGCTGGTTGCAATTGCAGAGGGCCGATGCGCCAGAACGCCCAGAGGCGACAAACTGATAGAAGCAAAGGGTGCGGAGGCCGTCCAAGCCAGTGATACGCATAGGTACACGCCTCAGGAAGTGGAAGACATCGAAAGGCAAGTTCTCGCGGAACCTCGCAGGGGTTCCAGTCCCTTGTGGTGGGAGGACGTGAACATAGGCGACGAGGTTCCGCAAGTGGTAAGAGGTCCATTGAATGTCATTGACATCATGGCTTGGTACTCGGCTGTGGCTGGTGCGCAGCATTACGGTGGCGTGCACGGAGACGCCATCAGATATCGCCAGCGCCACGAGGACTATCACATCAACAAAAAGACAGGGACCAAGGAGGCAGCAGGGCGCGGTCACTTGGAAGCCTCAACGGGTCGCGAGGTGGGGATGGGCGGTGCCTACGATATCGGCCCACAGCGAATCTCGTGGGCCCAGCACATGCTGACCAACTGGATCGGGGACCATGGGTTCGTTCACACCCTTAACGTTGACGTGCTCAAGCCCAACATGGTTGGGGACACCCTTTGGTGGCGTGGCAAGGTTACCGGCAAGAAAGCCGAAAACGGCACATGCTTGGTAACGGTCAATCTGGAGGCGACCAACCAGCTCGGAAGCACCTCTGCCCGAGGGACAGCATCCGTCGTCCTCCCGTCACGAGAATTTGGCCCGCTCAAGCTGCCTCTTCCATTCGCATCGCCTTGATCGCAGTGCCGAACAGCCAATAAGGCACGCGAATATGTCAGCCTCGACTCAGCATTTGCCAAGGGCAACTACTTTGGGTGACCTGGTCGCTGAACGTAGCTCGCTGGGTGGCAAGGCTATGCTGGTAATTCGGGACGAGGTCTTGACATACGCAGAGGCCGAGACAAAGTCCAACGACATGGCAAATCGGCTTCTTGAATACGGAGTGCGCAAGGGAGACGTGGTCGCCACTCTGATGTACAACTCGGTTGCCCAGGCGCTGGTGTGGTTTGGATGTGCCAAGATTGGCGCTGTTTTTGCGTCGCTGAATGTGTCACTGGCGCGAGACGACCTGGCTTACAGTCTGAATGACAGCGGCGCGACCCTCCTAGTTTTGGACAGTGAACTGGCACCGGCGTACAACGCCGCAGAAAGAAAGCTGCAGCGCAAACTACAGACCTTTGTTCTGGGTGATTGCGGCATCGTGGCTGGAGCGCGTCCATTCGATCGGTTGCTTGGAGCAAGCACAACCAGACCGGGCGCCGATGTTGGTCCCACTGATCCCGCGGCCATCGTTTACACCGGCGGGAGTACGAGTATGCCGAAAGGAGTGCTAGTACCTCACTACTACTATATTGCCGCGGCCCTGCGGTATGGTGAGGTCACACAAGCCACAGACACCGATGTGGGCTTTGCAAACTCGCATTTCTTCCACATTGGAGGACAACAATTCGGCGTCACAGGGCCGCTTTATCACGGCATGACTGGCGTCATGGAGAAATGGTTCAGCGTCAGCCGTTATCTGGATGTGGCACGCAGGCACGGCGTCACCATCATCGATCCGCTGGGGACCATGATCGCCGCCTTGATGAATCGGCCACCAAATCCAAACGATAGAGATCACCAAATTCGCCTGGGAATAGGGATCGCATCTGGGCAGGTGCGCCGCGACATCAGAGACGCATTCGAAGTGCGCTTCGGTGTCAGTCTGCTGGAGGTCTACTCAATGACGGAAATGGGCGTTCTGCTCTGTAGCGAACGCCCGAGTGACCGCCGCGCAGGCAGCAGTGGCCGCACCCACGGATGGGCTGACATTTGCATAGTCGATCAGGCTGACAATCCCATGCCGCCGGGGTCGCAGGGGCAAATTTTGCTTCGACCACATGTCATGAATTCAACAATGCTACGGTATATCAACAAACCGGAAGAAACCATCGCAGCCTGGAAGAATCTCTGGTACCACTCCGGTGACATAGGATACTTGGACGAGGAGGGCTATCTCTATTTCGTCGGGCGGCAGGCTCATTGGATACGTCGTCGCGGCGAGAACATTGCGGCCTTTGAGGTCGAGAAGGCGATCACAGACCATCCGGCCGTGCTGGATTGTGCCGTGGTTGGAGTTCCATCCGATCTAGGCGAGGAGGACATAAAGGCGTACATCCAGTTTCGCCCCGAGCATGGCCCCGTCAGTCCCGGGGACCTGATTCAGTGGTGGAAGGAGAGGATCGCCTATTTCAAGGTCCCGCGTTACATCGAGTTTATTGAACGATTTCCCAGGACCATGACAAAGAACGAGATCGCGCGGCATGAACTGAAAAGCCAGGGCGTCGGGGCATCTTGGGACGCGACCCAAGCCTGAACCGGCTCATGCCCAAATGGTTTGGCCCTGGTACACGAATCTGCGCTCATGGGCGAATTCCATGCCGCAGCGGCCAGATAAACACGATCAAAGGGAACTGCCATGAATTCAACACGTTCAGCTGAGCGCACCAAGAGCTTGAAGATCGAACCGGTAAGTGAAGACCTGGTTTGCTTCGAGTCGACACTGATCGACCATTCAGAAGGTCCCGATGGCTCGGATTTGATTCATTCGCTGTCCATTAGAGGAACGATATCCCTGCCAGACCTTACGATCCGAAGCATTGAGGCAACAGCGCTGCACCAGCCATACCCGGAATGTGCAGCGAGTCTCGATCCGGTGCGCCAACTCGTGGGATTACGCATTCGCAGCGGATATAGCAACCGTGTTCGTGAACTTCTGGGTGGGACTGCAGGTTGCAGTCACTTTCTGGCACTTGCACTGGATTTGGGCGCTTCCCATACTCTAACGACGTACTTACGCGTGCGCGAGAAGGTCCAATCAAGTCAGATCAATCAGCAGAATTCGAAATGGATGCGCGCAGCGCTTGTCATTGAACCAAGGCTCGAAAACGCCTGCATCGCTCTGCAATCCGAGTCACGTCCGGTCAAGCAGGCAAAGCAAGGTCAAGGGTGACGTTTCTGGTGGCAAGAACACTCCTGAAGCACGTCCGAAAATGCGTCGGTGCGGCAACGGCAATCGGCGTGCAAATCATGCGACTTTTGCTTGACCCACTGAAATTCTTGTCGTAGACTGAAATTGCAGAGAAACAAAAAAATTGTACTAAAACAATTTGTCGGCGGTTGAAATTTGAAGTTTGGGATGGCACAGCAAGACGCGATTACTGGACTACGTCGTCTGATGTTCCTCTCGAAAGATCTACATTTGCGAAAGCCTATAGGAGACGAAACAATGTGCGAATTTATCAACAAGCGCGGAATGATTCTTCGGTCGATGGCAGTCGGACTGGCGATTACAGCTGCGCCAGTTCTTGCTTTTCAGAGTGAGGGCACTGTGCGCATCGGCCTTATGGAGTCACAGACCGGCACCTTCGCCCCGTTCGGGCTCCCGGGCTTGTGGGGGTCGTTGATCGCGATCGACGAAATCAACGCGGCTGGTGGTGTGACGATTGACGGCAAGAAAGTGAAGATCGCGGTGACACCGGCGCCCAATGGTCATGATGCGGGAGGCGATCCAGCGCAGTCGATCCTGCTCTTGAAACGGATGCAGGCCGACGACAAGGTGCTGATGATCAAGGGCATGTCGTTTTCGAACGCGGGCATGGCGGTCTACAACTACCTCAATGAGCTCGAAAAGGAAGGCAATCCGATCGTCGTGCATTCGTCTGCAGTGGGTGCGCCCGGACTGAGCAAGATCTCGAAGTGGGGATTCCGCAATACGTTCAGCGAAGTGGACGTTGTGGCTGGCGTGGCCGCGGCGGTTCAGAAGCGAACCAACGCCAAGACCGCTGCGTTCTTCATCACCAAGGACAACCCGTACTTCCCTGCGATCGCCGACCAAGCGATTATCCCTGCGCTGAAGAAGCTGGGCATCGAGGTGAAGGTGATGACAGATGCCGTAACCTCGGACCGCGACTTCACGCGCCAGGTCGATCAGATGCGGGCCGTGAATCCCGACCTGGTATACGTGCTGGCGACGACACTACCGGCCATCAATTTCATGAAGGAGGCCAAGCGGCGCGGGCTCGCTCCCAAGGCGTTCATTGGTGGTATTTCCCAGCTGACGGCAGAAACGCTCAAGTCGGGGGGGGACGCTGTCGACGGCATGATCCTGGCCGGATCCTTCGACGCGGCTTCGCCGGCCGTCAAGGGCTTCGCCGACGAATACAAGAAGCGCCACCAGCAGGACATAAGCCTGTTCGCGGTAAATGGGCACGAAGCCATGTACTTGCTGAAAGATGCAATCGAGAAATCCGGTATCAAGAACACGCCCGAAACCCTGGCCGACGATCGGCGCAAGTTTCGTGATGCATTCGCCAAGGCTTCGATCACCAGCGTGACCGGTGAGAAGATCGGATTCAACGATGACCGCGAAACCCCCAAGGCCGGTGTGCACCTGTCCATCAAGAATGGGCAGTTCGTGCCCTGGCCTGGCAACTGACGGAGTCTGCAGACGTAGATCGGGTATTCACCGAACGCCAGCGTGGCCCTGTTCGAGTACCTGATCAACGGTTTGCTGTTCGGGGCGACCTATTCGCTGGTTGCCATCGGATTCACGCTGATCTTCGGGGTCTTGAATCGGCTAAACATCGCCCATGGGGCGACCATCATGGTGTCCGCGTTCGCGGGCGCTTATGTCAGCCTGCGGTTTGGCGGCAAGGCCAGTTATGGTGTGCTTGTGGCAGCCTTCGTCGTATCGATCATAGTTGGCGCCTCGCTCGGCATCTTGGTCAGGGCAGTGGCATTCGCACCGTTGCGCAATGCGTCGCCCCTGGCCCCGTTTGTCACGAGCGCGGCAGTGACCCTGATCCTGGAAGAGGCGTTCGTCCTGATCAGCCGTCGCGTGCCGCTTTTTTCCCCGGAATTCACGCAGTTCCCGTCGCCGCTGGAGAACCTTGTCTTCTTCGCCGGTCCGGTCCTTATCCGCGGAGTTTACGTAGTCATTTTCGTGGTTGCGGTCTGCCTGATGGCGCTGCTGCATTGGTGGATTACCTGGACGCGCACGGGCCGCGCGATACGTTCCGTTGAGGAGAACCCCACGGTGTCCTGGCTACTGGGGATCAACGTACGCCGGGTCGAGGTCACGGTTTTTGCAGTAGCCTCGGCGATCGCTGGCGCTGCAGGTTGCCTGATCGGTGTGGCTATGGGCACAGTGGGACCGTTCATGGGTGCGAACCTGCTGTTGACGGGCTTTGTCATCATCGTGCTGGCGGGCCTCGGAAGCCTCCGAGGCGCGATGATCTGCGGCTTGATCGTTGGCGTGATCGAGATGACCATCGTGGGGTTGGTGTCTGCGTCGATGAAGGAGGCCGTGCTTTTCGTCATCCTCTTCGCAGTCCTGTTGGTGCGGCCACAGGGCCTGTTCGCTGGGCCTGAGGCCAGAAGGGATTGAACGCGTGTCGTACATCGTAAGCATCCTGGAACTGGGCGGCCTGAACGTGCTGCTCGCGCTCAGCGTGTATGCCACGCTGAAGGTCGGTCAGTTCTCGCTCGCTCAAGTGGGCTTCTGGTCGATCGGGGCCTATGGCGCTGGAATGCTGACGACGCTCTATGGTGTTCCTTTAGGTCCGGCGCTTCTTGTGTGTGGCGCCGTGTGTGCGGTCATCGGCATCCTGCTGGGCTACCCTTGCCTGCGCATCAAGGGTATTTATCTGGCCCTCGCAACGATTGCGTTTTCCGAGGTGGTTAGGGTCTTCTTTCACAATTTCAAACACCAGGTCGAGCGCGCTGGCAAGCTGGTGGGCCCCGATGCATCGTTGGGATTCCGTGGCATCGAAGTGCAGACAGCATGGCCGCAGATCCTGGTTGCCGTGATCGTCGTGGTGTGCGTGTTTGCATGGATCGAAAGGTCCCGTCTCGGCTTGTCGGCCAATGCCGTGCGCGAAGACGAAACGGCTGCGGCGTGTGCCGGCGTCAACATCGTCGCGCTGAAGGTTGGCATGTTCGCGTTTGGTGCCTTCGTGGCGGGGGTTGGCGGTGGCCTGTATTCGACCTACATTTCCTTCGTCAACTCCGACAACTTCGGATTTCATCTGGCGTTGATATCAATCTTTTTCGTTTCGGTGGGCGGAACAGAGCGCTTTTACGGCCCCGTGATCGGTGCGATGTTGTTGACCGCACTGCCCGAGGTTCTGCGTTTCGCGGGTGACTTGAGGATGGTGGTCTATGGCGTGATCGTTCTGGTGCTGATGCTGTTGTTTCCTCGCGGCCTGGCCGATGAGGCCAGGGCGCGCGCCGTGGCGTGGTGGCAGGCGCGGCAACTCCGGACAGTGGAGCGCTCTGGCCCATGAACGATTTGCTTCGTGTGTCGAAGTTGAGCAAGTCGTTTGGAGGCTTGCGCGCGCTGTCCGAAGTCTCGTTTTCCGTCGGTGCCGGTGAGATTTTCGGTCTCATCGGGCCGAACGGGTCCGGCAAGACGACAACGATCAACCTGCTGACCGGGATCCTTCCGCCTTCTGGAGGGTCCTTCTGGCTCGACGGGGTCGAACTGTCTCATGCGAGGCCCGAAGTCATCGTGCGCGCCGGAATGGCGCGAACCTTTCAGAACCTGCGCCCCTTTGCAAGCCAGAGCGTTCGCGACAACGTTCGGGCAGGACAAACCATCCACTGCAAGTCGGTGTTTGCGCGGTTCAATGCGTTCACCACCGACGACGAACGTGAGATGGGGCGCGAGGCCGATGCGCTGATCCGGCGCTTTGGCCTGCAGGAGCGCACCGACTGGCCTGCTGGCTCCCTGTCCTACGGGGAGAAGAAGCGGCTGGAGATCGCGCGGGCGCTTGCGATGCGGCCCAGAGTCCTGTTGCTCGACGAACCCGCCGCTGGCATGAATCCGGTCGAACTGGAGTGGCTGATGGCGGCCATCCGCGAGATCGGCGCCAGTGGTGTCGCCGTGCTTCTCGTGGAGCACCACATGAAGCTCATCATGAACGTGTGCCACAACATTGCAGTCCTGAACTTCGGCGAAATGATCGCGCATGGGCCACCAGACGCGATTTCGTGCGATCCGCAGGTGGTGACGGCCTACCTCGGGAAGGTGGCCTGAGGTGCTGGCGATCAAGGGCCTGGTTGCCGGTTATGGCGGGGCGACGGTATTGCACGGCGTCGATATCACCATCTCTGCCGGTGAACTGGTGGCTGTCATCGGACCGAACGGTGCCGGCAAGTCGACGTTGCTGCGGGCGATATCGGGTCTCGTACGCCCGGTGCAGGGTAGCATTCAGTTTGACGGCCATGACCTGCTGGCGTGGGAACCCGATCAGGTCGTGCGGCACGGTCTGGTGCATGTGCCTGAGGGGCGCATGGTGCTCGGGCGCATGACGGTGCGCGAGAATATCATGCTGGGCGCCTATGCAAGGCCACGCAGTGCTGACCTGTCCAGCGACCTTGCCTATGTGCTCGACCTGTTTCCGCGCCTGGCCGAGCGTCTTTCGCAGGTTGCGGGCACTCTCAGCGGCGGAGAGCAGCAGATGCTGGCGATTGCCCGAGGGCTGATGGGTTCGCCGCGGCTGCTGATGCTGGACGAGCCGTCGTTGGGCATTGCGCCCCTGCTAGTGGAGAAAATCTTTTCTGCCGTCGAGCAGATCCGCACGAAGGGCGTGACCATCCTGCTGGTGGAACAGAATGCGGTGAGGGCACTGTCTGCTGCTGCGCGGGCCTATGTGCTTGATCTTGGGCGCGTTACGGCAGAAGGGGCAGCAGCGTCCTTGCTGGTTGACGAGCGTGTCCGCCAAGCATATCTCGGTATCTAGTCCGAATTCAGACAGGTGTCGTGCAATGGCGGTCCTCGAGTTTGCTCCCGACTCCTCCACGTGTTACCAACATGTCAACGATTGACTATTCCTTGACCTTGGAGGTTGTGCTTGACTTGCAGATGGAGGTTGGGGAGGGTCCAATATGGGATCGCGCTACATCATCTCTGTTGTTTGTAGAGTCCTTTAAAGGAATGGTCTATCAATACGATCCCAGCAGTGGACGTCTCGTGGTGCGAAAGGTGGGGCAGGCGATCGGCGCTGCGATACCTCGGCGTAACGGTGAGTTGGTGTTGTCCGGTCGTGATGGACTCTTAGCGTTGAGTGAACGCAGCCCCAATGTCAGCACATTGGTTCCGATCGAAAAAGATAGGCCTGGCAATCGCATGAACGATGCGAAGTGCGACAGCCGCGGAAGGCTTTGGTCTGGCACCTTTTCCATGACCTTTGAGCCTAAGGCTGGATCCATCTACCGCATTGATCCTGATTTGCAGCTGCATCGGATGGCGGGAGACGTCTACATCTCCAACGGCATTGCGTGGAATCCAGCCGAGACTCTGATGTACTACGTCGACACTGCCAAGCGCGGTATTGACGTATTCGACTATGACGTCGAAACAGGGGACGTACACAATCGGCGAAGGTTCGTGGATATCGACAGGACCGACGGATTGCCCGATGGTGTGGCGATGGACGCAGAAGGTTGTCTTTGGGTCGCCTTGTACTTCGGAGGGGCCATTCGACGCTACAGTCCCGACGGTCAATGGATTGGGACCATCAAATTGCCACTCGCAGCCGTCACAAGTTGCGGCTTCGGAGGCAAAGACTTGAAGGACCTCTACATCACTACCGGCACACATACCCAGAAGAAAGGTCAACAGTTCCCGCAGCTTCATGCTGGAGCGCTTTTTCGCTGCAGACCGGGCGTATCTGGAATGCCCGTATACCCATTTGGTGGTTGATTGCGCCGCAGTCGATAGGTGTCGCTCAAACTATCAGTTGTGCACCGATCGCCTTGACAGCGTCCTTGAGAGCGACAACGACCATTGCCTTCCAAACATCATCCATTTGTGCCGTTATGGCACCAACCCCAACGACTCCTCTCACAGCACCGCTCGGAGCAAAAACTGGTGCTGCAATGGTGGTAACGCCTTTAGTAAACGTTCCATTGTCCTCTGAATATCCCTTCGGCTTGACTTGCTCAACCTCACTGAACCACTGCTCGAAATCCATGGATACCTGCCAGCGCACTTTGCTGAAGGCACTTCTCAATTGCTGCTTCCTGTGGTTACTATACGCGGCCAAACATCGGCCTGCGGCGCCAGCAAGTAACGGGACTCGACCTCCTAAAGTCACGGTCAGAGAAATGGACGCGGGGGGATGTGAATAGCCTACAAGAACCATATGGTGATCATCGACAGGTGCAGAAGCCGTTGCCGTAACGCCATACGTTTCGGCAATTTCCTTCAGGTAGGGTTGCGCCAGCTCCGCGAATGGATCTTGCCGAGATGCGGCCCTAGCCAGTTCTATTACGCCGGGACCTAGACGATAGACTTTTTGCCGAGGATCAATAGCGATCAGACGCGAAGCAGCCAATTCGCGAAGAATATGGAGGCAGCTGCTTGGAAGGATATTGATCGCGCGGGCAATTTGCGACAGCCTCATGCTAGAGTCTTGTTTGGCGAGCAACCAGAGAATTGCTGTTGCGCGCTCCACCGCCGGCACACCTTTTGTTGCACCAACCGTTTTCGTATTGGTAGGTGGTGGGAGCGGGAAGCCGCGATGTGATTTGGACATCTTTGGATCCGAAGAACCAAGGGATTCCCTATTTTGTTCAATACTTCGTTTCATTTTTCGATTTTTTTAGCACAGAAACAATTAGACGGTGCCCCGATTTCAAGGATGCCCTACTGTAGTGGAAGAAGGAGTTTGTGACGTTCCGGCGATGGCGTGCTCGCTGAGCTATACAGATCTGCCGATGGTGATGATCGACGATATCCACTTCCTGTCTCTTATACACATCTCC
>ENA-ORBV01010129-ORBV01010129.1-microbial-mat-metagenome-genome-assembly--contig:-NODE-10129-length-15190-cov-6.540925_pt1 | contig 15190 bp, 15 predicted proteins | sample MGYA00237777_ERZ505514 | MGnify/ENA primary metagenome ERZ505514 (study PRJEB26160, sample SAMN06269048) | microbial mat metagenome | isolation source: Oligotrophic lake microbial mat | place... | reverse complement strand
AATATATATATTTCCCTTTCTTGTTTTCTTATCTTTTCTGTCGTTTCTCTACAATCTATAGCACAAGCAAGGATTGAAGGCACAGTAACACATAATGGCAAACCACTTTCTGGAGCAGATGTCATCATTATTAACAGTGCAGGTACCGAGAAAGCACTTCTCACCAATTCGGCAGGAGCTTACAGCTTTAATTTTCTTCCGAATGAAGAATATGATATCGCCATTTCAAAAGTAGGATTTACCCAATTTCAGATCATTTATTCAACGATGGGTTTGACAGAAGATGAATCCAAAAAGTTCAAAAGTTTATCTAAGCCTGTTGCTGAATTATTTGAACTACCATCCGACCAAGGCAGCATTTCAAAATTAAATGCAATATTGAACAAGCCACTTTTGAGTTACTATTATAACTCTGAAGAAAAAACGATGGATTCTGATGATATTTTAGATCAATCCTTATCTGAAAGTTTATCAAAAGTTGCAAAATTGGTAGGCACTCAATCCTCTACTATTGAAACGAATTACAAAAATGCGATAGCAAAGGGTGATGCCGCTGTATTGTCGAAGAATTATGAAATTGCTAAAGGCGCATACAACGATGCTATTTCAGCAAAACCAAGCGAACAATATCCCAAAAGCAAATTAGCAGAAATAGATAAATTAATTGCCGATGCCGAAGCGAAAGGAAAAGCAGATGCTGCAGATAAAGAACGATTGGCTAAAGAAAAAGAATTGGCAGCTGCATCTGCTAAGGAAAAAGCAGAGAAAGACAAAGCTGCTGCTGAATTGGCTGCTAAGGAAAAAGCAGAAAAGGACAAAGCACTTGCGGCTTCCAATGCAGAAAAAGCGGCTGCAGAACAAGCGGAAAAAGACAGATTAGCCAAAGAGAAAGCTGCTGCTGCAAAAACATTAGCCGATGCTGCTGAAGCAGATCGATTAGCAAAAGAGAAAGAAAAAGCGGATGCATTGGCAAAAGCAAAAGCGGATGCTGACAAAGCTAGTGCTGAACAAGCAGCAAAATTAGCTGCTGAACAAGCAGAAAAAGACAAACTGGCAAAAGAAAAAGCTGCGGCTGCAAAAGTATTAGCTGATGCTGCTGAAACTGAACGTTTGGCAAAAGAGAAAGAAAAAGCAGATGCATTGGCGAAAGCAAAAGCGGATGCTGATAAAGTTATAGCAGATCAAGCTGCTAAATTAGTTGCCGAACAAGCAGAAAAAGATAGACTCGCAAAAGAAAAATCTCTAGTCGATAAAGCGGCTGCCGATGCTGCTGAAGCAGAACGTTTAGCGAAAGAAAAAGAAAAAACAGATGCCATTGCAAAAGCAAAAGCGGATGCTGATAAAGCTGCAAAAGATTTAGCAGAAAAAGACAGATTGGCAAAAGAAGCGGAAGCAAAAGCATTGCAAGCCAAATATGATAATTTACTTTCGAAAGGGGATTCATGTGTAAAAACAAAAAACTACGACTTAGCAAAAACATCGTATACAACTGCTGCATTATTAAAACCAAAAGAAGAAACACCTGCAAATAAAATCAAAGAAGTGGATGCTTTGATTGAAACAGAAAAACGTTCGCAATACACCAATGAATTAGCAAAAAAATATCCACAAGGTGTAACAGAAGAAATTTCGAAAGAAGGAAATGCAAAAATCACCAAACGTATTGTTGTGAAAGGCAATACTGGTGATTTATACGTAAAGAAAGAAACCAGTTTCGGAGCGGTTTATTACTTTAAAAATGAAGCGACCATCACGGAGACGGAGTTTGTGAAGAATACGGAAGGGAAGAAATAAATGTACAACCCCTCTGGGGTTGTATTTCAATGGGATTATTTTTTCTAAAAATATTTGACCCCTCTGGGGTCTAATAAAAAATTAATTCAATTTATACTCCAAACCGTTCTCTTTCAACAAATCCAATAAATCGTTATTAGGATTTACTTTTATTTTTTTGGAAGGCATAACCACAGAAATATTGTCTTCTGTATCAAACACTCTGAATTGCAAAGTACAATTGCGGTTTTCAACTACGCTGTTCTTCGTTATAATATCATTCATCTTATTCATAAATTCATCGTTCAATTCTTTCAAAGAAACATTTACGGTTAAGCTTCTTGCCATTTTATCTCTTAGTTCCGAAAGCAATTGAATGTTACTTACTTTGTATTCGAAGTTTCCTGAATTCCTGAATCGCTCACCAATTTTCCCTTTTACAAAAAGAAACAATCCTGTTACCATGTATTGTTTGAACTTCACATAGTCTTCTCCGAAAAAAGCCATTTCTGCTGATTCATTGTAATCTTCTATCGTAATTTTCCCCCAAGGATTTCCGGTTTTTGTAACACCATTGTGAACGTTGGTAACAATGCCTCCTAAGGTCAAATCTTTGTTTTTGTTCTCTTCAATTTTTTTAATGTCTGCTAAGCTATGCGGACAAAAATTATCCATTTCTAATTTGTAGGTATCTAATGGATGTCCCGAAATAAAGAAACCCACTACATCTTTTTCATTTTTCAATTGCTCTAGATTACTCCAAGCTTCGCATACAGGAATTTTTGGTTCAGGCATATCAATGGCTGAATCTTCTCCAAACAATGAAACTTGTGCAGAGTTTTCTCCATCCTGATGTGAACTTCCATAACGAATTACTTTCTCTAAAAAATTTCCGTTGTCGTTGCCTTCTACATGAAAATAAGTTGCACGGTGAATTCCGAATGAATCCAAACCACCGGCATTGGCTAAACTTTCAAATGTTTTTTTATTGGCTGCACGTAAATTTATTCTTCTTACAAAATCAAATACGCTTTTATATGGTCCGTTTGCAGTACGTTCTTCCACAATGGAAATAACGGCTGCCTCTCCTACTCCTTTTACAGCACCCATTCCAAAACGTATTTGTCCGCTTTTATTCACAGCAAAAGCATAAGCACTTTCATTCACATCCGGACCAAGAACAGGAACACCCATTCTGCGACACTCATCCATAAAGAAAGTAATTTTATCAATGTTGCTTAAGTTGTGCGTTAATACAGACGACATGTATTCACCTGGATAATGTGCTTTTAAATACGCTGTTTGAAATGCAACAAGAGCGTAACATGTAGAGTGCGATTTATTGAATGCGTACTGTGCAAACTTTTCCCAATCTATCCATATTTTTTCTAGTTTATCGGCAGGCAAACCTTTTTCGGTTGCTCCCTCCATAAACTTACTCTTCATCTTATTTAATGTGTAAATATCTTTTTTACCCATTGCTTTACGCAAAACATCGGCATCACCTTTTGAAAAGCCTGCTAACTTTTGCGACAATAACATTACTTGCTCTTGGTAAACTGTAATACCATACGTATCTGAAAGGTATTCTTCCATCTCAGGCAAATCGTATGCAATTGTTTCTCTGCCATGTTTACGCGCAATGAAATTCGGGATGTATTCAATTGGACCTGGACGATACAATGCGTTCATGGCAATTAAATCCGCAAACTTATCCGGTTTTAAATTGATTAAATGTTTTTGCATTCCGGCACTTTCAAACTGGAATGTTCCGTTGGTATCACCGTGTTGATAAAGCTCTAATGTTTTTATATCATCCAAAGGAATTTCATCGATATTGATAGAAACGCCATGATTTTCTTTTATGAGTTTCAAAGCATCACGAATAATCGTTAATGTTTTTAAACCTAAAAAGTCCATTTTAATTACACCAGCATCTTCAATTACTCTTCCATCGTATTGTGTAATTAACAAAGTAGATTCTTTAGAAGTAGAAACAGGAATTAAATCGGTTAGATCCATCGGAGCGATGATGATTCCTGCTGCGTGAATACCAGTACCACGCACAGAGCCTTCTAAAATCAAAGCTTCTTTCAAAACTCTCGATTGCATATCATCACCTGCAAGAATCGCACGTAATTTTTTTACATCTTCTAAATCTTCTTTGTTGAGACCTTCTTTTTCTTCTAAACTTGCTTCACCAGTCATTGGTGCTTTCAATACTCGTTTCAATTCAATTCCTGGTCGGTCGGGAACTAATTTCGCAAGCATGTTTGATTCTTGCAAAGGCAAATCCAGCACACGCGCAACGTCTTTGATACTCATCTTTGCAGCCATTGTACCGTACGTAACAATTTGTGCTACTTGATTTTTTCCGTATTTATCAACCACGTAATCAATAACTTTTTGACGACCTTCATCATCAAAATCCGTATCAATATCGGGCATAGACTTACGATCCGGATTTAAGAAACGTTCAAACAGTAAATTGTATTTGATAGGATCGATGTTGGTGATACCGATGCAAAAAGCAACAGCAGAACCGGCAGCAGAACCACGACCAGGACCAATCAACACTCCGATATCTCTTCCGGCTTTAATGAAATCGGCTACAATTAAAAAGTAACCTGCAAATCCCATTGTTTTAATGGTAAACAATTCGAAATTCAAACGCTCTTCTACTTCAGGAGTAATATCGATGTAACGATTTTTTGCACCCAAATAAGTGATGTGATGCAAATAATCATCCTGAGTGGCAAAACCTTCCGGGATAACATAATTGGGAAGCATAATGTCCTGCTTCAATTTTAGCGGAGTAATTTTATCTACAATGTCGTTTGTATTATCAATTGCTTCTGGCAAATCAGAAAACAACTGCGTCATCTCAGCAGTCGATTTAAAATAAAACTGATCATTAAAAAAAGCGAAACGTTTTCCTTTGAAAGAGTTGGAATCATCATCTGCAAAATCCTTCATTGTAGGTGTACTCTGCTTTTCACCGGTATTGATGCAAAGCAAAATATCGTGCGCATTTGAATCCTGCTGATCCACATAATGTGAATCGTTGGATGCAATAATTTTCACATTGTATTTTTTCGACCAGCGAACAAGTACTTCGTTTACTTTGTCTTGTTCCGGAATACCATGTCGTTGCAACTCGATATAATAATCTTCTCCAAAAATATCGTACCACCATTTGAATTCTTTTTCTGCTTCATCCTCTCCCAATTTCATGATTGCTTTAGGAACAGATGCTCCCAAACAACATGTGGTTGCAATCAATCCTTCGTGATATTGCAAGATTAATTCCTTATCGATGCGCGGATATTTTCCGTACAAACCTTCCATATACCCTAATGAGCAAAGCTTCACCAGGTTTTTATACCCTTGAGGATTTTTTGCTAAAAATAATTGATGATAACGAATGTCTTTGTCTTCTTTTGTAAATTGTCGTTTGTGACGGTTTTCCACCACATAAAATTCACAACCAACAATGGGTTTTATTTTATCTGGATTTTCCGGAGTATTGTGTTTTCCTGCTTCTGCAACAAATTTAAAAACACCAAACATGTTTCCATGATCGGTGATTGCCAAGGCACGCATATTATCATTCACTGCTTTTTTATAAAGCGATGAAATATCAGCGGCACCATCGAGCAGTGAAAATTGAGTATGTACGTGGAGATGGGAAAAGTTCATTTTTTATTGGTTCACTAGCTTATTAGTTCACTAGTTCATTGGTAAGCTGTGTGAATTCTTTGTATTTAAATTGAATTGTAAATTTACTCAAAAAAAGAGGAATTTTTGGATGATGTTGATAAGATTGGAAAAGTAAAATCCCTCTCAAAATGAGAAGGATTTTGGTGTATTGAAACATAAAATATTCTTAATTTAATTTTCTTTTATCACTTTCAGCACAACGGATTCACCACCTTTAGAAATTAAATGAACAAAATAAATTCCATTCGCTTGTTCGATAGTAATATCAGCCTTATCCATTGATTGATACTTTTGTGTTTGAATTGTTTGTCCGACTATATTGTGAACTTGTATTGTCAACTCTTCGTAGACTTTCCCAAATTCAATTGTTACATTTCCATTGGATGGATTTGGATAAAATCGGACATTTTCAAAATGATCATTTTCTGAAACTCCAACTCCACTAAAATAAACACAAGCACTTGGAATTTTTGCAACATAAATTTCTTTTTTGCCAGTAGAGGTAATATTTGTGCTTCCGAAAGCTGCTGTTAATTCATAATAACCTGTTGTATAAATATTGCAATTATCGTCAATTGCAATTCCGTTTCCTCTATCTTCAATTGGGCTACCTGCTTGAATTGCCCATTGCCATTTACCTGCAGTATCAATTGCTGCAACATATATTTGAACACTGTCTGCAGAATTCCACAAGGTATCTGCGGCACCGAAACTTGCATCTCCTCTGAATTGTCCTGTTACAAAAAGTAAATCCTGTTTATTCGCTATGATTCTATTTCCTCTATCAGCACCAGCTGTAGAGCCTGCTTTTTTAGCCCAAACCCAATTGCCAGCTGGAGTTAACTTCGCTACAAAAACATCTCTTCCATTCGGTCCACCATTGTTATTTACTGTATCCGAACCAAACACTACTACATCTCTGAATTCACCCGTAATGTAAACATCTTGTTCAATATCTATGGCAACAGAGTTTCCTCTATCATCTAATAGACCGCCAGCAGTTCGCAACCAAAGTTGAGTTCCGCTACTATCGTATTTCACTACAAAAATATCTCTACCACCATTGCTTGTTCCAACAGCTGGATTGAAAGGCTTTACTCCACGAAATCCGCCTGTTACATAAACATTTGCAGAACTATCAATTGCAATTCTATTATCTCTTTCTCCATCAGTAGCTTCAAATGATTTTACCCATTGAAACACTCCCGCTGGAGAAATTTTGGCAACGAAACCCAATGAATCGCCAGTAGGAATTCCAACAGGAATAGTTCCGAAATAAGCAACCACTCCGCCTGAAGCATAAGTATCTCCAATTAACCCTGTCATATAAATATTTCCTAACTTATCTGTAACCACATCATAGCCATGGTCATCATAACTTCCTCCTGCACCAATAAGCCAATGACAAGTTCCATTCAAATCAAATTTCCCAAGAAAAATTTCATCTCCACCACCAGGAAAAAAGGCACCAGCACAACTTCCAAAATTAGTACTATACCAAGCAGTTCCGCAAACGTATACAAAATCATTTACTTTATCTACGCAAAGTCCGAGTGCGCGTTCATCCCATCCACCCATGGCAGACCTTACCCATTGCCAGTTTCCTAGACTATCAATTTTTGCTACAAAACCTTCTTTACCAAAATCCTGAGGAGGAGAAATAGCTCCGAAACTAACATCAGAAGAAGAAGTTCCACTGTTATAATAACCGCAAATATATTGATTCCCATATTTGTCGATGTCAATATCTAAAGCTTTGTCGGAACCGTCACCACCAGCACTAGCAGCCCAACCCCAACCTTGAGAATTGGATTGAAAAGAAATCAGAAAAAACAGCAGTACAAAAAATGTACGTACATAGTTTTGAATTGAAATGAGGTAGCTTTTATTCATGGTGGATATATTTAGTATGCTACCAAATTTAACAATAAAAAAGTATAAAACAAAAACCCTAGGAAACGCTCTGGATTCAATCCTTATTGCAATAAAAAAACCTCTAGGCTTTCGCAAAGAGGTTTTTTCAGAAATCTTTATTTACTTTTTTAGTAGGGGTGGAACACTGTAGTATCTTTTCTTTCCATTGGACGGAAACTTAAAACAGGAATATCACTTTCGTTGATTATACGCTGAGCAACTGTTCCGATGAAAAATTCTTTCATGCTTAACTCTGCTTTAGTCATAATCAAAATCAAGTCTGCTTCAACTTCATGACCGTAATCCATAATCATTTGAGGAACATCAGAACCACGCAATGTTTTAATAGTACAACGCACTTCTTGATCCTTGATATGTTTCCAAACTTGATTTGAGTAAGAGATTAATTTGTTTTCAGCTTCTTCATCCTTTTGAGTAAGGATTGATATCACACGGATATCAGCATTGAATATTTTTGCAAGTTCAACAGCTTTGTTAACTTTTTCGCGGGTTTCTTTTGTTAAATCTAAAGGCAATAAGATTGTTTTGCAGCCATCGCGGTGAACTTTACCACGAATAGTGATAACAGGGTGTTTTGACTCGCGCACCATTTTGAAAGCATTCTTTCCAATAATTTTCCCTAAAGTGATTTTTGAAGATAATCCAATCATCACAAATAAAGGGTTGATAACATCTGCTACTTTATTGATTTCTTCATACACATTCCCTTTACGAACCATTGCCTCAACCGGTTGTCCGGATTTAGCAGAAGCTTCCTTTGCCAATTCGTCTAACTTTCTTTGAACCAAAGGAGGATTTCCTTCATCAACACTTAATAATACGATTTTTGAGTTGGTTAATCGGGCAAGATTGTAAGTTTGGCCTAATGCAATGATTGTTTGTTCTGTAGAATCAATAGGTACTAAAATGGAATTTCCAGGTGCAGACATGTTGTTTTTTGTTATTATTTAGTTGGCAAAAGTACACAATTTACCCGAAGAATGAAATTTTAACCCTAAAATTATGGTTTTCATCTGCTTTTTTGGAGTGTCAATAGAATGGAAAACAGCGTATTTGGGAGAAAAAAGGGGACCTTTAAAAATATAGTAAAAATCTATGTTTCTATATGTTAAAAACCTTTAGACTTATTAATTGGAGCAAAAAAGTCAAATAAATGTCCTAAATCTTTGTCAATTAAAGAAAACTGCGTACTTTCGCTGTCCCAAAAATAGGTTTGGGGGAAAATCATTTAAAAAACTTAAACAATGCCAGCAAAAATTAGATTACAAAGACATGGTAAAAAAGCTGCGGCTTATTTCCATATTGTAATTGCGGATGGTCGTGCACCTCGAGACGGAAAGTTTATTGAGAAAATTGGTACGTACAACCCAACTACAAATCCAGCAACTATTAACCTTGACAATGCAAAAGCATTAGAATGGTTAAACAAAGGTGCTCAACCAACAGATACATGTCGCGCTATCCTTTCTTACAAAGGTGTAATGTACATGAACCACTTACAAGGTGGAATTGCAAAAGGTGCATTAACGCAAGAACAAGCGGATGCAAAATATGCGAAATGGATTTCTGAAAAAGAAACAAAAGTAACTGGTAAAGTAGACAAATTAGCAAACGCTAAAAAAGATGCTTACAAAAACCGTATGGCTGCAGAAGCTACTGCTAAAGAATCAATAGCAGCTAAAATTGTAGCTAAAAACACTCCTCCTCCTGCAGTTGAAGAAGCTGCTCCTGTTGTTGAAGAAACTACTCCTGTTGTTGAAGAAACTGCAACTCCGGAAGCAGAAACGCCTCAAGCAGATGCTTAATTTTATTAAATTATTTACAAAAAGGTCTCGCGTTTGTGAGACCTTTTTTGTTACTACATAATTCTTACTATGGAAAACTTAGATCATTTGAAATACCCACAAGGAAAATTTGAATACGGCAAAACTTACTCCACTGCAGATAATCAAAAGCATATTGCAATTATTAAAAATTTTTCAAATGACCTTTTCGAACTTGTAAATTCTCTTAGCAAAGAGCAACTCGAAAAAAGTTATCGTCAAGGTGGTTGGAATGCAAAACAAATTATTCATCATTTGGCGGACAGTCACATGAATGCCTTAATCCGCTTGAAGCTAACATTAACAGAAGATACACCAACCATCAAACCTTATGATCAAGATGCCTGGGCAAATTTGGAAGATGGAAAAAACACTTCCATTGAAACGTCATTAAATTTGGTAAAGGGAATTCATGAACGATTGTCACTTGTGTTGAAAAATATGTCTGTGCAAGACTTTGAGAGGAAATATATTCATCCCGAATACAAAAAAGAATTTAAATTAGATGAAATGATTGCGTTGTATGCTTGGCATGGTCGTCAACATTTTGAGCATTTGAACATTATCAAGAATTTATAATTATCATGACAAAAAAAGATTGTTTTAGTTTAGGATACATCGCCAAAAGAGTTGGTAATCATGGGGAACTGGGCTTTGTACTGGATGTGGATGATGGCAATCGTTATCGCAAACTGGAATCTGTTTTTATTGAAATCAGTAATTCATTGGTTCCCTTTTTTATTAAAAAAATACAAATCAAAGGCAACAATGCAACGGTTTCTCTAGAAGGAATTGACAGCATTGGGCGTGCCGAAGAACTTATAAAAAAATCGCTATACCTTCCACTAAGCGCTTTACCTCCACTGAACGGAAAGAAATTTTATTTTCATGAATTACCAGGATTTACTGCTATTGACAAGCGATTGGGAGAAATCGGAATTGTAAAAGAAGTATTGGATTTTCCACAACAGTCTATCATAAGTATATTAAAAAGAGAACACGAAATTTTAATTCCAGCTAAAGAAGAATTTATTGTAAGCATTGATAGAGCTGCAAAAACAATTCATCTGGATGCACCAGAAGGATTGATTGAATTGTATATTTCTTTGAAAACGGATGATGAATCGGAGAAGGAAGATGATAAAGAAGATGATTAGCTTTTGAATGCCATTGTTGTCGACTCCGCTCGAACTGCGCTAAGGGCACTGAAGTCTAATTTTTTAATTTGTTAGAGAGTAAAAGCAGCGAAAGTCGCTGATTAATCAGAGACTTTTTCTAAAAATTCATTGACTTCGATACTTCTACACTCGTCTTTTTGTCGATTGTAGATAATTCCCTTTGGAAAGAAGCTATTTTGCAATTCCTGTCGCCCGGCATAATAGCTGGCAGCCCAAATGTAACGAAGGTTTATAGAAAGATTGAGTGTGAAACTTATGTAGTCGTCCAATTTCGACATCTCAATTTTGTTTTTCTTGGCATCTACCTCAATTTCCTCTTTTTCTGTTTCAAACTTGAGTTTGTATTTTTGGTGAAGCTCTCCTGTTATTTCCTCAAGTATGTATGCTTGCTCCAAACGTTCTATTTTGCGGATTAAATAGGCTATGTTAGCCTTTGTTGCCACATGGTTCTTCTCTGCGAATGAAGCCATTTTCAATTAACAAACATTAGGGTATAGAAAAAGTATTTTAAAAATTAAACAGAAATTATCAAACTTCTCTAATAATAAAACGCAGACCTTCTCTACTCATCAAACTTTTACTAGAATTTGAAACTGTATCGCATCAGATGAACGGCAAATAAATCAATATTTGCATTTCAAAATCGCCACCGATATTAACCGTAAACCCTTAATTTTATTGCAAAGGACGGGCCAATGCTAACAACATAATAATAATCTCCAATAGTTTATTTTTGCCAATATCAACAGCGTCTGAACAGTTCGCGCAACCGACCCACAATTGAGAAATCATTAAATTTTAACAGTAGAAGTGTGAATGACGTAACTTTTTACGCCAATTGTGTAATAAGTCCCACATTTAATGAATCAACTTTGTGGCATGAGTTTATTATGTAACATAAAATGACTTTGCAAACTAAAAATGTATTCAATCTATTGGTCATCCCCATTTCTCTTATTAAACAGAGAAGCTTAAAGCTGTTAGAATTAAATAACATTAGTTTGGTGAATCAAGAATATAAGAAGTGGGTAATTTCATACTCATACAATCACATAAAGGGCATTGAACACTTAACATTTCATTATCCAAATTAATACAACCCATGATACAAATTTATTTATATATAAATGCTTTTTTCTATTTTGTTTTTTCGGTTTGGTGCGTAATGAAGCTCTATGTTACATCCAACTTTTTGGGTTATCAATTTGTTGATAATTCTGGTAAAGTAGAGTATATGACTGTATATGGAGGAATGCAATTAGGTTTTTCCGTCTTCTTTATAGTTACGGCATACTATCCTTCATTGAATAATGCAGGTTTGATATTCTCAGTCGCTATATACTCCTGTATAGTTATACTACGAACAATTTCGGCACTATATTTTGGTAACATTCAAAAGGCTACCTATATGGTTGGAGCGCTTGAATACAGCTTATGCGTTTGGGGTATTATTCTTTTAGTGAACAATTTCAAAAATATTTCGTTGACCTAATCATTACTTTCCTATACATAAAAAATTAAAAAACATAAAAAATGATAACTCAAATAGAGAAATTACCATTGAATATGGTTGGTTTTAGGGCAAGTGGAAAAATAACAGAGCTTGATTTTTCCGAAACAGTAATGCCCAAGGTAAAGGAACTTATAAAAAAAACTGATAAACTAAATTACATGTTGGTTTTGGATACTTCAATAAAAAACTTTACAGCAGGTGCTTGGTTTAAGGACTCAATTATGGGTGTTAAACACTTAACCAAATGGAATCGTGCTGCAATTGTTTCTGATGTTATTGCAATAAGAACTTTTACCGAAATATTCAGCATTCTAATGCCCGGAGAATTTAAAGGCTTTGAACATAAAGATGAACAAAAAGCAATTGATTGGGTATCTGGGAAAAGTGATTTTTAATTGAAACGCTCCCCATTTAATCTAAGCGCTTTTGTTGCATAAAACAATAACACAAATCAAATAAAGTAATCATAAAAAATAAATTATATGAAAAAGGAACATGATCAAAATGTCGAAAAACTAATAGAAATGGTTAAGGGTGTGCGCACCTGTATGCTTATTACCAACGAAAAAGATGCTGAAAATCTATCGGGCAGACCAATGGGTATAAATAAAATTGACGATGATGGCACTATCTGGTTTTTTACAAAGGCATCATCATATAAAGTTGACGAAATAGAAGAAAACAAAAAAGTGTCCATTGCCATTACAAACGAAAGCAGTAATAATTATTTAATGATCCACGGCACAGCAACTTTAGTAAACGACCAAACCAAAATGAAAGAGTTGTGGAGTGCCATCATGAAAGCATGGTTTCCACTTGGCTTAGACGATCCCGACATGACCCTTATTAAAGTAACACCCAGCGAAGTAAATTATTGGGACAGCAGTTCAAGCAAAATGGTAGTATTGTTTAACATGCTAAAAGCAATTGTTACGGGAAAAGAATATAAAGAAGGCGAACACGGAAAAATTAATTTGTAAAATCAAATACTAATTAAGATGAAAAAATTAGAAAGCAAAGTAGCAATTATCACTGGTGGTGCCGGTAGCATTGGAAAAACCACTGCTAAATTATTTTTAGAAGAAGGTGCAAAAGTAATGCTGGTTGATCTTGCCGAGGACGCATTAAAAACTGCCGTACAAGAATTAAATAGTCCACACGTAAAATATTGCGTTGCCGATGTTTCAAAGGCATTTGATGTGGATCACTATGTAAATGAAACAGTAAAATTGTTTGGGAAAATTGATGTTTTCTTTAACAATGCAGGCATTGAGGGAGTAGTAAAACCTATTATAGATTACCCTGAAGAAATTTTTGATAAAGTGATTTCCGTAAATGTAAAGGGTATATGGTTGGGGAATAAATACACATTACCTCAAATGAAGGATGGTGGTAGCATAATCCTGACTTCATCTGTAGCTGGCCTTTTAGGCTTTGCCAATTTAAGCGCCTACGCAACCAGCAAACATGCTGTTGTTGGTATAATGAGAACAACCGCTATTGAAGCTGCTCCACGAAAAATTAGAGTGAATTCTGTTCATCCTGCACCTGTAAATAACAGAATGATGCGATCAATTGAAGCCGGGGCATCAGCCGGACATCCTGAAGAAGTAAAAAAACAATTTGAGGCCACTATTCCACTAGGACGCTATGCAGAACCTATTGAAATTGCCAAATTAGTTTTATTTCTCGCAAGTGATGACAGTCAATTCATAACTGGTACCACACAAGTAATCGATGGTGGAATTTCAGTGCAATAATTTAATTTGAAAATAACATAATGAAAAACAAATATCACTTTGTAGCCATTTCAGGAAGTTTAAGAAGAAATTCATATAACACTATGGTGTTAAAAGCGGCACAGAATCTTGCTCCTGCAGATATTAGTATTGAACATTTATCAATTGCTGATATACCCTTATACAATTTTGATTTGCATGAAAAAGTGTTTCCTGAATCCATTGAAAAAATATGTACCGCCATTAAAACAGCCGATGCACTCCTTATAGTTACACCTGAATATAATTATTCTATTCCGGGAGCGCTTAAAAATGTAATTGATTTTCTTTCCAAACATCCTACAAAACCATTTGACAAAAAAGCGGTGGGTATTATAAGTGCAAGCCCGAGTTTATTGGGTGGCGTAAGGGCACAATATCACTTACGGCAAATATTGGTAGCTGTAAATGCAATGACAATGAATATCCCTGAAGTAGTGATAACACAGGTAAACACAAAATTTGACGAGGCAGGAACTTTGATTGATGAAAAAACAAAGGAGTTTTTAAAAAAGTTTATTGATGAATTGGCTGATTTTTCCGCTAATTTAAACCATGATGTTTTAATCTAAAATTATGGGAAATAAAATTATACATTCAACAAAAGCTAAAACTATAACGAGAATACTACTCGGCATCTTCTTCATTTTTACGGGTACTGGGCATCTTACTTTTATGCGAACAGCTTTTTTAGCACAAGTGCCCAATTGGGTACCAATGGATGCGGATATGGTTGTGCTTTTATCAGGTGTGATAGAAATTATTTTAGGAGTTTTATTACTTTTTTTATTAAAACAACAAACTACTGTTGGCTGGATAGTAGCCCTCTTTTTAGTTGCAGTTTTCCCAGGCAACATTGCTCAATTGGTAAATCACCATTATGCTTTTGGTTTAAACTCCGATTTAAGTCTCTGGTTACGATTGCCATTTCAACCACTTTTAATCGCATTGGTATTGTGGAGCACTGGAGCATGGGGAGAATGGAGAAATAGAGTAAAATTAAAAAACCAAGCTCATGTGTTATTAATTCAATAAAGCAACCACAAAAAAAATGAATTTTTACATAATCAATTTAATTCATCAATAAATAAAAAAAATGGAAAATTCAACAACAAAAGAGGACATGGTTACCAAAGCAATTGAAAAGCAAACAGTCAAATTGCCATCAGACACATTTTTATTTGCAGCCATGGGCGCAGCAGCACTTTCGCTAACATTAAAATGTATGGGTAACGATAAAAACGCCTCGTTTGTAGGGCAATGGGTAGCCCCAATTTTAATTATGGGTGTTTACAACAAATTAGTAAAGCAGGAAGAAAGTAAATAAATTTTCTTGGTGAGCGTAGACAATATGTCAGATTGGCATAACGGGTATCATGAACATTGTTGTTTCCCAATCTTCAGGCAGTGACCAACGAAATGGTAGGCGAGTGTGTAACCGTTTATTGTTTACTTTCTCTAAGAAAATTT
>ENA-ORBV01010128-ORBV01010128.1-microbial-mat-metagenome-genome-assembly--contig:-NODE-10128-length-15191-cov-5.431322_pt1 | contig 15191 bp, 7 predicted proteins | sample MGYA00237777_ERZ505514 | MGnify/ENA primary metagenome ERZ505514 (study PRJEB26160, sample SAMN06269048) | microbial mat metagenome | isolation source: Oligotrophic lake microbial mat | place... | reverse complement strand
CTAATGAGGTGTTGAACCTTATGAAGGTAATAGGTTGTAAATCTTTTTGAGCAAAAGTGCGGTAAAGTCACGAATTCCCGCAACCTCCAGAGCGGTCTTTGGACGTTTGATTGGGCGGCCCGGATAAGATTGGCTAACGACATGGTTTCCTATTCACATGATTGATTGATACAATCATCTAGTGTTTCGAAAACTGTTGTTGATGAAGATGACATTGACCTACTGTCATTGTCATTCGTACTATCTAGTGCAAAAATTTCTCTATGCTCTGGTTTACCAATAGTGTCAAGAAAAGGTGATGATAAATTTAAATCCAATTTATCTTGTTTAACTCTCTCGGAGTTTTCTATCTTATCCTGGCCTGTCTTTCAGACAGACACTTCGGTAGAGATGGAGGTGTCATCAACCTCTCCATCTTTGGGGTCCTTGATGACAAGCTTGTCCATGTCATCGTAATTGAACTCCTGGAGTTCAATATCGATAGCATGGAGGTCCATGCTATCCTCATCAGAATCGCTCTTGCGCTTCTTGTCGATGGACTTGAGCTCCTGCTTAAGTCCGTCCTTGACGGCTTTCTTAACGAAAGCCGTAAGTTCGCCTTTGGACTTGTCGATCTCGTCCTTAGACTTGTTATTCCAAGTCTTGTTCTTACCCTTGCCCTTGGCTTTGCCAGCGTTCCCGCCAGTGTCGCCTTTAAGCTTCTTGGCTTGGGCTTTGAGCGTGTTACACTCATCGGTCGTGTGAGTGTTGTTGTTGCCGTGAAGCAAACAGAACTTCTGTCCAGAAGTGTTGTTGTTCTTCTTGATCGCCTTGTTGCTGTTGCCCTTCTTGGCATTACCAGCGTCTTGAGTGATCTTCTTCTTGGCATCGCCATCGAAATCCTCGGACATTTCGATGTTTTCCATAAACTTCACAATTTCTTGTGTAGTCTTGGACATGGGATCGCAATCTTGATGATCCATTTCCCGCTGCCAACTCTTGGGCATTCCGTACAAGAGAATGTCATTAATTTCATCAGTGCCCAATGACTGCACATTGTTGAAACTGGGTGGCAAACCAGGGATCTCCTCATGGTTAATGCGATTGACATGGAGAAGGTAAGTCTTCACCTTCATATCCAATGGCTTTCTAGCTTCGCAACACAAATAACGTTTGACGCGTTGCAAGATTATGTTGGGCACGAGAGTGGTTTGGTTTTAACAAAGCATTGAGCGCTTCGGTCACAAAAACATGTCCCGTATTGGCATCTTCCAAATGCTGGTCCTTGGTTCTGTTACGGATAGCAGTGATCTCTCCGTTGATCCGAGCTGCGTTGGTTCCATCATCGGCCTCAAGTTCTACTTCTTTGGCCTTGATTTCGCAAGCTCTGGTTGCTTTGGTTGCTTCATGACACTTCACTTCTAAAGTTGTCCAAGCAAATCCTCGTGTAAACTGAGGAAATGCCGCCATTTGTTGGATTCCAGTTGTACAACTGAGTCCAATGAAAGCGTGTTCCACACTCTAGCTCCAGGCAATGAGTTCACGTGGGCTGTCGTCAAGTCCTTCTATGATCTTGATGCCGACTTTGACCTTGGCAGCTCCTGCTGTTCCAGATCGAGTCTCAATCAAAGTGAGATCATCCTTGTTGGTGACCTTGGTTGGTTCCGGAATCAAGGGAAGCAAATGTGCTTGTTTGGTGTTATCAAATTCCTTGATAGCAACGATCTTCATTGTCAAAAATGAAAATAAAATTAATAAAATGTTTTGCAATAGAACGATTTGTGGTTTGATATCAAAATGCACTACACTAAAAGCTACAGGCCTTTTGAGTTGTTTGTAAATGAAAATTATAAGCTTAGAAATGAACTAAACTAAAAGTAATGTTTGAGAGAGGTTCGGCTCAAGATCTCTCAACGTAATCCTCTCTCTGCTGATGTGAACGATGCTTCTACGTAAAGGATCAGCATGCCAGTTATGGACTTGTTATCTACTTGGGATATGACCAGTCTGTAACGATAGCTCATGTTGTACCTTCCAGAACAAAACATCTTCTAGGCGTTTTGCGGCGGTTAAAAAGTGCAGCCGTTATCTCATACAGGCGCTTGGTCTTGATGACTATTCGTTGCTGTCCTGAGCAAGCTATTAGAGTACTCTAGGACTAATGTCTGTCAGTCCCGTGGTGCTAAAGAGTGAATGAGTCATGAACATGAGTCACGAATCCCGGGTTTAGGTGATTAGCCCTAGCCTTATCGGGTAAATGGTGCATTGCACTAGCTAGCTAGCTAGCAGTTGCTATTGAGTGGACCTAATAGTACTGGCTGGGAGCTTCTCAGAACCAACCAAAATCCGTTCGATTTTCGAGGAGGGGATTTGTAAAGGGGGTACTTCTGCAATTTTTTTGCAGGCCCTCACTGTGTAAAAACAGTGCATGCTAGGTAATTTAACAAGTTCAGCGCAGAGCCATAAAGGTCTCATCCAAAACCATGTTAAAACATGCTAGTACAATTGTACACACAATTGTAGTAGCATGGACGTTTCTAGCCAATGATTTGACTTCTTACAGACCCGGATAGAAAACTTGAATCACTTAACACAATGTTGGATTTTCGAAGGACTTAGAGGAGGAGATTTGTAAATGGGCCACTTCTGGTTTTTTTTACAGTTATGAGACATGTCACACCGGGTCTCCTGTTTGCCACAGGGCACAGAAGCTACTTACATTCCAGGTATGCTTGGGGTGCAACTGCGAGTGGGGGAGCAAAGTGCAGCTTATAACCCTAGCCTCTGCGACTAGGGGAGCGAAAAGCTGCTTACAACCCTAGCCTCTGCTGCACCCTATGACACATCTCCTTAAATCGAACTGCTTTAGTTGCTCTCCTTAGCAAGCTATTAGTGTGCTCTAGGACTAATGTCTATCAGTCCCGTGGTACTAAAGAGTGAGTGAGTCATGAACATGAGTCATGAATCCCGGGTTTAGGTGATTAGCCCTACTAAGTAGGCTTATCGGGTAAATGGCTAGCTACTAGCTACTAGCTAGCTAGCTAGTAGTTGCTATTGAGTGGACCTAATAGTGCTGTACTGGTACCCGCTGGGAGCTTCTCAGAACCAACCAAAATTTGAGTTAGCCAACATCATCAATGAAGTTTCCTTAAAGCCGAGTTAGTGCCATCGTATTCCGCTCCTTTAATACTGTAGAGTAGAATAGCTAATAGTACTATCTAACTAGCCAGTACTAGTAGCTAGTCGCACAAACAAGCCACAGTCCTTGAATACATTCTGGCAAGAAGTACAGCTAGCAAGCAGATAACAATCATGGATCATCATGTGAAGTCTACCCAGACAGATAAGCGATCCGCAAAACGATTTCGGTTTGCCTCCTCTCGTCAACGCTCCCAGCGAGCTTCAGCGGACGTTTATCGGTCCTACAAGCGCCGGATTGGAATAACTAGTGCGGCTAGTCGCGAAGAACGCGTGCATCATCCCCACCGGGAAGAATCTACAGCCACGAAACGGTCTAGAGTAACAGCACGTGATACCAACATCAGTGCTATAGGTGGAAAGAGAAAAGCCGTTTTAATATCCCCCAGTAAAAAAAAAGAGAAAGACAAGAACAAGAAAGATACCCAAGATGATGATAGCATAAATCTGCAGGGTGGCGTTATTTCAGATAGAGTTAATATTTTGGATAATCTGGATTTGGATGTGACAGAAGCATCTTTCTCAGAAGAATTGGATTTGGCCAATGATCGGAATGCGTCGGAAATCTTTCGTCACCTGTATCGTAATATCTGGCCCCTGGCCCGATCATTGCCCGAAGTGCTGCATCATGCCTCCAAAATCGTGCAGCTTCTCTTGGCCTACCTCCTATCCAATGCTTCCGAACCTCACGCCAAATCTTCTACCGAAACCATGGCTACATCTGTCGAGTCATTGCATGGTGCCAGGAGGGAACGGTTCATTCTCAATCACGCAACTACTGATGTCTTGCATTTGCTAGCCGTATTGGCCAAAGATTTGAGGCATGAAATTCAGCCCTATTTGCACGAGCAGATCATTCCTAGAATAGTTGTTGACTTGTTGAATCAGCCGACAACTGCGGCTTCACCATTGCCTAACAACGTCGATGCTGCAACCGGTCATGCACACACCGAACAGCAGCAATTCATGCAAGTGGATGTATCCATCATTGAAGCAGCTTTTCGATCACTCTCCTATATTTTTCGCTATGCCGTGGAAGCGCTCATTGCTGAAGTGGATGACAAGCTATGCACGACAAGGAAACACATCAACAATATCAAGAGTAACTATCCTTGTTTAGATAAATTGAGACAGTACTACGGAGCAACATTGGCTCATCGACGGGATGTTGTCCGGAGATTGGCAGCTGAGACATTTGCTCCATTGGTAAGAAAACTCAAACACGAGAGTTCCCGACGACGTCATTTAAGACGCGTTCTAAAGGCGTACTTGGCAACTACTGATCTTTATTCAGCGTGTGTATTAGAGAACAACAGAATTCACAAAACGACAATGACACGAATGCCGGCCGGTGCGATCAAGCTGCACGCCAATGCAGTGGATGGTATTGCTCATTTCTTTTTTGAAGTTGCAAGAGGAGCATCAGGACAGATCCATTCCAAAGGCCTTGTAGCTGTCAAAGTTGTTATTGATATCCTTTGCAGCGACAGTGAAAAGGGATCCACGCAAGCTGGTCGAGAGCTCATCTATTCTGTCACGTCTATTTTTTTGGGAAAGCTTTTTCGCCACTTGCGCCGACCGTTCTTTCGAAATGTGGTGGAGGAAATTATAAGTGCGACTCAAACCGTTCTCAAGGATGTGCAAGAATGGATAATCAATTACGACAACGATGGAGATACTACAGATTTGTCGTTCGAGAGCTTTGATTTCACTCGACAAGACTTGATGATGCGTCTTCTCAATCAACTGGTACTGTTCAATCGTGGATACCTGCTCGAGCACTGTGTAGATGATCAAACCTACAGCAGTCGAGGAGAACTCATCAGTATAGTTGTTCGAGTCCTGGACACTTTTGTTCCATTGTTCGAAAGGCTTTCGCGTTCGGTGCAGGCAACGACGCTCGCTCTTTTGTCTTCCACATGGAAAGCAGTTCCAGTAGACCCAAAATTCACTAAACCTGTTCGCATGCACATTGATACGATCGTCCAATGTCACCCTCAAGCGAATAGTAACAGCAATCCGCTGCACCCAGCACATGTTCTTGCACAAGACCTGGTCACGAGCCTTCCGCCTGCCGTAGGCATGGGTGTCGTGGCCACGTCGATCCTTTCTTCTGCGGCCAGCCTGGCCGGAGACGGTGACATTGACACGTGCCTCTCGCTAGTCTTATCGGTCGCTCGTGGCCTGCTTGATAGTGAAGACCCCGATGTATCCGATCTAGATGGGGCTCTTTTCTCGCTAGACGGAGCAATGCACTGTCGAATCACGCCGCACTCTAAGCGCAAGCTGTTGGAAACGTGTTTGCTGAGCGAAGACGGCAACAAAGATAAAGACGGATGGGACTCTCGAGCAATTGGTCGCCTTGGTGTCGCGTTACGGTGTGTCTCTTTCGTGGCTTTGACTGGAGTCAATAAGGACGAGGACGAGGAACGTAGCACTGCGAAGACATCTTTTACGAAAGCTTCGACGTGGTTGCTTCGAATTTTTACTCTCGCTGCTGATAGCGTCATTGAAGGCGACGATAAAAGCCAAGAGAACGCAATATTAGCTTCTTTGGCACTCGAATCATTGGCAAGATTGTCAACGAAGATGTGCGAGCTTAATGTCGGCGGTCCATTTATCAAGGAAGCTCTTTCTCAAACAATGGGCAGTTTGCAGAAATGCCTGATCGCACAGCCTACATCGCACTGGATGTTGAAAGCTGGCTCTGCAGTTGCTCAAACTCTTGGAATGTTTGAGCTTGTCTTGGATGGGCGTGACGATTTGTTCGACGCCTTAGTTCCAAATCTTCGCAGCCCAAGCCATTGTCGCCGCCTGTATTCACTACAGATTCTCCAAAGTTTGCCCAAAAAACCGTTCGTTACAGATCACGCTAGCCTTGATGTCACCGTCGGTTTTGATGAAGAAACGAATGAATTTCAGGCAAATGAGTCCCCGGCAGCTGGAGCCGGACGAGCTAGTCTTTGTGACATTATTGAGACGCTGACATCGATCGAGTCAACTCCTGTAGAGATTCAGAATGAGCGCGAGCTTCTATCAGCCATATCTAGGGTCGAAATGCTGGGCAAGACTTCAAAGCTGCCCGCACTGTACACAGAGGCTGCCGCAAACCACATGTTGGGAATCTTATTCATAAAGTTTTCTCCAGTTTGGAAAGGTGCTGTCCGAGCCTTTTCGTCTCTTGCCAATGGACAGGAGGCGCCCGTATGGCTGCCCTTACGTGAGCAAATTACAACCCTTATGAATCGATTCCCCGATCGGGAACTACAATCCTCAGCCTCACTCTCGACGACCAGTTCTAAGGGGAACCCGCTGGTTGACTTCAGCTACCACCACTCCCTCTGCGTTGCGTGGGGCGGCTCTAATGGGGCAGATACTTCCGAACTCGGAAAAGGAGTACCCGGGCATTTACCGACAGACGAAGCTACGGTTCTCAAGCACCTTTGGAACATCGTTGAGGGAGCGCCTCGACTGCTGACAGAGCATTCAAGAGATATTGTACCAATATTTCTGCAATTCATGCATTCGCAGTTTTACTCCTACTACTTACATGATCCGGACGCGTGTGAGTTGCGGATTGAAGATCATATTGAACATGCAAGAAGGTAGGCATCCGCCAAAATGCCAAAATGTGAGCATTTTGTTAGAACTCATTGCTCTGACATTTTATTCCACTTGTACACAGATTTGATCGAAATCTACTGCAAGGCCATATGTTACAGGAACGGCTGATTTCGATTCTCAAAGTATTCGCCGGTGTCAAGGGCCCACAGCAGCTCTTCAAGCACAAAGTGCTGCTGTCCATATTCAAGTCCCTCCTTAGCCATGATGGTGCAATTGCGAAGTTGGCCTTCACTTGCGTCGGGACATACGAAATTTCTCCATTATCGTCCTTTTCGGGGCTAGTCGAAAGCTTGTTTGGAAAGGGGGGGCTAAAGGATGCCCTGTTGAAATTCACCACTGCTCTCGAGTCCAGTAAGATCGATAAAGAGGATAGACATAATCTCATTCCAGTTGTTATGCGTATCTTATTTGGACGACTGTCCGCGCGAGTCGGTGGAAGGCAATCATCAAAAGACCCGCCTTCGGCGAGGAGGGCTGCAGTCCTCTCATTCATAGCAGTTCTATGCGAAGACGAGAATGAATTATACACATTTTCATATCTAATGATACGGAGTTTTGTCCCAGATCGTTCCATGCTGCGCCCAATAGAGGATCAAGATGGGGCTATGAAAAATGCATTATTGGAGAGCATTAAAAAAATCACTGTTCATCATGCGGCAATGTTGCCGACCCAAGTGCATATTGGATTCCTTTATCTGCTGGAGCAAGTGATTAGTCACCTTGGGCATCGGATGACAAGCTTTGTCGACCAGTTCATCTCGATCATTCTCGCTCTCTGTAAGGTAGCAGAAGTTAAGGAGGCACTGTCAGAGCCCGGCGAGGATGAGGACGACGCCGCTGCTGAAGCAACGGATGCTAATGCATTATCGCAACAAGGATTGGGCTCGATCAGAACACTTTGCTTTCGTCGATTGTCAGACATATTCAGTCAGTATTCTGAAGTGGTTGATTTTTCTACCTACGGGCGCCGCCTTTGGCACTGCACGAAGCGCTCAGTTGACATGCTTCCCGAGACATTTTTGGAGCGCGGCAAGGCGCCCACGTTGCTTTCTCTATTGCTGACGTTATCCAGCCACCCTCGGCTCGTGCCATTACTTTCAATATACAGTGGAGCGATTCCGTGTGCCATCAAGTGTCTTGCTGCCATGAGCAGTCAGTCCGTTGTCGATGTGACGCTGTCATTTATTGATAACCTCTTGGTTGACGACGAGAATCATTCGAGATCAGCTGCCGAAAGCCTCATTCTAAGGCACGTCGACCTGATTCTGCAACAATTCATGCTCAGGCTAGGCCTCAAAGTAACGAGATCTTCATCAGAGGAGCCTTCCAGAATTCCCGCGAGGGAGCGGTTCCGGTCCGCCACCTGGCGGCGAGAGCTTCGCATTCTGTGTCGCATAACGGGAATGTTTGAACTAGCCGAAGGTTCATCAGAGATCCCAGGCAAGAATGAAGTATTGGTGGAGAAGTTGTGCGCCCTTCTCATTCCGTATCTTGAAGGTGGGAACGGCGTGACGGAGACAGATCAATCGAACGTGGTTCAAATCTTGGGGGTCCTAATACCAAACGTGAGGGCAGATAGTGGGGTCGTCTTCTTTGAGCAGCTTGCTCAGTTATTGGGTCCAGTTAAAGCCAAACCAGCAATTCTGTCCATACCTATGCGCCACGGCGTTGCTTTTATCATAGGTAAAACACCCCACAATTCGAACGAGAAAGCCTCAAAAGTTTCTCGAATCATTCAAGATCTTTGCAGGCCTCACCCAAAACGAATCGACGAAATGGATTATGACGTTGTTGTTCCAGCTTTGAACAGCCTTGTCCACACAGAAAGTGATGTTTGTTGGCTCTCGCTTGCCAGGACTGAAAAGTCCGTTTTTGATACCACTTTAATTACCCCACTCATCTATACTTGCCTTCATTACTTGTTCAGTAATGACGGAGTGGTTTCTCGGGGGGCTTTTAAGTCACTTAAGACTCTAATTGGAGTGGCTGCTCGGCAAGCAGCTCTGGCAACCAAAGACGACGTAGCAACAGAAAACTCTCTCTCTGCATCTGGTGACAATCAATGGGATTGGTTGCTTGAGAAAGTGCTTGTACCTGCTGTTAGGGGCGGTCTGACCACCCGGAACACGGCCGCCCGGCGGTTTTACGTCCTTTTAATTGCTGAAGTAGGACGGGCTTGCAAGTCAAGCAAGAAGCCAAATCTATATGGGGATTTATCTGTGCTTGTCCGGGACGATGATCCCGATTTAGACTTTTTTCTCAATATAACTCATGTCCAGATGCATCGGCGTACAAGAGCATTCCAGCGGCTCAGGAAACTTTTGGCTCTCAACACAGATGAAGTATCAGTTCAATCGTTTAGCCTCCAATCACTGTCCAATGTCCTCCTCCCGATCTCTACGCACCCAATTTATGAAGCCAAAATAAAAGGCGAAGAAGCACTGGCAACAGAAGCGATTGCCACTGTTGGAGCAATTTCACGCCATCTATCATGGAACAAATATAGTAATATTCTGTGGACAACCCTTATTCAATTCCATCGCCACGCGGAACAAGAACGTTACTTGGTTGCCTTGATTTGCTCCATCGTCGATGGATTCCATTTTGATGTTTCGGCTACAGAGCTCGAAGGCAATGACAATACAGCATCCTCTAGTCGTGGAAGTGCTGTGTGGCGGGCGCTTGAGAGACGCTTTATACCGAAGCTTGAAAGCCTTCTTACAAAGGAAACGGTGGATTCGAATGGAACAAAGTTTAAGACGCTTCGAGTGTCTCTGGTTCTTGCATTGGTGAACCTTTTCAAAAAAAATTCGAAGACAATGTTCGAATCAAGGCTTCCTGGCCTCTTGGCTGTAATTTGTGACGGTCTAAAAAACCGCGAATCCGATGCTCGAGATGCCGCAAGAATCACACTTGCAAAAGTTGTTGCAGAAATCGACATGTTATACCTAGCGGATGTACTTAAAGCGATTGCTATTGCTTTGACGGACGGGTTTCGATTACATGTGCGAATCGCGACTGTGCATTCTATACTTTTGGCCATCGCAGAGAAGTACAGCCCTCCGTTAGAATGTTCTGACGAGGAAGCCATGAATCTTCCATTTGACCGAAGTGTTCCTGCTCTTATGGATATCATCCAACAAGATCTTTTCGGAGCTGCACAAGAAAGAAGAGATGCTGAGGGGGTAGGTGGCCGCTATGTTAAGGAGGCTGCAGGATCGAAAAGCCACAATTCCATTGAGCTAGTCTCGTCGCTTATTGCCTTCAAACCATCGCTTGCGATGTCTCGCGGAGTTGCAACCTCATCCATCCACAGTATCATATCTCCCCTGGTAGAAAGATTGAAGTCACCCTACATCGAGCTCAAAACGGTCCGCCGGATTAAAGAATGTTTGTTCCGCGTTGTTACCGGTTTGGCGCGCAACCCCACTACATCAGTCAAAGAAGTGCTACCATTTGTTTACGCCACCGTGGTGCCCTTCATCGGAGAAATTGAGCTAAGTTTCATTGCCAGAACCAACCCCGACGGTCTCAGCGACGAGGAAGAGCCGTTGAAAGCAATCCAGGTTAGTGGCAGGACCACAGAGCAGATATCGAACAGGAAGCCCGTCACTTCGAACAAGGGCAACGTCATCAGCTGGAGCCCATCGTGTTTGAATGCGAGCAAGACAAGCAAAGGTGCAGCCAGTGCTAGGCAAAAAGAAGCCATTGTGCTTCTGAAAGTTCAGGATGGGGCATCTGCTCCTAGGCTCACGGGGAGTTCGCGATACGCCACTGCTTTCATCGCACCAACGAGTCCAATCAACCAGCCTTCTCATATCGGCGCAATCGTTTTCAGCCTTCGCATGCTACATTCAACCCTGAAGAAGAGGCGGTTTGAAGCAAACGACCCTGACCTGGCCCCAATGGTTGACCCATTTGTCCCCTTGCTGACTTGTTGCGTTTGTTCGTGCCGCGAGACTGATGTGGCCTTACTGGCATTGAGGTGTTTAAGCATTTTTTTGTCTTTTCGAGTACCATCCTATAGGGTCTGCGCGGCTCAGCTGGGTTCGAAGACGCTAGAGCTTCTTAGTTCCTCTGGTCTTGGCGCTAACCAAAACATCGAGCTCCGTCAGGCATGTTTCAAAATGCTGGTCTTGCTCATCAGCCTATATGATTCGAAAGGTAGCTGTGGTGACGACGTTCGTGGCGAGGAGGCGTCGTCGCGCTATACCGCGACCACCCTGGATCCAGAGCAAATGAAAATTATGATATCGATCTTACAAGAATCCATCCTGGATACAGAAAGCTGTAACGCGGCCTTGTCTTGTATCAAGGCAATCATGTCGCGCTGTTTTACTTCTCCAGAGTTCTATGACCTGATGGAAACGATTCTCAACTTATCAGTCCGGGGCCAAACAGCGTCACTTCGTCAGGTATTTGCCTACGCCTTTCTTTCACAAGGAAACGAACCAAGTCATCGTTTACTAACACGTCTCTTTGTTACATTTTCTTCATCTTTGATTTCTTTTATAAGCAATGTTCCGGAATTGTTATAAATTATCTTCTCAACTATCCACTGGGGGGGGGGAGGTTGGAGCAGCACCTCAAACAGATTGCAGTCAACGTCAAATACGAATACGAAGAAGGTCGCCTGTCGGGTGTCATTCTTGCTACTTTGGTGGTGGAGAAAGTCCCGGTGCCCGTACTCGAGAAAAATGTTGAACTTTTCTTTTTGCCTCTGACCCTACAGCTCGTCAATGACGACTCTAAGAAGTGTCGAGAGGCTGTAGCCAACTGTCTCTCTAGCATGTTGCGCCGACTTCCCACCGATCTTGTAAAGCGGCTTTACGACTTTGCATACCGGTGGTCACAAGGCAAAGTAGAAACACGAAGAGCTTCGGTACAACTCTTCGTTATCTTCGTTGACTCCCGGGAGACCTTTATGAAACGTGGAGAAACCGCCTCTCAGCTTGTTTGGCGATTAACGAGTATCCTCGCCAACCATTCAAAAGATGATGCAGACTGGGAGACCTTGTATTTCTCTCTGATCTGTCTTGAAAAACTGGCCAAATTGTTCCCGCAGTTTCTGGCAGGTCGGCATAAGCTGTGGTCTGTCATTGCAGAGTGTTTGGCCCATTGTCATCCTTTTGTAAAGATTGTCTCATTAAGACTGATCAATCAACATTTGGGATCCCTCGATGCGGCGTTGTTTGCGGAGGATGGTTCCAACACTTTCCTAGTCAAAAAATGCGGCTCGCTGTACGAAATTGCCCGCAACATTTGCTTCCAGCTAAATTCCGAAGAGGACCACCAGAGTGACGAAGTGACAGCACTGTGCATTGCATCACTTTCTTGGTTACTTCCTGCCATGGACAGCCACCCATCGTTGTGTTACGCAACTAACGAGCAGAATGACGGCAACGACGAAAGTATGGACAAGAAAACCACTCCAGTTGCTTGGGTAATGAAGCGACTCTCAAGCATGGCGAAGCCAAGGGGCCCGAAACGCCGACAGGCAGTGTTCAAAGCATTCGGGGCCTTCGCTAACAAATGCCCCGCACTTCTGGTTCCACATCTGGAACTCGTCTTGGAATCGTTGCATCGCGTAGATGTAGAAACAATCTATAATTTGGAGAAACCGGCACACGCAACATCACAACTGCAAAAACGCCGCAATGACGGACCGAACGCTGTGGCGGACGACTCCATACCGGGTGAAGCAGCTCTAGCAAGAGATGTCATGCGCTTGCTGGAAGAACAATGTGATCCTCCTGGACGCTTCCTCGAAGCGTATGCTGCTGTCAAGAGTCGTGCACGTGACAAGAAAGAACAACGTAAACTTGAGGTCAACAGCGAAGCCGTTCGCGACCCGAAAGCAGCTGCGAAACGGCGCCAACAAGAGCACGAACGAGGCAAAAACCGCAAAAAGAGACGCGTCGAAGACAGTCGTCATAAACGAGGTGGCATCTCTAAGCGTCATTATTATTAGACAAAGATAGCTCCATACTGCAAAGCATGGTCTGGCAGACCTTGCTTCACCCACCAAGTCTACTAGCACCACCAATCTTGACAATAGGAACAGAGGAAGATTTTTACCTTTTTCCCAACATTTTCTGGGGCTGTATGTCACTTTTAACTATCGTAAAATACTATAGTTGCGTTGTAGAGTTTGGGATTAAATATTATGATTAGCGAATCAGAGATTCCCTGCCACCGCCTCAGCTGGGGTGTTGACTAGTGACTAAAATAACTATACAGATAGCTCAGTATATTTGCCTAGGTAGAAGTGCAACTAAAATAGTCACCCCACAGGCTAGGGAGTGAGATTAAGAGCTATTTGGCCTGGCCACAAGGTGCCGACGCGATACTTGAGCAAGGTTCAAGTGCCAGAGAGGGGCCATAGTTATCGGAGGCACCAGGCGCACACACGCGCAACTGGAAAGAAAAAAATGGTGGGTGGCAGATAGACGCTGTGCAGCCACCCTCCGGGAAGATGGCCGGCGAAGCCGGCCGGAAAGCAAATTTCAAAGAATTAAGGAGGCCGCCAGAGCAAGGCGGCCGGTAAAGTAGTTTAGGAAAAAGTGACCATGTGGGACTAGATCGTACCGTGGGTAATACAACTTTAGTTGGAGAAACATAAACGGCCGAAACGGTCGGTTCAGAGAGATCAAAACAAGATCAAAATTGGAAAGGTACAGGATTTTCTATAGTCAAAATCGGGGCCAATCTAGTCCCACAAATTGCGTGGAAACGCCAACAAATAGTCAACAAAGACAACAAACATCGCGAAGCGATAGACGACATAAATCGAAAACATCGAAAGTCGAAAGCAAAGTAAACAAAGTTAAGTGAAGAGAAAAACAAGGTACGTTAAAGAGAATAGTCTTTGAAGAATCAACCATGAGAATAACGAACTAACGCAAGCGTTGTTTGCCCTCTGACAGATGCTGGTCGTCAATGGAGATGCGAACCACCCATGCTGGTTGACAGATCCGGATCCGATTAAGAAGTAAGCAGACAAGGTGAAAATGGAGATCACACTCGCGGGAACGGGAGGAGACCAAGACGCATTGAACCAATCGATTTTCATTGTGGTTCGCAGCAAGATGTGCGGAGCAAAGAATCAGCACACACTATCCAACGAAAACAAGGAAGCGCTCATGAATTGCCTGGATACAATGACCGATTGGGCCTGGTTCGAGAGAGTGCACTTCAAGCACTATCCCAAGAACCGAGAGCGCACGGAAATGAAGCAAGGAGCCAAGACGCTTCTGACTGTGGGTGGCGTGGTCAAGAAAGTGATGGCCACAACAGTCTTGGCGGTCCCCAAGAAACTCAACGATTGTATTTACAATTGTCGCAGTGCCCAGAACGAAATGATTGAGCAGGCCTTCATCGGGGCCACCAAGAAGAACACCTGTTGCCACTTGCACGATGGACGTTTGGCAAAGAGGGCCCGTGTCGCAATCGACATGGGTATTGATCACTGGCCCGCTCGAGGACCTGTGAAGGGCACCAAACCCACCAAGAAAGAGAACCGCTAAGTTGGTTCAAATGATGGGAGGATGGGAAGATAAAACAAAGGCCAACAGGCCGATCATGACTTGTTTAGATGGTGGCGCAAAACGCTAGATAGATAATTCTTAGTAAGAAGGATGTGGAGAAAAAATCACTGCATCGTAGCATCATAACAACACTAGAAATGGCCCAACAGTAATGTGGCGTCAAAGCACACCGTAGCATCATAGCAATGCTAGAAATGGCCCAACAGCAACGCGGCATCAAAGTAACACAAAAACAGTGTATCCACGCACCTGACGCACGTCCCACCATGACGGGTGGCAAAGCCGAGACAGAGTGACATAGCTAGCAATAAACCAATAAATGACTGCGTACAATTTAGGTACTTAGACACATACCCTAATGTAGAGCAGGCATTCCTAGAGCTTTGTTGAAAGCTTGGTTCTGTCTCGACGACAGGAGCGCAATGTTCCGTAAGTAGGTAACAAAGGTCATGGATCGCCACCGCAATGTCCACTGGATATCCAAAGATGAAAACCCAAGAGCATGAAGAATGACACAGGCTCCCACACGTAGTGAATGCGATTCCCATTTGCCAATAGCAACTCCGTCATTGACCGGGTGCAGATAGTAGACTTGTGCAGCGAGGTGACGCATGAACAAGTCTATGTTGTTGGAAGTAATGAGCCTAACAGTATTGGTAGGTGCATGGTGATAGACGGAGAGAGGAGCACGGTGCTCGTGCAACCGGCCGTCCACTCGCTGTAGGTCCGCAAACCGTTTGAGGGATCGGTACAATGACGTCACCATACAAACACCATGAGGGTCAGGGTTTGGAACAAACAGTTTCTCCTCACCATGTTGGTCGTTCTTCTGGGTGCGAAACT
>ENA-ORBV01010127-ORBV01010127.1-microbial-mat-metagenome-genome-assembly--contig:-NODE-10127-length-15192-cov-6.776580_pt1 | contig 15192 bp, 7 predicted proteins | sample MGYA00237777_ERZ505514 | MGnify/ENA primary metagenome ERZ505514 (study PRJEB26160, sample SAMN06269048) | microbial mat metagenome | isolation source: Oligotrophic lake microbial mat | place... | reverse complement strand
GTCATCAAACCCCGCATTGATTGGCAACACTAAAAAAATTCAAATCTTTCTTTTTGTTTCCAACCGTCTCATCCATCATTCATTTGGCGCGAAGTAAAAGAAAACGTACAAAAAGAACGCACATCCGCTCCAAAGGCTGGCAGAAAATGAATCACCAACAACGGGTCCCGAGTTCGAGGTTGTTGTTGTCACAATAGTACGGTACCAGTACTAGCTAGTAGTACGTCGTAACTGTTGTTGTCACACAAACTCGAGGAGAGTTCCGACTGTCCTCGTCGTCACAGGATAGCAAATACAAAGGCGCTGAAGCACAACTACAGTAGTAGTTCATTTTAAGCTTCACCAAGGTATGTAAAGGCCAAGTAAAGGACGCTGGAGGCACTGGTGTTGTTGGAACTGGTAGATTAAATTAGCTAGCTGGTTTGTGAGGGGACCTGATGGGGGTCCATGTTGAAAATTGAGAGTGGAAATGAAATTAATTGTTAACAAGGGTGGGCAAGGCTCCATGACAGAAACACTACACTTTTCAAAGGAGCACAATGTGTACTAATTTACAAAAGTAAAAGCAGAAAAATTGGCCAAAAATTGGCGACACAGTAGCTTTTGGAAAATAGTTTCTACAAAACTCATCACTAACTTCTCTGCTTCACAATGATGGATGCACCACACCACCTACACAAACTCATAGGTCCTGTGAAAGCTAAAACTAGCTAGCCAGACATTCTCTGCAATCAACCTCAAACATTCCCAAGGAGTAATTTACAAAGACCATTTGTTGCTTTTGGGGACACAACATAATTTTGTTTGTTTGCCCTAAAAACAGGTCACTGCAAGCCGACCTCCTAACCCTAACCTTAAGTCTGCAGAAACTGATAGGTTTGGCAGGCATACCAAAATTAGGAAACCAGCACAATTTGGTCTCAAGGGAAGGTTTTGGAAGCCCAAATCTGTGCTGTGATTGTTCTCTTGTAATTTTTTACAGACCAACTTCTGAATTTGTCAAAATGAGTCCCAATGTTATTTATCCCCAAAATGTTGATCTGGTGGCGGAAGAAGCTGCTTCCACAGCTGCCACAAAAAGACATGGGTCTGGTGTTGTTGTGACTCAAAGTGCAGAGAAGAAAGCAGCAGAATTGTCTGGAAGTTTGTTGACTCACCTTCCCAACATTGATGTCTCCAAACTGACAGAACAGCAAATGATGGACATCATGGAGGACATCACTCACAAAATTCTAGAGCTTTTGACTGGAAACCTGGATAATTCTTTTTTGGACAAAATCAAAGAAATGTTCAAGATGTTTTACAATTTTGTTACAATCATGTTGTGTTCCAATGCAAATGCAAGGGACACGAAAGAGCAGATCCAGAAAATTGTCAATGATCTTAAGGCATTGGTGCATCAAGGTGAAAAGGAAGGAAACAAAGAACAGATGCGGAAGTTTTCTAATGACATCATCATGATTTTGGAATCAGCTAGAAAGGAAAGAAACAAAAGATTGTTGGAGTTGACTCTGAAATCTTCCGAGGACATTGTGACTGCCATAAATGCAGTTCAAAAGGAGAGGAACAAAAGTGAGAAAACAATCTCTAGGAAGCGCCCACATGAGGGTGCATGTGTGGAAGCCCTGTGGAGTGAAGAAACACCAGGTTACAAAAGGACATTGCCAGAAACCAATGACAAGACTGCTTAGTAAAGTGCTAGCATGCGAACTTGGAGAGTGCCACGAGGAGGGGTCTTAGTTCGCAGGTTGCTTAGTTGATAGGTGGTTGGTTAACTGTGTGTTTGTGGTGCGAGGTAATAATGATGTGTGGCGTTTAAACTCATTGAAATTTTGGTGAAAGCAATGAGCATTTGGTTTAATAATCACTGTTGAATAAACACACTTGCCTAACCCTAAGCTGATCAAACTGGTAGAAGTGGCACTGTGCTTGTGCATTGTCACCTGCAGCTAGCTAGCTACTAGATGACAATGGGGCCGAATTACAAACCCGTAGGATCATGTCTAGCCAGGCACCCAATCATCAGGTTGCTGCGTTTCTAAGCTGATTCACTTTACTTTATTCTATGCCCAATCAAGCAATTGTTTTCGAATGCGGATGCGGAACATGGCCAAGGCTGTTTTGTGGCATCCCAAATCCCTAGTGGCAAAGAGGGACCCGTAAGATCTAACGCTGGACGATACTTCCAGATCTTCGTAGCCGATTGATGGCACCGGCAATCTCCGACCTCCTTGGTTTGGCAAGAGCCCCATTAAATTGCCCTGGAGTCCAGCCATATAATCCGTCGCTTGCCAGCAATGCTTCTAGTTGCGACAGAACCTGCTCCAAAGGTAGATTGTCGGTATTGTTTGTGGAAGCCAACAACGATACCACTCGTTGAAGCGCAGCACTAATGGCATTGGTTTGTGCCTTGGATACGATTTGTTCCATACCCGCAAGATTCAGTTCAGTGTCGCCGTAGGAAACAACAATTTTGGACGGGATCCTTACCTTTCCATCAGGGTCGTACTTATTTCCCACTGGAAATCGCTTCCCACCAGATCGAATCTGTTGAAACAAACCAGGTGAATAGGAGTGCTGTTCTTTCTCCGTCGAAAGTTTAGCCGCTGCAGCATTGCTGGCAATCTGTTTTGCCCTTGCCGTAGCATTCTGGCATTTGTAGCAATCCATAACCAATACGGTATCGGCAACATCAAAGAAGTCCCCGGATCCACCAATGACGAGGACGGTGGATATACCAGTTTCCTCGTAAAGAGACCGAACCAGGCGAACAAAGGGAGTGATGGGTTCCTTGTCGGGTGCCACTAATTGCATCATTTTGTCGTCTCTTATCATGAAATTTGTAGCGGCAGTATCTTCGTCAATCAAAAGAGCATCGGCTCCAGCTTCCAGCGCCTAAAATAAATAATGTCGATAATATGAGTTTCAAATGAGAATGTTAGAAATGTCAAATCACACAAACACACTACATGCCCAATACAATAAAAAACCAGACGTGGCTGACAGCTTTCCATCACTCCATTAACACACCTCCACAATATTGCTTGCTTGACTCGTACTTCCACTGGCATCTTCGGTACTAAAATTAGTCGTATCTTTTCCAAACGGCAAATTGTTGATAAACGGAGAAATGTTGACAGAAGTGACACACCGTCCATCTTCGGCTCGAATTTTCATTGCGGCTGGGCAGGTGACGCAAAATTCTCGTCCATCCCCTGGAATTTTGGGATAGACTCCCAATTGAAGTGCTTGTAGTAATGTCGATTTGCCGTGAAATCCTCCGCCACAAATCAACGATACACCCCGTGGGATTCCCATGCCCAATATTTGTCGTTTTGTAGTAGGCAGATCAAAGCTCACTTGCAGTGAACTGCCGTCAGCATCCACAGGTGGTGCTTCAAAGGGAATGGGCATGTTTTCTTCTGCCATTGGCTTGTCATTGACACCGGAAGCCCGTGGTAAAATGGCACCATTCGGCACAAAGGCGACCAAGCCTCGGTCGTACAACTGTCCTTGCAACCATACTTGATCTTCGACGGAATCCACATGAGCTTGTAAATGCGTCGAGTTCAAGGAGGAAAATAAAATCGATTCTTGAATCAAGTGTGGCAGTGTGGTCCCCAAAATTTCTGCCGCCGCACGTCCCAAACAGGTTCGTCCTCGGGCTGGTAAATTAATGGTCAATTGGCAAGTCACATCCCCCGTCGGTGGATGAATGGTCACGGCCGATTGTTCCAAGACGTGTTGACACGGTTCCAAAACGTGAATGTCACCCCCCTTGGGACCACCCCAATTCTTTCCTCCCGAAGGCCCCAAGGATGCATCGGCTCCCATTTGTTGACAGTGACTGTGCAACGACCGTAACAAATAGTCGGCTGTCGCCATGGCCCGTATTTTGTTGGTCAATAAAGACGGCGGTAATTGTACCGTACTTCCCGAAACGACCACACGACAACGCGTCGGTGGAGCATAGGGATCCGATTGTGCTTTTCCAACAAACAAGCTAAAGCCAGCGTCCGCATTGGTCCAACCACCGTGCGAGGTTGTCGCCATGGGATGACAGTCTAATTCGTGGTAGGCAGGATACGACTGACCATCAATCCGGTGCAAAACTTGCAATAAATCTTGGTAGGTACCACCGGCAATGCCAGCGCGAGGAGGACGATGGCTGTTGTCATTATTATGATGGTTGTGTCGACCACCACCGCCTCGACCACCACCACCTCCTCGTCCGCCACCGCCATATTTGTTCTTGTAGTACTCTCCACGACCCATTTTTGTTTCTTTTGGATGGCTAGTACTTGTTGTTATCTTTTCTTTGTTAGTATTACTATTGTCCAACGAGAGATTGACAAGTAACACCAATTTCAACAAGGACAACAGGAACATGATGTCCCAAGAAATTAATGCTTTGCTGTGATCTCTGTGGCGGGCTGATCGGGTGACGACCGGGCGACAGTGCGCCCTTGTTTGAAGGAGCATGTGCTCGTCTCAATTGACTCAATGGACTCACACTAGTCCTTTTATCGTGCGATAAATTGATACAATATGGCTCACACAATCACATTCAGTTTCTGCTGACAATGCCATCTAAGGTCTGATGACTACCCACCCCAAAACAGGTTACATACAGTGGCACTTCTCTCATTTGGTAGGCTACTGGTCTAGTCTACGAGTGGCACCAAAGTCATTCATTTTCACTTTTGTCAAATAGGTGGTGTTTATTTGCTACAAAATATAGAAATTACCCTCCAAATTACTTTGCAGCTTCTTGCCAACTTTTTTGAGAACAATGATCTGGTAATTGCACTAGTTGGTACTTTTCATACGCTGCATATACAGTTGTTATGTTGGAATTCAAGTTTACTACTTTATTCGAGTTGCCGTCATCAATATGGGAGCCTTGGCGAGTCCAATCTTTTTGTGCTCAGATACACGAAAAGTCTTGGGTGCCTGATTCGTTTCATACGCTGACGAAATTCGTCGCAACTCTTTGGTCAATAATTCCTTTAGCTCTGCTTTGCAATCGAGTTGATCAATAAATTCATACCATTTCCGAGGATCTTGTTTGTTGGTCATGACGACGACTGCCTCCAACAAGGATCGGACGGCAAAATCTTCTTGCGGATTGGATCCAGGATAGGTCATTATACTCACCATACCACCGACTCGTACCAACAACAAGGCATCGGCAATACTGGACAGTGTCGAATCAATTTGGGTCTGAAAGGCCTTGTCGCTATTGGGCAAATATCCCAAATTGTAAACTACCAGACCTACGCTCGCCGGATGTTTGGGTGTCGGTAGTGGAGCCGCATGATCTTGGTTCAAAATTTGGACGTGATGTTTCATGGTGGAGGCGTGCAAGATGGTTGCCAATTTTTCTCGGGTGGCCTGACATGCTTCGGCTTGAATGTCCATACAAATGAGTTCCGATTCGTGATACAAAAACAAATCTTCATTCCCCAACAAAATACTAGCAATCCCTTTGGCGTCGTGTCCATTGCCACAGGTAGCGTCAATGGCTGTATCTATGTGTGGTCGCAAGACGGTTGCCCAAAGCCATTGGGCCAAAGCGGTCAAACTCACGGCAGGATTTTGATTGTATCGTAATTCGGTTGGAAAGAGTTTCTCGTCGTCGTCCTCGTTGTTGTTTGGCTTTGTGGTTGTTGGGGATGGATCCTTCATTTCATCTTTCGGAGTTGGAATTGATGAAGAATCAACTTCGGCATCCATAAATTCGTTCTTGGTAGACAGTGTGCGCTTGGCTTGGTTGGTAATCCCAGATAACAGATCAGTCGCAATATTAGACCTTTGTTCTGGGGCAGTAGCCGTAGTCTCACGAACAACCTCGGTATCGATAAATTCATTCTTAGTAGACATGGTGCGTTTGGCTCGACTGGCTATGCCGGATAACAATTCATTTGCAACATTGGATCTTTGTTGTGGAAAAGCAGTGGATCCCGAACTACCACTACTCGTAGCAGATTCACCACCAAATAAATCCAGTAATTGTGATGATGGGCTGTTGCCATTCTTCAGTTCCGAATCATCGTCATCGGCTCCATGATCCTTTTCGGATAAGGTTCGTTTGGCTCTACTCAATGCTCCGTGTAAAAGACTCTGAACTGCTTGGGGTGGAAGTGGAGGTTGCTCGCCAAATAAACAAATCCCTCCTCTCCTTCGTCGTGTTTGAGCCGCATAGAGAGTGGAAAATCCTCTTGTAGTACTCCGAAGCATCAATGCTACTGCTGTAATGGTGGTATAGATAGGCACACCTAGTAGCTTCATCTCTAGCTAGTATTAGTAGTTCGTCGAATGGATGAATGTATGTAGACGCTGCGACCCGATGATACTGAAATAATGGAGGGCAGCAGGCAGCACAATGAATCAAGGAAGAAAACCTTACTCAGCGGGTGGAAAGATCCAAAGATACATCAAATGTGATGTCACCCGGGCATGCGTTACATTCAGCGAAATCTTAAGTGCTCCCCTTTGTTTCAATTCTTCTTTGCAGTGTCATGAACTTGGAGGCCCCAATGACAACAAGATGGTTCTTGATTAGTGCTGTTTAGCATCAGGAGCATAAAGAAGGCTTCTAGCTGGAACCAACCACATGTCTAGTGCACGGGGGTGATCTGTTTTTCTCATGTTGTTTTGAAACATTGTTTTCTTTGAAATGCTGTCAAAAGATTGCATGAGTGAGATTTGTCCAACACTTTGGTTGAGCTTCTAGGTTGGCTTTTGTGTTGTAGATCATAGCTCAAGCAATTCAAATTTTCTGCATTGCAAGGATTCAAAATGGAATTGTGTAACAAACATTTCTTGATTTGTCACCACCAGATGAGACTTTTGTTCACCAACCAAAAAGAAACATCTTCAAAAGATCTAGTTTTGGATATGTGAACTAGTTCTTCATCATGCTTGCAGCAGTCACAATCTGCAAAAATCATGGGGCAGATTTGGGCAACGTGAACAACCGCAATTGTGACTTAGAGCATCAGTTGACACCATTGCATCAGAGCAACAACAAACAGCATAAACCCATGCAATGACATGCACAAAACAGCTGATCTTGTTTGAAAATTATGAATTCACCCCCAATTCTAGTTTGTTGGAAAATTGTGGAAGCAACAGCTTTCAGACACTTCCTTGTGTGAAGTCTGAAGCACAACGAACATCCAGCAGCAACAAATTTTGCATCCAGATGAGACTTGTTCGGACTGAGTTGAAACACAAATTTGAGATGAAAATCTCTTTCTCTACAATCCCAAAGGTTGCACTGATTGCTCACATTGCTGGTTTTGACGCAGGAAACAACGGAGGCAGTTGCATTGCATCAACAACCGCAATTTCAATTCAGGACTTGCCACAGTCAAATGCAGCAGTGTGTGGGTGCTGCCATTGTTTGCTGAGAAGTTGGACAACATGTCACCAATCATTGGTTGCTCCAGATGCTAGACATTGGTCACCATTTTTGATTGATTGACAACAGTGATGAATTGACTGTTGATGGAAAATGGTTTGGTGTCACCGGCGGAAGACGTCTTTATTTCGTTCTGGTGTCACGGTTCTAGAGTTCTAGAGTATGACTCGAACTGTAATGCCAGTGTGCCAGGCACGGGTCACACCGAATTATTAATGCTGGTACTGTGGTATCCAGTCTGGCAGTTCCTACAGTGTAAAATGTATTGCATCATTGTAGTGCACGTGCTGTAGTGCGGGAGACCCAGGCTTCTACTTACTTGAACTACAGTATGACTGAGACTTCCCCCGGGATCCTCATGCAGTGCAGTGCGCGAGCGACACGTGTTGTTGGGGTCCGGTCCCGCGAGAATCCGTGAATGAACAATAACACGTGTAAATAACTAGTCAATTATGTTGTTTTCATACAATCTTCTCTATATAGTTAGATAGCCAAACAGCTATCGGCGCCGCACTGTCAGCCATTGTGGCTGCTCTATTAGTGAGGCTGAGAACTGTAGCAAGGCACAAACGAATTTTGAGTTATCTGCAGAACCATCTGAGCGCCGGAACAGACTCACCATTGTCGCCACACTTACTCAATCCGACAATTTGAACGGAGCATTCGACAGCTTCTTGAACTCCTTGTGTGCCACAGCATCTGTCTCTGACACGCCACAATCCATCATCAGCCTCTCCACCTCAAGTTGCTTCAGCATGTCCTTTCTGTCGGTCACTCCAACTGGGACAGCATCCATTGGCACGCCGCGAAACAACAACTCTTCCTCCAGATCGAGCATGTTCCTTGCTTTCACAAGCTTACCGCAAGGAATCAATCCTGTCACAGCAGCCGTCTTGCACTGTTTTCTTGTTTGTTGAGAGACATTCTGTCGCTTGCACTTCACACCCTTATCATCTACCTTTGCTTTCTTGGAATCAATCCTTTCAGACTTGAAATGCCCAGCGTTGGATAACGAATAAGAAATTGTATTCAATCGTTGCTCATATTCGTAATCAGGTCCTTGGTTGCGTCGCCATTTCACATGGGGATCAGATCGCTGGAAAGCAGAGTCAATTAATCCCTTGATGCGATTGGCATTAGCATCTTTTTCAGTGCGAGTAAGCGGACTGGCCGAACGAATGATGGAACACCATGAGCGATGAGCTTCTGACCTGTCAGTCTGAGATACATTAGCAGCGTCCTTCACAAAACTCTCGACGTATTGTGTTTGTGAGGGCAGTGGTAGGTAAGTAGAGTGCATGTGCCAACGGAGTTCCCCATACTCGCTTTGATAGTCCTTGCGCCGCATGTCAAAGCTTCCGCTGTAAAGCATCTCCGCCGCTACCAACGATTCTGGAGTGTAGACGCCGTCATTGTCATCCATATTCTCAAGCTGAGAGCAAAAGAATTTGTACATTTGCTCTAAATCAATACGCTCTTTGTGCACCGAAGATTGAAACAAATGTCGTCGAGAGCCAATCTCGCATTGCACAGAAGCATCCGACTCGAAGGTTGGAAAAGATTTCCCAAGAACCACTGCTGCAACAACACGCGCCATTGGATGCTCAGCCAACATTGCTGCCGGCAACAGAGATCGATTCAACCAACGAGGGAAATGTTTGAAGAGAAAATCTCTGGCTGTCTTGATGAAAAGATTCAACTTGTTTATGTGCCGCTGGCGTTCGCTTCGAGTCTCTTCGTCATTGTCACTTGTCCAATTCGCCACTGCTTCGTGGTAGTCAGGAAACGATCGACGACTCATCATGTCGCGGAAGTGTCTTTGCATTACATAGAATCGAACAGCCATTTGGTGGGCACTGAAGCCAAGACATCCGCTAAGGTCATCACAAGATTGTAGCCAATCGAAATGGGGATTGATATAGGCTTTGTGAAAGCAGCGAATAAGCACCAAGTCAATGAAGGTCTCTTGATCTTTCATCGTCGCAAAGAGACCTGAGGCAATGATGTTGGGCGTCATGCTGGAGCCACACATGTTGACAATGGTCTGGCAAGCATGGAACAGCATCAAATAGTAATCAAACACATGCGAGCTTGCGGTTCCAACAGTCCACCAGCGTGATAAGATAGGAGCTTGCATTTTGCCAAGCAAACTTCCCTTCTCTATTGCTGTTGGTTCGACTGTTGTTTTCTTGAACTTTGAGTGGAAGGAGTAAACTGTAGCAAACTCACTTCGAAAGACACCTTCGTTCTGTCGGCTATTACTAGATTTCTTCTTCTTCTTCTTCTTCTTCTTCCTCTTCTTCTTCTTGTTGTTGTTGTTGTCGGATCCAGCCGCGGCATGCTCCGTCTCTTGTTGGCCAGTCGGTTGCTGCTCCGTCCCTTGCTCCGTTTCTTCCACGACGACGTCTGGTGTGTAACTGGCTACCCACTGACTTGACTTGTACAGGACATGTCTCCATTCGTCAAGGTCCAATGATTCTTGTAGTCTCCACACTGAATGTAGTAATTGCATGGCGTTGACCCTATCAATTTTTCCCTCACCGAAAGTTTCTTTGACTGCGTTTGACAGCTGTACCTGCAGCGAATGAATGCAGCAATTCGCCACAAGATATTCTTCATCTGGAGCACATAAACCGAGCTGCTTCATGTGGTTATGCAAACTCTCTAGCACACCACCACCGCCGCTGTCAGTGCCAGTGCCATAAAGCAAATGGGTGTCATCATCGTCGTGTACTTTGAGTTTGTTCATAGAAGCGCGGATCGCCGCAGCACAGTCAGCTGATGTCCCGCCAGACGCATCGATATCCAGGAGTTGAGCCTGGACGATGCCATGGTCATCCAAGCTAGAAAGAACTTTAATGAAATGGCCGACTCCTTTTTTGTTACCTTTATCACATCCCACATAAATTTTCTTGTTGCGGAGGTTATTTCCGAGTACCATCGTGTCGCGTGTTGCTTGCATAAGGTTGCATTTCCGAAGGGTGGCGTCACATGGGAAGGATTTCGCGTACAAGTTGTGGTTAAGGTTGTTCATCAGACCAGTGTCATAAAAGAAGGCATATAATAACAAAGGAAAGAGATGTTGTGCAGCAGATAGGGCGAGTGCAGGGACGGATGTGTAGGCGATTGCCCATAACGATTGCACAAAAATCGAATTGGTTGAATATTGTAATGATTGAATCTTTGCTCGAACATGCTGCAACTTTCGGCTGTCGTTGTGCCACCGTTTCAAGTGGTCTTTGTGTACAATTCGATGTGATGAAGGAATGTGGAAGGTGAACTCTTGACCATTGCTACGAATTGTCGTGGTAATTAATTCCACTTGCGGGACTGGTGGGGGTGACGGAGTAACATCATTGTCGTTTGTTGTTGGCTTTGGCATCGGTTTTGGTGTCACGGCTGGCTTTTTCAACGCCGCAGGATCAATTTGCATTTGCTTTTCAATAAAGTCAATAACACCATTATAATGTGGTTGCATGCGATTCTCTATTGTCTTCTCATCTCGTTCCCAAGCCTTGTAGCATTGGTATTTGCGAGAAGTGTATTCCCCTCGCGGCTTCGTGCCAAAGTCGTCAAAATGAACACAACCGAAGCATCTCAGCTTCAGAGGAAGATTATTGATATCGCAACACGTATCGAATAGAAAACGTGGACTTGTTCGGAGCCTCTTCTTGTCCGGGCTGGGAACGTCATTGTCCAGTCGTCGAGCAACGATTGGAGACAAAGATCGGCGCCCAGAGCGCCGTCTTCCGTCATTTTGATCAACTACTTTATCACCAACAGGCAAATTTGACATGATAGATTGACATTCAGCAAGACGCAGTGCACGCTACGCAGTGCTGCTCACTGACAGATGCGAAGTGCGTGGAGTGACACTAATCAAATGACAGTCGAACGCGCGTGTCTTGTGCATGAAGCAACTGATATTTTATTTGTTTATTTTCATAATGTGAGGTTAGATTTGCTGCAGTGCTTGTACCAAAACGATCTGTCATTTACCGCAAAACACGATCAAAACAAAAAAAAAAGTTCATTCGCGAGTGACTTTCTGTTCGTGACTACCTATTTTGGTGCGTTCCCACCCGGTCATGTTACAAATTTTACCCTCATAACCTGTTAATCTCCAACAAGATGTGCAGTTTACGAAAAACTAATGACAACTAGCTAGATGCTAATTCTCAGTGACACCCTTATAAATGTAGGTTCCTTGATAGCATAGGTAGCTTAGGTTGTAATGGTGTCACTGAAACATAGCTACTTGCGTCTAGTCTAGAGGTTAACTACAGTAGGTTGATATCTAGCTATTAACGCGGAAAACGTGTTCTGACATCATCATTTGAATGCACGACTGACACGCCCCAAGCACGCACTAGGCTCGCGCACTGCAGTGCGTTTGCGGTCATCATTTGTGAACCCGGACCTGTTAATTGTTCCAGTGCCACAAAGGAATGACTCAACTGGTCACAAGGCTATCCCTGCAACAAGGTGCTGTGCTACTGGCATGGAAATTGGGCTGAAAGCTCGTGCTGCGAGTGCAGCATCTGGCAGAGAGCAGAAGAATTACCCATTGCTAGCCACCAGCCATGCGCCACACATTCAGGTCTGGTTCATGATGTGCAGTGCGATCTCGTGGCAATTTTTGCACGACTGAAATTTGACACGAGGTGTCGGGCAAAAACAACACTTCCACGATGGCACCAGTTGTGATTCTGTCACACTTTTGGAACGACTGGAGCGCTCTCTGGCTGGGCGACCCATGCGAAGTGCACTCGTTGTGCTTCGGTGCAGCTCCAACAAACTTGAGACGTCTGTTGATTGGACATTTAACTCTGAAAGTTACATTGATTAATGAGCTCTAAGCTCTTGCTAGGTCTAGCTAGTAGTTGAAGTGGATCTCACTCAGTGCTACTGCTTGCATTGGTCCTGGTACTCCTTGTACGCAGGCTTACCCGGACGCTCACTGGCTCCGTGATATTTCGTCTCTTCCAACAACGTCCTCAAAGGTCTTTCTCAAGGCAGATCTGGGGTGGAACCCATGAGCAATCGATTTTTGGCCATGACTGACAAAACATTTTTTTTTGAGGACATGGCAGAGCAGTTCTGGTGCCTTCAGCATGCAGGCAAGACGTTTTCCATGGGATGCACAAACTGACAATGTGTCTGACATGTCCCGATTTGCATCTCAAACTGCACCCTCAGACTGTTGTTTTCTCCCAGTGCATCGGTGCCTCGTGTTGACAACATGCAAAATTTCGAGTGGTGTCAAATCGCCAAAATTTCAGCGAGTGCTCACTGTGTGTTGTTGAGGCCCTGATCCGGGGGTGATCAGGAAGTGGTGAAAACAGGAACAGGTGCTGCGATCTGATTGGTCAAGAGTTCACTTGAGGAATTTCCCAACAATTCTCCTGGGAAAAGGTCTTGGGAAAAGGTCTGACAACTTTTTGAAAACCCCTCACGTTGACTGTGGTGCACTGAAGCAGCACCTCTGGCAGCTGGCCAGCACACAGAAAGTCGCTGTTGCCGGCAAGTGGGGCAATTGGTGCACATGAGGGAGAGGGGTTGTTCTTCCATGACATCAGTTGTTCCTCAGTCCAATTCTTTTGGTGATCACTGATTGATTCCTCAACCCCATTCCTTTTTGTCTGCATGCTCCAAACCAAACCAAAGTGTGGATGGAAACATTTGTGTGCAACAAGTCCAAAGCATTTCTGCTTTCAGCTGCTGAAGTTTGTGCCCTGACATTGTTTGTTCACATGCGCGTGCTTTCATTGTGGGCATGCAATGAAAGTTCCTTCATTGATCACTCAATTGCCATTGTTGACATGAGAAACCCTGCTTTGCACAGTGGCATTCATTTTTGTGCTTTGGCATCAAAACATGCCATCAGACACTGAAAAAAAAATTTGCAAATTGAGTTGACATCATGTCGTTCTTGGCGATGACATTTGCCAACGCAAACAGTTGTGGTGAACGGCAAAAAAATGACAGGCGCATGACAAGCAAAATGATCAACAAGCGAACAACCAGCATGGCAGAAACATGTCATCTTTCACTCCCTCAGTTTGAACCGACTCCTCTCCCAGCCCCAGTGCTTTTTTGCTGCATGCATTTTGCGTCGGATGGACTTGGCAAAAATGTGAGCAAAGAAGTCTGTGAGCGTCACACTCCCAAGTTCATGGCTGACAAATCAATTGTGGATTGAACAGTCACAAAGCATGAGGGGTGTTGGAGGTGTTTTGTGACTGTTGACTTCAATGTTGGAGCAGACCTCAGTCACTGGAGTTTGAGATGTTGATTGCAATCGTTTGAGTTAAGTCTTGAGTCAAATGCAGGTGTGCAACACACAGCACCAGTCTGCATTTGCGAACATTGCAAACAACATTCTGCACCCGGTCTGATGTGCAAACTTTTCTCAAAATTGAATTGTGTGTCAAATTTGGCCACCTTTGTGTGCAACGTTGCGCTTGCAGCATGTGTGTTGAGTGCCAAAGTCTGCTAAAACCGTTGGCAAAAATGAGGCCGTGTCTGGTGAATTGAACACTGGCAAAGGATCAGTGGTTCTTGAAAGTCAGGGCAAATGCAAACCATCAGTTGCAAAACAGCAGACAATGGTGAACAAGATGACGTCAACTGTTCCCAAAAGTGTCATTCCATTGCCCTGAGCAACAGACAATGTTCTTGTTCCGCACATTGCTCCTCATCTCCAAATGTTTTGATCTCCTTTGACAACACAACTTCATTCCTTTTCTTCTTTTTGCTTGATCATTCCACGTCCTCATCCTCTTTGTCCTGCAGCACTTCATTCTCCTTCTGGACCAAAGCAAGGCATGCCTGTTCAGGTTTGTCACATCTCTTGTTGTCCCTTCCCTTCTTGATGAGTTCTTTCAGCTGAAAGAAGCATTCCAGAGTCTGGGGGGACTTTTGGCCGGTTGCATTGTCGAAGCACTTGCTCTTGCAGATGGGCTTCTTGCGCTCCTCCTTTGCTTTGCAAAACGCCTGACCAGGATTTCAGTTGTCTGCTGCCATTCATGAACAGCAAGCCACTTTGGACAGCATCAATCAAAGATCAATGCAAGCAAAGCTTCAGATCCAAGTGTGATGCACAGCTTGTTCTCTTCATTGGGCAGATGGGCATTCGAATTGGTGTTGTGGTGACGGATGTTTGGTGACCAATGCTGATTTGCGCCTCCAACTCCAGGCAGAAGGTGCTCCCAGTGCCAGACAGACGCATCCATTTCCGCTTTGTTCTTGACGTTAATTTTCAGCTGCGGCATCTTCAGGATGAGCTTTGGTTCTGGAGGCGTCTTGCCTGCCTCCAGCAGCTTGAAGAATTCATCATCTTTGCACCACTCCTGTGTGCATGAACTCCTCTTGTTGAAGGCTGCAAGCAAATCCTTGCAGTGCGTCTTGATCCAGAGCGTGCAATTGTTCGAGATGGTGCTGTTGTTCCATTTGCGCTCTGCCCTGTCACAGTCTGTCTGATTGTCTTCCTCCTCCCAATGCATGCAGTTGGGCCATTCACAGGAATCTAGGATCTCCTCTGTGACTTGCATCAACTGGGACTCACTGCTGGTGAACTTGACAGTGCGGAATTTCTCATTCTTGCAGGTCTTCCACACCTTGTCATTCGTGTGATGTCTCCAAGGTGTTTCATTGTTTTCTTGAGTCCAAGAATTTCACTGTTGTTGTCCATTGCCTTGCCATCTGAAGTTTCTTGTTGGCAACATCTGCTGTCTGCACATGCATTGATTTGCAGCACTCGGCTG
>ENA-ORBV01010126-ORBV01010126.1-microbial-mat-metagenome-genome-assembly--contig:-NODE-10126-length-15194-cov-6.674076_pt1 | contig 15194 bp, 17 predicted proteins | sample MGYA00237777_ERZ505514 | MGnify/ENA primary metagenome ERZ505514 (study PRJEB26160, sample SAMN06269048) | microbial mat metagenome | isolation source: Oligotrophic lake microbial mat | place... | reverse complement strand
ATGTCGCAATCCTTTAGATAGACATGATTTTATTAGACAGACACAAAGTAAGAACTCCGAGTCTCGCTTTATCGATCAACAAGACACCGCGACAAGAGACGACGACAGAAAGTCATTGACACACCTCATCCAACCCTTTAGCACACGGCATAGACTTTATCCACTTTCCGGCCACAAAGGATGCGGAGTGCACACTGCTCATCGTGCAGTCGTCATCGTAGAGATCTTGCCAACATGGGTCATCGCTTTCCACCGGGGTGCGGGACATGGAACGACCGGCCAAACTTGGCCTTCGCTGTGGTCCGGACGTCCAACTGAACACTGGCGAAAGCGCAAGAACCTGTAGTACTGTCAATAAAGATCTCATTTTTATTTTTATAGCAGCCTTGCCCAGCTCCTCGGTGAAAAATAGTGTGGACCCTATTCTACTACTATATACTCTATACTAGAGTACAACCTTGGCAATTACGAATCTCTTCCACTGTTGTCCGGGCCTCCAACCTCTGTCTTCGTGGAAGCCGCGTCAAGAACAACACACTCCATGATCGTCACTACCTTTGGGATGAAGAAGGTGTCTACCGCCTCCACAATCAGCACTTCTAACCAGGTGTTTCTTTGACAGATCCCGGCAGTTAGATAATCAGACACAATTAGATCCCGTACAGTTTTAACATAGCATCCGTGTCTACATTATTTTTCCGAAAATAGATTGACTGATAGTGTCATTGCTAAGTGCCAGGGGGCAACCACGTACGCACGTAGTGCTAGTAGCTAGCCAGAGTAGCTACTGCTGCTACTGTAGGACTCACGGATGTTGCCCCCAGAAGAGCTCAGAGATGCTTTTAAACTGAGCTGGACAAAAGTAATTGCTGTGCTTGTTGATGGTGTGACATTTCCATCCAGCTCAGATCCTACAGAAGATCAAATTGATGAAGCATACAACAAGAGCAATGATCATTTGAAGTCAAGAGTGTCGTATTATTTTACAGATGGAAGAAACCCAGTTAATTAATAGACACTCTCAACTTGGGGAAATGTATTAAGCCAGCAAAGCATTGAGAAAAGGGGCACCACCAGCAACAAGGAAAAGCTTCCACCCCTCGCCAGCAGAGACACTGCAAAGGGACATGACAAGCAAGTACAAAAAGAAAAACCCAACCCCTTGTATTTGAGTTAGCAACAAAAAAGAAAGAAAACTGTATGCAAGAACAATTCCACTGCTGATGATTTAGAAACAAGAAGGATCACCACTACCACTGTCAATGACAATGCAAATGATTTTGCAAGGGCGCTTAGTCATGTGAAAATGTCAGTAGCGCTGCATAGAGAAGCCAAGGAATTTTCAGCCCAAGCTCAATGCAGAGCTGAAGCAAGAAGGTTGGTCACGTTGGTTGCAATGATGGAGACCACATTTAAAAAAATTAAGGATCAGTTACGCACACACAAATGACACCCAATCATGGCCAAACATCAAGCATTGAACAGCAACAATTTGGAGCAGATCTTCAAGATGCTGTTAACGACCAAAATTCAAATGAATGCTTACTTGGCCAACAACAAAATCAAGTTGGCCCACCATGTTCTCTTCCTGACTGCAACTTTCAACGTTTGTGCCCGATTTCAACAGTCTTAATTCAGACAATGGGTGCAAAAAAAAAGTCCATTGTCTTTGTTACCAAGCAAGTGATTTGTAAGTGAAGGAAGAAGGGTTTATCTTTTTTTGTTATCATTCATGCAAACAACAAAAACAAGCTGACGAAGCTGAAAAAAATCCAGAAAATGAATAACTAATTGTTCCTTTATAACAACTGTTAGTCAATCACTAGCCTAATCTATTAGTTTAACATAGTTAATTAGCTATCGAATAGCTTCAACAGCTAGGACTGCAATAAGCTTTAACAAGTGAAGTTATCAGCTTTTTTTTTAACCTACATTTTGATTGCTTTTTTTATCTTGTATGACAGAACCCTACACGTGTAACCATTTGTGTCTTTTGGAGAAAAGTCTTTTGGAGAAAAAAATTTGCCCAAAGACGCAAAAGCTTACACCTGGAACATGGCTCATCATACCCTGTCATGTGTTGTCTGCCCGGGCATGTGCTTCTATAAGCTGCTCCATGGGTTGTTCAGTGTTGTACAACTTTCAAGTGCACTACCGTTATATGCTGTTGCTACAGAGCCGATGTGCTGCTAAAGTGACAAAAGTGTAATGGTGTAGAGGACCACTGTGTGCTTATACTTTTAGATTTACTGCTTGAAAAAATGCACTGTTTAGCACTAGGATTTTACGTCTTATCAGCACCAAACGTTCTACCTGAGATGTGTCATAATAAAACAGTACAAAGGTACCTTGATAAACGAGACAAAATGGCAGCCTCATCAATTTCTCGTGACGCACCGTGTTAAATTAACACGGCACATGATCAATGGTCAAAAACGTCACTCGTACATAACAATAGGAGAGTTAACGACCCCTTATGTTAGCTAAGTAAAAATAGGGTTGGAATTAAGAGAAAACCCAACTAAATCAGAAAAAATGGCGCCCCTAACAATTTGCTCTATTTTCTGAACTCCAAACACAACCAGCATACCATAATGATGAATAATGGATCAAAGATCGACCATGGTGTCTATTGTAGACTAAAGCAGCAGCCAAAATACAACAACAGAGACTCTTGGAAGCAGTTGTATCAGTAGTGGTGACAATGATGCCAAATTTAGCCCCATGGAAGCTCTGGAACATCCAAAAATCCCATCAAATCACTCATGATTCACAGTTGTAGTGACCAAACGATCGATGATCAATCAAGACCATTCTAATGGTCCAAAGGGAAGCCTAATGTGTTTCTGGGACATCAGAAACAAGGCCTTAGATAAAGCAACAACTGGCTCTACTGCAGCCTTCTTGCCTTGACACAAGGATTGCCCTCTAAGTGAAGACACTCAGTGAGTGGAGATTTCATGAACCAAGTAGAATGTGTGGACTTTTGGTCTTGTTCTACACCAACTGGTACAAGAGCAAAGAGGCCTATTATGAACTCACCCTTTTCGTTTCAATCTTGCCAAACAAAGTAAGAGAAAAGCAAACTTCGAATTGGTTTGCCCTCACTCTTTTGAAGCATGGGCAGGAACTTCCAACCACCAGACATCAACAACCAATCAGACAGCAGCAGTGAAGAAGCTCAATTGAAGTAATGATCGTCAACAGGATAATTGCAATCTCTCAAGCACCGGCAACAGAGGCAACAGCCGGCAAGTCAGACTCATTCCATAGTCAAGAGCAGAGACCCAAGTGCACAATCGAAGTAGGAGTAGAGGCACAGCTGGGGTGCTCTTCAAAGAGACCAACAATCAAGGTTGTACAGTCTGATTACCACCAATTTTGAGCGAGGAAGGAGTTCATCAGTTCCAGGTATGAAGTAGAATTAGAGAAGATCTTACAAAGGTCTGGACTGCAAACACAGTAGCACCCTGAACGTTTGAATTGGGATTTCGCAAAAAGCCATCACAGCCTCAATAGCAGCCCCCTCAAGTTCCCAGGCAGCAAAGAAGCCTACAGAAGCTCCAGAAGCATCAATTCGGAAGGGCCAAGGGACATCCAATACACCTCCATTGGATCGATTCGAGCCTGCAGTGGTTGACAGCTCTGTTCTAGAGTTGCAGTCGATTCGATCGGTTGACATGTGGAAGCACACCTGCTCTGTACCACTTCCACGGCATTGATCAACTCTTGGAACCACAGTTGCTCCAATACAAGGACGGCATACTCCAAGTAGCCCCAGAAGCTAGATGTTGCCCACTAAGGTTAGAGTTAGCTACCAGTTAGCTCCACACCTACTCTGCCATGGCTGCAGCAGAGTTAACACTCTTCATAACTTCCAACCTGGGTATTAAACAACCAAGTGAGGAATGCTTTAATGGCACAAGGGAGAGCTCGCGGTGATGACTTCCTGGAATGTGATGACCACAACATGAAGTCAGTATGCAAGAGGATGATAGCACCTGGTGGGTGAATACCAGGAAGAAGAGCCCAAAGACCAAGAGCCAATTGAGGGATCAATGTCAGCTTCCTCCATGAGCTGAACTTAAGGAAGGCTTGCTTCTATGTGAACTACAGCACATGCACCACATCCAAAGGACCTTTGTGCTGGCAAACGCCACACTGGTCGCAGTCAGAGAACTATGGGCCAACAGGTTTGAAGTGGACAACACATACAAGGATGCAGACAAAGAAGATGTCAAGGATCCTGCCCCCCTCACTGAAGTTGAGGATATCAAGAGGATGACAAAAGACTTTGATAATGTCCTGAACAAGAGACCTGGCTCCAGTGGAGCGGAGCGCCTCTGTCTTACATCACAAAGAGCACTGTAGGCCTTCCTGGAGCAACACCTGGAGAAGCAGACCCTGGCTTTGGATTGCCCAGTAGGACTGCAGCGTTGATCAGGAGGACCAGGCGTGATGGACCCAACTTTATCAAGGACAACAAGGCAGTGTGGGCCATCATAAGGCACATTACCCACAATGGCCCAGGATGGGGGTGGGGATGGGTATCAAGGTTCAGCAGGCATGAAAATGGCAGAGATGCATATGTTGACCTCAAGACTCACTACTTCAGTGTTATGAACATTGCTACTGGCCAAGAAATTTGTACCCAGGAAGTCACACAAGTTCCGACTACCCCGCTCGTGATCCTAGTGGTGTCAGCCCTTGCCAGGAAGGAGGACATGACCACCATCAAGATTGAAAATAAGTTCAAGAAAAATCTGTCATAATGATGCACAACCCAGAATTGATTGCAATGATGACACTTGCAACAGACAGTCTGACTCCAATGACAACAAAGAAGATTAAGGTCGCCACCATGTTGCTGACCGTGATCATGATGACCTTGCCGATGAAGACCTTTGTAGTACGATCCTAGATGCCCTGACTCCAACATTGAATGTGGCTATCCACATCAACAGCAGCATAATGAACTATGTGATGGTCTCTGCCATTGAGGCTGAAGTGGGAACCCTTTTCCACAATGCACAAGATGGGTGCACTTTCCGCCAATGCCTTGAAGTCCTTGATCACCCACAGCCAGCGACCCACATCCAAACACACACCTCATGTGCTGAAGGAATCATCAATGACACGGTGAAACAAAAATGTTCAAAATCAATCAACATGCAATTTTACTTGGTCTGTGACCATGTCAGGCAAGGGTAATTCCATATTTACTGGATACCGGGAAACGACAGCAAGGGTGATTACTTCACAAAACATGACCCAACTTCTCAACACCGTGAAATGCGTCTGATCTACCTCCACGTAAAAATCCCTGCTTCTAATAGACTATCAGCGATGATGGACTCATTGAAAGGGTGTGTTGATCTAGATAGATCAAGCAAGGCCAATGAGTCTAACAAACGAATGAAGCTTTCACCAAACAAACGGACTTATGGCTTACGAGAGCAGGAAACTAGACTTACTGCTCCCTTGAAAAACTTAGTTCCTATTTTTACCTACACCTTAGATTGCACACTCTTAGTCACTTATTCACATGTAGTAGATCAGTGCTGCTAGTGGAAAGTGTTTCATCTAACAAATCTACTCCATAATTACTAGAAGGAGGTGCACTCATAACCTGACCATGGGAGTTGCTTTTTGACTTGGTACAGGCAAGAATGCATTAGCTGAATCCAGCATAAATCGTGGAGTTCTTGCCACCAGTTCCAAAAATAGCAAAGTTTCAACATTGTTTCGCATTGAAGTCACATTTGCTACTTGTGACATATTATTTGTGTTTGATTTGCATGCGTAGCATTGTGTTTGGGACCTGTTGTCATTGTCTGTAGCAGATGCATTTGCCCATTGCACTGTGTTACTTGCTCCTTGATTGTTCCTACCACACGTTGGCAACACCTTGAGACATTTGGTTGCTTAAATTAGCAACAGGGCCTGATGACCTGGAGCACGACTAGTTGGTGTATTCACTTGTGGAGAACCAGCATCTGCACCAGCCCCATCGTTTTGGCTTTGTGATCTTGAACAACTTCATGAATTCCGCTTCAACTTCTTGGAGGACTTGTAGCACCTTTTTTATTGAGATTGTGGGCTGAGTGTTACTGTTGTGCTCTCAAAGATATGAATGTTTTATTTGCCAGTGTGATCAACACTAGTTACAAGAACTTGCTCAATCAAATTATGAGAGCAATGGCTCCAAAATAATAAAATTCGAACTTTCCACTTTGTCAACCAATCTGCACCACCCTTGGTCAAACAAAAATGGAAGATGTGATTTGACCTTGCCTGAACATTGTTTGAATCGCCACAATGCATGTTGGATTCAGCGTGCTTGCTTCATAGATGTCAGCTCAAATTTTTAGCGTCTCAGCTGCTACACTGACTGCACAGCACAAACTGTGTTCTGTGGTACACGATTCATGACAATTCAGTTGCACAAGCATCCAAAACTGAATCAAGTGTCGATCAAGTCAAATGCACCTTCATGTGCATCCATCACAAAGAAGGATTCTTCGCTGACTACTCTGACATGCTTCACATGGTACACACTTGACTCAATGCGAGGTTAAGTCAACTCGCCAATGTCACATTCTCCTCGCAACACATGCAACATGTCACCATTCATCGCCGTGTCGCGATGTCATTGCCGATGTATCTCAGCAATGCTGACATCATTGTCATCGTTGGGCCCTGCTCAAGCAATCATTTGCAATGATCAGCGACCGTGTCAACAGTGCACTTGGGCTCATAACCTGTCAGACTACAAATCCAGGCTGGTCATGGTCAAGTGGTAAACGAGGTGTGATGATGATAACGACTAATCTAATCAGACTGTGTGCATTGTGATTTATCGAAAGAGTGAGCTTTTGTGGAGCAACCCTCGTGAGATCAAGTCAATGTCATTGCATCATCTGCGATCATGAGTTGTTCATAGACAGCCGTTCATGGTGAAACGTGCATGCGTCCAACAGTAGGTCACCCATCTGGCCCACTGACAGCGGTGCCGGTGTGACTCATCCATGTCACTTTTACAGGGCTAGTTTGGCATTCCACTACGCAGGGTGCAGACCAGTTCCCCTTCATCCTTTTCATGCTTTCCCGTAGTTGCTCTCAGCTTCCACTCATTGCTGCTTACCTATTTGCTACAGTTTTCTCTAGCAGTGAATTCCAGAAGCACTGTTCTGCTCATTAACTGAAAAGATCATCTTTTACTACTGCAATTGCTGCTTGAGTTGCATGCGAGTAGCTGCTTAGCAATCATCAGCTTGGCAAAAAAACAGAAGTTCTGCCCTTGCCCCAAGATCTGCAGTCTCCTCCAGAAGCTAGCAGATGAACGTAGAACACCAGCACAAGCTATCATTGTGGTCAAGTTAATGTCTGGTGCTTCCCAGTCTGTCACTCAGTTCAGGGACGCTATCAAGGCTATGCCAAATTATCCAAACCTCCGTCCACCACGACGGCATGGTTGTGGCCATGGGAGGGGGGTTGTGCAGCAGCTCTACCAACACATCACAGACTCGTGTCCATCTGCAGGAGCCCAGGAGTGCCAAGGTTGGATGCTCAACTCGCGCTGCAGAACGAACCGAGCCGAGTGATGCGAGAGGGCAGTGATGGCAACGGTTCCCCTGATCGCTTGCGCGCTGCAGTCTAGAGAACGTAAGCATGCAAAAGTAGTAGCTAGCTAATTACCAGTAAAAATGGCATTTTGTGCTCTTCCCCCAACTTAGATTTTTTTTTCTGTGCCTCTTCTATTCGCATGAAAGCTTCGCGCACCACTTGCGTACTTAGTGAGATGCCCCTACTAGCTAGCTAGCATTATCATAGCTGGGACGAAACGAATATAAAAGATAATCAATGTTAAACCATTTCAGTGACTTTGAACAACTTTGAATGGCTTCTTAGAGCTTTGACAGGGCTTCGAACGACTTCACACGACTTTGATTGACTTCGATAACAGTGCTGAATCATACACTAAGTATCAAAGGACTTTGATCAACTTTGATGAACTTTGATGTTAAAATGTGTTACTCAAAGCTGATCAAATTCAAACAGAGTAACTGACTGTCTTAAAATGTGCTCTCTTGTGATTTTAGTTTTGCCTCTGTGTACAACCAGTACCATGTCTTACAGTAACATTTGGTGTGACTATTACTTCTTACTGTTGAATGATTAAGAGATCTATTTGTTTGTTGAAACAGATCAGTTATATAGAAATTATAAGCACTGTTGCAGTGCTGCTAGCTATGGTTGTGGAATCTTCTAGAGTCTTCCATGTTGTTGGCTAAGCTACACTTCAAGCTACCCACAGGTGCACACCTGCTCCTTGTGGAATACTGGCTGTACTTCCAACACTTACTACTTTCGCAGTACTTGTGTAACATTAAGCACCGCCGCCCACTGTACTTCAAACCTAACCAAAGAAGTTGACAGGGCAGATGCGCAAGACCTTGCGGTTTCCATTGTCCTGGGCTACAGGGCGATTAGTGGTTCCATCGAACACGGACGCAGAAGGATCCAATTCGCATGTCTTTGGATCAATGTATTTTGTCGTCAACTCGGTGAGTTTCTCCATCTGTGCACGGGAAATAGAGAGGGGAACATCAGCAACATTCCACCAGACGACCTCGGAACAGGGAGGTGTAGTTAGACTTCCATCGTACTGGTAAAAATTAGCAGCAGAGGGGATCAGGTCATAGACGTTGAAGGCTTCCGTGATCGTTTTAGCCTTCTTTGGAATAACATCTTCTCCGCAGTCTGCTTTGACCTTTGCGGACAACCTTTCCCAATTGTCAAGCAAACGCTGAAATCTGACGTTATCAACAGCAGCATCGCCATTAAGCATAATGCCAACCACTGCAAATCGATCACCGTCGATTTGCTTGTGGACAATATGAAATTCAGAGTCGAATGTCTTGCCACCGATGGTATGTTCTGAACCAATGTGCATATGGAACTGAACTGCCTCAAATTGACCCTCGACGAAGGGGATTCGTAGAGTATTTCCAGAACATTGCTTCGGAAAAGACGCCTTCGGCCCATTTCGACCAAGAGCATAATCCAGATCGTTTGTTGTGCACGTTCCGTGCTGCGAATGTTAAAATTGACAAATGGGTAAGTTGAGATGTATGCAGATGCAAACTGATATCGCGGCAACCGATAACGACGACAAAATCCTTCCATACCTTCATTTCATAGTTAGCGCCAATGTTACATCCTGTAGGACGAATCGCTATTGGGCTCTGCTTTTTGCCACTGCATTGGTTTCCCTCAACTTGCAATGAAGACCAAGTTTCTGGGCCGCCGAGGTTTGGGTCGTAAGAGAACTTTCCCGCATCTGCAAGTGCTGGGGACGCAAAGACTGCAGCCGCCAAGAAGCAACCAACGCCCAATGTGGCGACGTGACGCCCAGACTCGGGAAGAACGCTTACCCATTCTGTTTTTTCGGTGCTGCTTAAGGCCGTTGCCCTGTACGAAGCATCGCGTTGGTTCAACCATGCACGGGTGGGAGTGGCCAATAGTGGAAGCACAGCAAATGCAAAAGATCCCCGAGAAAGCCTCATTTTGCTCTATGTAATTTGTCTGGGTATCTGTTGCCCTTTCTTCAACGTTGAGAGTTGCCCTCGGTCAGATTGTATGCCTTCGGTGAAAGCCTCTACGTCGTTCAGTAATACCATTGAACATCAGCAGTGTTATTTTCGGTTCTGGACGCAGAAATGAAATCGAGGCAAAAAGATTTGTCAAGTGTCGCACCACAGGCACGGCATCATACTAGTACTACAGTACTAGTAGTCTTTAATTCCTTACACATTGAAGTTGCGGCCACCTTTCGGAAGGATGACTATTAAGGTGAAGATAATGGCCGCTGACACGCTTTTGGTGGTTATGAATAGGCCGATGGTGATACGAGTCATACAACGTCGCATTTTCCAACGAGAACCGGTGTTATTTCGTTACATATTGATTATTGAAGTCGTATGCGTTGTATGTGATGTACGTTACGTCCCAGTGTTACCAAATTCAGAACCTTGACGACAATTTGCTTGCCGAACTATCTTACGCAAAGCTGAAGTTGCATTACGAAGGAAAGGTGTAAATTAATAAGTAGAACTACCACAACTTGCTAGTACTGGCTAGCTTCTCCGTAACATCTGGTACTTATTTTACGTAAGCTAAGTGGTCAGTGCCACTGATTCAGAGTGTGCTGTGCATACTGTACCTACATCAAGCACCGGCTAGCTACAGTACGTACGTACTGCGTAACACACTAACAAATTGACGTAACCAACAATGCCCAGACCAGGCAGTACGTACGTCGTAAGGTTGCGGTTCTACAGCAGATAGTTCTGTAAACTACTCCGCAGCAGATAGAAAACGAAGGCCTCTACTAGCTAGTAATAGCTAACTACATAATATAATACCCATTTTTTTTACCGAACACAACGACGATGGCCACAACGACCAGCTACAACGCAACAACGCCCAAGATGATGAATATTCGTGAAGATACCGCAGAAACAGCTAGTATGCAAGTCTCCGACAACGACGTAGAACAAGGCCAAACCGCAAGCAGGCACACCAGTCACAACAGTAGTCAAAGTCCTGATTCTGCCAGCAAGACATCTCCACTACCACAAGAGACCAGCAACAATCCACAAAAGACGACGACACCACAATCTGCCGTCTCTACGATACGACGCAATGCTCATTATTATGGCATGTCGAAACGTCGCGTCATGTTTGCTTGTCTCATCATGTTGGTCGGAATGATTGCCGGTGGAGCGTTTTTTAGCATGGGCATTGTCGGGTTACAACGCGAACAGGAAGTCCTCTTTGAACGTCGCGCAGCGGACATTACGGGCAGCATCGAAGCGACGTGGAATCAATACGAGACGCTGGGCTTGTGGGTCTGTGAATCGTGCTTTTCGCCCCTCAATGAAACCAATCAAGAAACGGTAGGGGGACGATTGGGCTTGTGTTCGCGGGAAAAATTTCGCATGCTCATTGAATCCGTCCGAACGGTGGGCGTGGAAGTCCAGCTTGTGGGCATGATTCCGCAAGTGACGCGTGGGGAACGCCAAATCGTGGAAGACGATACGCAGGCGTATTATGCGACGGCCTTTCCAGAGGTCCCTTATAATGGATTTACGGGATTTGTTCCCGACGAAGAGACCGGCGAATTGGTCGTTTCGTCCATGACGGAAGAGGATGTGTACTGGCCGGTCCATTACTTAGGTAAGTAAGGATACATGCTCGTTTTGTTTCCAGTTCACCCCCTTGGCGCTATGTGTATACGAGGTCCCATCTATGATATATATATATTGTCCCTCATTCGTCCCATTCTATCCATGCCCATCACAACAGAACCCATTGAAACCAACGAAGTAGCGTTGGATCTAGACCTTTACTCTCAACCTGCGAGACGAGCTGCCATTGATTCTTTGACGTCGGCTTGGAAGCCAGTCGTGACGGAAAGAATTCGTCTAGCACAAGAGGTAGAAGAAAATGGTAAGCCTTTGTTGTTGTTGTTGTTGTTGTTGTTGTTGTTGTTGTTGTGTTGCATGGACTGCTGTCAGATGTGGATGGAGGGCGAACAAGAATGGACAACACACAAGAACTCACACAACTGCTGGCTTACCCAACACCGTCAACAACAACAATCACCACCACCACCACGAACCAATAAAACACAACAACTGGCTCAACAGCCTTCAGCGTCCTTTCCTACCATCCAGGAACCAAATTCAAATCGCTGCCAGAGGATGCCACTCCGACCGTCTTCTCTTCCTTTGCCATTCGTATACCAGACCTGCTCAAAGAAGCTGCCAAAGATGCACTCATGAGTATTTCGGTGTCCATCTTTGATTCCACAGCGGATCCAATGGCGCCCACCTTTATGGGAGGAGTCCATATTTACGTCGATGATACCAATACCGAACAACGACGACTCGAAAGTGTCGTCGAAACCAGTTTGGCCGATTGGGAAGAATTTAGTACCCGCTATTCCGAACGCGCCATACAGGTAGCCGATCGGACGTGGATTGTGGCCGTCGTGGCACAACCCGCAACCTTTGAACCAACCTTGGTCTTTGTCATCCTGGGAGGGACCATGATTATGCTGGCCAGTATATTCTTGGCCATTTGGTATTATACCAACATGGGACGGGTCATAGAAATTCAACGAATGATGGAAGCCATTGAAGCGGACAAGGCAGCGAATATTCTGGAGAATGCTCGTCAACAAGCAAGTGCCGAACGGCAGTTGAATGAGGTAGGTTTATAGAGTTGGCGATGTTCTGGAATGTTGAATCAATTTTGAAGTTCTAATATCCAATGTTATTCTCCTTTTAGTATATTGCACATGAAGTGAGGAATCCGCTGTGTTCGGCTATCACAGCGCTCAGTTTTGTCTCGGCTGCGACAAAAGAAACAAACAACGACCCCGAGGCTCAAAAGCGATTGCATGAGGATATATCCATTATCGATGCGAGCTTATCCTTTATCGACGAACTACTTCGCAATACCCTGGACATGCACAAAGCAGCTGACAAACAAATGAAGATTACCAAGGCACCCACAGATTTGTTGTGCGATGTCCTGGAACCCGTAGGAGCGATTCTGCATCTTCGTGGCAGCAAAGTAAAGGTGTCACTGGATTGCCCCAAGGATCTAGTGTGCTTCTCGGATAGAATGCGGTTGAAACAAATCTGTTTGAACCTCTCCATCAACGCCGTCAAATTTGTCACAACGGGATACATTCGACTAGCTGCCAAGGTTGTGGACGGTACCGTCAAGATATATGTAGAAGACACTGGCCCCGGAATACCCTTGGAGAAACGTGACAACCTGTTTGCCAAATTCCAAGAGAGCCTTGACCTTCTCAATCAAGGTACCGGAATGGGTCTATGCCTTTGTAAGCACTTGGCAGAGCTTTTAGGTGGGGATATATATCTCGACGAATCCTTTAACAGTGGAATTCCAGGATTCCCAGGTTCGCGGTTTGTGTTGGATTTGGGTACGGGTCCCATGACGGGAGATGAATTGCGGCGGAGTACCAAGATGAACGACTCCATGAGAGCACCGGTACCTGCTCCTCGACAGGGAGCGACGCCCAAGGAGGACGCCAGTAGTGATGAAGAAACTGCCCTTCTATCTTCCACCGATACCTCCAACAACGAGGAAACAAAGGAAAGCACAAATCAACAACTACCGGAAGAAATGAACGTTCTCTATGTTGATGACGACATGATTATTCGTAGGCTGTTTGTGCGCGCCCTCCAGAGGGTTGCGCCAAAATGGAAGGTAGATCAAGCATCCAATGGAGAAACTGGGTGAGTACAAGCAACAAGGGATTCGTTGGATCAAGTTTCTTTTGTTTCGATTTTTCTGTTAGTCTAATCCCATCTACCTTATTTTTCTTGCAGAATTCAACTGTGCAAGACCAACTCCTACGACATTATATTCATGGATCAATACATGGCAAGTGTCGAGAAACAACTCTTAGGGACAGAAACAGTGCGAGCCCTTCGAGCCGACGGCGTGACAGCTCGAATCTGTGGATTGTCTGCGAATGACATGGAAGAAGGATTTCTAGATGCAGGAGCAAACAGCTTCCTCTTCAAACCCTTCCCGTGCGAGGCGGAGGCCTTCAAGAATGTAATCCGTGATATCTTGAAGGAGGAGTAGCTAGCTAGAGTTTCCACCAACACATCTTGTTGGTGCGGTAACCAATCCAAGTCTCAGTACTGTATCGCTTGCTGACAATTGATACATTTGTAAATAATTGTTTCATACCTGCCTCAAGGCTGACGTCTTGAGCGAAAACATAGTTTCTTTCTGAATAATATAAATCAATTTTGCAGTTAATTTTGGCTAATGATTACACGAGGCAGACACCACGATGCACGAGACTAAACAAGACGATTGTGTAAGAGTTGTTGAATGTTGACTACTTTCAAATCCAAAATTCTAGGCATCGTTGATTACCACTCTCCTGTTTTCGACCATACGTTTGGCATTTATAAGACCGCCCTTTATGGTTCTCTTGCTGAAGACCCGCACAAAAAAATGCCATCTTGCTGCCATGGCGACACTATCCGACAATCATTCGTTTCGACAGACCCAGCAATCCGACCGGTGTCATCCATATCCCTCCCGCCACGGTCAATGTCACTCCCATGCCTTGGAAGAAGACTCCTGGCATGTTTGGCATGAGAACCAAACCTTTGTTCATTACGGCAATCACACCAAAAAGTGGGGCGTAATAGATAGTAAATACTAGCGGAAAGGCGCCACGTTGGCCTTCCGACAAGACACTATTCACAGTATTTCCGCCCAACGAACCCCAAGACAAGAACCAACACAATGCCTCGACACTTTGGGCCTTGTCCAACCCGTGTGCCTCCCTCACTTTTTCATACGACGTTTCCACAGCCATTTCTGTTTCTTCCCCACGGTGATGGTTGGCAAAGGTTCGCGCAAAGGCAATGGCCGGATCCTGGACCAGAGTGGTACATTCCTCAACGGAAGCTGCCGCTTGCAATTCTTTGTGGTCCTTCACACCCGCCATACGGGCCAGTTCCCCGTGCAATCCTTCACAATAGGGACAATTGTTTTTGGAATTGACGGCCACCATGATACTTTCGGCCAATGGCGCGGGAAGTTGATTCGGCCCAACATAGGCACCCAGAATTTTGGGGAGTCGAGTCCATACTTCTGCGTGATCATTCAAACAGTCTGCAGCAGTCATCCATCGTTGTTTTTGGTTACGGCTTATTGGAGGCTTGCTGCATTCATCATCGTTGCTTTTCTTGTTGGAAGAGACGTGCCCAGAGGACGAAAGGAATCGGATGGTGACGGGAGGGTATGGTCGTTGAATCGTCAGGACTTTGCTGTGGGAGCACTTTCTTGCCCATGGCGCCGACTGCGTAAAGGTTGCACGGCGTAACAAGAGAAGACGGGTAGTGCAGTGGGACGGTAACATCATTGTTGTTTGCCGCTTTTCTCGTGCTAGCTAGTGTTCACAAACTCTTTGTTCTTCAGCCTGCTATGCTTGTTTCGCTGGCTCTTTGCGATATTTCTTACTCAGCTCCTGATGACGCCGTGCCTAAGTCCTAGACCTGTCTCTTATACACATCTCCGAGCCCACGAGACTAAGGCGAATCTCGTATGCCGTCTTCTGCTTGAAA
>ENA-ORBV01010123-ORBV01010123.1-microbial-mat-metagenome-genome-assembly--contig:-NODE-10123-length-15195-cov-15.054042_pt1 | contig 15195 bp, 11 predicted proteins | sample MGYA00237777_ERZ505514 | MGnify/ENA primary metagenome ERZ505514 (study PRJEB26160, sample SAMN06269048) | microbial mat metagenome | isolation source: Oligotrophic lake microbial mat | place... | reverse complement strand
GGGGGGGGAGGGGGCGAGCAGACCAGCACGCACTTCGATGCCAAGGGTGTCACGGTCCAGGCCGGCGGCGTGCCGTTCTTCTGGTACCCACGGTTCCGCGGCACGCTCGACAACTTCCCGCTCCGCGACCTGCGCATCGAGTCCTCTTCCGGCTCTGGCGGCGCAATCAAGACCGCGTTTGACTTCTTCGGCGTGACGGGTACGACACCGCCCGATGGGGTGGAACTCAACCTGCTCTTTGATCTGTACTTTGACCGCGGCCCGGCCATCGGCGCAGAGGGCGATTGGGAGGATGAGGATGCCCGCGGCCGCTTCCTCGCGTACATGCTCCCGAGCGACAATGGGCGCGACTCGCTCTCCAGCGGCGCAAAGATCGGGCAGGACCACGCGTTCCGCGGCATCGTCCTAGCCGAGCACCTGCACGAGTTTGACGACTTCTGGTCGATCCAACTCGAGGGCGGGACTATCTCCGATGAAACGATGGTCGATGCGTTCTTCCGCGAGTACGGCGTGAGCGGGCGCGAGTTCACCAATGCCGCGTTCCTGCGCCGGCGCGAGGACAACACGACCCTCTCCTTGCTGGCCAAGGGCGAGCACATCGACTTCACGCCCAACCAGTACCTGCTTCAGAGCCTGGGCTACAACACCGACAAACTCCCCGAGGCCAGGTACACGCGCCTTGCCGATGACATCTTCGCGGGCAACTCGCCTGGGTGGCTGACGTACTCATCAGATTTCCGCGCCTCGCGGATGCAACTGAACTTCACGGAGCCGACCGCCGCGGAACTCGGGTTCGACACACTGGCCCGCTCGCAGGCCGCGTTCGGTCTTGCGCCCGGCGAGTCGATCGGCGACCGGCTGCGGGCGCGGGGGCTGCACGAGTCGGACGTCATGCGTGCCGACACACGTCACGAGTTCGTTGGCACGTTCGATCTTGCGCCCTTCAAGGTCAACCCGTTTGTCGTCGGTCGGTTCACGGGGTACGACGAGACGTTCGAGGAATACTCCGGCGATGCCGAGCAGGACTCGTTCAGGACGTGGTACTCGACAGGCCTGCGCGTATCGACCGAGATCACGCGCGTGAATGATTCGGTCGAATCGGACCTGTTCGACCTTCACCGCACCCGTCACATCATCGAGCCCAACGCGACGGTGTGGTACGCGGGCGCGAACCTGTCGCAGAACGACATCCCGATCTACGACGACGAGGTGGAGTCGCTGGCGACGGGCGCGGCGATCAGGGCCGGCCTCACGCAGACTTGGCAGACGCAGCGGGGCGGTCCCGGCCGCTGGCGGAGCGTGGACTTCCTGACGCTGCGGACGGACTACGTCTCCAGCACCGCGGATGCGGATCGCGAGTCGCCCATCGGGCGGTTCTTTGACTACCGGCCCGAGTATTCGCTGCTGGGCGAGTTCGGCGTGGTGGAATCGACGTGGCAGGTCACCGACGCGGTGGCGCTGTCGGCCGGCACCATCTACGACTTTGACGACAGCCAGCCGGCGCGGACGACTGCCGGCGGTCTTGTGCAGCATTCACCGGAGTTCGCATCCTTCGCCGAGGTGCGGTACATCAACGCGCTGAACACCACGTATCTCGATTTCGGAGTTTCGTACAGTCTGACCCGGCGATACGCGATCAGCGCGAACGCCACCTACGACACCGATGAGGGCGAGTTTCAGCGCATCGCGACCACGATCCGGCGGCGCGGGGCGGAAGCGACGTTCGGCGTCTCGCTCGGTTACGACAACATCGCCGACGAGAGCAGCATCGGCGTGGTCTTTGAACCCCAGGGCGTCCGGCAGGACCAACTCGACCGACTCCGCGGCCTGGGGCGGTAGCCCCCCCAAAGCGCGTGCTCACTGCTAAGGCCGCATCGCGGCCTCGATGTCTTCGATGCTCTTGGGGATCGCCGCGGTGAGGTTGGTGTTGCCGGAACGGGTGATCAGGATGTCGTCCTCGATGCGGATGCCGGTGCGGCGCTCCGGCAGATAGACACCCGGCTCGATGGTGATGACCATGCCGGGCCTGAGGGGGCCATCGGGGGTGACATCGTGGACTTCGAGTCCGAGTTGGTGCCCGATGCCGTGGATATAGGCGTCGCCCAGGCCCGCCTTGTCGATGACGGCCCGGGCGGCGCGATCGACCTCCCACATGTGCGCACCGGGCTTGGCCGCGCGGATCGCCGCGAGTTGGGATTTGAGCACGACCGTGTAGAGTTCGCGCTGCTCGTTGGTGAACTTGCCGCTGACGGGCAGCGTGCGGGTGACATCGCAGGCGTAGCCGCAGAACTGCGCGCCGGAGTCGATGACGAGCAGTTCGCCGGCTTGGCACTCGGCGTTGTTGTCGTGGTAGTGCAGGACTGTGGCGTTGAGGCCGGAGCCGACGATCGAGCCGTAGGCGACACCCTCAGCGCCCGCGTCGATGTAGGCGCGTTCCATCGCGTGCTGGACCTCGCGCTCGCCCACGCTCGGGCGCAGCACTTCGAAGGCCTGGCGGTAGCCCATCGCCGTGGCGGCGGCGGCTCGCTTCATGAGTTCGATCTCGGATGCGCTCTTGATGGCGCGGAGTTCGGCGAGGAGCATGGTGCGGTCCTCGATGGCGAGCCCGGGGACTTTCTCCTGGAGTTTGCGGAAGAGGGCGAGGTCGGGGCTTGGCGAGGCGGCGGTGTACGGGGAGAAGGGGTGCAGGCAGGCGAGGCGCTTGGCGCGCCGGGCGGCCGTGCCGAGCATGCGGGCGAGGTGGGTCACGCGCATGACGGTGGCGAAACCGGTGCGCGTGCGGAGTGGCTCGCCGATCATCTCGCGATAGCCGTCCCAGCGGTCCATCTCAGGGTCCACGGGCTTGAGGAGCAGCATGATGCGGCGCTTGGGGTCATCGGCGGCAGGGTCAAAGACGACGGCCGCGCCGGCCTCGGTGTCGAGGCCGGTGAGGTAGGTGAAACTCGGTTCGCTCTTCAGTACGCCAATCGCGGGGGGCGGACCATCGCCGGCGAAGACGATGCCGACCGCGCCGGAAAGCGACTTGAGGACGCGCTGGCGGCGCTCGGCGTATTCGGCGGTGGTGATGAGCGGCTTGCTGGGCTTGGTGGGCATGGGGAAAGCGTAGTGGGATTAGTCACCAACCGCAGCGCGAAGCCGCTTGGCCGACTCCTCCGCACCCGCGGTCTTCTTGCCGAATCCGGGCATGGCCCCGAGTTTCTCAGCCTCGGCAAGGGCTTCGGGGAAGTTGCTGATGAGCATGGTCTTGGGGCCGCTCTTTGCGAACGCTTGCACGACCGAGAATCCTTTGCCATCGGCAAAGTTGCCATCGAGTTCGCGGTTGACAACGAGGAGGGCGGCACCCATGGCGTGCTGCTTCAGTTCGGCATCGCTGTTGGCACGCACGACCACAGCGTCGGGCACCTCACGCTCGATCACGCCCTTGAGCATGAAGGAATCGGGAACGCAGTGGCCGACAAGAACAACTCGTTTGGCTGCGGTGCTCAAGCGATACTCCTTGCAGAAATTGTGACGCTCTTTGCGGTCAGTTCCGCGTTGATTGCGCTGAGCGTGAAGTGCCTCGGCTCGGTCGAGTCGTCGCGGATGGCCCGGACTACGGGGGCGATGGCGCGGGCGTTGAGCCCGTCGCGCCGGACATTGGCCGCGAGTTCACGCGAGGCGATGCGGATGAGTTCGCCCAGCAGCACCGCGGGCTGCCTGCGAAGGGCCGAGCGGGGCCAGATTGCCGGTCCCCGGGTGCATCGCCCTTGCCTCCAGAGTGTTTCCGCGCGCATGCGCATCATGGCCGCGGCGAAATGCAGGAGTCGTGCGGATTCGACTGCTCGCTGCGCGACGGTCGGGCGGAGGGCTTTGAGGAGGGGAACGATCTGGAGGCGGACGGCAGCGCGGAGTCGGGTCTGGTCGGCGTTGGTTGCATCGGCCTGCCAGGCCCACCCGGCGAGTTGGCAGATGCGTTCGGTATCCGCGCGCTCGACGCCGGCTTCGATCATTGGGCGGATGAGGCAGACATCATCACTTGGGGCCGGAATAGACAGGTACTCGAGCGGGCGGCTGATGGCGATGCCGCCGAGACCGCGGGGTCCGGCGCCGCGCATGAGGGCCATCAGAATGGTTTCGAGTTGATCGTCCGCGTGGTGGGCGGTCGCGATGAAGCGGAGTTTTTCGCGCTTGGCGAGCCGGAGCAGCGCGGCATAGCGGGCGGTGCGGGCAGCCGCTTCGAGATTCCCGCCCGAATCGCGGACCCGGACTTCGGCTTGGACGAACTTCGCTCCCACGCGCAGAGCGAGTGCCTGCACGGCGTTGAGGTCGGCGAGAACCTGATCGCGGGGCCGAAGATCGTGGAGCACATGGGCGACCACGATCGGCGCGGCTCGATTGCTCGGAGCGAGCGCCAGGACAAGGGCGCTTGAATCGGCCCCGCCCGAGCACGCGATGAGCGTCCCTGCCCCGGGTCCGGCCCGGCGGGAGCCCCGGGGGGAGGTCAGTTGTCGCCAGCCTTGGATGATGCATCTCGCGCTGGCATCGCGGCGGAGCGCCCCCGGGTTGGCGCCATCGAGGCGGGACATGGCGAAAAAGGTGGCTGACATGGTGGCTGCCGGTTTCATCCGCATCGACGATCTGTGCCGATAGACTCTCCGCCCCCCCTTTCCCGCCGCCGCCGACCAGACGCCGGTCGCTTGAACCACTTTGCCATGCTACCCATGCCGCTTGCTACGGTTCCATCCAGTGAAGTCCCCGCCCTCGGTGCGCTCATGGCTGGCGGCTGGTCGTCAATCGCGATGATTGTGATGGGCCTGGGGCTGGTTGCAATGGTATTGCTGCACTTCCGCAATGCCCGGCGCAGCAGGACAACTCGCCAGCCCTCGGGCGCGCCGGTGCCCGGGCCGACCGCAGATGCGCACTTGGCCGGAGAGATCGCGGGACTGAGCAGGCGACTCGCGGATGAACTCGATTCTCGGGCAGATCGCCTTGAGAAACTGATGGCGGATGCAGATGTGCGGCTTGCGAGGCTGGAACGGCTCACCGGCACGGTGGTTCACGCGGCGCCGGAATCCGCGCACGGTTTGGCCGAGGTCAAGCACTACGGGACCAGCGGGCCAGGTGACCGGACCGTGCGATCCGCGGCGGCCGTGATCGCGGAGATCGACCCGATCGCGCTGGAGGTGTACCAGTTGGCAGACGGGGGCGTGCTGCCGGTGCAGATCGCTCAGAGGCTGGGTCAGCACACGGGGAAGATCGAGTTGATCCTCGCGCTGCGGCGGGGGTGACGGGAGAGATCAGAAAGCAGAAAGCGCACAGCAGTGATCAGACAGCAGGTGTCGCTTGATGTGTATTGATCGCATCGATCGTCAGAATCTCGAAGACGATGTGGGCGGCGAGAAGAGCGGTGATGCCCGCCGGGTCGCGGTCGGGGAGGACTTCGACGACATCGGCACCGGCCAGCGCCACGCCGCGGCAGGCACGGATGAGCGAGAGCGCCTCCGCGGATGTGAATCCACCGATGCTGGGCGTGCCGGTGCCCGGCGCGAAGGCGGGGTCCACAACGTCGATGTCGAACGTGAGGTATGTTGGGTCGGCGCCGAGGCGTCTGGCGAACGCTTCGACGGGCGCGAGGCCGGAACGCTGGATGTCGGCGTAGGTGAGGATGGTCACGCCGTGGTCGCGAGCGAACTGAAGGTCGTCCGCAGTGTTCAGCGGTCCCTTGATACCAACCGAGAGCATCTGCTTGGGATCGATGAGCCCGTCCTCGATCGCGCGGCGGAAGGGGGAGGCGTGCCCCCACTTCTCTCCCCAGACTGCATCGACGGTGTCGAGATGGCTGTCAAAGTGCAGGAGGGCGAGACCGCCTTTGGGCTTGCCGTGGCGCTCCCATGTTGCGCGGATGTTCGCGTAGGCGATCGAGTGGTCGCCGCCGAGGGCGAGCAGTTTGGCGGGCTTTGGTGAGGCGCCACCCGCGAGGCCAAAAGCGAAGTCGTGCTGGCGTTGGACCGAGTGCTCGCAGGAGTAAGGGTCAACGGGGGCATCACCTGCATCCGCGATGCTGAGGGATGCGCAGACATCGATCCCGTTGTCGTGTGCCAGCGAGAACCGCTTGAGGTACTGTGACTCGGCGCGGATAGCGCGTGGGCCGAACCTTGCGCCCGGTCGGTAGGTCACACCGCCGTCGAAAGGCACGCCATAGATCGCCCAATCTACCGGGCGATTCTCCGTCGCGACATCCTCCAAACGCGGGTAACGTCCGAAGGTGACCAGTCCGGCAAACCGTGGTGCCCCCCCCCCCGGGGGTCGGGCAGGATCGTCTGCTTGTGCGGGGGGGTCGGCGCGGGGGACGGAGGCTTGGGCATGAGGGAAGTGTAATACTGATTCCCGCTGAAACGCGGGCTCTTGGGGCCCGCCGCACCAAATGTCGTTTATCCCCACTTGTTCAGAATCTTCCCACCGCTTGACAGTCTGAATCGGTTCGGTTTTACTCGTCTTTGTCGGGCTGGCCCTTGTCGGGCTGGCCCGGTAGGTCGTACCGGGCAGCCCTCCAGCCGCGTCAATGGCGACGCGAGAGAGGGCGGTCGGTATGATGATGAGCAGATTCCGTTCTTTGGTGTTCGCGGGCGCAGCGCTCGCGGGCGTAGCGCAGGCCACAAGCGTTTCCGCTCAGACGAGCGTGTACTACGGAGCGATCGACGCGGCGGACAAGGCCCAGTTGGCCCAGTGGGCAACGCACTACTGGGCGCGGGTTGATGCGGGAAGCACTGTGACGCCAGGCACGTTCACATTCACCAAGGCCGCGATGAACGACCCTCTGTTTCTGCCCGTGCGGGGCGCGAGGCGGACGCTGGAAACGTTCGGCGTGATGAACGCGCAGGCGTGCGACGGCCTTGTTGAGATTCAGCCCGGCCTGGGCGATGTCGCGGTGAGCGATGCGCTGCGCGAGGCGATGACGCAGTGGAAGTTCAGGACCGATGCGGTCATCAATCCGGCGGGCACGCAGGCACACTTCAACCTCATCAACGCGGCACCCTCTACGTCCAACACCGTTTGGGGCATGGAAGGCTCGCATCTCGTCTCGACCAACCTGCCGTGGGAAGCGCTGACGGGCGCAAACCAGACAGGCCAGATCGCCTCCACCGTTTCCACACCGACGCTGCACACCATCGGCAAACTGACCGACACCGCTCCGGCGATCGCCAAGGCGGCCAAGGGTGTCACGCAGACACAGGCGCTCATCACCGGGGCGCTGAGCCACGCGGACCGCTTCGAGGACGGCGTCGTCAAGTTCCTTTCCGACCAAGGGAGCAACGCGACGGCGTGGCGCGTCGATGCGTCCTTCGGCGTGTTCGGATCGCTGCCACTGGTGGGCGTGAAGTTCGATGATGCGTTCGTGCTGCTCGACACGACCAGCGGCAGGCTCGATGGGCCGTTCGCGCTTGCCTCGCCGCTGGATGCGACGGTTCTCCTGGCAAACCAAAGCGGGTATGTCAGCGGGACGACGGTGAGGTATCACAACGCAAACGGATGCTTGATCTTGATCGCTCCGAGTTGGCGTCCGGGTGGACCGCCTGGCGTGACCACTCCCCGGGCACCCATCACGAATCCCAACTATCCCCCGGCCTGCCCTCCGCCGGGTTGGACACTGCCGACGCCTCCTCCTCCCTCCGCCTGGCCAACCCGCCCTCCCTGCTACAACCCCGCGAATCCCGCAGGCGGGTGGGCCAATTGCACATGCAGCAGCACGAGCGGGACATGGTTCTGCATCGTGTCTTCGCAGAGCGTCGGCGGCCTCCCACCACGGATCTACCAGACCATCACCTACTACAACTGCGGCGGGGGCGCGACGGCCCCAGCCGGATGCCCGCCGGCCGGATGCACGATCGTGAGTCAGGAGACGTGGTATTGAGCGGTAACGCGAGTCCCGGCCCCGAGCGATCGGGGCCGGGTTCTCAATCCCTTTTGGGGGCCATCCTGGACACGCTTGACGCCGCCTTCCGGCTGTCCTGGCCGAGTGTCGCCGCAGCGCTGGCGGTCTTTGCAGCGCTCCAGGGCACCCGCGTTGCCCTGTGGAATCAGATGCGACGTGAGATTCGGGCCGGCAGCACGCATTTGACCCCGACTGACGTCGCCCACCTCGCCGCCTGGTTCTCGAACGCCAGGGAGCTTGCTGTCGGCGAAGGCCGCGCAGTGAACTGGACCGGCGTGATGCACAGGTATGTGGACGACCAGCCCGTTGCCTCAGTCCGGTACGCGGCCGTTTGCCTTGGCGCTTCGCTTGGTGTTGCACTCGCGCTGACCGCGTTGCTTGCGATCCGCGGCACCCGGTCTCGGATCGTGCCCTTCGAACTGGGTTGGCGCGATCGGCTCGGCGCGGTGCGCTCTGCGGTTCGGTCGGCTGCGCCTTGGTGCGCCGGGGTCGCCGCGTTGGCCGCCGCGCTTTGTTGGCACGCCGGATACGACCGTCTCGGACGCTCGCGATTGCTGATCGACGTGCTGCCGGGTGCGATGCAGGGGAGCGCGATCATGGTGATGTGGGCCGCTTGTGCGCTCGCGCTGTCGATGTACTTTCTCCCGCCGCACGCGCGCAACCTGGCGTCGGCCGAAGCACGAGTCTGCCCTCGATGCCGGTACCCTCTGCGCGGGCTCGCCGACCGTCCGTGCCCCGAATGCGGCCGCGAGCCCTCGCCGCGCGATCTGGCTCGGACGGCCACTGTGCGGGAGAGGCATGTCCGGCTCCTGCGTGTCTTTCCGATCGGCATCGTCGTCATGGCCCTCGTGCTGCTCGCCTGTGGTGCGGGCGAGGGTCGGCTGGCGAACTGGGTCCGGCTTCGAACCGCCAGTATCCCGTGGGTGGTCGCGCCGGATCGATGCGTTTTAGGCGAGTCCCCAGTCCTGTTGAAGACGATCTACGGGCCGGTCTCGCTCAGTGCGCGACGAGCGAGTGGGGTCGAGGGGGGTGATTGGATCGTCGTTTGGGAGCGACACGCCGGGGCGAACATCCCGGAGACGGCGCGAAGGGAGTACCACATGTCGCTTGGCTCGGCGCGCAATCCCTCGGCCGCCGTTATGCTCGAGACTCCTTCCGGACCGCTCTGGCTGTGGCGATCCGAGGATGGCGCGACCTTGTTCTTCGGATTTCCGGAACTGATCGTCATTGGCAGATGACTGAGGAAAGCGAGGGTCTGTCAGAGGGATGCCCTTTGGGCACCCCGCCGGTCCCCAGCGGATCTTTTCGCGTGGGGAGTCGCACGCCGCGGCGCAGCGTGGTACCCAGGAACCGACCCGTCATACGGATTCCGGTTGAGCATTGCGCGCCACCCACCCGAACGGGGCGCTTGCGCGGGGTCGGATGATGTGGGATGATGTGGTCGGCACGGAGGCCGACGATGAACATCCGCGAGCGAGAGTGGGGAGAAGTCCAGGAACTCAGGGCACGCATCCGGCGCGAGAAGGACGCCGACCGGCGTGACCGACTGCGAGCGGTGGTGCTGGCCATCGAGGGTGAGGAGGCGTCCACCATCGCGCGGCTGCTGGGCCGCTCGCGTCGGCAGGTGCAGGGCTGGGCCTACGCCTATCGCGACGGGGGCATCGACTCGATCCACCCGCCCAAGGCTCTTGGCAAGAGGCCGCGTGTGCGTGGCGAGATCGCCGACAAGCTCAGAGCGCGTCTGAACGCGGGACCCACCCAGGGCGACAAGGTCTGCACCCTGCGCGGCAAGGATGTGCAGCGCATCCTGCGTGAGGAGATGGGCGTGAAGCTCTCGCTCAACGCGGCGTACGCGACGCTGCACAGGCTGGGGTACTCATGCCTCGCCCCGCGGCCGCGCCATGAGAAGCAGGACCTGGCGGCGCAGGAGAAGTTCAAGGCCCAACGCGCCCCCTTTTTGTCCGCACCGTCGGGCGGTTGATCGCCGCGTGCGGCCAGGGAGAGCGGGTCAGAGTGTTCTTCATGGATGAGGCCCGCTTCGGCCAGCAGGGCACCCTCACACGGATGTGGGCCCCAAAGGGCTCGCGTCCCACGGCGGTGAAGCAGACGCGGTACGAGTGGATGTACCTCTACGCGGCCGTCGAGCCCGCCACCGGCGCCAGCGTGGCGCTGCAGGCTCCATGCGTCAACACGGGCATGATGAACGCGTTCCTGAAGATGCTCGCAGATGAGATCGGCCCCAAGGACCACGCCGTGCTCATCATGGACCAGGCGGGCTGGCACAAGGCCAAGGCCCTCAAGGTGCCGAGCAATATCTGGATCCTGTACCTGCCGCCGTATTCGCCCGAGCTCAACCCCGTCGAGCGGCTCTGGGCCTACCTCCGAAGCCACTATCTGGCCAACCGCGTCTTTGACGACTACCAGCACCTGCTCGACGCGAGCGCAGAGGCCTGGCGGCAGCTCACCCCCGACCTGCTCCGATCCGTCTGTGCTTGCGACTACATCCCGCGCGATCCAATGCGGTGATCCGTATGAGTTGGATACAAAGCAGCCCACCCAACAGGAGTTGCTGGCAGCGGAAACCCTATTCGATGCCTTGGTAGGGGTCAGCATGGAATGCGCCAACTGCGAGACCTTCGAGATGATTGCCGCGTGCAGGAGACAGGCAACGGGCGTGGTACCCAAGATCCCAGCCGAGCTTGTCGATGCTCTGCGCGCGTACACCGCCCGGGGACGGAACTATTGCCAGCAAGCAAGTGACGCCTTGCGGGCGGGTGCGGCCATTACACTCGACATTGCGGAGGGCGGGGGCGGCTCGAAGCGATCGATTGGGATCGGAGTCAAGGTTCAAGACGCGCGGCGCATGTTCAAGGTGCTCGAGCTGGGACTCTCGGATCCAACCACGGTTCTCGACGTCGCGATCGGGGCGATGGGCCGCCTTTATGAGTTCTGTAATGCGGTTCGCGATGAACTGATCGTGGCGCTCGAGCAACGTGGAGTCGATACGACGAATCTGCGGTTGATGGCGGACCAGTTGGCCGAGTGGTTTGCGTCCCTGCCGCAGCACCGATCGCCGGCCGAGCGAAAACTCGGCCCGCCGGGAAGCTCCCAGCCCGCCGACGCGGATGGGCCAGTATTTTCACACAGTCCAGATTTCACGTGGATCATTTGGTGCAGGCAGCAGTTTGCGTTTTCTACGGGCAACCAAGCAGAGTCAATCCGTTGCCTGTGGGAGGCATGGGAAGCGTCCGGTCGACGAGACGGATGCGGACTCAACGAGAAGTCCATCGGTGAAGCCGCCCAGTCAAGCGCGGACAACTTCCGATTGGCTGCACTGTTCCGTGGCCATCCGTGTTGGGGAACGGTGATTCGGCGGTGCGGCAAGGGGCAGTTTTCTCTATTTCGCTTGGAATCACCAATAAGCACCACTTCGTGACGCAGTTGGCGCACAGGCAAATCGTCATTATTGACGCATGAGCAATGCACCAATTTCCCTGTATGCCTTGTCCCGTGAACTTCGACTTCCTGCAGCATGGCTTCGCGCTGAGGCGGCGGCGGGTCGATTGCCTTGCCTGCAGGTTGGGCGTCGGCTTCTCTTCGACCTTGACGCGGTGAAGTCCGCGTTGGCATCGCGTGCTGCGGTCGAGAAGGCGGTGCGGCGTGACTAACAGTCCGACCCAGAAGGGCGCACCGTCCGGCGATAACTCGATTCAGCCAGCACCGATTGAAGGCCTGCGGGATTCCAAGGTATCTGCGGCAGTTTTGGGGATTTCGACGCGTGCGCTCTGGACCCTCACCAAACAGGGCCGCATCCCGTGCGTGCGGATTGGCCGCGCCGTGAGGTATGACCCTGCGGACCTCCGCAGGTTCATCGACGCCAGCAAGTCGGAGGTACGCGCGTGACAACGCTGCATCCGGCATCCAACGGCGTTCATATCAAGCCGTCACCGCCATCTCCGCTTCTGGCCGGTCGCGAAGTCTGCAAGTTGGCAGCGGATGTGGCGGGGTTCGCAGCAGCCATCTTCGAGACCGAGGACATCGTTGAGATCCGGCGAATCTGGCCTGACCGGGAGGCAGGCCGAAGCACCTCCAGCGGCTGGTTCAAGGCTGGGGACTTGGCATCCAACATCAAATGGACGGCCGCGCTGAAGCGAGAGAACGACGCGGGATGGGGGGTCTTCATCGGCGTCAATCCTCGCAAGTCCAGGGGCTGTCGCGACGAGCACGGCGTGGCGGTCGCAAGATGCCTCCGGGTCGACTTCGATGGCGGCATGATGCACGAGGAGGTGCTCGCGCGGATTGCGGATGCGGGCCTGCCCGCTCCCACGCTCGTGGTGGCAAGCGGGCACGGCGTCCATGTCTATTGGCGGTTGGCGGAGGCTCTGAGCGACCTCGCGCAATGGCGCGCTCGGCAGAAGGCGCTCATTCAGAAGTTGGGCTCTGATGACAAAATCCATGATGCCCCGCGGGTAATGCGATTGCCTGGCTTCACGAACACCAAGCCGCCACTCGCCCCATGCACGATTGTGCAGTGCCATCCGGAGCGGAGGTACTCGTTCGGTGAGTTCCCGCCGGCGGTTGAACTCGAACGCTCCCGCGCTTCGGCTGTGCCCATGTCGGGCGGTCGGGGAACGCTCAGTAAGTCGACGCTTGACTTCATCGTGAACGGAGCTGCGCCGGGCTTCCGGAACGGACGGGTGTTCAAGGCGGCCGCGGACTACCACGGGTGTGGGTATCCGCAGGAGGAGGCGGAGGCCAAGCTCGTGCCGGCGGCGACGGCGGCGGGCCTGTCGGACGTGGAGACGCGGGCGGCGATCTTGTCGGCATATAGCAAGTCCCGAAAACCCTCGGTTCGCCACAAGCAGGCTTCGAAAGCAGAATCCGCGGCGGTCCTTACTCCGCTCTCCGAGGTGCAGTCGCGGGCCGTGGATTGGCTTTGGCATGGCCGGATCGCTCTCGGCAAAGTCACACTGATTGCGGGCGATCCGGGACTCGGCAAGAGCTTCATGACACTGGATCTGGCATCAAGGGTCTCAAGGGGCAGGGCGTTCCCCGGCGCGGACGGCTATCTCAATCCCGCAGGCGGCGTTGTGCTCTTGAGTGCCGAGGACGACTTGGGCGACACGATCCGTCCTCGCCTGGAAGCCGCGGGCGCGGACCTGACGCGGATCGTCGCGATCGAGGCGATCCAGCAGGGCGAACTGGGCGACTCTGGCTCCCGGATGTTTGACCTCGGGAGGGATTTGGCCGCACTCGAGGCGGCGATCCAGAGTGTTCCCGGCTGCCGCCTGGTGATCATCGATCCCATCAGCGCCTACCTCGGCGATACCGATTCCCACAAGAACGCGGCGGTGCGCGCCGTGCTCGCGCCTCTCGCCGACCTGGCTCGTCATCTCAACGTCGCGATTGTCGCCGTCACCCACCTCCGAAAGGGGGAGGGGGCCGCGATGTACCGCACGATGGGCTCGCTCGCGTTCATCGCGGCGGCGCGTGCCGCGTTCGCTCTGGCGCGGGACCCCGATGACCCGACTGGCAGGCGCCGCCTGCTGATTCTGATCAAAAACAACATCGGGAATGACAAGACCGGGATGGCGTTCCGCCTCTCGGAATCCCCAGCGTCTGACCCCGAGCGAGTCCCCAAAGTCGAATGGTCGGAAGAGCCCGTCACGTTGTCCGCCGACGATGCGATCGGCTCCTCCGCGAGCACCCGCGCGGCACGGAACGATCCGATCGACGACGCCAGCCAATGGTTAGCGGAGTTCTTGCGGTACGGACCCGTCGCTGCGGCAGACGTGATCCAGAACGCCGAGAATGCCGGGATTTCCAAGCGGACATTGGGTCGCGCCAAGAAGCTGCTGGGCGTTCGCACGGACAAGCAGTCGTATTCTGGTCCCTGGATGTGGGCGATGCCCGGGCCATCATTGCCACTCCCAACATCGCACTGCTCGCCGGTCTCTGGTGCAGTGGCAACCTTGGACGAATGTGGCAACCTTGGGCGGAACTCAGCAGAAATCGAGCCTTTCGGCCACACGAACGTTGGCAACCTTGGCGAAGGTTGCCACACAGACATCGCCGGGCGTGACGCCGATGAAGCTGCAGCGGTTGCCGATTCGAGCATGCACCGCATCTGCGATGCCGAACTGGGCCGAGAAGTCGAGCATTCTGCCACGCCCTTGCACGCTCCGCATGTTGGCCCTTCAGTCGCCAAGGCGGCGGACCGACCCGCGGAGGGCGCATAGACCGTGGCCAGCGTGGCGCGAGATCCCGGCGGCAACAAACGCATCCTGTTCGTCGCCGGCGGCGGGGAGCGGAAGGCCGTCCGCCTCGGCAAGATGGAGTTCCGCCAGGCCGATGCCGTCCGCGTCCGGATCGAGGCGCTCCTGGCGGCCCGGCTCACCGGCTTCCTCGACCACGAGACCCAGAAATGGCTCGCGGCCGCCGAGGACGTGATCCACGCCAAGCTCGCCCGCGCGGGGCTGGTCGACGCCCGGGCCACCGGCAAGGCGAACCTCGGGAAGCTGCTGGAGGCGTTCTTTGAGACCATCGCGGTCAAGCCCGGGACGCTGGCAAGTTACAGCCAGACCAGGCGGGCGCTCGAGGAGCACTTCAAGCCCGGGATGTTGCTCTTGGCCATCGGGCCCCTCGAGGCCATCCGCTGGCGGCAGGCGATGCGGGATGAGAAGCTCGCCGAGGCGACAATCTCCAAGCGCGTCAAGACCGCCCGCCAGATCTTCAAGCAGGCCCTGCGGTGGAAGATGATCAGCGAGAACCCGTTCGCCGACATCAAGGCGGGGGCCCAGACCAACAAGAGCCGGATGTACTTCGTCTCCGCGACCGACGCGGCGGCGGTCCTGGAGGCCTGCCCCAACGCGGAGTGGCGGGCGCTCTTTGCCCTCTCCCGCTACGGCGGGGTGCGGTGCCCCAGCGAGACCCTGGGGCTTCGGTGGCGGGATATCGATTGGGCGCGGGGGCGGATCACCATCCGCTCACCCAAGACCGAGGCGTACGAGAACAAGGACCAGCGCCAGCTGCCGCTCTTCCCCGAGCTCAGGAAGCCCCTGCTCGAGGCGCTTGAGCAGGCGCCCGACGGATCCGAGTTCGTCATCGCCAGGTACCGGAGCACCGCGGCGAACCTGCGGACGCAGATGCACCGCATCATTGCGAAGGCGGGCCTAAAGCCGTGGCCCAAGACCTTCCACAACCTGAGGTCGACGCGGCAGACCGAGCTCACCGAGACGTTCCCGGCGCATGTGGTCTGCGAGTGGCTTGGCAACAGCCGCGTG
>ENA-ORBV01010121-ORBV01010121.1-microbial-mat-metagenome-genome-assembly--contig:-NODE-10121-length-15196-cov-10.600106_pt1 | contig 15196 bp, 14 predicted proteins | sample MGYA00237777_ERZ505514 | MGnify/ENA primary metagenome ERZ505514 (study PRJEB26160, sample SAMN06269048) | microbial mat metagenome | isolation source: Oligotrophic lake microbial mat | place... | reverse complement strand
TTCAAGCAGAAGACGGCATACGAGATTCGCCTTAGTCTCGTGGGCTCGGAGATGTGTATAAGAGACAGGCCGGGGCGGCAGCGCCCACATCCAATGGTATACTAAGTAAACACCCTGTGCCCCAATGCCAAGGAGCCCCCCATGCTTGAGCGAGCGCGTGCCCTCGCCCCAGAGCTTGTCCGCCTCCGGCGCGACATCCACGCCCACCCCGAGCTTAGCTTCCAGGAGACGCGCACCGCCGCCCTCGTGGCAGATACCCTCGGCGAGATCGGCGGTATCACCATTCGCACCGGCATCGCCAAAACTGGCATCGTCGCCGAGCTTGGCAACGGCGACGGCCCCACCATCGCCATTCGCGCCGATATGGACGCTTTGCCTATCCTCGCTGCCACCGGCGCAGCGTACACATCCACCAACTCTGGCGTTCACCACGCCTGCGGCCACGACGCCCACACCGCCATGCTGCTCGGCGCCGCCCACCTGCTGCGCGAGCGCTTCGCCACCGAGGGCCTGCGCGGCAAGGTGCGCTTCCTCTTCCAGCCCTCGGAGGAGGCCTGGGACAAGGAGGGCAAGAGCGGCGGCATGCGTATGGTCGAGGAGGGCGTGATGGACGGCGTCGACGCCGTGATCGCGCTCCACGTCGACTCGTTGCTCCCGCTCGGCCAGGTCAGCATTCGCCAGGGCTGGACTTCGGCAGCCGTTGATGATTTTCATGGCTTCATCACGGGCACCGGCGGCCACGGCGCCGCCCCCCACAAGGGCACCGACCCGGTCTTTATGCTGATCCCCGTGCTCACCGCGCTCTACGGCATCCGCGCCCGCCGCATCAACCCGGCCGAGCCCGCCATGCTCAGCGTTGGCGTGGTACGTGGCGGCAACGCCACCAACGTCATCCCCAACGAGGTGGAGCTGCGCGGCACCCTGCGCAGCTACAGCGCCGAGGTGCGCGAGCAGCTGATCGCCGAGGTGGAGCGCGCCTTCGCCGTGGCCCGCGCTTACGGCGGCGACTATCGCCTGCGCATCGAGCGCGGCTACCCCGCTGGCTGGAACGACGCCCGCGTCGCCGGCTGGATGGAACAGGTGGCCGGTGAGTTCCTTGGCGATAACGCCTTCGACCACTCGCCCGCCGGCCTCGGCGCCGAGGACTTCGCCTACATGTGCCAGAAGGCCCCCGGCGCCATGCTCATGCTCGGCGCCGCCATCGACGACGGCGTGACGCGCGGCCACCATACCCCGATCTTCGATATCGACGAGCGCTGCATGCCCGTCGGCGCCGCTATCCTCGCCGAGACCGCCACACGCTTCCTCAAGGGCCAGCTTGTGGTGTGAGACGGTGGACGGTGGACGGTGGACGGTGGACGGTGGACGGTACGGACGAGGTATACCTCGTCCCTACTCGTCCCTACTCGTCCCTACCGTCTTTTTCACGCTTCCCGCCGGTCCACACCGCGCTTGCTCAGGCTGGCGTACAGCAGGAAGCCCAGCACGAGCGTGCCGAGCACAACGAGGGCGACGAGCTTGGCCACGGGCGGCACATCCAGCAGGGCCACCGCGCCGAAGCTGGCGCTCAGGGCGTAGTAGATCAGCACCACCTGGCGCTGCGAGAGGCCCATGTCGAGCAGCCTGTGGTGCAGGTGATCGCGCCCCGAGCGCGCAGCCGAGCGCCCCTGGAGCGTGCGCGCCGCGATCAGCCAGGCCATGTCGATCAGCGGCACGCCCATCACCAGCAGCGCCGTGGCCAGCTTGGCGCCCCCGATGATCGCCGATACGCCCAGGATGTAGCCCACCGTCATCGCCCCAACATCGCCCATAAACGTGCGCGCCGGGTAGAAGTTGAAGGGCAGGAATCCCGCGCAGGCGCCCGCCAGGGCCAGCGGTAGGAATGCCACTGTTAGCTGCGGCGGGTCCAGGTTGAGCGTGTGCAGCGCCAGGATCGTGGCCGCAATCAGGGTGACGCCTGCGGCGAGCCCGTCCAGCCCGTCGGCCCAGTTGACCATGTTCTGCATCCCGACGATCCAGAAGATCGTCGCGCCGATCGCGAGCCAGGGGCTCAACTCGTGCAGGTGGATCTGATTGATAAAAGGGAAGTTGAAGGCGGTGAGGATGATCCCGCGCGCCTCGGTGGGGCTGCCCATGGCGTCCGCGTAGAGCGTCCGGTCCCACAGATACGGCCCCACCGCGACCAGCGCGGCCACAACATGCACGCCCAGGCGCGGCAGCGCCGGCAGGTCGCGCAGGTCGTCCAGCAGGCTGATGATCGCCACGATGCTGGCGCCCACCAGCAGCAGGCCCAGGCGCAGATGCTCGAAGGGCGCGCGGCGCAGCGCGGGGTCAAGCTGCTCAAGCCCCAAACTCAGCAGGAGCGCCGCTGCGAAGCCGGCGATCATGGCGAGGCCGCCGACAGTTGGCGTGGGCGTGCGGTGAACGTGGCGCGGCCCCGGCACCGCTACCCAGCCCTCACGTCGGCTCAACCGAATCAGCGGCGGCGTGAGCAGCGCCGTTACGGCGAAGGCGACCACAAACGTAGTAATAAGCGCGAGAAGGATCATCCCGTGCCGAACTGCCGATCCCCGGCATCCCCCAGCCCCGGCACAATGTAGCCCCGCTTGTCGAGATGGTGATCGATCGCCGCGAGGTGGATGGGCACATCGGGGTGGGCACGGGTAAGGGCCTCCACGCCCTCGGGGGCGGCGATCAGGCCGAGAAACTTGATCCGACGGGCGCCCCATGTCTTGAGGATCTCGACGGCGGCCACGGCCGAGCCGCCGGTGGCCAGCATCGGGTCCACGATGATCGACAGGTCGATGTTGGGCTGGCTCGGCAGCTTGTTGTAGTAGGTTACGGGCTGCAGCGTCTCGTGGTCGCGGTAGAGGCCCAGGTGCCAGACATGCACCGTGGGCAGAATGTCGATGATCGCCTCGGACATGCCAAGGCCGGCGCGCAGGATGGGAATCACGCCGATGCGGTCGGCCACCTCGTAGCCCTGCGCTGGCGCCAGCGGCGTCTGCACCGTAAGCGGGGCCAGTTCCAGGTCGGCCGTGGCCTCGTAAAAGAGTAGCTGAGCGATCTCGCGCACCAGTTCGCGGAACTTCTTCGGCTCGGTCAGGTCGCTGCGCAGCAAAGCCAACTTATGCTGCACCAGAGGGTGGGCGGAGACGCGAACCTGGTTGATCATTGTTGCTCCGTGGCGCCACCGTCTACCGTCAGTCGTCTACCGTCGTCCCTACCCCTCAGACAGCTTATACCCCACGCCGCGTACGGTGGCGATCAGGCGCGGGCGCGATGGCGCCTCCTCGACCTTCTCGCGCAGACGGCGCACGCACACGTCCACCAAGTTCGTCTCGCCCACGTACTCGTAGCCCCAGACCTCGCGGAACAGCGTCTCGCGGTCGAAGACCTGGCCGGCGTTGGCGGCGAGGAAATAGAGCAGTTCGAACTCCATCGGGGTGAGGTTCACCTCGCTGCCGCGCACCGAGACGCGGTGGCGCGGCTCGTCGATCTCCAGCGGGCCGACGCGCACCACGGGCGGGGCCCGGCGCGACTTGTAGCCGTCCACGCGGCGCAGGATCGACTCGATCCTGGCGAGCAGTTCGGCTGTCTTAAACGGCTTCGTGATGTAGTCGTCGGCGCCAAGCTCGAAGCCGTGGACAATATCATCGGTGCCGTTGCGACTGGTCAGGATCACAATCGGCACATCGCTCTGCTCGCGGATGCGCTGGCAAGCCTCGAAGCCATCCACGTAGGGCATCATCACGTCAAGCATCACCACGTCGAAGGGCTGCTTCTCGAAGGCTTTGAGCGCCTCCAGCCCGTTGGTGACGATCACAAGCTCGTAGCGCGGGTCTTTGAGCGTGATCTGGATCAGTGACGCGATCGAGCTCTCGTCGTCGGCCACGAGAATGCGTCGCGGCGGCTGGACTTCCTCGGCGATGCGATCAGATGTGCGGCGGAATGGCGGCATAGGAAGGGTACAAGGTACAGGCGACAGGGGACAGGCAGAACAGCGAAGGCAGTGCCACCCGCCCTGTTCCCTGTTCCCTGTTCCCTGTTCCCTTGGTTATACGGCCTCGTCCAACCGACGGCGATACTCCCCACGGTCTGCCGTTCGTGGCACAAGAATGGGGTGGCCACGCCCAGCCACAACCTCAGCGTTGATGATGCAGCGCTCGATATGCTCCTGAGCGGGCACCTCGTACATTACGTCGAGCAGCACCTCCTCGACGATCGAGCGCAGGGCGCGCGCGCCGGTCCGCGCCTGCATAGCCCGCTCCACGATGGCGTCGAGTCCGTCGGGGGTAAACTCCAGCTCCACATGATCCAGGGCGAGCAGCTTCTGGTACTGCTTGATCACGGCGTTGCGCGGCTCGGTGAGGATGCGTAGCATCGCCTCCTGAGTAAGCGGCTCCAGCCCCGCCACCACGGGCAGCCTGCCGATAAACTCAGGGATAAAGCCGTAGCGCATCAGGTCGTCCGGGTTCAGCTGCGCGATCAACCGGGTGTGATCCTCGGAGCTGGCCGCCGCCTTCTGGCTGCCAAAGCCGATCAGGCTCTTGCCGCGCATGCGCTTCGCGATCACTTCCTCGATGCCCTCGAAGGCGCCGCCGCACACAAAAAGCACGTTGGTGGTATCGAAGGAGATGTACTCCTGCTGCGGGTGCTTGCGGCCGGGCAGCGGCGGCACGTGGGCCACGCCGCCCTCAAGGATCTTCAGCAGCGCCTGCTGCACACCCTCGCCGGAGACATCGCGCGTGATCGAGGGGTTGTCGGCCTTGCGAGCGATCTTGTCGATCTCGTCGATGTAGATGATGCCCGTCTGGGCGCGCTCCACGTCGCCGTCGGCGGCCTGGATGAGGCGCAGGAGAATATTCTCCACGTCCTCGCCCACGTAACCGGCCTCGGTGAGCGCCGTAGCGTCCGCGATCGCGAAGGGCACATCCAGTACGCGCGCAAGCGTCTGGGCGAGCAGCGTCTTGCCGCTGCCGGTGGGACCGAGCAGCAAGATGTTGCTCTTGCTGATCTCCACATCGTCGATCTTCGAGCCGGCCCGGATGCGCTTATAGTGGTTATAGACGGCCACCGAGAGCACCACCTTGGCCCGCTCCTGGCCCACTACATATTGGTCCAGCTTCTCGCGCAGCTTGCGCGGCGTGGGCAGCCGGGCCGGGCCAGCGGGCGCGTTGCGCCGCGGCGCCGCCATCTGCTGCTCGGTCTCCTCGGCGATAATGGCACTACAAAGCGCCACACACTCGTCGCAGATAAACACCGTGCCAGGGCCGGCGATCAGACGCTGCACCTCGTCCTGGCCACGGCCGCAGAACGAGCAGACATAGGCGCCGCGACCACCAGTATTGCGGGAACGGGTCATGGGGATGTCTCCAGGGGTGGGTACAGGCTCTAGCGTACAGGGCACAAGGTGGGTTAGCCTTCGGCTGTTCCCTCTCCCCGTACCCTGTACACCCTCTGCTACTTCTTGTCCGCCAGCCCCTCGTGGCTCAGGATCTCGTCGATGATCCCGTACTCCTTGGCCTGCTGCGGGGTCATGTAGGCGTCGCGGTCGAAGTCGCGTGAGATTTTGTCCACCGTCTGCCCGGTGTCGCGTGCCATCAGGTCGCGCCCAAGGTTCTGAAGCCGCAGCAGTTCGCGGGCCTGGATCTCTACGTCCGGGCCGGAGCCACGGAACCCGCCCAGGGCCGGGTGCATGTGGATGGTGGAGTTCGGCAGGCTGAAGCGCTTGCCCTTCTCGCCGCCAGCCAAAATGATCGTCGCCATGCTCGCCGCCAGGCCGAGGCAGACGGTGGAGACGTGGGGGCGGATGTGGCGCATCGTGTCGTAGATCGCCAGGCCAGCGGTGACAGACCCACCAGGGCTGTTCACGTAGAGCGAGATATCCCGATCAGGGTCGTCGCTCTCCAGGAACAGCAGCTGGGCCACGACCAGGTTGGCGATCTGGTCTTCGATTGGCGTGCCAAGGATGATGATGCGCTCCTTGAGCAGGCGCGAGTAGATATCGAAGGCGCGCTCGCCGCGACTGGTGCTCTCAACCACCATCGGGATGAGGCTCTCGGCGCGCTGTAGCTCCCAGGAGGGTCCGCTTGAAGAGGTCCAGTTCATTAAAAGCCTTCTTTCCCGCTATGATTGGGGCGCAGCGCGCCGCCTCCCCACGATGTGGATCTACTCAACCGCCTTCACGGCGGGTTCGGCGGCTTCAGCCTCGGCAGCCTCGGGCTCCACCGCTGCGGCCTCGGCTATCTCGACCTCGGCCATCTCGACCTCGGCGCCCTCGGGCTCGACCGCTGCGGGCGCGACCGACCCCTCCAGGGCGGGGGCCTCGCCGACCGCAATCGTGACTAGGCGCTCGCGCAGCTTGCGATCTAGAGCCGAGCTCGCTACGTTGTTGAGCATCTGGGTCTGGAGCGTCTGGGCGACACTGGCACGCTCAGACTCGTTGTAGTCCAGCAGCAGGCGGCTCAGCTCCGCCTGTAGCTCTGCCTGCGAGATCGTCAAGCCCTCGTGGCCAACCACCTCGCGCAGTGCGAGCGTGATTCTCGTCTGGCGCTCGGCGTCGGGCAGTAGCGCCTCAACCGCCTGCTCGTGGGTCTGCCCGCGATACTGGAGCATCTGCTCCATGGTGATGCCATAGCGCGAGAACTGGCGCTCCTGATCGTGGAGCAGCTCGTGGGCCAGCTCGCTCACCATCACGTCGGGAATATCATAGCTAGTCTGGGCCACCAGCTGATCGACGTAGCTGTCCAGGCTTTTGCGCTCAGCGGCGTTGCGCGCGGCCACCTCCAGGTCGCTGCGGGTCTTGGCGCGCAGCTCCTCTAGCGTGCCCTCGAACTCTTCCAGGGTGGGCAGTTCCTCCCAATCGGGGAGCAGGCGCTCCTGCATGCTGAGGATCTCGACCTTGAAGATGACCGCTTTGCCGCGCACCTGCTCGTTGCCGTGGTCGTCCGGCATGGTGGCGCTGATCTCTTTCGTGTCGCCGAGATTAGCGCCCAGCATGCCGTCGTACAGCTCGTCTACCAGGCGACCCTTGACAAGATCCAGCGTCTGCTCGGGGGCTTCCTCGTCGTTGCTCCGCTCGTCGAGCGGCGCGCCATCTACGATCGTGTTGAGCTTCACCTTCAGCTGGTCGCCGTCCTGGGCGGGGCGCGGCTCGTCCAGCTCCTTTAGCACCACGTGGCGGTCGCGCATTACGTCGAGCGCGCGCTCAAGCTGCTCGTCCGTCATCTCGGCGAGATCGAGCGGCGCTCGCAGGGCGCGGTAGTCGCCGATGTCGACCGTGGGCTGCACGGGGACGTGGATGGTAAAGCTGAAAGGGTCGTTCGAGGTGACGCTCTGAAGCGCGGCCTGGCCCACGGGGGCGATCCCCTCCTGCTTGAGGGCGTCGCGAAAGGCTTTGTTGATCAGATCGTCCGAGGCCTCTTCGATTAGGGCGTCGCGACCGAAGGTGCGCTCGATCATAAAGCGCGGGGCCTTGCCGGGGCGAAACCCGTGGATCGGGTATTTTTGCGAGAGGCGGCGGGCTGCCTGATCGAGGCCGCGCTCGAGACGCTCTTTTTCCAGCTCGATCTGCAATGATAACAGGCTCTTGGGCAGCTTTTCAGTCGTGATCTTCACGCTCAACCATCTCCGTGCTCTGGAGCCGCGCCACGACGGTCGGGGCGGTTTTGTAGCGCACGCGCATCACGCGTCGCCGCTGACGATACTCCGTAACATTATAACACGCTGCGCCCCCACTGCAAAGCTTCCTGTGCGCCCGAAGCGCATGGGCGTGCGCTGAAGGGGCGGCGCCAATGGCAGTTGTGAGCTATAATGGTGTAAGTGTATTGGCAAGTTGCGGCCCAGCCTGGGGGCAGACCGCAGGAGAGCACCCGGTGCAAAAGCCCAACCGTAACATCTGGATGGTGCCGGCCCTGGTGGCCGTCGCGGTAATAGCCCTCGATCAGCTCACGAAGCAGTGGGTGGTGGCAACGCTTGGCCCCACCACGATGACGAATTTCGTCCCGCTCATTGGCGACACGGCGCGCATTGCCTACTCGCACAATACCGGCGTGGCCTTTAGCCTGCTTCAGGGCCACCCCGAGCTGCTTATCATCACTGCGCTGCTGATCGTGGCCGGCGCAATCTACTTTTATGTCACGCAGCTGCCGAACCAGCACAGCTCTGTGCAGCTGATCATGGGGCTGATCATGGGCGGCGCCTTCGGCAATCTGATCGACCGCATCCGCCTCGGCTATGTGGTAGATTTCGTCCAGGTGGGTTGGTTCCCGATCTTCAACCTGGCCGACAGCGCGATCTCGGTGGGCGCCGCGCTCTTGATGCTCCAGTTCCTCCGCGACGAACTGGCCCAGCGCCGTGCCCGCAGCGACGAGCAGGCCCTGAGCTCCTAGTGAGGCCACCCGTCAGTTACCCAAGGCGAACGCCCTTGGACTTGTCTCTGGCGCTGCCAGCCCCATGCTTCGGCTGGCACCCGAGACGTACGGCCTACTGACAAAGACCCTGCCGGGCGAACCCGGCAGCGATGGCATGTCCGACGGACACGATCTTCACCCTTTTACCTGGCGAAGGCTTCCTCGCCAGAACCCCCAAGGATCAGTTGGAAATGTGCATATCTAACCGGGTCCACGGGTGCAATGCCCCGAATTGTGCCTTCGCACACGAACAAGTGTACCATAAACTGTGGTGTAGCGCAACCCAATGGGCGAAAGCCGCTCAAGCGAGGGCGTTCTTCCCAGGGCTCAAGCGCTTGGGCTTCCCGCTCTGAAGGATAAACATCCGTGAGCACACCCTTCCTCACAGCCGACACCCGCCGCTGGCTGCTGCCCGCCAGCCTGGGCCTCGCCGTGATCGCCGCCGACCAGCTCACCAAAAGCCTGGCCGTCGCTGCCCTCGGCCCTGTCCCCGGCACAAAGGTTCGCCCGCTTGTCGGCGACTGGCTGAACCTTGTCTACGGCCAGAACACTGGTATAGCCTTCGGCCTGTTCCAGAACCTGCCCCAGCTCTTCACCGTCACCTCGATCCTGATCACTGCCGGCACAGTCTACGCCTACGTCTACCACCTGCCCAACCGCAGCCCCTGGGTACAGGTGGCGATGGGCCTGCTTGCGGGCGGCGCTGTGGGCAACATTCTCGACCGGCTGCGCCACGGCTACGTGGTAGACTTTATCCAGGTGGGCTGGTGGCCTGTCTTCAACCTGGCCGACAGCGCGATCTCGGTGGGCGTAACCATGCTCGCCGGCTATCTGGTCTTCGTCGGCGACGATCCCGCCCCTACGACTCTTGTTACACCTCGCGACGATGGCCTGCTGAGCGATCTGCTGAGCAGAGACCCCGAATAATAATGACTGCTCTCGACACGCTGGTTCTCTACGCCGCCCCCGACGATGTCGGCGAGCGCCTGGATCGCTTTGTTACGCGCACCGTGGCCGACCTATCGCGCTCCTTCGTCCAGCAGCTGGTGGAGGATGGCCGCGTGAAGGTGAATGACAAGCCGGCGCGCAGCAGCCTCGTCCTGCGCCTCGGCGACCGGGTGGACGTGACGGTGCCCCCCCCGCAGCCCACGACCCTCCAGCCCGAGGCCATCCCGCTCAATATCGTCTACGAGGACGCCGACGTGGTAGTGGTGGACAAAGCGGCGGGCATGGTTGTCCACCCGGCGCCCGGCCACGCGGGCGGCACGCTGGCCAACGCCTTGCTGGCGCGCTACCCCGAGATGCAGATCAACGGCGGCGTGCGCCCCGGTATTGTGCATCGCATCGACCAGGGCACCTCGGGGCTGCTGGTGGTGGCCCGCCACGACCAGGCGATGCAGGTGCTCACCGAGCAGCAGCGCGCCCGCACCATGCTGAAGCTCTACCTGACCGTGGTCGAGGGTCACTTCAAGGAGCCCGTCGGCATGATCGAAGGGCCGATCGGTCGCCACCCCGACGACCGCCTACGTATGACGGTGACGCCAAGCGGCCGCGAGGCGCGCACGCACTACACCGTGCTAGAGGAGCTGGGCGCCTACACGCTGCTCGAGGTGCGGCTGGATACGGGGCGCACCCACCAGATCCGCGTGCATATGCTCTATCGCAGCAGGCCAGTGCTGGGCGATCCCACCTACGGCGGGCGCAAAAACCGCTCAACCTTCGGCCTTACGCGGCAGTTCCTCCACGCCCACAAGCTCGGCTTCGCTCACCCCAGCGACGGCACCTGGCGCGAGTTCAACGCACCGCTGCCTGCCGATCTGGAGGACGCCCTGCGCCGCCTGCGGGCCTCACGCGCGCCCGTGCGGGCCTAACTCATTGTGCTACAATGACTGCTGTCGTACGTGGAACGCCGTCGTTGTGCGACGGGCGTTCGAGCGCGCCATAGAGCCTTAGGAGGCCTCAGCATGCGCAAGAAGATCAGCATCATCGGTGCCGGATTTGTCGGGTCTACCACCGCACACTGGTGCGCCGCCGCCGAGCTTGGCGACATTGTGCTCGTGGATATTGTGGAGGGTGTGCCCCAGGGCAAGGCGCTCGACCTGTACGAGGCCGCGCCGATCATGGGCTACGACGCGCGCGTGCTCGGCACCAACAGCTACGCCGACAGCGCCGACTCCGACGTGATTGTGGTAACCTCGGGCGCCCCGCGCAAGCCCGGCATGAGCCGCGAGGATCTGATCAAGGTTAACGCCGAGATCACCCGCAGCTGCATCACGCAGGCCGCGCCGCTCTCGCCCAACGCTGTGATCATTATGGTGAACAACCCGCTAGACGCAATGACCTACGTGGCAGCCGAGGCCAGCGGCTTCCCCAAGGAGCGTGTAATCGGCCAGGCTGGCGTGCTAGACAGCGCCCGCTACCGCACCTTCATCGCCATGGAGACGGGCGTGTCGGTAGAGGACATCCAGGCCATGCTGATGGGCGGCCACGGCGACGAGATGGTGCCCCTGCCGCGCTTCTCCACCATCGCCGGCATCCCCGTGAGCGAGTTTATCCCCAAAGATCGCCTCGATGCAATCGTGGAGCGGGCCCGCAAGGGCGGTGGCGAGATCGTCAACTTGCTCAAGACGGGCAGCGCCTACTTCGCGCCCGCCGCCGCCACCACCCAGATGGTGGAGGCCGTGATCAAGGACAAGAAGCGCGTGCTGCCTGTCGCCGCCTACCTTACCGGCCAGTACGGCCTGAGCGATCTCTACTTCGGCGTGCCGGTGGTGCTGGGCGCCGGTGGGGTCGAGCGGATCATCGAGCTGCCGCTCAACGCGGAGGAGCAGGCGCTGGTGCAGCAGTCCGCCAACGCGGTGCGCTCCACGCTCGATGCCCTCAAGGCGCTATAAGCTGGGCCGCGCGCGTCGGCACCCGTAATGGCGCTGTGTCAGCATGCGGCAGCGGCCGATGCGTAGCAGTTGCCCTGGGAGATTCTTGAAGGCCACAACAACGGCGACCAGCCAGACCACTCCGCCAGGCACGGGCGCAAGCCGCTGGAGCCTGCTCGGCGGCGAGCGCTTCTATACCTTTGCGCGCTGGCTCACCATCCTGCTGCTCTTCCCGGTGACGCAGTTCCTGAGCAACGAAAGGGTTTGGCCCGTAACCACGGCCAGCTCGCCCATGGTGATCCTGCTGTGGGCCTACATCGGCTTCAGCCTGCTCGCCACCGTCGCCCTCTTCATACCCGGCACCGCCTCCATCCTCGATTTGGCCTACCTGATCGACCTGATGTTCATCTCGCTGATGGCCTTCTTTGGCGGCGAGCAGGTGGTGATCTTCTTCCCGCTTTACCTGCTGCCGCTGATTAATGCCGCCATCCGCCAGCCGCCCGCCGTGAGCCTGCTGTCCGGCATCGTCGCGGCGGTCTTCTACATGGCCGCTTTTATCGGCTGGCGCCGCGTGCTAGCCCAAGACGCGGTGCTCACCCTGCTTGACTATGTGGCCCTCGGCCTGCGCGGGCTCACGCTCACCTTTGTGCCCTGGATCACCAGCGGCCTCGCCGAGCGCTGGGCCGAGAACAACCGCCAGAGCGTGGTGGAGGCGCGCCGACAGGCCCAGCAGGCGCTCACCGAGGCCCGCGCCTACCGCGACCAGATGCGCTCGCTCTACGAGGTGGCCTACACGCTCTCGACCACGGTAGATTACCGGCAGGTGCTTGATGCCACCCTGCGCGAGAGCCGTCGGCTCGTGGCCTTCAACATCGGCTTTGTGCTGCTCTCCTCAGGCCAGCCAGACGAGCTCTACGTGGCTGCCAGCCAGTCGCTAAGTGTGAGTGACCAGACCCGCCGCGTGAAGGTGGGCCGTGGCTTGGCGGCGGCCTTGCGCAGCCCCGAGCCATGCGTGGTGCCCGATGTGAGCCAGGAGCCCGATCTCCAAAGCTTCGATAGCCTGAAGAGCTGTCGCAGCGCCAGCCTGATCCCACTGCGCGCCAACCTGCGCACCTACGGCCTGATGGTGGTGGCGAGCGGTGAGGCGGGCGCCTTCTCAGGCGAGCAGATCGAGAATCTTACCGCCCTCGCCAACTATGCGATCATCGCGCTGCACAATGCCCAGCTGATCTTTGACCTTAAAGAGGAGCGCAGCAAGCTGATCTCTAAGGAGGAGGTGGTGCGCCACCAGCTGGCCCGCGATCTCCACGACGGCCCGGCCCAGGCGGTGGCCGCGATCACGATGAATGTGGAGTTTATTAAGCGGCTGCTGGAGCGCGACCCGCGCCGTGTGCTGGAGGAGCTCGACAAGCTGAGCGGCCTGGCCAAGCGCACCACCTACGAGATCCGCACCATGCTCTTCGAGCTGCGCCCCCTGGTCCTAGAGACGCAGGGCCTCAAGGTGACGCTGGAGCAGTATCTGGAGCGCTTCCAGGGCAACAGTGCTGGCGTGGCGATCCTGCTAGATGCCGATGGCGCCGCCAGTGTGCAGCTGGAGACGAAGACCGAGGGCACGCTCTTTAATATCATCCAAGAGGCCATGAACAACGCGCTCAAGCACGCCAAGGCGAAGACTGTCTGGGTGCGGCTGCGGCGCGAGGGGCGCAACCTAATCGCCGTCGTGCAGGACGACGGCATCGGCTTCGATATGCAGGCGGTGATGCGAACCTACGAGAAGCGCGGCTCGTTCGGCCTGCTCAACATCGACGAGCGCGCCCGCCTGGTGGGCGGCAACGCCGAGATCCAGTCGGTCCCCGGCAATGGCACCACCGTAACAATTATTGTGCCGATCGAGCCATGAACCCCTACCTTGACCCCCAGCGCGTCCAGGCGGCCCTGCGCAGCCTTGATCTGCGGCCCACCCGTGGCATGGGCCAGAACTTCCTGATCGACGCCGATGCCCTCGCCGCAATCGTGGAGGCCGCCGAGCTCGTCCCCAGCGACCTGGCGGTGGAGGTTGGCCCCGGTCTCGGCGTGCTCACCTGGGAGCTCACGCAGCGCGCCGGCCTCACCCTGGCCGTGGAGCTAGACAAGCGCCTCGCCGCCCGCCTGCACGACGAGTTCCCCATAGCGCCGCTCAAGATCATCCAGGCCGACGTGCTGCGCATCTCGCCGAGCGCGATCCTGGCACTCAGCACTCAGCACTCAGCACTCAGCACTCAGCGCTACAAGCTCGTGGCCAACCTGCCCTACGCGATCACAGCGCCGGTGCTGCGGCACTTTCTGGAGGCTGAGCAGCCGCCTGAGCTGAGCGTGGTGCTGGTGCAGTGGGAAGTGGGCCAGCGCATCACGGCCGCGCCGGGAGATCTGAGCGTGCTCGCCCACTCGGTGCAGCTCTACACCGAGGCGGAGATCGTAGCGCGCGTGTCGGCCGCGAGCTTCTTCCCCGCCCCCGCCGTGGACTCGGCGGTGCTACGGCTGCGCCGACGCCCACGCCTTGCCGTAGAGGTAGACGATGTGGGCAGGCTCTTCCGCGTGATCAAAGCGGGCTTTCTGCACGCGCGCAAGCAGCTTGGCAACGCGCTGCCCGGTGGCCTCGCCGCGATGGGCGTGAAGATCCCCCGCGAGGCAGCACTGGCCGCGCTCCAGGCCGCCAGTGTAGATCCCATGCGCCGCGCCGAGACTCTGAGCCTCCCCGAGTGGGCGGCTGTCTACCGGGCACTGGCGGGCGAGCTGTAGCTGTGGTACAACGACAGGGAACAGGGAACAGGGAACAGGGAACAGCCCGAGCGCAGCTAAAGCTTGTTGAATTGACTAGATCCTGTTAGGAGAGCGTAACTATGACCCAGACAGACACACCCAGCGGCTTTACGGTGCTCGCCGGAAAGCATAAGTACGCCAACCTGTTTACCTACCGCAAGAGCGGCGAGGCGATCAAGACGCCGGTCTGGTTCGCCCTTAGCGGCAACAAAATCTATGTGATGACGACCATGGATGCGGGGAAGACGAAGCGCATCCGCAACAATGGGCGCGTGCTGCTTGGCCCCTCCGACGCGCGCGGCACGCCGCTCGGCCCCACCGTGGAGGGCCAGGCGCGCATCCTGCCACCCGAGGAGAGCAAGGCGGCGAACCAGATCCTCGACGCGAAGTATGGCCTAATCAAGGCCGGCTTCGACTTTGTGATGAACCTGCGCGGCACCAACCGGGCCTGGCTCGAGATCGTCCCGCTGTAGGGTCGACTCCATCTTTTTGTCCACAGATGACACAGCGGCGATCTGTGTCATCTGTGGATTGATCTTGCCCTACAGTGGGCTTACGGCTAGCTGGCCCAGGGCGCGCCACTGCGCGGTGGAGACCGTGCCGAGCTCGCGCATCAGCTGCTGCGCGGCGGCGCCAAGCACGGCGGTGTAGGTTGGGTAGGCGATCGCCAGGTTCGCCAGCTGCTCCACGCGCATCCCCGCCGCAATGCCGCCCGCCACCACATGCACGATCTCCAGCGCCTGCTCGCCCACCACGTGCGCCGCCACTAGAGTGTGGTTGTCGCGGCGCACGATCAGCTTGCAGAAGCCCTCGGGGTGGCCGTCGATCACGGCACGGTCCACCACGCTCATTGGCGCCGTTGCCACCAGCACATCGCCCAGCTTGCGCGCCTCGGCCTCGGTTGGCCCAACGCTGCCATACTCGGGGTCGGTGAAGCCGCCATGGGGCACGATGCTGTGGGCCACCCGCTCGCGGTTGCCGCCCACAGCGTTCTCGGCGGCCACGCGGGCCTCGTAGCCGCCGCTCTGCACCAGCATCATCTTGCCGTTGATGTCGCCCGCCGCGTAGATGTGGGGCTGGCTTGTGCGCAGGTAGTCATCCGTAGTGATG
>ENA-ORBV01010120-ORBV01010120.1-microbial-mat-metagenome-genome-assembly--contig:-NODE-10120-length-15197-cov-4.570767_pt1 | contig 15197 bp, 10 predicted proteins | sample MGYA00237777_ERZ505514 | MGnify/ENA primary metagenome ERZ505514 (study PRJEB26160, sample SAMN06269048) | microbial mat metagenome | isolation source: Oligotrophic lake microbial mat | place... | reverse complement strand
GCATGAGGGTTTGCCCGAGAAGCACGTTTATCTCGTGGACCCCCAGCGCCCCGATCAGATCGCCGACGCCCTCGATGCGATCCACATCGCCGGCTCGCCGGGCGGAACGTTGCGAGCGCACTTCCTCGCGCACTACACCCGCGAGCGCCACCTCGCCGCGATCGCTGAACAGCTGGCGCGGATCAGCCCGGCCCCTCGTAAACGCCCTTTTAAAAGGTGAGCCCGGACCTTCAGCGTAGCTTTCAGCACGCCCCTCGTCCGCGACCGGCCCTGCGCGAGCGCAGGCCCGTAGCTTGAAACGGTGTCAGTGAATGGGTAGGAGCCTTACCCCGAATTCGCGCACCCACCAGTCGGGCCGAACTCGGGCGGCGTGGCTAGCGTGAGGCGGGTTCCAATCCTGCGTAAACCACCGCCCATTGTCCGGCGAGCACCGGAGCGGTGAATGACCGAATCGTCTCGGGCGTGATTCGCACGCGGGCCAGAGCGTCCGTCTCCACCAGCGAGGTGATGGCCCGCGCCAAGTCGGCCACGTCGCCCGTGCGAAAGGTCCAACCCGTTTCGCCCGGGCGCACCAAATCAACCACCCCACCCGAATCAGCCCCGAGACCCGGCACGCCCGCGCGCAAGCTCTCGAGCAGCGCAATCGAAAAAGGTTCCGCTTGTGAGGTCACGAGCAGGCAGTCGACCGAAGCCAACAATGCGTCCGAGTTCGGCTGCTCCCCTAACCAGGAGACCTGTCCCTCCAGCCCGAGCGCGGCGGTGCGCGCTCGCAGCTGCCGGGCATAAGCGCGGGATCCGGTGGTCGTATCCGGAGAACCGATATGCTGAAAGCTGACCCGCTCGCGAACGCCCGGCGGCAGCGCCGCCAGTGCTTCAATTACGTCATGCCAGCGTTTCCAGGAGACCAGCATCCCGATGCCACCCAGTCGTAGCACTTTACCGGATACAGGTCCCCGCGGGTCGAGCGGGACAGGCAGCGCCGTCACGCCACCGGGAATACACTGGGTCCAATCCTCCCCTCCGATTCCGTAGTAACGCTTCATGGCCGGACTCAGCCAGAACAGCCGCGACCCGAGTCGCCGCGACGCCCGCCGATAAAACCAGCGCTGACGTCCATAACAATGGACGCTTGCGACAACGCGCCGCTCGCCAGAGGCCACCAACCGCTGGGCGACCAGCAGGCCGGCCCGGGAATGCGCGTGAAAAATCCGACCGGGCTCCGCGTCGAGCCAAACGCGCATGGCCCGCGCCACCGCTCGCGCCCGCCACCAGGTTTTCCAGCCAATCACTTCCGCGTCGATTGCCGGCAGCTCGAGCGTGGGCAGCGGCGGCGAGCGACGTTGGGTGAAACCCGGACTCACGCCGAGCACGCAGGAAAAAACCTCCGCGGCCGCAAGTGTCCGAATTGCGGATACAATCCCCCCCTGATCATTTTGGGCTCCGGTGTAGTGCAGCACTGTCAGGTTCGCTTGCGCAGCCATTCACCGACTATTGCCGAAATCCCAGGCCCAATGCGCAAGATTTCTTCACGGCACCGTTCGTCCCACCGACGCGCACGATCGCTAAACGCCAAAAAACGCGTTCCCCAAAGTTCAAGCAGCGACCAGTTTGATGTCGCATATGCGACATCAAACTGGTCGGCGGCGGAATCCCTCCTTGGAGTCCGAAGCGCTGCGAGGACGCGACGAGGCGGGTCTGGCCTCAACCCAAAACTCGGTCTTGCCTTCGTCCCAAGGCCATTGGAGCGGCGACTTGAGATGAGCTGAGATTGCCACCCCACCGCGTAGCTTGCGCCCTTTGCCCGGTTCTGCCCGCATCGCGGCGGGTAGCATCCATGTCGTCGCTCTCCGGCAACTCCTCTCTTCGGCTTATTCCCATCCTCCTTGCTCAAGGGGTCGGCGTGGCCTGCGGAGTCGCCGGCGTGAAGCTCAACTCCCAGTTCCTGCCGCCCGATGTCCTCGGGTTCTACGGGGTGTTCCTAACGTTGGCGCCGCTCGGGATGTGGGTTGTGCATGCGGGCGTGGTGAAGTTCGTCGTGCGCCAATGGGCCGGCAGCGCCAACCGGCCGCACTTGCTTCGCCATGCCTTCGGCCTCTGGGCGCGGCGCCTGCCATGGCTCGCGTTGCTCGCAGTTCCCGCGGCGTTTGCTCTCACGCGATTGGGCGATTCGAGTACCGCGGTTGCCTGGCTCGCGCTGTTTCCCGCGGCCGGTTTATTGGTGGTGGGCGCCCTGGCGCAAAGTGCGCTCCAAGCTGAAGGTGCGCATTGGCGCGATTGCGCGGTTTCGGTCTGCGGATCCGCCTCGCGCACGTTTGCCCCACTGCTGTGGTTCGTTTTCGGAGGAGGAAGCGTGCACGCACTCTGGTCAGGCTTCGGAATCCACGCGCTCCTGTTTGCTGGCGCCGGAATCTGGGCTCTGCAGCGGTACTGGCTGTCTTCACGCGCGTCGGCGGAAGCCGCCCCGACCACCCTTCCCTTGGCGTTTGCGGGACCGCTCTTCGTCGTACTCGCCACCACTGGCTGGATTCTGGCCGGTCTGAACCGCTGGCTGGTCGCCGGTTTCTTCGGCGAAACCGAAGCCGGTTTCTTCACCCTCGCCGGGGGAGCAGCCGTGGTCCTCTCGGCTACGCTCGGCTCCGCGTTCATCCAGTATTTCCAACCCGGTTTCTTCGCTCTTGGTGATATCCCCGAAAAACGCGCCCACCTCGCGCAACGCGTCGATCGTGCCGCGCTGGCTTACACGGTCGTGGCGCTCGCGGTGATTGGCGGATTCGCCCTTGCCTCGCCCGTCATGATTGGACCGTTGATCGATGAACAGTACCGCGGTGCACTGCCGTGGATCTTACCCGCGGGCTGCTTCGGCGTGGCGACGATTACCACGGTGTTCTATCAATCGCTGCTGCTGGCAGGACGTCGCGAATCCGCCTGCGGTCCCGTCGAGCTCACCACCGCAGCCGTGCTCGCGACGGGTTGCGTGGCTACCGCAGCAATCGACGCCACCTGGTTCGCCCGCTGGCTTGTCCTAACTCCGCTGATACCGTGGGCGCTCACGCGTCCGCTCGCACGCCGGTATTTTCTCAAACCGGGTGAAGCCGCAACGCCCGCACTGGCCCGGTAAAAAACATGCGCGCGGCCAGGCTCCGTTGTCCCCGGTGCGCCGCAGCGATCGCGCGCCCGCCCAGCCGCAGCGCCGCCCAGGCTCCTGCCGCCGTGCGATCACAGGCGAACGAGCGCCGCGCCTGATACGCGGCATACACCACGTAGCCTTCAATCAGGCATGAGCGGGCGCCGCGGCGCCACGCCTCCCCCGCGGAATCCGCACGGATCGCCGCCCAAGCGTCCGCCATGCGCTCGGGACGACCGGCACGTCGACGCGCCGAAAGGAGCTGAATGACTGAGCGGCTCTGCTCGATCTCGCGTCGCCGTTGCTGCGTCGTCTGCGCGCCATACCAGCGGTAACGAAGCATCACTTCGGGCAGCACGGCGAATTCCCTCTGCTCCACGGCCCGGGCCTGAAAATCCAAGTCGGCGGCGAACGGAAACTCCGGTCGATACGGAAACGCTTGAAACAACTCCCGCCGGCCCATCGCCGCGGGCGTCACGATCGGTCCGCCAAAAGGCACGTAAATAGCGTGCTCTTCGGCGCGGGGCAAACAAAACACCTCACCGATCGGCCGCTCGTTTTCATCGATGCGGACGGCGCGTCCGGCGACAAGTGCGACGTTGGGCCGATGGCGGAAGGCTTCCACCTGGCAGGCGAGGCGATCCGGTTCCGAGAGATCATCGTAATCTTGCAGCGCAATGAATTCGCCCTGCGCTGCCGCGACTCCCGCGTTATGGCCGGCGGGAATTCCTTCGTTGCGGGAGAGCCGAACCCAGCGCAGGCGCGGATCACGGCCCAGTTCGCCAAGCGCATCGGCGGGAAGGCCGGTACCGTTATCGACCAGCACCACTTCAAGATCGCGCCACGTTTGATTCAAGGCGCTCGCGAGCGCCGGCCGCAGATACGGCGAGTCGCGATGGAACATCATGAGCAGCGAAACAACCGGCATTGCGGCAAAGGGAAACTGCCGGTCGCGTGCACCGCAAGCTGTGTTCGGCGGCGGCCGGGACCGAATGTGAGTTTAGAGACCTGAGATTTCAGATCTCTGCGTAGAGATTTGAGTCGTTCGGAACCCGTCGCGGTGTCATCGAAGCGTCGTTCGTCCATGACGCTCACTCCTGCCTGGCGCACCCGTCTGTTCGCGTCGGTCGCCACCGTGGTGGCGATTGGGCTGGGCGTGCAGATCGCGCAAGGAGCCTTTTTCTGGCCGGCGTTGGCGACAGGATTGCTGGCGGCGATCGTGGTCATTTCGATCCAACCGCGATCCCTGTTGGCCCTTCTGCTCGGCGGAGCGGTCGTGGGTTACATCGTCGGCAATCGAGGATTTGCTCAAATCTCGCTGAGCCCGTCGTTTCCCTTGTTGGCGGGGGAGTTCGTGCTGTTGGTGGGTGGCGCGATCCTGTTCGTCCAATGCGCCTGGCGTCATGAACTGCCTTTTCGCCGCGACCTCCTCAATGTAAGCCTCCTCGTCTGGATGGTAGCCGGCACGCTGCGGGTGTTGTTTGATGTGCGGGACTACGGCTTCGCGGCGCTGCGCGATTACGCGCTCGTTTACTATGCCGGCTTCTTCTTTCTGGCTCAGCATGTGGCCCGGGATCCGATGGCAGGCCGCTTTCTGCTGCGGTGCGTGCTTTTCTCCTGCGTTGCCCTGCTGGGGATTCATCCGCTCTTCTCCGCCTTCCCTGACTTTTTCGTCAATACGCTGACTGTTCGCGGCATCCCGTTGATCTTTTTCAAGGACGACTTGGTGGGGAACTTCATGTCCGTGGGTTCGCTGCTGGCCTACATTGAGTACGAACGTTCCCGGCGGGTGCCTTGGCTCCTGGTGAGCATCGGTCTCGCGGGGATGATGCTCACCACCAGTAGTCGCTCCTCGATGGTAGCGCTGGCAATTGGCGCGGGATGGCTCGCAGCCGGGGGCCGCTGGCGCTTTTCCGGCGCCCTGGCAGTTAGCGGCGTGATCGCGGCAATCGGCATGGTCGCGGCAGCGGAGTTCCAGAACCAGTCATGGCGACAGACGCCGGTCCACCAGGTTTATGAACGCGTGTTATCAATCGCGGATCCACTGGGGCAACGCGCCTACCAGATGGACAACGCCTTCAAGGGCGAGAACAACGTCTTCCGGATGGTCTGGTGGCGCGCCGCGGTGACTGAAACGGTGGAAACAAATGGCTGGGTTGGACTGGGTTTCGGCCACGACCTGGCCGCGCGGTTTGCGCAACAGTATCTTCCGGAGGCAAACGACGATTTTTCCGCGCGAAGTCCGCACAATGTCCTGATCACCGTCTTTGCTCGAATGGGCGCGGTGGGATTCGCGGCGTTTTTGGCTGTGATGGCCAGCATGGCCATGGCGACGTGGCGGGCGGTACGGCAAGGCGGGTCGGAGTTCACGGCCGCCGGGCCTTGGATCGCGGCGTGGGCCCTATTCGTTGCGGCGTGCTTCGGCGTGGTGCTGGAAGGACCGATGGGGGCGGTGGTGTTCTGGACCTTGCTCGGCCTTGCGAACGGGCCGACCGTCGCGGAAGCGGAGGCTGCCCTCGACAGATCAACTCACGAAGACGACGTCTACACATCTGACGCGCGATCGAAGAAACCGAGCGGTGACGTTCATGTTTCGGGCCGGAGTTAAGCCAACTGGAAGGTGGGTTGGGCACGCCGCCGAGCTGAGACTCGACTCACACCGGCCTGGCGTTCAACGCCTGGGGCCCGGCTTCCCTCCGTCGAAAAATGCAGCTTTGCTGCATTATCGCAGATTACGTTTGGATCGGAACTTGCCTGACACGGTCGGCACGCGTGAAGTCGTTCTCGCCTAGTGAAGCTCGCCTCACCCACTGATTATTTCCGCGTATTCAGGACGACCACCCGAACGAATTGGGACGTCCTAACGCCGCTCGCGCTCATTGGGCTGAGTCTTTTCGGGATCGCGTTCATCTACTCGGCTCAATTTTCAGATCCGCGGTTCACCAACGTAACCGGCCTGCGCAGCCTGTTACGGCAGGACTGGTTTAAGCAGATTGTGTTTCTTGGTGCTGGCACAGTGATTTACGTGGTGGTTTCGCTGATCGATTACCGGTTTTGGCTAAGTGTGGCGCACTGGCTCTACCTTGCATGTCTGGTTCCGCTGATTGTGGTTTTCTTTCCGGGAGTCGGTGGGGCGGCGGCGGAACGATGGGGAGCGCAACGTTGGATCGATCTGGGCCCTTTTACCTTCCAGCCGGCGGAGACGGCTAAGATTGGGGTGCTATTGATCACAGCCGCGATCCTGGTACATTCCAAGGTGGGCACCGTGCGGCAATCCCTTGGCACACTGGGGAAATTGGCCCTTGCGGTAGGCGCACCCATGTTCCTTATCCTGTTACAGCCGGACTTGAAGTCGGCGATTGTCCTGCCCCCGATGGTGTTCTCGATGTTGTACGTTTCGAAGCTTTCCCCCCGTTTTTTCGTGGGGGCGCTCGGCGCGTTTTTGACCATCGTGACCCTCGTGAGCTGGGATAGCGTGCGTTATGTAAACTTCATGGAGTCGCACGGCTACAAGTTCCTGGTGGATCGCGGCAAGTTCCAGGCCTCGGGCCAGGGCATCATGCCGTTTCACGATTATCAGCGGGACCGAATTCTGGCGTTTGCGGCCCCGGAAAAAGTGGATCCCTCTGGTACCGGCGTGGCCTATAACCTTTCCCAGTCACTTATTTCCGTCGGCAGTGGAGGCCTTACGGGCAAAGGCTGGACGGATGGCTGGCAGGCGCAGCTCGGCTACCTGCCGCGCACGGTTGCGCATAACGATTTTATTTTCTCGGTTATTGCCGAGGAAAAAGGATTTCTGGGAAGCCTCACGGTCCTGGGCCTGTTTGGAATAGTGTTATTCAACGGCATTCGCATCGCTGGTTCCGCAAGGGATCGGCTGGGGACCCTGATCGCCATTGGCGTGACGGCGCTCTTCACGGTGCATATGTTTGTGAACATCGCCATGACCATCGGGCTGGTGCCTATTACGGGCATACCGCTTCCCTTTATCAGCTACGGTGGCTCCTTTGTGCTTAGTTGCTGCTTGCTGCAAGGACTGGTCCAGAGCGTCTGGCGCTTCAGGAAGGATTTCATATGAGATCCCCGGCGTCATTGACCGCTCTGCCAGAATTTCCTGCGCCGCGACTCTTGCGCTTGGGCGCCTCCGTGAAAACCCGACACGACACCCAAAATGAGCGATCAACAGCAATCGCGGCCTCCAACCGGCGTCCCGGCGGACGTCGCCCAACAACAATATGACGAAGAACTCGTCAATCCACCCACGCCGCACGAGTCCGAACCGGTCAGCCAGGCTGAATTAAAAGCCGGCGCCGCCGATCGCGCGAAACAGCGTCCTCTCCTCCAGAAGATTCTCGCGGTGTTCCAGAAGGAAAAAGGCTCGTACCGCGAGCTCATCATCAATTCCGAACCGCTCGAAAAGCGGGTCGCTTTGCTGGTCGATGGTCGACTTGAGAAATTCGAAATCGAGCGCGAATCCGATAACCGCATGGTCGGCGGCATCTACAAGGGCCGCATCAAGAATCTCGATCCCGGCCTGAAAGCTGCCTTCGTCGACATCGGCTACACCAAGAACGCGTTTCTCCATTACTGGGATATGCTCCCGGCTGCAGCTGATTCCTCGGTGGAAGTCGTCCGCGTCAACAAGAAGAAGAACGCCCCCGCCCGTCCGGCCGAACCCACGGTCAAAGACATCCCGAACCTCTATCCTCCCGGCAGCGAGATCGTCATCCAAGTCACCAAAGGCCCGATCGGGACCAAAGGTCCGCGCACGACCACGAATCTGTCGCTTCCCGGCCGTTATCTGATCCTCACGCCGTTCAGCGATGGTTGCGGCATTTCCCGCAAGATCGAGGATCCGGTTGAGCGCAAACGTCTGAAGGGATTGATCAACGAGCTCACCTTGCCGGAAGGCGTGGGCGTCATCGTCCGCACCGCCGGCGAAGGCAAGAAGGCCCGCTATTTCGTCCGCGATCTCCACATCCTCCTGAAGACCTGGGAGGACATCCTGATGAAGCTGAAATCGGAGCGTTCGCCCGCGTGCCTGTATCAGGAACCCGATCTGGTGGAGCGCACCGTCCGCGATTTCCTGACCGAGGAAGTCGACCGCGTCCTCATTGATCGCAAGGAAGACCACGAGCGCACGCAGCGCCTCGTTGGCCAGATCTCGAAACGCAGTGCCGGCAAGATCGCGCTCTACAAAGACAGCATTCCGATTTTCGAGCGCTTCAACATCGAGCGGCAGATCGAGCAGACCGGCCAGCGCAAGGTCCCGCTCCCGAGCGGCGGCGAAATCATCATCGACGAAACCGAGGCCCTGATCGCCATCGACGTTAACACCGGCTCGCACAAGAACCGGGGCGGCGACGAGAAGAACGTCATCTACGCGGTGAACCTGGAAGCCGCGGCGGAAATCGCCCGGCAGATCCGGCTGCGCAATCTCGGCGGCCTGATCATCATGGACTTCATCGACATGAAGGAGCGGCGCCACCGCAACGCCGTCTACGAGAAGATGGTCGAGCTGATGTCCTCCGACAAGGCGAAGAACCACATCCTCCCGATCTCGCAGCTCGGCATCATGCAGATGACGCGCCAGCGCCAGCAGGAGTCGCTCTCGAGCAATCTCTACACGGACTGCCCGTATTGCCGTGGCCGCGGCATCGTGAAGTCCGCTACGACGATGAGCGTCGAGTTGCAGCGCAAGTTGAGTTCGGTGGTGCGTCGCCTCCAGCTGCGCAACGACGGCAAGGAGTACTCACTCCGCGTGATGGTGCACCCGAGTATCCTCGAGCGCCTGCGCAGCGAAGACGCCGATCTGCTCGTGCGCATGGAGAAACTCTTCGGGGTGAAGTTGGCCTTCCGGGCCGACCTCAATTACCACGTGGAGAATTTCAAGATCATCAACGCGATCACCGGCGAAGAATACCGCTGATCGGCGTAGTCCAAGCCTTTAGCTTCGTTCGCGGCCTCTAATACCAATCGCCCATTACACTGTAGGAGAGACAGGATTAACACGATTCACAGGATCAAAACCGCGCTCTGCGCTGCGAGCAATAGCCCGCTCCTAGCGTTGGACCTCAGGCCATCTTGTCCATCTTGTCATCCTGTCTAAAGCTTGAGGATCGATCCAGAAAACGGGAGAAAGGATTACTATAACACCAATCGTCCCAAGCTTTTTAACTTTTCAGAATCTGCGTAATCGTAATCCGCGGTTAATTGCATTAGCCGTGGTACGGAGTAGGTGTAAAAGCAAAGGCTTATTGGTATAATACTGTTTTCGAAGCCTCTGCTTCTGTTTTTATATGGTGCCGCCGGATAACTCCGGCGGCTTTTTTTTCGGCTTCCGGAATGCATCGATCCAGGTCTGTTTCACCCGTGTTTATTTTACCTAGGGCTGACCTGATTGTGACTTTGGCGCAGCCGCGCCAGTAGGGCCCGACCTCCGGGCGGGCCGTTGGCAGTCACAAACCCCGACTTCCGCTTCCACCGCCACCGCCCCGAGTCCAAGCCAGAGCCATAGCATCCGTTTCGCCGTGGCGCTCTGCCCAAATGGCTTCGCCGATCCATCCGGCAACACGCCCGCCGCTACAAATGTGCGCATCGCCTCCGCCTGCCGCCCGCTCAGCTTCCACTCGGCGCGAAGCCCGAAGGTCGGACAGTGAAGAGCAATCTTCACTCCGGAACCTCGAGTTGGTTTTAAAAAACGCGCGGAGTAGAATCCGGTCCAGCGCAACCGCGGCCCGGCGTTAAGATCCAAGGACAATTCGAGGGCGCCAACGGCCGCCTGGCGAAACATCAAACGATGAAAGCCGGCCGGTCGGGCGTGATCCAGTCGCTCGGCCACGTCGCCCATGCCAGCCGGGAACAGCGGCCGGTCGTGGTTCCCCTCCATCGCCAAACGCAATGCCAACGGCAGGACCCCCGTGCCGGCCAATTCCCAGCCGTAGCGCTTCGCCTCCGCCCGCCAGCGCGCGAGCGGCCAGTTGTTGAAATGCGTTCCGCAGATATCGCTGCTCAGATAGCTGGCGGACATCGTCGACAATTCGCCGAGGTCGTCGTCATGAAGCGAATCCCACAGTCGCAGCAGCGCGCGCAACCGCGGCTCGTCCCCCAGGTCGTCCACGGCCAAACCAAAGCTCGCGAGCCACGGCCGCAATCGCGTCGCCGGGTGCCCTTCGCCGTTAACTCCCAAGTAGAGCGCACCGTCGTGCCGCACGCACTCGGCCAGGTTGCGCAACGCCGACCCGGGTTCCGGGACGTAGCTCAGGACCCCGTGACACGTGATGAGATCGAACTCGCCGCCCGTCCGGGCCGCGAGATCCGGCGCGGTGAGGTCGGCGACCTGAAAGTCGATCGGTCGCCCTGCTCCACCGCTGCGCTGGAGCCGTCGGGCGACCGCGATGGAGCGTGGGCTAAAATCGACGGCGACTATCTCCGCTTTGGGCCACTCCCGCCGGAGTACAAGGGCCTCTTGGCCTGTGCCGCAACCTGCGACGAGCACCCGTTGCGGAGCCGACGTTCCGGGCCGGCCGATGGCCTGCATCCATTCTCTCGCAGGCATTGAGCCACTCTTCGCGGTGGATTCACCCGTCGTCGGACCCGGGTAGGGCCGGCGTTCGTAGCCCTGTTTGATGCGTTCGCCGGCAATCATGTCCGCAGTCATCGGGTAACCGTCATGTCAGGTCAACTTCCCTACCGATCCCCAAAGGAGTAACCCCTGCTGAGGGCAATCAGGCCATGCTGCTGCGGAAATACCAACTCATGGTATTAAACCACCGTCCCGCCACAAAATCGCGCCTACTTGGCCGAGCGCGAATCAGTCACTTCGCCGTTGATGAGGAATCCGCCCAAATAAAGTCCGGGCGCCCCAAACGGCCGGCGCGTGCCGGTGGGGATCGTCCGCCGGCACTTCGGACCAGCGTATTTATTTTTCAACTACTGAGGGGGTGACGATTCGCGCCCGCGCCCAAGCGTCAGCGCTCCACGCGGCCGGCAGGCGGCCGCGGCCGAAGGCAAAACATTCGTCGCTGGTATTACTTGGCCACCGGCGAGTACGGGATGGTGGATTTGTGGAGGACAATCCGAAGCTTGCCGTCATCGCCGCGCCGGAACACCCAGGTCTTTTCAACTTTGGTTTCCTTGCCAGAGGTGTCAGTGAATATAACATGCCCCATCGTGATGCCGAGGGAATCTTCGATATAGGTAGCGGCATTGATGGGGCGCGCGCCGACCCAGGGCTTGAGGGCGAAACCTTGGTCCTGGGGAAAAGCCGCGTTGCCACCGACAAAATAGGCAAGGGCACCTTCCCGGGTGACGCGGAAGGTTTGTTCTCCGTACGTCAGAGTGGGTTTGAAGAGGACGGGACCATGCGCATAATTATAGGCAGCATCGATAATATTTCCAGCAAACGCCTTGGCATCACCGCCGTCGCGATGGGTCTTGCTTATAGCGAGCAGAGCGTCGCACCACGCGCGTTGCGCGGCTTCGAGATCAGCGACGGTGATCGGGGTCGGGCCGCCGCGCACCGCTGACGCAAAAGCGCGTGCAGGAGAAATGTAGGCGATGATAGCGGCCAGGAAGATGGGGAGGAGGCAGACGGTGGAACGCATAGTAGGGTTTAGTTTAGGCTGGGAAGACGCGGCGACGATCACCCGAAGGCAGAGAGTGAAATCCGGCGGCGCAACAGTATCTGGACTGGAAAGCCGCGGGTTTTTTCCATGGCCGACTGGCCCGCGGGCAGGACTCAAGGTGGAGCGGGCGTGAACCACGGGAGTGCGGAGAGAGTCAAACGGGCCTGTTACTTGTTAGGAATCGTACGAGCTTCTCCCTCATCAAATTGGGGTGATGATCGTCTGGCGTGAAGGATCAATCAATCGCTTGCTATTGCGATGGCGCGTCGCCTTCGAATTCAGATTCCCGGAGCGACCTATCACATTATCAACCGCGGTAATTACCGGCGGGACCTTTTCGAGACTACCGGCTCCGACTCTCACCTCACCACGCCGGTTCCGAATTTGGACGAGGCCTGCACCGGCTGCAGACCACGTTCGCGGTTCGGTTCAATCGTTTTTGTTCAGAACGAGGCCAGTTGTTTCAGTCTGGAAACTTGCTAACCGTTCAACAGGCAGACCCCGTTCGTTACGTCCCCGCGTGCAGCGCCTGCGCCGCCGTCGCCGTCGCGGTCGGCAAGTTGAGCTGCAACCAATAGCGTTTCACCAGGTCCACGATTTCCCCCATCGCCAGTGGATTGGAGGGTTTCACCAGGTAGGAGTTGGCGCCGAGCGAACAGGCGCGGCGGATGTCGGAGCGCTGCTGCGAAGACGTCAGAATGATGACGACCATCGCGTCCAATTCCGGCTGGTCCCGGATCCATTTGAGCACGTCCATCCCCATGACGCGGGGCAGATTCAAGTCGAGGAAGACGAGGGCGGGGATCGGGAAGCGCTCGCGATTGGCAAATTCCCTTGCCCCACTGAGGTAGTCGATTGCCTCCTGGCCATCCTCCGCCACTTGAAACGCGCTGCCGAGGCCCGATTTTTTCAGGGCCATCTCCATAAAGACGACATCGTTCTCTTCATCCTCAACGAGCAGGATCGTTTGGGTGGTGATTGTATCCATAATATTATGACTTTCGCAGCCGCAGCCAGAAGGTGCTGCCTTCTCCAAGCAGCGATTCCAATCCGATCGTGCCGTTCATGCGGTCGACCGCCTTGCGCACGATGGAGAGGCCGATCCCTGTGCCTTCATAGTCTCTCGCCCGCACGATGCGCGTGAAGATGTTCCAGATGCGGGCGTGATTGGACGGGTCGATGCCGATGCCGTTGTCTGCGATCCAGAGCCGCGCGTCTCCCTCGATTTCGTCGGCGTGGATGCGGACGCGGGCCGTGGCGCCGGGCGCAATGAACTTTACGGCATTGGAGAGCAGATTGGAAATCACCTGGGTCAGGCTGGCCTCATGGGCCACCACCGTGGGCAGCGTTCCCTCGATGGCGATCTCGGCGCCGTTGGCCTGGAGCTGGGGATACGTGGCGATGATCTGGCGGACGAGCGGGTCGAGGTTGACGGGCTCCAATACGATCTCTGAACGCAGCAGCAGGGAATAGGTCAGGACATCGGTGATCAATGCGTCCATGCGAGCGGCCGAGGTAGTGATCCGGCGCAACTGGTCCACGGACCTGGCATCGAGAGACGCCTCGTTGTTTTCCAAAAGCAGCAAGGCGAACCCTTGGATCGCCCGGAGAGGCGCCCGCATGTCGTGCGAGACGCTGTAGGAAAACGCCTCCAGCTCGCCGATCGTTTCGCGCAACTCCTCGGTGCGGGCCTGCACCTGCACCTCGAGTTCGCCGGCATGATCGGCGAGGATGCTTTGCGCGCGCTTCAGGTCGTCGATGTCGATGCAGACGCCGATGCGTTTTCGCAGATTCCCGCCGGCATCCTGCACCGGGACGGAGCGCTTGAGAAACCAGCGGTAGTCGCCGCTCGTCGCGTGGCGAAACCGCAATTCAATCGTGTAGCCTTCGTTCGCCGCCCGGCCGATCGCCGAGGCCTGCTCGGCCCGGTCGCGATCGTCGGGATGAAGGTGACTCACCCAAATCTCGGGATGCGTCATCGCTGAGCGAAAGGTCTGGCCGGTATATTCGAGCCAGTGGCGGTTGATGAAATCCACCTGGCCGTCAGGCAGACTGGTCCAGACACCGATCGGGAGGCTCTGCGTCAGCTCGCGAAAATACGCCTCGCTCACCTGGAGCGCCGCCTCCAGATGTTTTCGCTCGGAGATATCCTGCGAGATCTCCACGAAACCATTGGGAACGTCGTCGCGGTCGACAATCCAGGAGACGCTGTTGCTCACCCAGACGCTCGTGCCATCGGGGCGGACGTAGCGTTTTTCCACGCTGAAATCATCCCGGCCCTTGGCGAGCGCCAGGAAGCGCGCCGTGCTGGCGGCCAGATCCTCGGGATGGGTGATGTCCGCGGCGCGGAGGCCGATCAACTCCTCCGTCGTGCGTCCGACAATCGTGCAGAAACGCTCGTTCAGCAGCGTGAATTTTCCCGTGAGATCCATTTCCGCGATGCCGACGGTCGCTTGCGAAATGATGGCCTGGAACCGCGCCTGGCTTTCGCGCAACACCTGTTCGTCGCGGATGCGTTCGATGAAATCGACCGCTTGACGAATGTAGAGGTCCAGCCGGCGCAACTCCTGTTCCGAGGGCCGGTGCGGGGCCCGAAAATGCGTGGACAGCATGCCATACACCGCGCCGTCGCGCCCGACCAGCGGCGTAGACTGCACGCCGCGATAACCGGCAGCGGCAGCGATTTCCCGATAGGGAGCGTAGCCGTCGTCCGTTTCGACGTCCTCAATGATCGTCCGTCGCCCTGCGCGCAGGATCCGACCGCAGGCTGAATCGTCGTCGGTCGATACCTCGCGAAAGAATTCCAGGAAATCCTTCTGGAAGCCGCGCTGGGCGGTGATTTCCAAGATCTTTTTCTGTGGATCCAGCATTTGCACGTTCCCCATGTCCGCGCCGAGGAGCTCGATGGCGGCATTGAGCATGTCCTTCATCCCATCGCGAACATCGCTTTTGCGCCACAGGCTGGCACTCAACTCCTGCAGCCGGGCGAGCGCCCCGACTTCCCTTTCCAGCCGGCGCTCACTTTGCAGGAGCGCGCCTTCCGCCTCCTTGCGCGCAGTGATGTCTTCAATGGCGAGCAGGATGCGCTCGGGCACGCCGGTTTCGCTATGCATGCGACGGGCATTGAGCAGCATCGTGCGGTGCCCGAGCGTTTCGAACTCGTGCGCGACCTCGTAGCCGTTGAAGACGCTATTTCGTGGCAGGATGTCTTCGAGCAGCTCGCGCAGCTTGGGGATGTTCCATTGCCGGTTGCCGATATCGTAGATCAAGCGGCCTTCGGTATCGGCGGGCGCGACTTTGAACGCCTGGTAGAAGGCCTCGTTGGCCGCATCCACCTTCAGGTCGGTGCGCAGGACGAGCAGCGGGTTGGGCGTGGTGCGCAGAATGGCCTGGGCGTAGTCGCGGGCGTTGCTGATCTCGTGATCGCTCTCTTTCAGCGCGTCGAT
>ENA-ORBV01010119-ORBV01010119.1-microbial-mat-metagenome-genome-assembly--contig:-NODE-10119-length-15197-cov-10.666667_pt1 | contig 15197 bp, 13 predicted proteins | sample MGYA00237777_ERZ505514 | MGnify/ENA primary metagenome ERZ505514 (study PRJEB26160, sample SAMN06269048) | microbial mat metagenome | isolation source: Oligotrophic lake microbial mat | place... | reverse complement strand
CTTTGAGCAGCTTCAGATCGGCATCGACCATAGATCGCACCAGGTCCGGGAAGGGGGTCTTCGGCTGCCAGCCGAGCTGCGCATGGGCCTTGGCCGGATCGCCGATCAACAGGTCCACCTCGGCTGGTCGCATGAAGCGCTCGTCCATCACCACATAGTCGCGGTAGTTCAGCCCCACATGCCCGAAGGCCAGCTCGCAGAACTCGCGCACGGCGTGGGTCTCGCCGGTGGCCACCACGTAGTCGTCGGGCCGCTCCTGCTGGAGCATCAGCCACATCGCCTCGACGTAGTCGCCGGCGAAGCCCCAGTCGCGCTGGGCGTCGAGGTTGCCGAGGCGCAGCTCGCGGTCTAGGCCGAGCTTGATCCGCGCCACGCCGTTGGCGATCTTGCGCGTCACGAACTCCAGGCCGCGCCGTGGGCTCTCGTGGTTAAACAGGATGCCCGAGCAGGCGAACATGTTGTAGCTCTCGCGGTAGTTCACCGTGATCCAGTGGCCGTAGAGCTTGGCCACGCCGTAGGGGCTGCGGGGGTAGAAGGGCGTGTCCTCGCTCTGGGGCACCGCCTGAACCTTGCCGAACATCTCGGAGCTGCTGGCCTGGTAGAACCGCATCTCCGGGTCCACAAGGCGCACCGCATCGAGCATGCGCGTTACGCCGAGGGCCGTCGTCTCGCCGGTGAAGACCGGCTGGAACCAGGAGGTCTGCACGAACGACTGGGCCGCGAGATTGTAGACCTCGGAGGGGCGATGCTCGCGCAGCAGCGTGATCAGCGACACCTCGTCGAGCAGGTCGCCTGTGACAAGCGTAAGCCTGTCCTGAATATGCTTGATCCGCTCGAATGTGACGGTGCTGGTCCGGCGGACCATACCGATCACCTCGTAGTCTTTGGCGAGCAGCAGCTCGGCCAGGTAGCTGCCATCCTGGCCAGTGATGCCGGTGATAAGGGCGCGCTTCTTCACAAAGTTCTCCTTCATATACTGAGGTTCTGCGCAGAGATTGGGCACGGGCCGGGCCATGAATGCTGCTTCCTAGCCGTCGTTGCGCGCGGTTCGCACCCAGCCGCCGGGCTTGATCCCGAGCAGGAGCCGCACGTAGATCCAGAGTTTCCATACCACAAAGGCGGGTGCGAAAAGCAGTGATTGATACACCTCGCGTGGGGCTCGAGCCAGAGCCAAGCCCGCGAAGACATAGATCGCCTGGCCAAGCACGATGCAAACCGCTAGTGCAATACCTACCGCGCTGCGCAGAGCCAACGCGGCAAGCAGCACCGCTACGCTCCCACCCGTCACCACAGAAAAGGGCGGGATGAGCTGCTCCACTGCCGCGTCGAAGAGCAAGAAGCTGCGTCGATGGGCCGCCTCGCCGAGCAAGCGCGGCACGAAGCGGCGCATCATCTCCATGCGCCCTTTCTCCCAGCGCTCATTCTGCGTCTGCGCCGAGCGCAGGGTGTTGGGCATCTCTGCCCAGACCACGGCGTCGGGCGCGAAGGTGGCCCGCTCACCCGCCAGGATCAGCTCCATGTGGTACTCAATATCCTCGGTGAGCGAGGCCGACCAGCGGTGGGTGCGCAGGATGTCGGCGGCGAAGACCATGCCGTTGCCCTTGAGCCCACTGGAGCCGCCGAGCTGCATACGCCCCTGGGGCCGCAGAAAGTGCAGCACGGTCAGGGCGACGGCGCGCAGCCCGACGCTCCAGGTGCCCTCGGGCTGTAGCACCGCGTAGTACCCCTGGATCACACGCTCGCCACGGGCCAGGCGTGCGTCCATGACGCTCAGAAAGTTCGATGAGACCACCGAGTCTGCGTCGAGGATGACCACCGCATCGTGAACGTCGCCGCGCTCCCAGATCTGGCCGAGCAGCCATTCCAGAGCGTAGCCCTTGCCGCGCAGCTCGGTGTTGAAACGCTCGTGGACAATCGCACCGCCCGCGCGGCCCAGCTCGGCTGTGCGATCGCTACTGTTGTCTGCCACCACATGGATGGTGAACAGCTCCGTCGGATAGTCGAGCTGGCGCAGGTTGAGCAGCAGCTGGGGCAAAAGGCGCTCCTCGTTGTGGGCTGGCACCAGAATGACGAAGCGGCTCGTAGGGGCGCCGGATCGCATCGCTGTGGTTCGTGGTGCCAGGCAGGCCGCTGCCGTGAGCAGCAGCAGGTAACCGACGATAGCGGCGAGGCCCAGCTCGCCCGCGATCAGCAGCGTGTGCAGAATGGTCATCATCGGGCGCTCTCCTTGCGGGCATGCGGTGCGTTGGCAGACGACAGCGCATCGACGGCGAGCTCCTCACGCACAAGGGCGCTTAGGCGCTCCACGTAGCGGTCGAGGCTTAGCTCACGCTCCACCAGCCGCCGCCCCACCTGGCCCATGCGAACGGTCTCGCGGGGGTTCGCCAGCAGATCCATGATCGCGGCGCGCAGCGCGGCAACATCGCCGGGGGGCACATAGCGGCCACTCTCACCCTCGACGATCACGTCGGTCTGGCCGCTAATGCGTGAGCAGAGCACAGCGCGCTCCATCGCCATCGCCTCCAGGATCGCCGTCACACCCGCCTGGAACTCTACATCTTCTAGCGGCATCACCAGGAAATTGCTGTCGGCGTAGAGCTGGCGCAGCTCATGCTGGGTAAACTTCCTGACCGTCACGTTCGCGGGGATTGTCTGGCCAGCCGTGCTGTCGCCGCGCTTCGACCAGGGGCTGGCTGCGGCGATCACGACATCGACAGCCAGGCCCTCCACGGCCTTGAGCAGCGTCGGGTAGTCGCGTCGCTCCAGTCCCACGGCGCAGATCATCGGCTGCTGGCGCGGTGCAGGGCGCACCGCGTCTGGCGCGAAGAAGGCGCTATCTACCATAAATGGAGTGAAGGGTACGCGCGCTGCTGGGAGGCACCAGCGCCTGGTGATTAACTGCTGCTGGCGGCGCGCGTAAACGAGGAAGCGGTCGATATGGCTTTGCACGCCGAGCTTGTCGAGGAAGAAGAGTTTCTTGGGCACCGAGATAATATGAACAATCATGTGGTGGCGCGGGCGCCGACCAGGCGCCAAATACTTGAGCAGGGCAGCCAGAGGCAGGCCAACCTGCTCGCCGTCGGTGAAGATCAGCTTGTAGCGCCCGCGCAGCTTGAAGCAGGCCCAGGCTAGCACGAGATCAGGCCCGCCCACGCGCTCCAGCAGGCGCCCAAACGCGCCAAGCAGCTTGCGCGCAGCTGCGTAGTCCAGCAGATCGGCCCCGAAGCCGTGAGCAAGCTCCAGGTAGTCGGCGCGGGGGCGCTCGCCGCGGGCGATGCGCTCGTGAATGTCGGCGGGGATGCTGCCGGAGACTGTCAGTAGCACCTGGTTACTCATGCGGCGACTCGCGTGTGCATACGGGCCAGGTCCACCTCGCCCTTGAGTAGGTCGAGCAGGCGGCCGGCGTTCTTCTGGGCGTCGTACTCGCGGGCTACGTGGGCGACGGCGCGCTCGCCCATGCGCAGGCGCAGCTCGGGCTGTAGCACCAACTGGCGCAAAGCCTCTTCCAGGGCCTGTGCGTCGCCCACAGGGGCCAAGAGGCCTGTCTCGCCATCGCGCACCACCTCGGGGATGGCGGCGAGCTGCGTGGAGACAACCGCGAGGCCGGCGGCGCCCGCCTCGGAGAGCACCATCGGCAGACAGTCGCCGAAGGTCGGCAGGGCGAAGATATCGCAGCTATGGTACAGCGCCTTCAGCTCGGCGCTGTTCGGCTGCATACTGTTGTAGACAAACAGGCCGGGCTCGGCGGGAACCTTCTCGCGTGTGGCAAGGTGCAGCTCCACGCCGAGTGGTCGCAGGGCGCGGAAGGCCTCGATCAGCAGGTGTCCACCCTTGCGTTCTAGGTCGCCGCCCACAAAGAGGATCTTCGTTGCGCCATCCTGGCGGCGGCGGGCAGCGGGGCGCAGCCAATCGCGCACGTTCACGCCGGGGGGCACCACCGTCACCTTATCGGCAGGCACCTCGTACGCATCCACAAGGCCCTGCTTTGCCCAGCTGCTCCAAGCCACCATGTGACGTGCGGCCTGGAAGCAGTCGCGGTTGAGCTGCCACTTCAGGCGCTCTATAAATTGGGGGCCTTGCGGGTGCTGGTAGAAACGGCCAAGGGTGTCGATCTGACGCGGCGTGGCGTCTATCGACACGATGCTCGGCACGCGCCGCATCCAGCCACGTGCGAGCACGGCGGGTACTTGCGAGTGAAAAAACAGCGCGTCCAGGCGACCCTCGCGGGCTATGCGGCCGATGGCCTTACGGGCGCGCACGCCGGCCTGGACCGTCCAGTTGCTTTTGTAGAGCGGGATAAGCGTCCCTAGTCCATGGGTCTCAAAGTAGAGTAGGCCCCAGGCCGCCCGAATCTCCGGATCAAGGGGCACATTCTGCTGAAGATTTTTGGTGTGGGTCACGTGCCCGAGCACCTGCTCGATCACAAAGCCGATGTTGTAGACGGCCATAGAGTGCGGCTCCGTAGCTGCGTAGACGGATAGGCTGCCGGCGTTGGGCGCAACAGTGGTAGCACGGGATTGCCCAACGCGAGGGGCAGGATAGTTGAGACGAATAAACCTTGCGTGAATTGAGGTGGGGGAGCGCTGTCAATGTTGTCACGGGTAGGGGCTCGTTGCCAGCAATAATGGAAGAGGCACCTCGTAGCAACGTAGTCTCATCCAAGGCTTCCGCCGAGCGCCCTAGTTTACTACAGCTTGTCTGGCTTCACAACCGTTTTTTAACTTGTTATAATGGGGACATGTGCCGGTCCTCCGGCGTGAACAACAAATGAGGAGAAGCGCACCAATGCGTTACTGCTGCAAGCTGAATCTACTTATGCTCCTGCTGCTCGCCCTACTGGGGGCCTGCACGCCGACGCGGCCCGCAGCCGACCTGACGATCACTGGGCGCGGCTGTGCCACCACGAGCTTCCTGCTACCCGCTGAGCACGAGCCGACGATCACGGTCGAGAACCAGGCGGCGGAGCGTATGGTCTTCACTATCCCCACCATGAATCGCTGGGTGGCCCTGGGGCAAGGGGAGCGCGCCGACTTCGAGCTGCCACGCTACATTATGGGGAGCTTCGACTTCTTCTGCCTTAGCGAGGCCGACCACACCACGCTCTCCGGCGGCAACCCCTTCCTCTGCGCCCTGGAGCCGGCCCAACTCGCCCCTGTAGCCCGCTCGGCCGGCACCTTCAAGATCGCGCAGCACAACCGTATTCAGGAGGTGCTCCAGCCTACAATGCCACCCGCGCCGTGAAACATTTCTGTCATCAACAGCAAGCCCTTGACTACAAGCGGTAAGGCTTACGCTTAAGGCGCCCTCTCGCGTTGCCCATCGGTTCGCTCACCGGCCTCACAAACACCTTGATCGTAAACTCGCGGAGGGCAGGAGTCACAGCATATGGCTTCTGCCCTCGCTGTGCGTCACGTGACATTTCTGAGAGCTCGCGTAAGCACGAGATTATGGTGTGCCCTCGTCTGAGTTAGTGAAAACGACCTTCAATCGTCGTGTATTGCATTGGATAGAGCAGCAGGGCGGCAATCATCTGCTGCGAGAGCGCCAATTCGTGGCCGAGCTATGCCGTGAACTTACTGTCATTTAGGCCTTCTCCCCCTGTAAGGCAATTGTCCCATGTCGCTGTTAAAGTGTTGGAGCAAAAGCCACCGACGTTATTGCAACACAATGTAGGTAGGTATGATGGAGAAGACCGCAGAGGATCAGCTCGACGACCGCGCCGCACGCATGCTGGCTGTGTTCTCTGAGCGGCGCTTTCAGAGCCAGCGGGCCAACCAGCGTCTGCGTATCCGCATGCTCACCTGGTCGATCCGCACTAAGATCGTGCGCAGCTTGAAGCGCGCCCTGGATGTGAGCGTGGCAAGCGCCGCCATCTTGGCCACCTCGCCGATCATGGCCGGTACGGCCATGGCGATTAAGCTCGACTCGCGAGGGCCGATCCTATTCCGCCAGATCCGCGTAGGCAAGGACGGTGAGCACTTCGGCTGCTACAAGTTCCGCTCGATGTATTCCGACGCCGAGCGGCGCAAGGCCGAGCTGATGGCGGTGAACGAGGCGGACGGACCTGTCTTCAAGATGAAAAACGATCCGCGCATCACGCGGGTGGGCCGTGTGATCCGCAAGCTGAGCATCGACGAGCTGCCGCAGCTCTTCAATGTGCTCAAAGGCGAGATGAGCCTGGTCGGCCCGCGCCCAGCTCTGCCGAGCGAGGTCGCCAGCTACACATACGAGCAGATCGGGCGCCTGCACGCCATCCCCGGCATCACCGGCCTGCAGCAGGTCTCGGGCCGCAGCGAGCTGGATTTCAAGCGCTGGGTGGAGCTGGACCTCCAGTATATCTCCGAGCAGAGTGTCTGGAAGGACATCGAGATCCTGGCTAAGACCATCCCAGCGGTGATCTTCAGCAAGGGTGCATACTAGGCGTCTCGTTGGGCAGACGAGGCCAGTGGAGCTAATGAGACGATGCGCAAGCTGCTTGTGGTGCTCGGCGTTCCAGTAGACAACATGACGATGGACGAGGCCCTAGCGCGCTGCGACGAGTTCGTCGCTGCGGGCCGCGCCACGGGCCGCACCAGGCAGGTCGCGACCGTCAACGCCGATTTTGTCGTCAACTCGCTGCATGATCCGGAGCTGCGGCGCATTCTGCAAGAGGCCGACATGGCCACCGCCGATGGGATGCCCCTAGTTTGGGCCTCGCGCCTGCTGGGCGGCCCGCTGCCTGGCCGGGTTACCGGCGCCGACCTAGTGCCCGCCCTGGCAGAGCGTGCGGCGCAGAAGGGCTACTCGATCTACTTTCTGGGCGCGAAGCCCGGTGTGGCCGCGCAGGCCGCCGAGCTCCTTGCCAAGCGACACCCTGGCCTGAAGGTTGCCGGCGTCTTCTCGCCGCCCCCGGCCTCGGTGCTGGAGATGGATCGCTCCGTCTTCGAGCGGGTGGTGGCCGCAAAGCCGGACATTCTGCTGGTAGCCTTTGGCAACCCCAAGCAGGAGAAGTGGATCCGCATGTACGCCCCGGAGCTGCATGTGCCGGTCTGCATCGGCATCGGCGGCACGCTCGATATGATCGTAGGCGTGACGAAGCGCGCCCCGATCTGGATGCAAAAGCTCGGCTTGGAGTGGCTGTATCGTATGGCCCAGGAGCCGCGGCGCATGGTGAAGCGCTACGTGCACGACTTCGGCTACTTCGGCTACTTCTTTGCCCGCCAGTGGTGGGCGATGCGGCGGGGCAACGCGATTAGCATGGCGCCCCTTGCACCGCTCGCCCCGCCCCTGGAGCCCGTCGCCCCGTCTGAGCCGGCCACGGAGCTGGCCGCTGAGCCGGATATCACACCAACCCTCTCGGCAGCGCTGCCAATGCTGCACCTGCGGGGGCGCCTGGATGCGAACAACTACGAGCCATTTGTCGGGCAGGCGCGCGACATGCTCGAGCGCGACCCCAGCCTAGCCCTTGATCTGTCCCAGGTGACGTTTCTTGACAGCACCGTGATGGGCGCACTGGTGGCCCTTGCCAACGAGGCCCGCGCCGCCGGTGGCGTGCTCTATCTTGTGGCGGTGCCCAAGGCCGTAAGGGACTTGCTGGCTCTTGTGCGGCTTGATCGCTTCTTCGAGATTCTGCCGGACGCCGAGGCGGCCGAGCGCGAGCATCGCACCCCGGAGCCTCTGCCGGAGCCGCAGGCCGCCAGCGGCGGCTGGGGCGTGGTGAAGGCGCCACGCATGTTCGACGCGGGTAGCGCGCCGATGCTGATCGCCCGCTGCGAGCAGCGCATGGCCGAGCTGCCGCGCCTGATTGTGGATCTAAGCGACACGAGCTTCCTGGCCAGCGCGGGCATGGCGGCGCTGATCAGGCTCGACCGGGTGGCCCGCGAGCACGGCGGCGAGCTCCACGTGGCCGGCTGCTCGCCGGACGTGCTACGCACGCTCAAGCTCGTGAAGCTGGAAGCTATTCTCAAGGTCTACCCAACAGTGGCAGATGCGATGATCGTCCAGCCCAGCCGCATCGATACGCCGCTGCCCAGTATCCATCCGGTGCGCAACTAAGACTCCACGCCAGTGGTATCGCCCGCCGGGCGCGCCACGGCTGATCAGCCAGGTGCCAGAGCTATGCAAGTTCTTCTTCTCGCAACCGACGAGCAGCGTTCGCTGCCGCCGCTCACCGACGCGCTGGCGGCGCCGATGGTTCCTATAGTCGACCGGCCAGTCATGGCGACGACAGTAGAGTTGCTGGCCCGCGCCGGATTGAAGCAGGTTCTGGTGAGCCTCTACGAGCGGGGCGGCCAGATCGCGGCCTACTTCGGCGGCGGGCGCCGCTGGGGCCTGGAGATCAGATATCTCACCCAGCGCCAGGCCCAGGGCTCGGCGGGTGCCCTGCGCTTCGCCAGCGGCCTGCTGAGCGAGACCTTTCTGGTGCTACCCGGCGACGCCCTGATCGACCTGGACATCGACGCAGCGCTGGCCTTTCACCGCGCCCACGGCGGGATCGCCACGGCCATCCTCGCCCCTACCCGTGGCGAGGGCGGCGCGGCCCAGATCCGTGTCGCTAGCGACGGTCGTGTGCTCGGCATTGGCGTGGGGGAGCCGGGCGCGGCGCAGCTGAGTGCTACCCACGCCTACATCTTCGAGCCAACCGCCCTGAGCTGCATCCCCCAATTGGGCCTATGTGAGATTACGCAGGATCTGTTGCCCGCGCTGCTGACGCGCGGCGATCTGGTGTACGGCTACAGCATGGACGGCTATTGGAACCCGCTCAACAGCATTGCGGCCTTCCAGGAGGCCCAGCAGGTCTACCTCTACAGCGCGTACCGCCAGGGCGCGTCGGAGCAGCAGGTGGAGGGTGGGCCGGTTGCGGCGGTGCGCTTTCCCTCGCTGGAAGCGCGACAGATCACCGCCGGGATCTGGGTGGGGCGCGACCACTCGATCCACCCGAGCGTGAAGCTGGCGCCACCAACCTATATCGGCGCGAGCAGCTGGATCGGTCGCGAGGTCGAGCTAGGGCCGGGGGCAATTATCGGTGCCAACGTGGTGATCGATGACGAGGCGACGATCCGCGCCAGCACTGTGCTGAGCAATACCTATGTGGGACGGCTCGTGCATATTGATGAGCGAGTTGTCACACCGGTTTCGATCAGTGACGGCGCGACAGGCGAGACGACGCGCGTAGTCGACCCCTTCCTGATCGGGCGAGTGGGCGCTGCTGTGGAAGGCAGCAACCCGCTTCGTCGTGGTGTAAGCCTGCTGGTAACAGTAGTGCTGCTGGTGCTGCTCAGCCCGCTGATGCTGCTCGTGGGCATGCTCGCGCTCTTCCTTACGGGCGAGCTGTTTGTGCGGTCGCTGCGGATCGGGCAGCGGCTGGGGGAGAGCGTGGAGCTCCAGACGTTCCAGATCCTGCGCTTTCGGACCCGGCCGCCGAGTGGAGAGCCCACGCAGCTGGGGCGCCTGCTGGAGCGCTGGGATCTGCACCGGCTCCCCGAGCTGCTGAATGTGCTGCGCGGCGAGATGGCCCTGGTGGGCGTGAAGCCGCTGTACACGGAAGAGGCCGCGCGGCTGACGGAGGAGTGGCACCAGCGCCGTCACGAGCGCCCCGCCGGTATCACTGGCCTGTGGTACATTCAGACCGACCCCGACAGCGACCTAGATTCGATCATTGTGGCAGATGTATACTACATAGCGACGCGTAGCTTGCGCGGCGATATGCTGCTTTTGCTGCGTACCCCGCGAGCCTGGCTGCGCCGCTCTATCCTTGGGCGGGGCGCCGAGGGCGAGCGGGAGTATCTGATTCAGACCGACAACGTCCAGAGCATGTAAGCAGTTTGTGTAGCGAGATGGAGGCTTTGCACAATGGATATGAAGACCCGCGTCGCTGGTGAGGTCCAGGTGGTAGATCTCGCCGGGCGCTTCGACACCAATACCGTCCCGCCTTTGGCTGCCTGGCTCGAGCAGGTGACCTCTGTCCCCGGCGCGCATGTACTAGTGAACCTGGCCAACACCACGTTTGTGGACTCTACGGCCCTGGCCACACTTGTGCAGGCGCTCAAGCGCTGCCAACAGGTGAAGGGTGAGCTGTTCCTCTGCGGCATGCGCCGCCCGGTCTACATGATCTTCGAGCTGACCCGCCTGGACAAAGCCTTCAACATTTTTGTGGATGAAGAGCATGCGATGCAGGCGTTTGCGAATTAGCTGAGCGCTGGAAATAGGAAGATATGCTCGTCGCACTGCTTAGCTCCCAATATGCCCGCTTCTCCGCCCTGGCCGAGGCCTGGCTCGCCCAGGGCGCTACGGCCTTTGGGATCTACCAGGATGAGCGCCCGCTCGTCTACTGGCCGGCGGGCCACCGCCTTGCCAAACCGAGCATGGTGGTGCCGATTATGAGTGGCGAGAAAGAGCTTGGCGACCTGCGTGTGGTGGGGCTAAGCGGGGTGGTCTATGAGCAGCGCCTGCGCGCCGACACCATGCTGATCGGCCACATGCTGGGGCTGGAGAGCGAGCTCCAGCTGATGACAGCGGACCTGGTGACGAGCCAGGATCAGCAGCTGGCGCTCTATCGGCTCACCCAGACCATGCGCGACCACGTGACCGTGGAGGAGACGCTGAAGGCGGTGGTATCCGAGGCGGTGCGCATGGTGCGCTCGCAGATCGGCTACGCGATGTTTGTGCCTGCCTCGGCACAGGACCCGCAGCTGGTGCAGCAGCCTGCCGACAAGCTCGCCGAAGATCAGCTCTGGCGACTCTACTGGCAGGGCCAGGCCAGCGAGCACGAGCTGAACATCAACGACCCGGGGAGCGAGTTTGCCCCGAGCGGGGTAAAAAACCTGCTCCATGTGCCGATCTGGGTGCGCGGCGCGGTGATGGCGGGCCTGGGGCTCGTGAACCACCCCGGCGGCTTCGGCGCCCCGGACATCAAGCTGGCGCGGGCGATCGCCGACCAGGCCAGCGCGCAGATCGAGCGCATGCTGCTCTACCAGGAGATGTTCGACCAGGCCAAGCTGCGCACCGAGATGGAGCTTGCCCGGCGGGTGCAGCTCGATCTGCTGCCACGCACCCTACCTGTGGTGCAGGGCCTCGACATCTATGCTAATTCGCGGCCGGCCTATCAAGTGGGCGGCGACTTCTTCGACTTCATCCAGGCCGAAGGGCGCCCCTTTATCTTCTCGGCGGGCGACGTGACGGGCAAAGGCCTTTCGGCAGCCCTGCTGATGACCATGACCCGCTCGGCGCTGCACAGCAAGGCGCAGTTTATGCCCTACCCCACGCCCGAGGCTGTGATGCGCCAGTCGAATGAAGATCTGTACAACGACTTCACGCGTGTGGGCGTGTTCGCGACGGTGTTCGTGGGCCAGTACGAGCCGGGCAGCCAGAAGATGGTCTACGCGAACGCGGGCCACGCCCCGGTGATCTACCGGCCCCACGATGGCGAGCCGGTGCTGCTGCGGGCCGACAGCACGGCGATCGGCATTCTGCCTGTGAACCCCAGCCGCAACCAGGTACTACGTATGGCACCGAACGACCTGCTGATCGTGGCCACGGACGGCTTCAGCGATGTGCGCGACCCGAGCGATGATCTGTTCGGGATCGACCGGCTGATGGAGCTGGTGGATCGGCTGCACACAGGGACCGCTCGTGAGATCGCGGCCGGCATGTTCGAGGAGGCTGATCGCTTCGGCCACGGGCGACAGCAGGACGACGACCAGACGTTGATCGTGATCAAAGGAGCAGCGTCGTGACTTCCTGGCATCCCGAGCTGGTCCGGCTTGATCTGCCGGCCCGCTACACTTATCTGCACCTGCTCAGCGACTGCATCGCCGATATGCTGCGCCTCGTGGAAGGCGTGAGCGACTTTGAAACCCTTGCCTACAACGTGCAGCTCGCCGCTCACGAGGTGTGTACCAACATTATTACCCACGCTTATAGCAACAGCGGCGATGGGCGCATCGAGATGACACTCACGCTGCGCAGGGATGAGCAGCCCTGTCTTACCATCGACCTGCACGACACTGGCAAGGCCTTTGAAGCTGAGAGCTATAACGCGCCGGACTTGGATGAGGTACGCGTGCATGGCTACGGCCTGTTCCTGATCCGCAACCTGATGGACAGCGTGACCTACACCCCGACAGCGGGGCGCAATCACTGGTCGCTGACGAAGAACGTCTTGTAGAAAAGGTGAAGCGCCCATGGCAACGATCCTGATAGTTGACGATTATGCGCCGAACCATCGGCTGATGAGCTTTGTGCTGGAGCAGAGCGGCTACGCCGTGGTATCGGCCCTGGATGGCCTGCATGCTTTGGAGTGCCTTGCGATGATGCCGATCGATCTGATCGTGACCGACCTGACGATGCCGCGCCTCGACGGCCTGGGCCTCGCTGAGCGCGTGCGCGCGGACCCTCGCTTCTGCGGCGTGCCGATTATCGTGGTGACGGCCAGCGGCAAGGAGACCGACGAGGTGAAGGCGACAGGCGTGGGCGTAGACGCCTTCCTCACGAAGCCAGTGGACTCGGAAGATCTGGCCCGCGCCGTGGCGTTGCTGGTAGCACGGGAGGCGGCCCGTGGTGGTGGTCCCTTTCTAGCCCTGCGCCGGAGCGCCGCATAGGCTCGCGATTCGAGCATTCGCTGGATAAGGAGAGCCGTGGGCGCCCACAAGGGGCGCCCTTACTGATCCCGGAGGGGTGTGGGCGCGCCTACGTGACGGTGGGCTCCTCGGCCATATACTTTTCGTGGCGCCCCTCCAGCACGATCTGGCGCATACGCAGCACCGCCGCGTGGATCTCGCCGAAGCTATTGTAGATCGGGGCGATGCCGAAGCGGATGTTGGCGGGGGCGCGAAAGTCGGGCAGCACGCCCAGCTCGCGGATGAGCGCCAGATCGATCCCCAGAGCCTGGGGGTGCCCCAGCGACACATGTGATCCGCGCCACTCCGGCAGGCGTGGCGAGTTCAGCGTGAAGCCGAGCGGGGCCAGGAGCTGCTCCCAAAGCTCGATCAGGTACGCGCTCTGGCGCTCGGACTTGGCCCGCAGGCGCGCCATGCCCGCCTCTAGCAGCAGATCGACCCCCGGCTCGATCAGGCCGAGCGAGACCACCGAGGGCGTGCCGCTGAGGAAGCGGCGGATGCCCTGGGCCGGCTGATACGCTAGGCCGAAGGCGAACAGGTCGCGCTGGCCCATCCAGCCGGCGATGGGGTTCACCAGACGCTCCTGAAGCTCGCGGCGCACGTAGAGGAAGGCGGGCGCGCCCGGCCCGCCGTTGAGGTACTTGTAGCAGCAGCCCACGGCCAGATCGGCGCCTGCCGCCTCCAGATCTACCGGCACCGCGCCCACGGAGTGGCTGAGATCCCAGAGCGTGAGCGCACCAGCGGCGCGGGCGGCCGCAGAGATGGCGGCCATGTCGTAGGTGTAGCCGCTCTTGAAGACGGTGTGCGAGAGGGTTAGCAGGGCGGCGTTGCCGTCGAGGCGGTCCAGGATCGCCTCCACCGGGCCGTGAATGCCGTCCGGCGACGCGACGACATCCAGCGCGTGCTGATGGCCCAGGAGGTCGATCACGCCTTGAAGGACGTAGAGGTCGGAGGGAAAGTTGAGGTCGTCGGAGATGATGCGGCTGCGGCCCGCCTGTGCGCGCAGCGCGGCGACGGCGAGCTTGAACAGGTTTACGGAGGTGGAGTCGGCGACGAGCACTTCGTCGGGGTGGGCGCCGATCAGCTGAGCGATCTTGGCGCCCAGGCGCTCCGGGGCGGTGAACCAGCCCTCGTTCCAGCCGCGGATGAGGCGGCCGCCCCACTGCTGGCGCACTAAATCGTTGGCGAGATCGGTGGTGGCGAGGGGCAGACGACCGAGCGAGTTGCCGTCAAGATAGATCAGGTCGGGGTCGTCGTCGACGAAGCGAGCGCGGAAAGGCGCCAGTTCGTCGGCGGCGTCGAGCTCGGCGGCGTAGGCGGCGTCGAGAGAGGGAGTCATGGCTGCTTTCTGATAGCTTCGTAATCTCGGGGCGCCCACGAGGGGCGCCGGTACGCCCCGTCAAATGAGCTCAGGCAGGGGTGCCGGTATGCGCTAGAGCTGCGAGCGGATGGCCCAGAGGTCGGGAAAGAGCGGCTTGAGGGTGGTGGCGAGGTAGGCGGCTCCGCTGGAGCCGCCGGTGCCAAGCTTGACGCCAATGGTGCGCTCCACCATCTTGACGTGGCGGTAGCGCCACTCCTGGAACCCCTCGTCCATATCGACTAGGCGCTCGCAGATATTGCGGGCGGTGCTGTCGTGGCGATAGACCGCCACAAGCACGGCCTGGAGCTCGTCGGAGGGGTGGATCGGCTCGCGGACATCGCGCTGAAGCTGGGCTTTTGGCACGGGGTGGCCGCACAGGCTGAGGTAGTGGAGGAAGGCGTCCCAGACGGTAGGGGCCTCGTGGCGGGCAGCGAGGCGGGCGTGGCTTGCGGGCTCGTTGGCGAGATGGCGCAGCATATTCTCGCGCTTGTGGCCGAGCAGGAACTCGATCTCGCGGAACTGGGCCGACTGGAAGCCGCTCGCCGAATCCAGGTGGTCGCGGAAGGCGCTAAACTCCAGGGGCGTCATTGTCTCCAGCACATCCACCTGGGCGACAACCGTCTTGAGGATGGTGAGAACGCGGCGCAGGGTATGGCCGACGCGGGCGGTATCACCCTCGCGAAGCCGGAGCGCGGCGTAATCGAGCTCGTGAAGCAGCTGCTTGAACCAGAGCTCGTAGACCTGATGGATGACGATAAAGAGCAGCTCATCGTGCTCGGCGGGCTGGTCGCCGCCGCTACGAGGCGCCTGGAGGGCCAGAAGATCCTCCACCTTGAGGTAGGCCGCGTAGGTGAGGGGGGGCGCCATTGCTTGGTCCTTTCTGTGGGAGTCGGCTTGACCTTTGGGAACCCGCCGCAAGCCGCCGGGCTTGAGCCCGAGCGGTTAGGCGGGTTTCTCGCTGGCTTTAGCCAGAACAGCGGACGCATTGGTATCCGCGTCTCGAGCCTGCTCGCGAATCGTGTCGTCGTCCTGGTCGACGCCCGGTATACCTCCAAAACGTGTTCTGGCTGTGGTGCGCAGTTTGCGGGCCTCACCCTGAAAGATCGCTGGGTTGATTGCGTGTGTGGCCTGTCGCTCGATAGAGATCACAACGCCGCACGAAACATCCTGAACCGGGGCGGACAGCTCCGTTGGTCGTCAAGCTCGCCACGAGGCGGGTTGGGCCAAGAAGCCGCCGGGCT
>ENA-ORBV01010117-ORBV01010117.1-microbial-mat-metagenome-genome-assembly--contig:-NODE-10117-length-15199-cov-7.195609_pt1 | contig 15199 bp, 14 predicted proteins | sample MGYA00237777_ERZ505514 | MGnify/ENA primary metagenome ERZ505514 (study PRJEB26160, sample SAMN06269048) | microbial mat metagenome | isolation source: Oligotrophic lake microbial mat | place... | reverse complement strand
CCGGTCGAGCCACCCTGGAACGTGATCGGCGCAATGGGGGGAGAGAAGCACATTGTCCAGATCGAAGAAGGGGTGGCCGGGCGGAAGAGGTTCATTCTCAAAGACATCGAGCGCGGCGCCGCGGATCCTCCGGGCGCGGAGCGACTCGACAAGCGCCTCCTCCTGAACAACCGGGCCCCGCCCTACGTTCACGAGCACGGAGCCCGGTTTCAAGACGGCGAGTTCGCCGGGACCGATCAAGCCGCGAGTCGCCTCCGTGAGCGGCGCCGCCACAACCACATCGTCCGCGGCGGAAAGGAGTTCCTTCAGCTTTTCCACGGAGAACATTTCGTCCACGAGGGGATCGTCGACTGAAAGGTTCGTACGCCGGCGCAAGGCAAGAATGCGCATCCCGAGAGCCTTCCCCCGCAACGCGACTTGGCGACCGATGTCACCGAAACCCACGATGCCGAGACTTCGACCCGAGAGCATATGCGGCTCGTAGGTCTCCCACCGTCCTTCCTGCTGCTGACGCACCAGGCGGCGGAAGTCCTTCGCGAAATAGAGCAGGGAACCGATGGCGAATTCGGCGAGGGCGGGGCTGAAGACCCCCCGCCCGTTCGTGACGACGAGGCCCGGCCGGATGAGCTCAGGACAAGCGAGGCCTTCGATACCGGCGGAGCGGAGGTGGACCCAACGAAGCGCGGGGAGACCCGGCAGCAGGGTCTGGAGAAGTTCGCGGAAGGAACCACAGACCAGAAGGGCGTCCGGCGTCGGTGCCGAAGCGAACTCCTCCACCGTGCTGCCGACCACAAAACGCGTGTCGTCCCGATTCATGAGTTTGCCCCGCGCGCGGTCTTCCGGCTTCGCGAACGTCCAGATCGTAAGGGGTGATGTCATAGCTGTCTCCCGAAAAGGCGGCGGAGTCTACAACTGTCGTTCGTCACAGCTTGACTCCAACCGACAGCGACCGTGAGACCACCACCATCCTCCTGGCCCGCCAGATCGTTGAGACACCGTTTCGGGCCAGACGCTCACGCGCGGAGCCGGGCAGGCGAGTGCCGAGTCCCGGAACGACGCCCGCCGCATCGCGGCCCGCAGCCACCGCGGTCAGCGCGGTCAGCGCGATCAGCGCGATCAGCGCGCGACGCAGCGTCGCGGTTTCGTCGGCGTCTCGATCCGGCACGGGTCGCAGTCCGCGTAGCGCAGTCCCGGGCAGGTACATGTCCGCGATGTCCTTGCTCATGGCGTCTACCGCGAGACCGGCATCGTCGAGATTGCCCAGCACGACCACCGTCACGCTCGTTGAGGGAGACCCGTCCATGCCGGTCAGCCCCGGAACCAGCAGGCCGGACGTCTGCCGCGCTTCTACGAGGAAGGCCTGCAGGGCTAAATCTACCTCGATGATCGAGCGCCGAGTAGGGACCGGAGTACACCGACGCCGAGTTCGTCGCTCTGCTCGCCGCGCGTCCGCTGGCGTTCCCTCCCGGCGAGCGATGGGCCTACAGCAACGCTTTTCCGCTCCTCGGCCTGGTCGTCGAGCGCGTGATTTTCAACGGTCATCGCTTCGGCGCCCACTGGGGCACCACCGTGACCGGACACTCGGCGTTCACCGCGGCGCGCTTTCCGAAGGGCGACCACAAGGGTCGCCCCTACCTCCGAGCGGCAGGTGATCGACGCGCGACGGCTCGTTCTGGTCGCCGCTTTCGTTCAGGCTCAAGTGCACGGCGTGCGTGTGGTAGACGACGCCGTTCGCGCACTCCTGCAAGGGTGTAGGAACGCCGCCGCGCGGTCTATCTCGACCGGGGGGCCATCGCCGTCCAGGTCTCGAGGATCACGCCGAGCCGGGCGGCGAAGTCCTTGAACCGCTTCTCGTCATCGGCGTCAAACGGGCTCCCTCCGTCCTTGTTGAGAAGCTGCATCACCGCGAATACCTGGCCCGCGCTGTTCTTCATGGGCATGCAGAGAATGCTCTTCGTCCGGTAGCCGGTGGCATCGTCGATGGCGCGGTTGAAGAGCGGCTCCTGGTAGGCGTCGATCACGTTCATGCCCACCCCGGTCTTCGCCACCGTGCCCGCGATGCCCCTCCCGAGAGGCACGTAAATCGGCTCTGCCTGCTCGACGATCTTCGACCACAATTCCTCCTTCGCCTTGTCCACCACGAACAGGGTCGACCGCTCGGCCCGCAGCAGGCGACCGATCTTGAGGGTGAACGCCTCGATCACCTGATCGAGCATCGACTCGAAGGCTTCCGAACTCGCGAGCTGCATCACCTCGAGGAAATGACGGAACTCCCCCGTGGTCTGTTCGAGGAACCGGGCGAAGCCGTCGATCTCAAGTTCGGCCACCCGCTCGGCGAGGTCCTGCTGCCGGGTGGTGCGAGCGAGGGCGTCGAGCATGCGCTGGGCATCGGTGGTGATGGCGGCCGCGAACGACTGGAGCTTTCCGTCCTCGAGGTTCACGATGCGGTCGGCGATGTCGAGGATACGGTTGTCGTGGGTGACGAGCAGGACCGAGGTCTGGTTCTCGCGGGCCAGCTTGTTCATGAGGTCGACCACCTCGCGCCCCGACTGCTTGTCGAGGGAGGCCGTGGGCTCGTCGGCCAGAATGAGCCGCGGCTTGGGGGCGAGGGCGCGGGCGATGGCCACCCGTTGCTTCTGTCCGCCCGACATCTCGTTCGGATGATGGTGCAGGCGCTCCGAAAGACCGACGGAACTCATGGCCTCGATGGCCCGGGCCCGACGCTCGCGCCCGGTCAGGTCGAGCAGGTCGAGCGACATCTCGACGTTCTCGAGCGAGGTGAGCGAGTCGATGAGGTTGTGAGCCTGGAAGATGTAACCGATCGACCTCCGCACGGTGAGCAGCGACGCGGGCGACGCGTTCCGCATCTCGTGACCGAGCACGGTCAGGCTCCCCTCCTGGGCCGAACGCAAGGCGCCCATGAGGGTGAGCAGCGTGGTCTTCCCCGAGCCCGAGGGCCCGGTCATGATGACGATCTCCCCCGCCTCGATGGTGAGGTCGATGCCGAAGAGGATCTGCCGGCGCAGAGCGCCCGACCCGTAATAGTGGTTGAGGCCCGAGGCGACGATCAGGGATTCGTGAGGCATCAGAAGATCTCCGCGGGATCAGCGCCATGCAGTTTGCGCAGGGCCAACACGCCGGAGGCGCAGCACATGCTCAGGGTCAGCACGAAGACCCCGACCCCGATATCGGTGGAGAGATCCATGGGCAGCAGGGTCGCGGCCTCCGCGCGCACATACAGGAACTTCGCCACCAGCAGGCCCGGGAGATAGGCGAGACCGGCGAGCAGCAGAGCCTGGTAGAGCACCACGCCGTAGAGGTATCGGTTCGGGTATCCCATGGCCTTGAGGGTGGCGTACTCGGCGAGATGGTCGTTCACGTCGGCGAAGAGGATCTGGGTAACTACGATCGCTCCCACCCCGAAGCCGATCAGCACGCCGAGGCCGAGGATGTAGCCGATGGGCGTGACGGTGTTCCAGTAGTCCATCTCCCGTCGGGCGTACTCCTCCCGGGTGAGCACCAGAACGTCGCGGTCGAGCACCTTGCGCAGACCTTCCTGGACGGCGGCTACGTTCGCCCCCGGCTTCACCCGAATGAGGCCGATCTCGATCATGCCCTCGGTGCGATTCACCAGGTTGAGGAACGTCCGCTCGCTGGTCACCACCGTGCCGTCGATGCCGAACGACGTGCCCATCTGGAAGAGGCCGGCCACGTAGGTGCGCCGGTCGTTCAGTTCGATCTCCACTCGCGCGGCCCGGGCCAGCCAGTCCGCCACCGGTCCATACTCCTTGCGCGAGCGTCGGTCGAAGAGCGCGGTCTCGGGCCGGCGAAGCTTGTCGAGCTGGCTCGTCACATCGGGCATGGCCAGGGTCTTCCGGTCCGGATCCACCCCCACCACCAGGATGGTCCGGGTCAGGCCGGTGAGCGGGTTCTTCCACAGGCCGAGGGTGGTGTAGACGGGCGCCGTCTCCAGCACCCCCTCGGCTCCGCGCGCCTGATCGAGGCGGCGACGAGGGAAGGAGTCCATGCGCACGAGATAGGCGGATTGCGGCGAGAGGAGGACGAGATCGGCCTCGAGCTTCAGGTGGAAGCGGGTGGAACTGCGCAGCAATGCGCCGCGGAACCCGAGCTGCATCAGCATCAACACCACCGCGAAGGCCACCCCGGAAAGGGCGATGGCAAATCGAGTACGGTCGCGGCTGAGCTGCCGCCAGGCGAGGCGCGAGGGCGACCTCATCGGGCGCGGGTGGAAATCACGATGTCGACCTCGAGGTCAACGAGGGCGGCCGCCGCCTTCGAGTCGTCAAGCTTGATCTTCACCTCGACCGCGCGCGCATCATTGCGGGCCGCGGGGTCAGCACCCACCGCACTCAACCGTCCCACCTTGAGCCCGATGCGCTCGACCACGCCGGTGAGCGGTTGGCCGAGGGCGGGAGAAGTGATGGTCGCGCGCTGTCCCTTCGACACCCGCGGGATGTCGGTCTCGTAGACCTCGGCCACCGCATACATGGCCCCGGTTTCCCCGACTTCCGCGATGCCCTCCGGTCCCACGCGTTCGCCCGCCCGCGCGTGCACGCGGAGCACGCGACCGAAGAGGGGCGAGCGAACCACCGCGCGGTCGCGGTCCGCTTCGGCCGCCCGCAGGGACGCCCGCATCGACTCCATGCGGGTGGTGGCCTCGAGCAGGGCGGCGAGCGCCGCGCTGCGCGTGTTCTCCCACCGGTCGGCGTCGGAGACCGAGCCCACGCCCTCCGTCGCGAGCTGCCGCGCGCGCTCCAGTTCCTGCCGCGAGTTCTCCGCTTCGGCCTTCTGGCGGGCCACCGCGGCTTCCTGCGAAACCATCTCGGCTTTGATCTTCTGCACTGCGGCGTCCCGCACATCGAACATATCCATGACCGCAAGGGTCTGGCCGCGCCGCACCGTGTCGCCCTCCTCGATCTGCAGGTCCTTCACCACCGCCACCGCATCCGAAGGACCGGCAATGCGGCGGGCCCCGTTTCGAGGCTCGAGACGGCCGCGAGCGGACACATCCTGGGCGTGGGCGGGAAGCGGTGAGAGGGTCAGACCGCCGAGGACGGCAAGGCCAAAGGCAAGGGAGAGGGGGTGGAGTCTCTGCATGAAGGGTGCGAAATCATAACGGCGATGCGGGGAGGGTATGGCCGGGCTGAACCCGCCATTCCCGAGCGATACCGGCATAAGCTACCGGTGAGCGCATCAGAGGGAGTCCCACTTGTCGAGCGACCAGAGAAGCACCAGCCTTCCGAGTTCAGGCATCGGAGGAAAGCTCTACCCTATGCGGGTATTCGGGGCGATAGCGATATCCCTGACCGTGTTCCTGGGCGCCGGAATCACCGGCCTCACCCTGGCCCACGTGATCTTCCTCGTCTTCGCCCTCACCTACCCGCACGTCGTCCACTTCCTCGCCATCCGCCTTGAGGCCTCGCGCCGGGTGCAGATGGGGAGCGTGATCGTGGACGCCATGGTGATCGGCGCGGCCATCTATTTCGTGGGCCTCTCCCCCGTTCCCACCCTGTCCTTTCTCACCATCGCCCTCGCCAACGGCATGGCCCTCGGCTCGTTCCCATTCATGAGTGCTACCGCGATCGGGGTGACTCTCGCTTTCGGAATGTCGCGCCTGTGGATCGGACCGGTTCCTCCCGCCCTCCATCTGGTGGAGATGAACCTCGCCGCGGCCGCCCTGCTTCTGGTCTACTTCAATTACTTCGCCTGGGTGGCCTACCGCCGGTCGGTGGCTCTTCAGTCCTCGCGCATGGCCCTGCGCCAGGAGAAGGTGGCGGCGGAGATCCAGAAGACCCGCTCCGACCGGCTGCTCCTCGCCATCCTCCCCGAGACCGCGGCCCGCGAGTACGAGACGCGCGGATCGGTGGCTCCGGTGTCCTTCCCCGAGGCCACCGTCTTGATCGCGGATGCCTGCGGATTCGGCGAGTTCGCGCAGCGGGTCGGCCCGGCGGAGGCCATCGGCAGCCTGAACGCCTGGTTCAAAGCCTTCGACGCCATCTGTCGGCGGCACGGCCTTGAGCCGCTGCGCACGTCCGGCGACGCCTACCTGGCTCTTGCCTCCTCCACCTCGGGCTCGGCGGAGGCCGCACTAAAAACCGCTTTGGAGATGCGAGCGCACATGACCTCTACCAATGAGGAACGCAAGGCCCGGGGACAGGAGCCGCTCCTCATGCGCTTCGCTCTGCACACCGGCGAGGCCCTGGCCGCGGTGATCGAAACCGAGAAATTCTCCTACGATCTTTTCGGCGAGACCGTGGCCCTGGCCTTCGAGGTCGAGCGCATGGCCCCGCCGAACGGAATCGCACTTTCGGACGCGGTGGTGAAGGCCCTGCCCGTAGCCCCGCTCACGCGGCCGCTGGGCGTGATTCGCGCGCGGCGCTCCGGGGCCGAATTGGGCGTGGTCGTGATCGAGGCCGCCTCCGCGTGAGTCCGGACCGTTCGCGCATCGAGGGAGAGGGAGAGGCCGCGGCGGAAGCGACGAGCGCCCTCCGCAAGGTCTTCGGACACCTCGACGACGACGCCCTTAACGAGATCGTCGGCCAACTCGAAGTGCTTCATCTCGATCGCGGGCAGATCCTCTATCGGCAGGGAGACGCCGCCCTCGGACTCCATGTCGTCCTGACTGGCCGACTCGAGGTCCGCGTCCACGCCGACGCCACGGATCGTCTGGTTGGCCATATCGACCGCGGCCAGACCGTGGGCGAGATCGGACTGTTCATGGGCGTTGAAGGCGGAGCGCGCTCGGCCACGGTGCGCGTGGTCCGCGACGCCACCCTGGGGTTCCTCTCCCGCGACGTCTTCCAGGACATCGTCCGCCGGCATCCCCAGGCCTCCGACCACCTCGCGCGATTCATCGTCAAGCGCCTGACCGACGCGCAGAGCCGAGGCCGCACATCAAATCCCACGGTACGCAACATCGTCCTCATGCCGCTCACCCCCGGGTTCGCCATCCGCGAATTCGCGGAACGGCTGCAGATCGCCTTTCTTCGACAGGGCCGCACGGCGCTGCTTACCGAGGAACGGGCCCGCGCCCGTTTCCGCGATGCCCTGCTGCCCTCTCACCCATCGCGACTCCAACTCGACAACTTCCTCGACCAGATCGAGCGGGACCACGACTTCGTCCTGCTTCTGTGCGGAGCGGAGCCCTCGCCCTGGAACGCAAAGTGCCTGGCCCACGCCGATCAGGTCGTGTTCGTGAGTCCGCGAGGATTGGATCCCGGCGAGGCGAAAGCGAGTCTCGCCCGCATCGACGCGACCCTTACCGAACCCCGGCCTTCGCGCATGTTTGTGACCGCCCATCCCCTGCGCAGCGAGGCCCCGCAGGGCACCGGCGCATTCCTGCGCGCGGTGGGCGCGGGCCTGCACCTGCATGTGGCGCTCGAGGGAAACGAGGGGGTGAACCGCCTCGCCCGGGTGCTCACGGGCCGCGCCGTGACCCTGGTTTTGAGCGGGGGCGGGGCCCGCGGATTCGCCCACCTTGGGGTGCTGCGCGCCCTTCGCGAGGCCGGGGTTCCGGTGGACGCGGTGGGCGGCGCCAGCTTCGGGGCGCTGGTCGCCGGCAATATCGCGCGCGGCCTCGCCGACAACCAGATCCTCGACGAGTTCAAGCAGGCCTTCGCCGACGAACATCCGATGGATGACTACACCCTGCCCGTCCTCTCCCTGGTCCGCGGCGAGAAGATGACCCGCAGCCTGCGCCACTTCCTCGGCGACACGGAGATCGAAGACCTTTGGCTTCCCTTCTTCGCAGTCTCCTCGAACCTCTCCCGTAACATCGAGAAGATCCACACCACGGGCCCCCTGTGGCGGGCCCTGCGCGCCACCGTATCGCTTCCCGCCATCTTTCCGCCGGTCATCGAGGACGGCGATCTCCTCGTCGACGGCGGCATCTTGAACAACCTTCCCCTTGAGATCATGCGCCGCACCGTTCCCGGGCGAGCCATCGCGGTCGACCTCTCCGCCCTGAATGACTATCGGTACGACATCGATTCGCTGCCCACGGCCTGGGAGTATCTGCGGCGGCGGCTGTTCGACGGCTCCGAGCAGGCCAGCCTGCCCGTTCTGCACAGCGTGGTCATGCGCGCCACCACCCTGGGCAGCCGGCGCGAAGTCGAGATCGCCCGGCGCGACGCCGACCTCTTCCTTAATCCCCCCGTGGCCGGCTTCGACATGCTCGACTGGAGTCGGTTCCACGCCATCGTCGACGTCGGGTACGCCTACGCCCGCGAGCGTCTGAGCACCTTCCTCGCCACCCACCGGGACTTTGTGGCGCGGGATGAGGTGTTCGACTCAAGACGCGTGCGGGTGGCCTGACTCCGGGCCTCGCGAGGTAAAGCTGTCCGTCCGGACCGAGGGGGCAGGCCCAGCGTGATCCAGAGGCACAAGAGACCGGATCACACTATGAAGGCCTTCGTGAAGACATGCACCCAGGTCAGGTAGTCCGGTTGTTAGGCCGGCTCCATGCGCACGGACTGATCGCCAAAATCCCACGCTCCCGTCGTTGGCGGGTTTCCCTCGCCGGTCGAAGGACCATGTCCACCGCGATCAAACTCCGGGAGGTCGCCTACCCCAGTCTCTTCGCAACCGCCGCTTGATCTGTGGGAACGTCTTCGCGAAACACAAAGAAGATACGATGGAAAGATTTACGCTCCAAGTGTATTCTCCCGAGCTTCGCATGCGAGTTCTCATCACGAACAACCACCTCGCTCCGCGTGGCGGCGTCGAAACCGTCGTTCGTCAACTCGCACGGGGCCTCCAGGCCCGCGGGCACTCAGTGATCGCGTACAGCAGCGATCTGCGGCAGGGCGAACGCCTGCTGGAAACCGACGTCATCCCAGTCGCCACCGACCTCGAGAATCTTCCGTTTCGACCGGACGTGATCCACGGCCAGCATCACCTGGACGCCATGACCGCTCTGAACGGGCTGCCCGACGTCCCGGCCGTCTACCATTGCCATGGTGCGGTCTGGCGAGGTTGGTGCCCGGCCCATCCCAGGATCTACCGCTACCTCACCGTGTCGCGCACGATGCGCGAGCGCATCGCCACAGAATCCAACGTAGATCCAGCGCGCATCGACGTGTTCCTGAACAGCGTCGCTGGATCGGTTCTCACAGGTCAGAAGCCCAGCCGTGAAATCCGCCAAGGCCCTGCTCTACAACAGCCGACTCGGGCACGACGGCGAAACCGTCACTGCGATCAAGGCGGCGGCGGAGAGGACCGGCGTCGAACTCGATCTGTTGGGCTTCCATTTCGGAAGCGTGACCGATGAACCTGAAAAACTCCTGCCGCGATACGACATCGTATTCGCCTCGGGGCTGTCGGCCATCGAGGCCATGGCCAGCGGGTGCGCGGTCATCATCGTCGGACGTACGAGCTGCGGTGAGATGGTGCTTCAGGAGAATTTCGACAGATTCCGCCAGGTAAACTTCTCCATTGCGACCAATTCCCCGCTAGCCTCGGCGGATCGAATCGCGAGCGAAATCCTGCGCTATTCCGCACAGGACTGCGCGGCGGTGACCGCACGCCTGCGGCTGGTGGCGGACTTCAGAGCCGCCATCGATCGCCTCATCGGAATCTACGAGTCGGTAATCGAATCGCACCGTGTGATCCCAACCGACGCGCGAGCCGAGTTGCTCGCCAATTTTCGTTATCTTCGGAAGGTGGTTCCCCTCATCAAGGCCACGGACGATTACCTGGGACGTCGATGGTCGTCCATCTCGCAAACCCCGTCCCTGCAGGACGCGGGCACACGTCTCGTCCGGGTTGAGCGTGACCTCCAGGCTCTCAAGCGGTCGTAGGAGGCGTGAGGATCCATTTTATCGGTATCGGGGGGCGAGCCATGGGCGGCATCGCCATCGCGCTCGCAAAGGTCGGACACGATGTAACGGGTTCCGATAAGGACGTCTACGAGCCAATGCAGGGGCGGCTTGCAAGAGAGGGCATACGGGTGTCCGCTTACGCGGCCGAGCACGTTCCCGGAAACGCGGACGCGATCATCGTAGGCACGCGGGTGGCGCGCGAAAACTCCGAGCTGAGTTTTGTGCGCGAGAGGGGTCTTTCAAGCGAGTCGTTCCCCGAGTTCCTGGCGAATCGATTCCTCAGACGCTCACGAAACCTGGTGGTCGCGGGCGGGGTTGGGAAAACCACCACCACGGCGATGCTCGCCTGGATCCTGGAGCGGGAAGGCCTGCAACCGGACTACCTCATCGGGGGACTAGCCCGCAATTTCCCCACCTCGGCGAGGTTTGCAGGCTCCGACGTCTCCGTGATCGAAGGAGACGAGTACGCCAAGCGGGAAAACGATGCCTCGCCGAAGTTTCTCCACTATTTCCCCGAGGTGGTAACGATCACCAATTCTCTCGTGGACCATCCAGACCTCTACCCGGACACGAACCGCCTGATCGAAGCGTTGCGCGGTCTGGTGCGCCTGCTGCCGGCCCACGGCTGCCTCGTACTCGGAAACGACGAGGAAGGCTCGGCGACACTCGCCGAGGCGGCGCGCTGCTCCGTGATTCGTGTTGGGACGGACGCCCGTGCGGATCAAGTGATTGGCGGTGTGGTCCTCTCATCCCTTGGCTCGGCGTTCGAGTTGAGCGGAACGAGATTTCAACTCCCCATGCATGGGCTGATGAATGTGCGCAACGCGTCGAGCGCCGCGGTAGCGGCGTTGCATCTCGGTGTGGCCCTCGAACGATCGGCGCTCGCGCTGTCGATTTTCGAGGGACTCGCCGATCACCAGGAGGCGGCAGAGGCAGGCGCTTGTACGCTGGTCCGGGACAAGGCCTCACATCCGCAGTCGCTCATCGAGCTCAGCGCGGCCCTTCGCCAGCGTTATCCGAAGCGTCGCCTCGTCTGCGTGATACAACCCCGCGCCACTGGCGGGCGACACTGGATCTATCAGAAACACCTGCCGCGTGCTCTCTCCGGCTTCGACAAGGTCATACTGACTCGACCCTACGAACACAACCCGGGTCCGCGCACGGCGTGGCAGGACAAGCCGTTCAGCATGGACGCACTGATTTCGGATCTCCGCTCGTTGCGCGTCGACCTCGATGTGGCGCCGGAACTCGAAAGTCTCCCGGCGTTCGTGAGCCAGCGAACGCGGCCTGGCGACGTGGTGCTCTTGTCGCTCCGGGAGCAGTTTGGAAGGGTCGGTGTCGACATCGAACGCGCTCTCGCAGGAGGTGAGTTGCGGTGCAATTCCCTTGCGTGATTCAAACTCCGATCTGCTAGGACGATTCGTGTGGCCTCGACGGCCGAGCCAGGCGAGCCAGGCGAGCCAAAGCCCAGGTGAGTTCGCTCGGGTCGACCTCAGCGGGGCCAACGGAACCGTCAAGGATTCCAGCGAGCCGCCGTGCAAACACATCCGGGTGGTAGACCGTCTCATAGAGTTCTCTCGACGCGCGGGCGCTGGCTTCCAGCTCTCCAGCGCTTCCCAGGCGGTGAAGAGTGGAGCGCAGGTCCTCCCAGGTTCGCCAGCCAATCAGGCCTTCGGCGTCGGCAATGGGGTGGGCCCAAGGCTTCACGGGAAATCTCATATGCCGGATGTAAGGCGTGCCCGAGGCCAGAACCTCCACCTTGGTGCGCGCTCCATCGACGGGGAATGAGGCTACGAAGAGGTCGCAATCGTGCTCCCACAGCGTGAGCGCTAGCGACGCTGTCCAGGGGACGTGAATGAAGCGATCGCCTGGGACTTCGTACCGCGAAAGCATTCGACCGATCGTGTCAATCAGCTCATCCGACAACCTCCCGATATGAACGTGGGAGCCCTCGGTGGTTCGCAGGATCTGAGCCACCGTCTCTGGATAGCGCAGGACGTAGTTCCCCGCAAACTTGTGCATGCCTCCGCTCGACGCAGTGGTAATGCCGCCCCGGATCCGAAAGCCGCGCGGGCGGGGTCCGGGGTCAGGAGCGGTCAACCTCAGGAGAGCCGATTCCCGGCCCCCAAGCGCCGTGGGAGCGAGAGCCTGCGGACTGAGATCCACCAGGGTCACGTCCGGAAGATGGATGCCGAACGACATCGTGGCGTCTGCATGGTGAATCATCACGCGCGGTCTCGCGATCTCCGGCTGGCTCACCGCCGAGGCCAGAGGATCTGTCGGATGGTGAAAGAGGAAGAGGCGGTCGGCGCGAAGCAAGAGCAACTTGCCCAACAGCTCGGACAAACGAGCGCCCCGCGTGGCTCCCGTCAGGACCGAGACCCGGTGGGTCGGAACTCCGAGTCGCGACAGGATGGCGTCCGGCAAGGGAAGAGGATTGGCAAGCGGATCGGTCAAGATCACATGGGCGTTCTCTGAACCGAGTGCCCGGACGAAGTCTCCAATGAGAGCGGTATGCCCGCCGTCTTGATAAACCTGCGTCGCCAGATACAAATCGCGCGGGTTCGCTCCGGCCATACGCGGTGGGGAGGCGACGATCGCGGAGACCCCAATCTCAGCCAGTCGCTCTCGCCCGATGTGCCAAAGGCGCGCGTCCTACTCGGGTACTCCCAGGGCCAGTCCTCCGGTGGTCGGATCGGCCTGAGCCCTACCCATGGCCTCGACGAGATCGTCGAGTTCCACCTCCCACGCTCCAGGGTTCAACCTCATCGACCCAAATCCCAATCAGGCGCTAGACCGCTTGAGCCTGCCGCCCGCATGGTTCCGGTCTCCGTTCGGTAGGAATGAAAGCCTCGCTGTATTCCCATGCGACGAGGAGCGTAAATGAAGCAAGCGTAGTTTGCCAGTCACTTCGCATGGACGGCGACGGCCGTGGCGGACCGGCGGCCCGCTCCGGCCACCCGTTGGCGCGTCCGGGTGCAGCTTCCGAGGGGAGGGCGAGGCGCTGGGCTGTCGACACCGGAGTCGATGCCCCGCATAGCAGCGTCGTGGAACGGAACCACGTTTGCGAACAACGCGCAAGTTGTCCAGGCGCGCCTCGGCAGAATTGAACCGTCGGCGCGCGCTATGGCGCGAGGCAGAGGCCAACACGGTGGCCGAACCCGACACCCTCCGCGACAAAGCCCTTCGCAGTGCGTAAGACGCGAGAGGCCGGAGCGGGCAGGGCCTCCCATCCCAGGCGCGCGGCGAGGCGGCGATGGGCCTCGTCAAAGAGAGAGAGATCTCGCGCGTGGCCTTCACTCGCAGGAGCCACTGACCGTCAACAATCACGACGTCGATGGCGTCGGGCCGCACGCCGAACACGGATGCGAGATCGGCGGCTGGCCAGTCACGACGCCAGACGCGGCCCGAACCGCGGGGATGGCGCGCGCAGGCAACCACACGTCGATCGCCCCCGCCCCTGAGACGACACCGGATCGCCTCCGCAATCGGCGGTCCACAGGTCCGCATCGCGAGGTCGGTCCCGCGCGCCGGTCAGGGCTTCGGCCCACTCGGCGTCGCGCAGATCCGCCGACATCTCGCGATCGTTCACGGCTCCCTCCGGCCGCAGCCATCGCGGCACCGGGCCTTCGCCCACAAACCAGGCACAGTGCGTCGAATCGCAAACGTTCGCGTGCGCGTGGCGCGGAGCTCTCCTTCGCCAGGGCCGCACGGCGCTGCTTACCGAGGAACGGGCCCGCGCCCGCTTCCGCGATGCCCTGCTGCCCTCTCACCCGTCGCGTCTCCAACTCGACAACTTCCTCGACCAGATCGAGCGGGACCACGACTTTGTCCTGCTTCTCTGCGGAGCGGAGCCCTCGCCCTGGAACGCAAAGTGCCTGGCCCACGCCGATCAGGTCGTGTCCTGTTTCTCCCCTGGAACAGCTGGACTTGGACGGCAAGGCCGCGCCGACCCCTGTTCGACTCCGGCACGAGGACTGGTCGCCCCCGAACAGTCCGCTCAGCGAGCGAGTCAGCCCAAGCAGGCCATCGAAGCGGGCTTCGGACTCGGTCCAGGCGAGCGCGACCAAATCCGCGGAATCGGTGCGCCGATCAGAACCAGGACACCAGCTACTTGCCGCCCTGGGTCCGTTTCACGAAGGCCGCGATGTCGGCCTTGAGGACCTTCAGCATGTTGGGCCGGGTGTACATCATGTGGCCGCCTTCGTAGTAGGTGAAGTGGGTCCGGTCCGCGTAGGACTTCTCGTAGCCGAGGTGATCGAAGGTGTACTCGCTCCCGGCGAAGGGCGTCGCCATGTCGTAGTAACCGTTCACGACCATCACGTTCAGGAACGGATTGCGCGCCATGGTGGAGCGGAGATTGTCGACGAGGTTGAGATACCGGCCCTCTTCATATTGCCAGGGGCGTACGTTGGCGGACGTCGTGTACGGCAGCTCGCTCTCCCACTTGAGTTCGTTCTTCGCATAGTCCAGAAAGATCGCGGTGTAGGCACCCTGAAGCGCGGTATTCGACGGGTCGAACTCCTGGTTCTCACCCGCGGCGTCGCGATCGATGCCGGTGTAGCGGGCATCGAGCCGGCCGACCATCAGGCGCCTGTCGCGCAGCAGCTCCTTGCGGAAGCGGCCCGGACTCACGCGCAGGTTCGCTTCCTCGACGAAGGAGGCGGAGAGGCCGGTGAACCTCGCGACTTTCCCGGCCATGTCCTTGCCCTCGGCCGCGGTGAGGCGGCTGCCCTTGACCAGCGCGGTCAGGTATTCGCCCCACACGAACTTCCGCGACTCGTCGAGGGCCTTCCTAAGTTCCATGCCCTGAAGCTCGGGGCCGAGGCGCTTGTGGTACCAGGCGGCCGCGGTGTACGCGGGAAGGAAGCTCGCGTAGTTGACTTCGTTACCCGGCGCTTCGGAGAGAGTCGAGAAATCGATGACCGAGGAGATGAGAACGATGCCGTTGAGTTCGATCCCGTGACGCGCCTGGAGGTCGGCGCCGACACCGGCGGAGCGCACGGTGCCGTAGGACTCGCCCATGAGGTACTTGGGCGAGGCGAAGCGATTGAACTTCAGGAGGTACTGGCGGATGAAGTCGGAGAAGACCTCGATGTCCTGGCGAACGCCGTGGAAGTTCTTTCCGTCCTCGCCTTCGACCATGCGGGACCAGCCGGTGGTCACCGCATCGATGACGACCACGTCGGCGACATCGAGGATGGAGTCTTCGTTGTCGACGAGTTCATAGGGCGGGGCGGGCTGGAAACCGTCGTCGCCCATCTGCACGCGCTTCGGGCCGAAGAGTCCCTGTCTCTTATACACATCTCCGAGCCCACGAGACTAAGGCGAATCTCGTATGCCGTCTTCTGCTTGAAAAA
>ENA-ORBV01010116-ORBV01010116.1-microbial-mat-metagenome-genome-assembly--contig:-NODE-10116-length-15201-cov-7.421185_pt1 | contig 15201 bp, 19 predicted proteins | sample MGYA00237777_ERZ505514 | MGnify/ENA primary metagenome ERZ505514 (study PRJEB26160, sample SAMN06269048) | microbial mat metagenome | isolation source: Oligotrophic lake microbial mat | place... | reverse complement strand
GTGACGACGATGCGGCGAGACTTCATTGGTGCTCGACCTTCGGGGAATTCAAGCGGCTGTCAAGGTTCTGATAATGGTTATTATCAGTTTCTAAGAATTTCAGAATGAAGAGGCGCGGAGTCATCCAAACTCCTCGCCGCTATCTTTGATCACATGAAAAGTTCAATGACCACGGACGTGAGGCAAGCCCCCAGCTTGGTGTCAGCGGGAACGACGAGCAATCGTCTCGTGACGATGACCGCGACTCTCCCTGGGGTGGCTCAAGGGGAGGACGACACCGGTTTCGGCCACGGAAACCAAGTCGGTTTTGTCGTACCGAGGCATATTATTCGAGGGTCGAGTGCAGGTCGGTTGGGGAGCTAGGAACGAATACATCGCTGCCAACGTTACTCCCGGCGTTGCCTTGTCCGCACCGACGAAACAACAGATCCTGGTGCAAATCGACTGGCATCTCGACATGGGGCCTGCACCCCGCTGAACGAAAGAGCCGCGCATGAGACGACTTGCAGAACTTGACAAAATGCTGCGCGCCGACATGATGTCCGACATGAAAACTTTCACCGTTCGCGAGCTCGATCGATCTCCCGGCACCGTTTTGGAAGCGTCAAAGAAAGATGGACGTGCCCGCATTCGTGAGCGGAGCGGGCAAACTTATATTATCATCCCGGAAGCCAGGGTCGAAAAAGCCATCACTGGGCTGCCCAATTTTCAAAAGCGTCGGGAGCAAATTTTTAGGGGAGTAGTTCCCGAGTCCACTGTCCAGCAACTCGACAAGGCGATCGCCGGCGAATGAAACCCTACGCCGACACAAACTTCTTCACGCGAGTTTATCTGTCACTGCCCGAAAGCGAAAAAGCGGACCAGCTATTCTCGATGGCAAAAAGCAAAGGAGCGTCTAGGCTCCCGGTCACTTGGCTTCATCGGATGGAGTTGGCCAACGCTTTCGAGATGTCGGTTTGGCTCGGCAAGCAAGCCGCTCAACCACGAGTATCACCTCAAAACGCAGCAGTCGCACTTGAAACCTTTAGAGAAGATTTAGAGAAAGAGGCGTTTCTGTATGGGGCCACAATCGAGATTTCAACACTCCAACCGCTCTTCGAGGAAATGGTGGCCCGATATACCGCTAAGCTTGGCTTCAGAACCTACGATATCCTCCATGTTGTCTCAGCGCGAGTTCTCGGGTGCGACCACTTTTTCAGTTTCGATGCAAAGGCGAATGCTCTTGCCAAAATCGAGGGGCTGAGGATTGCGCCCATCTGAACGAACAAGCGGTCCTCGACTCACCCCCTCGGATTTTCTGCAGTTGCACGAGGTCAATGTCCTCCATCGATCGGGCGGCGGTGGCGAGCGACTTGGTTTTGCTCTTCGGCTTGGGTATCTCCGCGGTCAGGGTCCAATACACAAGGCCGGCCTTCCGGACCACCTCGACCGCTCCCCGAAGTGCACTCAGCCGCCGGCGGACGGTTGCTTGGGCCATGACCGGGGAGATTCTCGACAGATACTTTTCCACCTGAGCGGCCGCCCCGACGGGTCCGGCCAGGAGCAGACCATGAAGCGCATGGATCCAGTTCTCCGCTTTGGTGGCCTTCGCGTACTCCCTCAGGTCGACCTCATAGCCCCGCCGAGTGTGTTCGGTTTGTTTCTTGAGCCAGGTGTCGATCACTTTGGCGACCTGGGTAACGACAATGCGGGGAGACTTCATCGGGCTCGACCTTCGGTCAATTCATGCGGTTGTCACGGTTCCGATAACCCCGATTATCGGAACCTCAGGATGATTCCGGTGCCATTACAGCTAAAGCTGCAATACGCACGCGCCATAAATTCCCTCAATGGGCGTTCAAGGTGGTTTGCTTGATCCCGCGAGCGTCACGTGCTTCATCTTGGAAAGAAAAAGCGGTTCCCCTATCTTGAAACTCAACAAAGATGCCCCTCGAAATCACCACCGCGCTCCGCGAGAAATATAAGCCCCGGCCCTACGGTCGGGATCGGTTGTCCGGCCGACTGCCGCCCGGGGGTGCGGATGTCTTACGCCTCTGCAAACTTGCAGATGACCTTGAGGCCCTGGTCCGCGATCTCCAACATCGCCTCGATACGGTTGGTCAAAACGAAGTGGAGCGACGCCTATGGTCGATCTCCGCCTGACAACGTAAGAGATGGGCGACCACCGAAACAACTGAAGTTCTCCTCGAGGACTATCACAGAACCCAGGAAAGCTGGGATCTCCCCAAGGGTGCGGATGTCCTGCGCCTCGGCGGGCTCGAAATGACTTCGAAGCGATATCTCGATCGGGCAAAGATCCTCAAACAAATGGGAACGAGAGTTTGATTCCGATTTTTCGAGCTGTTTCAAACGCTGCAGATGAGTTCCGGAAGTCACCGCTCGCACTAAAACGGATTTCTTGGTCCAAGGACCGAATCCCCGCCCGAGCCCAAAGCACAACGCAAAGCTTGTCGGTGTGTCGGCTGCGATAGACGATTCCGTCATAGCCATTTTTGTGCGTCGCGATCGCTTCAGCCCACGCCTGCGGGATTCTTAGATCCGCGGTGTTCAAAGCCGAGTTGTCGAGCCCGATGGCCAATCGAGTGTTTTCGTCCGTGAAGTCGCATAGTGTGAGGGGCAAAACCGACTCCATCACCAGATAGGCAAACTCAGCAGCGGTTTTGGCCGGAATCGCATACAGATCCTTCTTGAGGACATGCCTCTGATACCACCACTTGTCGCCCCACACCTCTGCCACGGCCGTCCCTTCGGTCGCCGCCAAATAAACGCAGGGATATTTGCCTGAGGCTGGAGTCAGCCGAGACCTCGGATTGGCATAGAATTGATTTGGATACGACGCTTTCGAGAGCCGAAACCAGCGAACGCCCTCCAGTCGGGTCTCATCGAAGATTGGAATTGGGGTTTTCGGATCGAACCGCGGCGGTCCCACCCGTTCCTGACGCAGTTCGTCCGGGATCATTCCACTTCGGATTGGGCCGCACGAAGTGCCGCTGCCTTGTCACCTCTGCGGATCGCCTCGAGCGGGGTTTGGCCCGCGGTTAGGGGGTGCGCCTGAAGAAAGAATGCAAACGGTGTAAGTTGATCAAAACCGGGAACTGACGTGCGCAGAGCGGCCAGCGTCTCCAATAGCCCCGGCCAAACGCCTCCTTCCGGCCGGAACTGCCACCGTGGAATGCGGTAGCGTCCGCCACCGGTACTGATCGCGATCAGGTTGCCGTTGCGAATCTGCCGGGTGATCGCCTGCGGGGAAACTGGTTCTGGCTTCCGAAACAGCCCAATCGCTTCGGCGACATCGGCACACCCACCTTCCTCGTTCAACAAAAACGCCAAACCTTCCTCTGGGGTTGCATAGCCTTCCCGGATGGATCCATCGATTTGCTCGCGGATCTCATCACCGGTCAACTCCGCCAGGGCCAATGCGGGCACCCCAAGGGCCGTCGCTTGTGTGAGGAGCGAATGAAGCTGTCCCTTGATCACCGACAACGCGGGGGCGTTGAGCCCCAGTCGCTCAGCCATTTCCTTCCCGGAGTTCCGGGCCGGTGGAGATGCGAGTGCACTTGGGATTCCCATTTCCTCAATCCAAGGTATGTTGTCAAAGTTGTCAAGACGTAAGAGACAACAAGCATTGAACCCAACCGATCTAGATTTCGTGTCTTCCCGACCGCACGACGCGGCGCGTGCCCCGGCTTCAGCCGTGGGGGTAAGCCGCGCGGGACCTAAGGAATTTTCTGAGAGGGGTTCCGATTGATGCGCCGCTGATCAATTCCATTCAGCGTGATGCCAGAACTGCATACTCCCCGGAGCAATCGGAACGTTTCGTTCCTGTGCCGGTACCACGTCGTGTGGTGTCCGAAGTACCGCCGAGACGTGCTGAGGGACGGGGTCGACCGTCGCCTCAAGCAGATCGTGCTGGAAGTGTGCGGGGAGCGCAAGGCGGAGCTGCTTGAGATGGAGGTGATGCCCGATCACGTGCACCTGCTTGTATCGGTGGATCCGCAATACGGAATCCACCGGCTGGTGAGGCAGGTGAAGGGACGGTCTTCGAGAGTGCTGCGTCAGGAGTTCGCGCGCTGCCGCGACCCAGATGCCAACCCTCTGGAGCAACTCGTACTTCGTGGCGAGCGTCGGAGGCGCTCCGCTATCTTTGGTCAAGCAGTACATCCAGAATCAAAAACATGGCTAAGCGTTCAACCACACCAACGTTCGTTGCGGAGTTTCCCCTCGGGGTGGCGCGTGCGCAGGAGTCGGTGCTGGAGAAGCGCTTCAGGGCGGTGGCCAGCCTGTACAACGGGACACTTGGAGAGGCGCTGCGGCGGGCCGGGGTGATGCGCGCCGATCCGGATTGGGCCGCAGCGCGGGTCATGCCCGTGAACAGCGAGAAGGCTCGCAAGGACCGGTCCGCTGCTTTCCGCAGGGTTGCGGATCGACACGGATTTACTCAGCATGCGATCCAAAAATACTCTACGGAGATGCGTGATCGCTCGTGGATCGGCCACCACATGGGCGGCCACGATACCCAGACCACCTCTTTACGTGCCTTCCGGGCCGTCGCCGACTGGGACTACAAAGGACGGGGGCGGCCGCGCTTCAAGCCCGGCGCGCAGTTCTCCTCGGTCGAGGGCAAGCAGAACAGTACGATCGGGTACCGCAACGGCGCGGTGGTGTGGGCGGGCCTGAAGCTGCCGCTGCTGCGCAAGGCGAGGGACCACGGAAACTGGGAGCGCGACTGTTTGGAGCGCGACCGCCAAGCGATCCGCACCAAGTACGTGCGGATCGTGCGCCGCAAGCTGCGCGGCCGGATGCGCTACTATGCCCAACTCGTGCAGGAGGGTCAGGTACCCAAGCGAAACTTGGTCGTGGCAGAAGACGGAGTGGGTGGACTCGATTTTGGCCCATCGGTGGTGGCGGCCTTTGCGCCCGGCAAGGTGGCAGCCCTGTTACCGATGGCCCCTTCGGTCGTGATCCCAGCAAGGAAAATCACCCTGCTGCAGCGCAAGATGGACCGCTCTCGTCGAGCCTCCAACCCGGACAACTACAACCCCAACGGCACCGTCAAACGGGGAGTCCGAATGACGTGGAATCGCTCCAATCGGTACATGGCGGTCCAAGCACAGAAGTCCGAAATTGAGCGTTGCCTGGCAGAAGGGCGTTCCCGCGATCACGGGACCCTCGCCAATCAACTCTTATCCCTTTGCGCGGTCTGGAATGCTGAAAAGCTTTCCTACCGCTCGTTTCAGAAGAACTTTGGCCGAAGCGTTGCAAGATGCGCTCCGTCGATGCTGCTCTCAACCCTGGCCCGCAAGGCTGCAAGTGCCGGCGGTGCCGTGGTTGAGTTTCCTACGCGATCCACCCGACTGTCCCAGTTCGATCACTCGACGCGACTGTACGTGAAGAAGCCGCTGTCTCAGCGGATCCACGTGTTCGGGGACCCTCGGATCGCTCCGGTGCAGCGCGACCTCTATAGCGCGTTCCTTGCATGCCACGTCGAAAAGAATTTGCTCTCCACAGCCAGCGTCAGTGACGCGTGGCCAGGTGCGGAATCGCTCCTGCGGCAGCCGGTGGCTGAGCTCAACACAATCTGCGAGCGCGTAGTGGCCTTCGGGGCCAGCGACACGGGCCGTCCCGTCAGAGCAGATCGGCTGCAAAAGGCAACGCACGGGAAAACAGGATCAGTCTCAAATCCTTCGGATGGTGAGATCGTCCTGTCTCAGGTCAGTGTCGCAGACGCGGCTGTGCTCAACACACATGCTTCTGCGAAGAAACCGAACCCTCTGCGAAACGGACCATCGGGGAGACGTCACCGTCGAGGACCCGGGCCGGCTAGAATCCCCCGGCTTTAGCCGTGGGGAGATTCAAGCGTTACCTCACGGAACATGCCCTTCACCCCAACGCGGCAAAGGCGGGGATGATGTGTCAGCGCTCCGCGATCTTGGGCGCCAGCCTTTCCCGGCGACGCGCCTGATCGGCGTTGTCGGCCTTGATGTCCCGGATAACATCCTCGTGCGCAAAAACCGTCCAAATCACATCTTCGATCGGTCTGCGTCCGCCCTTTCTCGAAGCCGGCCCATTGATCACTTCTTCCGTGTAGGCGGGATAGGAGGCAATGACGCCGCGATCAACCATCTCCTGGATGGCCTGCCGAATGTACCCGACTGTATTGCGAGTGGTCTTTCGCCGAATCAATCCGCCTTCACTCAGCAGGCGTCCCAGGCTGATCTTGTACCCGTAGCCGGTCACGGCCTGCCGAAAATTCGCGGTTAGCATTTCATAGATGCGCGCCGACAGCGCTGACAGGGACATGAGCCGCTGGTAATGAATCCGATCGTACAGTTGAGCCCGCATCGCTGCGAGAGACAACTCGTTGAAACCGACCTCCACCAGCGTCCGCTCCCCTTCCGGATCGCTATCATCTGCGGCATAGGCCAGCGCAATGTACGGCCCGGTATAGAGCGTCTTGTCCCGAGTGACGTTCTTGATCGACAGGCGTGATCCATTCATCACCTCCAAGGCTTCCCTGATCTCCGCAGACTTGAACTCATGGCCGACGTCCCGGAGCCGAACTCTAAGCTGGTGAACCGTGAATCTCAGCACAACGCTCTTGTCTTTGCTGATCCGCTCCACTCGCTCGTCCGCCGCCATCTTCTTCAAGACGCGATAAATGGTGTATTCGCGAGGCCCGGGCAAAACCTCCTTGCGCGCCGGCACCCCCGTTTCCGGATCCACCCCGGCCTCGACTACGACGGGCTTGATGGCGATTGCGATCCGATCGCCACCCCACTCCTTCTCGAACCTCTGAATCTCCAGCATCTGATTGCGGCCATTTCGTGACTTGGTGGTCGGGGACGTCAGAATGAACAGCGGCAGCGTGTCGACGAACTCAAACAGGTTCGTGTACTGCCCAGGCGTGTTTGCGATGAACGCGTCAAAGAGAGTGAGTTGTTCAGCGCCGTCGGGCGGTCGCTTGCGTAACTCAATCTCGTACCGACCTCGATCGATATCTGACTTCCGTGGCGCTTGCTTTTGGGGTGTGGAGCTCATCGGGAACTTTGCGTGAAAACCGTGTGAACGCGGTACTCGCACCGACAATGAAGGGGAAGCGGGTGCGATACGCGGGGGAAGCGCGTGCGGTACGCGGGGGAAACCGATGCGTTTGCCGCGCACGACAGCGCACGACAGGGGGAAGTGGGTGCGTTTCCTGTCTTCGGACGGGGGAAGCTGAACCGTTTGGCAGGGAAGCGGGTGCGTTTGCTGCTGCGAGGCAGGGGAAGCTGGTGCGTTTGGTTCCCGCGCACCGTCCAAAAGGGGAAGCTGATTCGAAACCCGGGGGAAGCTGATGCGATACGATCCTTCACTTACAATCTAAATATTTATTATTGAACGATTTACGGAATCCGTCCCCTCGCCTATCCTTCTTCCTAGATATCCTATACTCCTTATAATCCTGTCGGCACCAGGCAGCTGTGATGGGTTCGCGGATCGAGGATTTAATCAAGAATCGACACCGCAGCAGGTGCGAGCTCAAACGAGTCTGCGAACCAAAGATGCAACGCAAGGCCAAGGCAGCGAATCCGTCCGGTTCGGAGGGAATTTGGTTCGGGATCGAAAGGGTCGAAATTCCGAATTGTCTGCGTTAAATCTCAATCGGTGCCGGTATCGCACCGGCTTCCCCTGCCACGTTCGTTTTAAGGGATGGCCTGCCCTGGGACGAGTTGGCGCAAGAACGGGGGAAGCTGATGCGTTTGCGGCGTCTCATTTCCTTACAGTGTTCCCAGACAGCGGGGAAGCTGGACCGAAACTGAACGCCCAACACGTTTGTTGAACGTGCTTTCCGGTTTCGCACCCGCTCCCCCACCCTGCGTGCCATCGCACGTGTGAATATGCGCGTGAATGCCGGGGGAAGCGGGTGCGTTTGCTTCGTAGGAAAGCCAATCCATTGGCTTTGCGTGTGTTCGAGTATCGCACCGGCTTCCCCAGTGACCCACTCGCCGCGCCTGTTCCGCACCTCTGCGTTGGAGGCCCCGCCGAAATCAACCCCGTCGGACTTGCTCTCGTGAGCGGCTTCTAAGGCGGTTTCGCATCGGCTTCCCCTACTCACGTGCCTAAAGATCAACCTTGGCAGAAATTCATCCTACTGCTCGCTGCCCAACTCGTTTGTTGAACGTGATTTCCGGTTTCGTACCCGCTCCCCCACCCTGCGTGCCATCGCACGTGTGAATATGCGCGTGAATCCCGGGGGAAGCGGGTGCGTTTGCTTCGTACGAAGGCCAATCCATTGGCTGTGCGTGGGTTCGAGTATCGCACCGGCTTCCCCGGAACCGTGCACTCGATCAATCCTTGAGTGATGCGGCGGAAGCCTTCTTCGCGTTCTCCAATTCAAGGCGCAGCCGCTCGTTTTCCCGCGCTAGGTCGTTGATTCGCTGGACTTGCTCAGTGACCGTGCGCGTGAATGTATCGAGGTTCCCTTTCAGGCTGACGTCCGCTTGAGTTTGCGCCTCGAGCGACTGTTTCTGCAACTTCGTCAGTTGCTCAGCGAAGTCAGTTTGCAGGCCTCGCAGTCGAACTGCGGAGGCTTCCTTCGACTGCTCCATCTGAGCAGTCATCTGGTCGGCCTCGTTTTGGGCATGCAGCCAGAGCGTGGCGAAAACACTCGCACTGATAGCTACGAGTCCGAGGATTGCCCATGCCACCCTGGCTTTTCCCTTTGATGGCTGTGGTCTTGGAGTTGGGATATTTGCCCTAACCGCCTGCACCAACGCCATGCCTAAGGCGACGTCCGCCTTGTTGGCGAAGTTCACCCGCTTGCAAAGGGTCTCCGCTAGCTCATCAGGCAGGCTGACTGCCGCAGAAGCCAGCCGAACGAGGGCGGCGTCCGAGGCGTTATCGATCGAGTTGCGGGCGAGAATTTCGTCAGTGGTCATAGGCGGGGCGATCAGATTCCGAGTTTGGCTCGGATCTGCTCGAATTGAGTTTCGAAGTGCTCGGCGCAATCTTCGGCATCGAGGCGGGCCCTGCGCGATGCCCCCTCGAACGCCGCGAGCTGCCGGAATGTCAGCCGTTGATTGGGCTGCTGGAGCTCAGTGACGAGAGGCCGACCCCGGTGGAGGAGCGTTAGCGACGGAACCTGTTCAACGAGTTTCTGGTTCAGCATCGAAAAGTCGGTCCCCTCACGCAGATTCCTAATTAGGACGACATTCCCGAGTTTGAGGAGGGTTGGCGCAGTTAAATTGAAGAATTGGGCACACTCGATGTCAGATGCCTGAACCGGAACGAAGAACGTGAACTTGAATTCGGCCCCACGAAACGGCTGCAGTCCGCGGTGGTCCCGCCCCCACATGAAGAATGACTGGAAGGCCGAGGCTCCAAAGTCGACAATGAGGCGGCGGCTCTCTTGGGGAGTCTTGGGGATGAAGTCCCACAATGAGTCCAAGGGCGAAAGCGACGGCCGATCCCGATTCGACGCTTCGTCGTGCACGATCAGTGCCAGTGTTTGCAGGTCGACCGGTTCCGGCCGCCGGTAGAGCGTCTGGGTGAAGTTCGAGCGCTGCTCGATTTCCACAACGGTTGTTGGATGCGTCGACCCAAGGTACTCCGCGATGAGAGCGGCCGTCAGACTCTTCCCTACCCCACCCTTGTCATTCGCCACTCCGATGAACTGCCGATCTGCGGGCTTCAAGGCCGACCTCCTCGCGTTGCGGCTTGATGGACTTGTTGCAGTAGAGGAGCATCAGCGAATAAATCATCGATGATCCCTCCCTCGTTTGGCTCTAGGACGGCTGGACGGACCGGCGATGGGCGGACGGGATCCTCAACGGACACTCGCGTCACGGGCACTCTGGTTGGAGCCGGATAGCCTGAGGGTAGTACTTCCACTTCCAGGGCCCCTCCCCTCGCCTTCGCCTTTCGCTTCCCGCGCTTTTCCTTCGGCATGAGTCTTCCCCGCGAAATGTGGTCCATGGCCGTGAGGAACGATCCGCTGGTCTCCCATCCCACTTTGTCACGCCAGACATCCCGGGCAACGGTGTTCAGATCGGCGCCCTGCTCCTCCATCGCCTTCACGTAGGCCACCGCACGCTCAAGGGTATCCTCGTTGCGATCGTAAATTCTGCTGAGTGCCCGGATCGAAGCGCCGCGCTTAAGGTAAGCGGAAATCTCGTCCCGTTTGACCATTGCGAGCACGAACGAGCACGTCCCGAACCTGCCTCCACGTGTGTTTGGCATTTCTCGAGAACGCAGTTATCCGATTCTTCGGCAAGGCCAAAATGTTGAAACCGGTATTCAAACACTCGCCATGGCACGCATTCACTCACCTAACGTTTTACTCGAAACAGGCGTTCAAACCGGCATTCAAACACTCATATCAGAGTCGTCCGGAATCACCTCAAGCAATAGGGGGTTGCTAGCTGGCGAGCATTAGGCGCGTGGTAACACACGGGGCCAAACACTCGCCCAAGCACCCAGTGCGGAAACCAAGATCATGCATAACACTGCGTGTCCATCCCAGTCCTGACACCCGTTCATACACTAATTCGAACACTCGCATCAGCACTCGCGATAACACCAAGGCCGACGCTTTGGCACACCAAGGGGAACTACCCTTCCGCGTTTGGGCGCATGTTTGATTGCGCGTTCTGATGGGTGTTAGCGAGCGTGTTTCAATGAGTGTAAAGATAGCTCTGATTAGGATTTACCTCTCATATTACTGGGTGTTTGCGCGAGTGTTTGGCTCGGTGTGATTCAGGACAAGCCATCGTAGGGCCTGATAACGCGTATTGAAACACTCAGTCAAACGCGGGAGCTTAATTGCTCTAAGTAACGAGATAGCAAATCCTGTAACGCTAAGCGTCTCGCTGAGTGCTTATCGGTTAAGTCTATAGACGTCAACGTATAATGAATCACCATTATCACCAACTCCGCGCGTTTGCCTGCGTGCGATTACGAGTGGTTGAACGGGTGCGATGGGGTGGGGGAGTGCAAGGTGGCTACGTGACTCCGATTGGTAGCTTTATCCCGCGGAATTTCTGCGGCCAGGCCAAATCGAGCGCTTTCTGCTCAGGCACCCCCCGTTCCGACATCCACTTCAAAGCCGTTTTCAGGTTTCTAATCACACGTTCCAGCACGTCTCGGGAGAGCACGATTCCTGCCCTCGTTTCAAATCGGAAATCGCCGACTGGGGGCAGGTGATGGCCATGTTCCAAGTAGGCCGCCAATACACGGTGGTTGTCGCCAATTTGACGTAGAACATTCACAAAAATGGGCGCGAATTTCGCCGTGGAACATTCCATCAGCAACGCCACTGCAGCTGTCCGGTTTGAGCCAAGCGCAGTCGCAAGTTCCGATATTACCGTCTGTTGGATCGCTGGTAACGGAATCTCGATAACCGAACTGCCTCTGGCTCTCTGCCGCGACCTTTGCTGTCGCTTTCTCAAGGCCGCCCCTCCCGGTTCGTGTGACATGTCACACACAATGTCTTCCGTCTTGCAGTAGTCCACTGCAAAGGCCGACCGACCGCGGCCGTTGGTGATTTTTCCGTCCGCTATCTTGCGGTGTGCAGTTCGTCCACCTTCACCTCCACACTGGTTACAGCCTGCTCGATGGTGCCTGCCGGATTAATTCCCTGATGGAGCGGGTTGCCCAGCTGGGTATGCCGGCGGTTGCGATCACCGATCACGGCAATCTTTTTGGCACGGCCGAGTTTGCCGCCGAAGCCGTCAAGGCTGGGATCAAACCTTTGCTTGGTTGCGAGGCGTACCTCACGATCGGAAGCAATCGCGTGGCCGACCCTTGCGGGAAGATTCACCACATGGGGCTGATCGCGCAGAATGCGGAGGGCTTCCGCAATCTTAATGCGCTGATTTCTGATGCTCACTTGCACGGCTTGTATCGGAAGCCACGCATTTCCCTGGACTCCTTGGCCTCACGCTCCGCGGGGTTGATCGGTTTTTCCGGCTGTCTCCAGGGTGTAATTCCACAGCGTTTGCTCGCCCACGATTGGGCGGGCGCCTGTGAGGCGGCGGAGCGGTTTGTGGGCATCTTCGGGCGCGAGCGCTTTTTCATCGAGGTCATGGACCACGGGCTGGTGGAGCAGGGGAGGATCCTCGCTCCGCTGCTCCGTTTGGCTCGGGAATTCCGCCTTCGAGTCGTCGCAACCAACGACGTACATTATCTTAAATCCGAGGATTCCGGCGCCCATGACACGCTGTTGTGCATACAAACTCAGGCACGGGTCACTGACCCAAATCGGTTTCGGTACCCGAACGCGGAGTTCTTCCTGAAGAGCGTCTCGGAGATGGAGGACAGGTTCTGGGATCTTCCGGAAGCGCTCACCAACACCCTTCGGGTCGCCGAAATGGTCGATTTCAAGTTGCCGATCGGTGAGCACCATCACCCCCGGTTTCCTTTGCCGGAGGGGTCGGACAACGACGGGGGTGGATTCCTCCGGGACCGTTGTGTGGAGGGCTTGGAGCACCGGTACGGGTTAAGCCCCTCAACGGAGCTGGTCGCCCAGATGGACTACGAGCTGGGGGTGGTGGCGAAGACCGGCTTCGTCGATTACTTTCTGATCGTTTGGGACTTTGTGGCGTGGTCCAAGGCCAACGATATCCCGGTGGGGCCGGGTCGAGGCTCCGGAGCTGGATGTCTTTTGGCCTACCTCCTGGGGATCACCGAAGTTGATCCAAACCGGTTCAAGCTGTTCTTCGAACGCTTCCTGAATCCAGACCGGGTTTCACCGCCGGATTTCGACATCGATTTTTGCATGCTTCGACGGGACGAGGTAAAGGCCTACGTCCTTCAGAAATATGGGTCGGACCGGGTGGCTGGCATCATCTCGTTTAACACCCTGGGACCGAAGATGGCGGTTCGAGATTGTGCCCGGGCCCACGGTTTGTCCCCGATCGAAGGCGAACGGTTGTCTGGAATGGTGCCTGACACGTGCCCTTCGCTCGAACAGGCCCTCCAGGAGTCTGCGGACTTGCGGGGAGAGATTCGGACCAATCCTGCGGCCGCCCGCATCCTCCTCGATGCCGTCTCCTTGGAAGGTCTGGTGCGAAACGTTACCCGGCATCCGACCGGAGTCATCATTGCCGACCTTCCCTTGGAGGGACGTCTGCCCCTGACGATTCAGGAGGAATCCACGATCACTCAGTGGGACATGAACATCGTCCAGAGGCTGGGCTACCTAAAAATGGATTTCTTGGGACTGCGCACATTGACGGCACTTCGGGACGCGGAACGGCATGTGCAGCGGCGGTTCCCGCAGTTCAACCTCGCCGAGGTATCGCTCGATGATGCGGCAACCTTCGCTCTTTTGAAGCGGGGTCAGACTACGGGAGTGTTTCAGTTGGAGTCCACGGGGATGCAGGCCCTGTGCAGGCAATTGGACGTGTGTTCGATCGAGGAGGTGGCGGCACTGCTTGCCCTCTATCGCCCGGGCCCCATGGCGTTCATCCCGGATTATCTCCGAGGCAAGAAGCAGCCGCGGACCATTCGATATCCACACCCGGTGCTGGAGTCCGTGTGCCGCGAGACCTACGGCGTCATGATCTATCAGGAGCAGGTGATGGAGGCCGCCAAACTGGTGGCCGGGTACTCGCTGGCCGAGGCAGACCTGCTGCGACGCGCAATGGGGAAAAAGGACGCCGCTGAGATGGCCAGCCAGAGGGATCGCTTCATCAGTGGCGCGTACAGTTCGAATGGGATTGTTGAACGGGAGGCGATCGCGATCTGGGTCATACTAGAGAAGTTCGCCGGCTACGGCTTCAACAAATCACACTCCGCCGCCTATGCGCTCCTGAGTTATCGGACCGGATATCTTAAAGCCAATTTTCCGGTGGAGTTCATGGCGGGTCTGCTGACCAGTGAACTGGGGAACGGGGAAAAACTGGCGGTGCTCCTCACTGAGTGCGCTCAGTTGGGTATTCGGATCGGTGCACCGGACATCAATCGTTCGTTGGTCGGGTTCACGCCGTTCACAGGCGAACGGATGATCCGATTCGGATTGGCCGGAATTCGTGGGATGGGAGCTGTAACCGCCGATGTCATCGTGGCCGAGCGGAAGAGGGCAGGGGACTTTCAAAGCGTTCGTGACTTTGTTTCTCGGTTGGACCATCGGACCGCGAGTCTGCGCTGCTTGGAAACTCTGGCACGTTGCGGAGCGCTTCATTCGATCTACCCGGGACACCGAGGCGCCCTATTGGCATCGCTGCCCACCGAGCTGTCCATGGCAGAGGCGGAACGAAATGCACGCCGCGTTGGCCAGTCGTCATTCATCGACGAGATCGATGCTGGCCAGAAAATCCCTGATGTTGATGACCTGAGCGTAGCCGCGAGGCTCGGGTTCGAGCGCCAATATCTGGGCGTCTTTATTTCGGGGCACCCGCTTGACCGGTACGGTTCAGCCGAGGCGCCGCTGGTCACTCACACCACCGCCGAGGTTCTGGATGCCCCTGCCCAGACTGTCTTCCGGCTGGTAGGTGCACCTACGCGCATTCAGCATCGCACCGATAAGCGGGCAGGGCGGCCGTGGATCGCGTTCACGCTTTCCACCCGAGATGGGGAGGTGCCGATGGTGATGTGGGCCGATCCGGCCGAGGAATACGGATTACATGTCCGGGAGGACGAACCGGTGGCGGTCGTAGGCCAAGTGGTCCGACGCGAAGACCGCGTCACCATCTCCGCCTGCGAGGTCTATCCCCTGGACGCGGCGCTGAGTGAATCGATCCGTCGGGTCGTGATCCACGTTGACCCGGCGCATCCGGAGCGGGAGGCGATCGCTGACGGGCTCGAATCGATCGCTGGATCCGAATCGGGATCGGCCTTCGCGGTGATCGAGGAGGGGGGACGAGAACTCCTCTCCCGTCCATGGCGATTCAATGCCGAGTCCCTGGCGAGGATCAAAGCGCTCCCCGGAGTTCTCCGTGTCGACCTCGAGGCGGCGGTCCTGAAGCGAAACGACTCCCGGCGCCGGTTCTTCCAGCGCCACGCCAGCTGAAAAAACCGCCCGCTATCTTTACCCGTAACAACAAAAATCTTATGGCAACCACACCTGTTAAGGCATCCTCGTCTGGACTTACCCTCGAGTCCGTCCTCGCTGGCATCGGCAAGAAATACGGATCCGGCTCCGCTTTCGTTCTCGGTGAGAACAAAAAGATGAAGGTCGAGGTCCTCTCGACCGGCTCGATCGCGATCGATGTCGCGTTGGGC